>Ga0209099_1000142_pt1 | contig 82679 bp, 63 predicted proteins | sample AD_JPNHW2_MetaG_FD_184430 | JGI IMG/M metagenome (GOLD analysis project Ga0209099, IMG submission 184430) | Active sludge microbial communities of municipal wastewater-treating anaerobic digesters from Japan - AD_JPNHW2_MetaG (SPAdes) (version 2) | ecosystem: Engineered > Bioreactor > Anaerobic...
TTTTGTATGGGATCGTAAGATGGAGAGCAAAGTTTAACGGTTCAACAGATTCTTTGATACAATAAAAGAAGGGGCAGTTTATAGATGAGGAGTAAAAGTGACAATTCTCAGGTTCAAAACGGGATGATTCTGCTGAAGGCGAGGAATGTACTACTAGTAATTAAATAAAGAAAACTAGATATGAAATTGCTTTTTGTAATCAATACTCTTAATACTGGAGGTGCTGAAACATTTGTAATTAATCTTACTAATTACTTGTTTTTAAACTCCTCGAACGAGGTATTCCTTTTAAATTTGAATTACACCAATTATAGCAATCATAATGATCTGGAAACAAATATTAAATTGCCAAAGGAAAATTATTTTAAAATAATGCAGCCTAAAATATTCAGGAAATTGATGGAGTCAGAAGTAGCTCGAAGGATCATTAACAAATTACTGATTATTACATATAATTATTATGAAATAAACCAATCGAGATCAATCATATCTGCAATCAAACCCGATCTAGTTATTTCAAATCTGATTTATGCTGATCGTTTGATATATAAATGCCATCTTTCTATTCCTCATATTGTTGTTGATCAAGGTGATTATCGAAAAGCCTTTAGTTTTAGAATGAAAATTTTAAATAGTTGCAGTCATATCGTATGTGTATCTGAATCTAATAAACATCTTATGATGCAGTACCATCATAAGAACAATATACAAACTATTTATAACGCATATAGCAAATCTCCGAACATTATTAATAAAACCCGTACGGATTGGGATATTCCAGAGGACGCATTTATTTATATAATGGTAGCTAGAGGAATCAGAGAAAAGGGATGGTTAGAAGCGATCGTAGCATTTTCAAAGATAAAGGAATCTAGTAATTCTTATTTTATTCTAGTAGGTGATGGAATTGGGGTGAATGAGGCAAAAGAATATGCTAAAGAAAATAAAGTCAACAATATCCGGTTCACGGGTTTATTAACAAATCCTGAAAGTACATTCAAAATGGCAGATGTAGCTATTCTACCCAGTTATTTTGAATCAGAGTCTTTGCCTTTAACTCTTGTTGAGGCTTTATGGTCAGATATACCTCTAATTGCTACAGATATTGGAGGAATAAGAGAAATCGTTGAAGATGATAAAGGTACTTGTGGGATTCTTATTCCTCTTAAAGATAGCAAGCCTGATGTTGATCAATTGGTTATAGCTATGAATGAGATGCATGATAATATCCAAAAGTATAAAAAAAATATTCCTTACTGTCGCAGTAAATTTGATATGAAATACTGTGCGAATCAGTACTTAGAATTATCCCACAGGGTGATCGGTCAATTTAGGAAAAAAAATATTTGATAATACAAATATTGAGATAGGATCACTAAAAACTTTACTTTACAATACATATTAATATTATGTTAAATAATAAAATGTCAGATTATTTTAAGAACTACTCCTTAAAGTTTTATCTCAAAGAGTTGGCTTTCAGTCAGGGAAGAACAGCAAAAGCAGGAAGGAATATAATAATATCATTTGTATTTCAGGGAATAGGAATTATAATATCATTTATATATGTTCCCCTCTTATTAGATTACTTCAATCAAGAACAATATGGTATTTGGTTAACATTAATTTCAATTCTAGGTTGGTTTAGTTTTTTTGATATTGGGTTAGGTCATGGATTACGAAATAAACTTGCTGAGTCAATTGCTTTAAATGATACAAGATTGAGTAAAAACTATGTCAGTACTACGTATGCAATATTATGCTGTATTTTTCTTGCAATACTGATCCTTTTTCAAATTACCAATTTTTTCCTTGACTGGAATACAATTTTAAATACAAAGATTGTATCAAGACATAGCCTTTATCTTTTAACCTCAATAGTATTTTCATTTATGTGCATTAATTTTGTGATGCAATTAATTGGAACTGTATATAATGCGAATCAATATCCTGCGGTAAACAGTATAATTAATACTACAGGCAGCTTTTTTTCTCTAATAATTGTATACATTTTGGTGAAAAGCAAAATTCATGGAGATTTAGTATTATTTGGCTTTATCATTAGCGCTATGCCGGTTTTATTATTTCTCATTCTTTCTATTTATTCATATAAAACCAGGTATTCCAATCTTAAGCCTTCTATATCTTCAATTGATTTAAAATTAGGAAAGGGATTAATGAATTTAGGGGGAAAGTTCTTTCTTATGCAGATCACGTCAATTATTATTTTCTCCACATCAAGTTTTTTCATTTCTCAGTTTTTCGGCCCAAGCGAAGTTGTAGCTTATAATATAACATTCAAGTACTTCCAAGTCCCGGTGATGATTTTCTCAATAATTCTTTCTCCTTTATGGTCAGCAGTAACAGATGCTTATGTAAGATCTGATTTTGTATGGTTGAAAGTAACTTTGAAAAGACTAAATATTTTATCAATTATCTTTATGATTGGGATTGTAATTATGGTACTGATTAGTGGTTTAGTTTTTAAATTTTGGATAGGCGATAAAGTCCATATTCCCTATAATCTGATATTACTCATGGCTATATATTCCACCACCGTTTTATTTATTTCACCATATGCATATTTTATAAATGGAACCGGGAAAATCAGGTTGATATCAGCTTTTTCACTTGTAAGCATTTTACTATTTCTATCCTCGGTTTTCTTCTTTTCCAAACTATTTCAAAATAGTTGCGCTCTAGTTCTTGCAAACATTGTTACAAATATTATTGGGGGGGTGATTGAACCTGTTCAAACATATAAAATACTTAACAAGAAAGCCTCTGGAATTTGGGCAAAATAGTCTGTGAATAAATCATCAAAATTGATTTATTTAAATATAGAATAAACATATTCAATTGTCTGATGAAAGAATTTAATTTAGAACATGCATCTTCCTATTTTGGTAGCAAACTAGCACGGGCTTTTACAATCTCAATATTCTTAGTAACATTACTTAATTTTTTTTATTACTATTATGGATATGATTATCGCATTTATCAGCTACTATGGATTTTTGTTACGTTGACAATGATATATTGTACATATAAATTATCAAATGATTTTGTATTTGAAAGCCATTATTTCAATATATTAATTCATATCTTTTTTTTATATGAATTAATTATTATTTTCAGAGGTTTTTTAAACAATGTCAATTTTTCCGGAGATGCTTTATGGCTTCTATTTTGTCAGCCGCACATTATTTGGCCTTTAGTTATTCCATTGTTCATTTATTTTACTAAAGATATTTTCATATATCAATCAATTTTTAATTGGATATATTTATTCGGATTAATTTTTCTTGTTTTGTGTATTCTGTTCCCGGAAATTTTGGTAAACAGAACTCCAGCTCAACTGGTTATAACGCCTCTTACCTCATGCTTAGGCTATATTCTTTTGTACTCATCCTATCTAAATAATAAAAAAGTCGATATATCATTTCTGATTCTGATGATTGGAATACTATCGCTTACTTTTCTGGCAAGAAGAAGCGGCATTGTTTCTCTCATGACTTCTTTAATTGCTGCATATATCATAAACAGAAAGTCTGAGAATAAAGCAATTGTATTCCGTTTCCTTCCTTTAATTATTGGAGTAATTGTCATTTTATTTATTTATAGCCCATCCATATATTCGTCACTTACTGGCCGGCTTGAGCAAAGGCTCACAGAAAATTCAAGGACCTATGTGTTTGAAATGTTCCGGCAAGGTATTAAGGAGGATGTATTTTTCGGTAAAGGCATGTATGGAACCTATTTTTGTCCCATCAGCGGAGAAATTGAAGAAGAAGGAGTAACCTTTGCCGAACTTGATCAAAGAGAAGTAATTGAGAACGGTTATCTGCAACTAATACTTTCTGGTGGAATTGTGCATTTAATATTATTCTGCTTCATTTTATACCCAGCAGCTTATCTTGGTATTTGTAAATCATCAAATCGTTTCTCCCGAGCAAGTGGATCTGTAATTCTATTATGGTTAATTGATATGTTCCTTTTCGGGTTGCCACAATTGACAATGAATTACATCTTTGTCTGGATTTGTGTCGGTATCTGTTACAAGAAATCACTCAGGGATAAAACGGATGATGAAATACGGGCTGAGTTTCAAAACAGTGAGTCTATATGAGAATCCTCTGGTTCACCAATACGCCTTCGCTAGCTGCTGAGTATCTGAAACTTGATTATCAGGGCGGAGGATGGATTTCCTCGCTTGAGAAACGGATTTCGGAAACAGGCCAGATTCAACTGGGGGTTGCTTTTCATCATAATTGTGATCAGAGGCAACATTTTATTATAAATCAAACACATTATTACGCAATTCCTGGTTCTGATGCAAAAACACAAGCCGGCAGGGTCCTGAGGAGGTGGAAGCATGCGATAGAGCCTGCGTCGGTCCTGTCCGATTATTTGGATGTAGTAAATGAATTCAAACCGGATCTTGTGCATGTGTTCGGTTCGGAGCAGGCTTTCGGTATGATTGCCGATCAACTGCCTGTACCTCTTATCATCCAGATACAGGGAAACATCTCGGTTTGTGCGAAAAAATGGTACTCTGGTCTAAGCCAGTCGGAAATTTTCCGGCATTCTGGGTATAAACCTCTCCTCCGGGCTTATGGGGTTTGGCATGACTATTATATACTTCTAAAAAAAGCAGAAAGAGAAAAGGAAATCTTCCGGAAATGCCGCTTCTTTATTGGCAGGACCGATTGGGACAGGCGCCTGACAAAAGCTTTATCGGATAACGGAAAATATTTTCACTGCGACGAATTATTAAGGGAACCATTTCATGATATCATCTGGACAGGTATCGGACACGAAAAATACAGGTTGTTTTCAACCTTGAAACCAATAACCTATAAAGGATTGGAGACAGTACTCGAAACAGCGGCTATATTAAAGAAAAAAAATGCAGTAAAGTTTGAATGGATTATTGCCGGCGTCGATTATGACGATGAAATTATCAGCATCATCGAAAAAGTATGCAGGTTGAAGTTCCCGGAGCAGAATATAATTTTCAAAGGATCTCTGGGTCCGGAATCATTGATCACAAGCCTGATGGATTCGGATTGTTATGTTCATCCTTCACACATAGAAAACAGTGTGAACAGCGTGTGTGAAGCAATGTTGATCGGAATGCCTGTTATAGCTACCAGTGCCGGCGGAACGCCCAGTCTGTTACTCGATAGCAAAGAGGGCACTCTCGTTCAGGATGGCGATCCTTATGCCCTGGCAGGTGCAATAATCGAAATGGCTGAAAACCCTTCGACTGCATCATTACTTGGCCGGAACGCAAGAAAACGCGCTCTGGAAAGGCATAATCCGCAAAAAGTCATCAGCGACCTTCTCGGAATATATGCTTCTGTATTATCTGAAAAATCAGATACCCGGATCAGATGATAAAAAACCTTCTCGTGAAGTTGTTCCAGGATCATGGCAGTTGGTGGATAATCCATCTTCATAATTACAGGTCTGATTTAAAAAAGGGCATTTCCGGAACTATTTCAAAGCCTTTGCTCTTCATTAAAGGGATAAAAACAGGCAAAGGATGTGACTTTTATGGCATCCCCTATTTTCACCGCGAACCTTTTTCCAGTATCAGGATCGGAAATAATTGCCGGTTCAGGTCCGATCAGACGTCAAACCTGATAGGAGTCAACCATAGATGTATTATCTCTACCCAATCGCCCGAAGCACATATCACCATCGGTGATGATTGCGGCTTCAGCGGTGCAACGATAGGCGCTGCCAGCGAAATAAAGATCGGTAATAATGTTCTCGTCGGGGCTAATGTTATCATCACCGACCATGACTGGCATACCGACAGAAGCAATACCAAACCTCAACCGGTAATTATACATGACAATGCCTGGATTGGAGTGAACTGCACGATATTGAAGGGTGTCACCATAGGCCGGAACAGTATAATCGGCGCCAACAGCCTGGTAGTTAAAGACATCCCTGACAATGTGGTTGCAGGAGGAAATCCCTGTAAGGTGCTGAAAATACTATAATTGAATCATGAGCTTTATTCTTCTCGGTGACGAGTTTTCATTTCCTGACGGCTATGCTGCAACCAACAGGGTTTATACCTATGTAAGAGGCTTTGTGGAAAATGGCATTAATACACATGTGATTTGTTTCAGCAATGATTTCAATCCATTGAAAAAGGGTACCGTCGATGGAATAAAATTCTATAACACTTATAAACCGATAAAACGATGCGAAAGTTTCGTGATGAGGAGGTGGTATCAGTTTGCAAAATACATAAATACTTTTTGTTTAATTAAAAGAATAAATAAAGAGGAAAAAACCACTTCTATTATTGTTTATACAAAAGAAACTATGACCTATGTTTTTTCATATTTAGCCAGCAAGGCTATTCACTGTAAACTAATAATTGAAAACAGCGAACATCCCTTAAGGTTATATCAGTCCAATATTTTCAGTAAGGTTTACGGATTAATCAAACTCAGGTTTGAACTTCTAACGAGTGATGGAATCCTTCTGATTACACAACAACTGATAGATTATTATTCATCAAAACTGTCCAACACTTCAAAATTGTTTCTTGTGCCTTCAACAGTTGAACCAAACAGATTTGTGAATAAAACTGAAGTGGAAATAAGCTATGATTATATTGGCTATTTCGGATCGATTAATTTCGGCAGGGATAATGTTGATTTATTAATTAAAGCTTTTGCTAAAATTTCGAAAGTACATGATGATATCCATCTTCTATTAGGAGGGGTCTGCCTTGAAACAGATAAATCCTTACTGCTCAGCCTTGTAAATGAATTAGGTATAGAGGCAAAAGTACATGTATTAAACTATCTTTCACGTGAAGAGATTACACAATATATCATCAATGCAAAAATTCTTGTACTGGTAAGAAGCGATGAACCATTCATTGAAGTATCCTATCCTTCCAAATTAACTGAATATCTTGCTACAGGGAATCCGGTAATATCAGTAAAAGTGAGCGAAATACCCAGATATCTTCACGATAATGAGAATGCTTATCTGGTAAATCCGGGCGATCCGGATGCTCTTGCTGAAAAAATAGACTTTGTGTTGGAAAATTACAAGCAAGCTAAAGAAGTAGGGGAAAAAGGTAAGGAACTGACCCATTCTGTTTTTAATTATAATTTTCAGGCAAAACGTATTATTTCATTCATCATGCAATTAAATAATCAGAGATTCTGACTTTTCCTGTTCACTTCAACATTATTAATCAGAAAAAGTACCCGTCAGGAATAATTTAAGAAATCATGAGTTTTATAATATTCGGTGATTTATTCTCATTCCCTGAAGGTTATGCATCTGCAAATAGGGTGCATTCATATGCAAAGGGTATGACCGAAAACGGAACAGAAGTTCACATAATCTGTTTCTCAAATGAATACCTTTCTGTATCAAATGGGTCATTTGAAAATATAAATTATTATTATCCTTTTCACCAGTCAAAAAGAAGCAGTTACTTCATAGTCCGCAGGTTGAAGAAGTTGCTTAAATACTTTAATACCTTTTCATTGGTCAGAAAGATTAGTAAACAGGGAGAAATAATAGGAATTAACCTTTGGACCACTACCACCATGACATTCCTATTTGCCTGGATGATGTCAATAATCTTTCATTCAAAATTAATTCTCGAATGCAGTGAACATCCGCTCCGGAATTACCAGGACAGATTCTTCAGGAATAAGATTGGGAAGGTTAAATTTAAGATTGAGGCCAGGATGAGCAATGGGATATTATGTATATCCAAATATATCTTAGAATTATATAAAAGTTCCGGGATAAGTGAACAAAAACTATTGTTGGTACCCAGCACGGTTGACCCATCAAGGTTTCCTGCAACAATAGAAAAACCTGTTCAATACAGGTACATTGGTTATTTCGGCTCACTTTCTTTCGCCAGGGATAATATAGATATGCTTATCAAAGCTTTTGCTGAGATCCAGAATCAATATCCTGATTTACATTTGATCCTGGGAGGCTATTGCATGGATAACGAGAGAGGCAAACTTATAAATATGATCCATGAATTTAATCTTGAATCTAAGGTTGAAATTCTTGAATATTTATCAAGGCAAGAAATAATATGTTTTATTCAAAGTGCTGACATCCTTGTGATGGTAAGGAGTGATGATCTGGAATCAAAAGCTTCATTCCCGTCAAAACTAACGGAATACCTGGCAGCTTCAAGGCCTGTGATTTCTGTTGATGTAGGTGAAATATCCGATTATCTCAGAGACGGAGAAAATGCATACCTGGTGAAGGCAGGTAATGTAAATGAATTGGCAGATAAAATGAGGTATGTGCTTGGTAATTATGAAAAGGCATTGAAAATTGCATTATGCGGGAAGGAACTTACATCCGGCGTATTTAATTACAATTTTCAGGCAGCAAGGATACTTGAATTCGTAAATCATGACAAGGGATTTTGGCATGCAAAAGACAAAGCCCTATGAAGCTTTGGCCAGACAATGCAACCTGCTAAAAACAAAGAATGAAGCCGATGGAGAGATTTGTTAAAATTTTACCTGTATTTAATAGCTCTGTTGGTCGCGATATTGAATCATTAGCAGGATTTTATTCCAACTCAGACCTAATTGATAATGCCATCAGATCATTAATAGGCAATGATTTCTCCCGTGATAATACTATCGCCGGTAAAAGTGTTTTAATCAAGCCGAATTGGGTTAAACACTCTCTCAACGATAATGATGAAATATGCCTGAGAACAAATGATAAATTAATACTATCGGTCCTTAAACTTGTCCTTGAACTGAAGCCTGCAAAAGTAATAATAGGAGATGCTCCCATACAGGGGTGTGAATGGAACAAACTGTTGCCTGATGCTTTTTATGAAGATGTAAAGCAACTTGGGAAGCGATATGATACTCCTGTTTTCATAAAGGACTTCCGGAGGGCTACTTTTAATCCATTACTAAACGATCCTCAGAAAGAATTACACCCGATATCAGAATATGCGATCATTGATGTTGGCGCAAAAAGCTGGCTTGAACCAATCAGCAGAGAAAATGAGAACAACTTCAGGGTAACATGTTATGACCCGAGGAGGCTTGCCGAAAGCCATAGGAAAGGGATGCATAGATATTGTATCTGCCGGGAACTCCTTGAGTCTGATGTGGTGATCTCAATGCCTAAGATAAAGACTCACCAGAAAACAGGCATAACAGGAGCACTGAAAAATATGGTAGGTATAAATGGCGACAAGGATTATTTACCGCATCATCGGGCTGGCGGCAGTGAACAGGGAGGCGACTGCTATCCCGGGAAAAATATTTTAAGATGGGCTGCCGAAAAGGCGCTTGACTATGCCAATATGAACCAGGGGAAACGACGTTATTGGATCGGGTATCGCATTTCGGAAAATCTCTGGAAACTATCCAGGCCTACGCCAGTACACCAGTTGGCTGCAAGTTGGTACGGAAATGATACCAGCTGGCGGATGGTAATGGATCTGAATACAATCGCTCTTTATGGAAAAACAGATGGGTCATTGTCTGAACACCCTCAACGGCTTATCCTCTCAATTTGCGATGGTGTTATCGGCGGACAGGGTGATGGCCCCCTTAATCCAGAGCCCCTGCCGTTGGGTGTGATCAGTTATACCAACACAAGTTCTCTGAATGACATATGTATGGCAACCCTCATGAGGTTCGATTATATGAAGATCCCTCTGCTAGCAGGCTCAATGCAAGCCGGTAGCATAAATAGCACAGCCATTTATTATGATAATTGCTTGACAGATCTAAAGGAATTAATGAATCACTCTGTTCCAACTTTACCTCCCCCCGGTTGGGTTGAACACCTGAAACAGTAAAAAATGAAAATTGCAATTCACAATGATCCAAATTCATTCAGCAATCATTGGTCAGATTATTGCAGAGAAAACTCTATTGATTATAAGTTGGTTGATTGTTATCAATCCAATATAATTCAGGAGATTAATGATTGTGATATACTGATGTGGCATTTTAATCACACAAATGCCAAGGATATGCTCTTCGCGAGGCAGTTACTGTTCTCATTGGAATCATCTGGTAAAAAGGTATTCCCCGATTTTAAAACTAGCTGGCATTTCAATGATAAAGTAGGACAAAAATACCTGCTCGAATCAATCAATGCCCCGTTGGTTTCGAGCTATGTATTTTACAATAAGGAAGAAGCATTAGCCTGGGCAAAGAAAACATCATTCCCGAAAGTGTTTAAATTGCGAGGAGGCGCAGGATCTGAAAATGTCAGATTGATCCGGACATCTCAGAAGGCCAGAAAAATTATCAGAAAGGCATTTAAAACGGGTTTCCGTAAGTATGATTATTTCGGCAGCTTGCGTGACAGAATCATGAAGTATAAAGAAGGGAACGCTACAATAGTTGGTATCCTTAAAAGTATGATTCACCTGGTTTTTGCTAATGATTTTGTCAGATCCAGAAAAGAATTGTCCCGAATCCTCGGAAATGAGAAGGGCTATATTTATTTTCAGGATTTTATTCCTGAGAACCAATATGATATCAGAGTTATTATTATTGGTGATAAAGCTTTTGCTATTAAACGCCTTGTCCGGAAAAATGATTTCAGGGCTTCAGGAAGTGGAAAGATAATATATGACGTAAAACAGATTGATATTCGCTGTATCGAAATTTCTTTTGAAGTTACTGAAAGGTTAAACACGCAATGTTTAGCTTTTGATTTCATTTTTAATAAGGCGAATGAACCTAAAATAACTGAAATAAGTTATGGATTTTTATCTTATGCCTATGTAAAATGTGAGGGATATTGGGATAAGGACCTGGTTTGGCATGAGGGAGAGTTTAATCCATATGGGTGGATGATTGAGAATCTGATTCGATAAATTATTGGCAATTCTGTTCCGCAGGAATCTTTATTGCTAAAAAACCAATTAACATTTAATCCATTGCTTGTCAGAATCATCACAAGAAGTGATCTAAGATGTATAAAGGTCGTCTTAAATTGGTTAAACCTTTACCATCCTTCATTAACTAAGTTTCGTGAACTCATGATCGGAAGTCCGGAAACTTTAGCCGATCGCTCAATTAAGTTCAGTTCAATGCTGGATGGCCTTTGGATTAATGGCGTTGATAAACGAACGGGGCCGAAACGGCTGGAAGTACTGGACAAATGGCTCATTTCTTTTCTAAACGATTCTAATAATCCTGCTATTTCAATCCTAGATGTGGGAGGTTCTGATGGAATTACAACTCTTGAATTGATAAAGCATTTACAGGAATATTCAGATACAGAAATAAATGCTACCATTCTTGAGAAACAATTACGTCTGTATTATTACAAAAGAGGTTGCATAAACTTTTTTCTTACCAGTGAAAAAAAGCCATTCTTATTGCAGTTAGGAATCATAGGAATATTACTTGAGGAGCGAACAGGAAGAATGTCAAATATTTTTAATCCTATTGCCCGATTTTTGCAATCGAAATTAAAGCACTCTCATTTCGAAAAACATTTCCGGCGCCAAGAGGATATTTTGTTTATAAATCCTCAGGTTAAGGAAAGCCCCAATTTAAGTTGGATAGAACAGGACTTATTTCTGTATAATAAGAATCTCGAATGCAAATATGATATTATCCGTTGTTCAAATATATTGAATATAGATTATTTCAACCAGATACAGATCGGCATGGCGTTTCAGATACTTTCCAAATACCTTAAACCAAACGGACTGTTGACTGTTTCCAGATCTTTAGACGAAAATGAAGGCTCATCAACAATGGCTAGCATCTGGAGAAAATCATCCGGGCAATTAATTCTTGTTTCGGATTTAAATGGTGGTTCCGAGGTTAAAAGTATGGTGGAATAAAGACTTCAGGGGATAGAGCCAATCTAGGGCAGATTCAAGTGTTAAAGATAAATCCAGACATTATATACTCCACAAAATATTCTTATCATGAAAATTTGCATTTGGGGTGAGGTCGCTACCGCATTGAAAGGTGAAACGCCTGGTGGTGGAGAGCTGCAGATTTCATTGCTGTCGAAGGCTCTGGCCAGATTCGGCAACAAAGTTATTATTGTTGATCATGAAAATCAGGAAGAATTTATTACTCAGGATGATATAAATGTTGTCCCAATTAAAGATTGGAATAAAGGGTTAAGAATAATCAGGGCATTTACCCATAGGTTTCCTCAATTATATAAAACCCTCATTAAGCAAAACGCTGATGTTTATTACTGCCGTATGAGGGATTTCAGACACATCATTGCATACAGGGTTGCCCGAAAAGTGGGGGCAAAATTTGTTTTTGGCCTTGCCGACGGTCTTGATTCGTTGAATTTTGCCGGAAGATGTAAATATGAGTATTTTACCAAGAAGGCTGGTTTATGGTGGTTTTTTGACATTGTTTTTTCCGAGTTGATACATTACTGGTTACTTCGCAAATCAGATCTTGTATTGGCCCAGCATGAAGGACAGGCTATTATCCTGAAAAAGAAAAAAATCAATTCAATTGTATTCCCCAGCTTAATAGATATAAAAGAGTGGCCCGAAGTCCCTAATCCTGACAAGTCGGATTTTATTTATGTTGGATCATTAGCAAAAAACAAAGGGTTTGATAAGTTTTATACTTTGGTTATAAATAACCCTTCATATACATATAAAATACTGGGCATGCCGAGGGATAAAACTGGTTTGAGATATTACAACAAGTTAAAAGGCATGAAAAATGTGAAACTATTTGGCCGGCTGGATCATCATTCCACTATCAGGCAAATTTTTAACGCCAGGGCGTTGATAAGCACTTCTCCGGTCGAGGGATTTCCGAATATATTTCTCGAAGCATGGGCATGCGGCACTCCCGTCCTTTCGCTTTACGTTGACCCGGGCAATGTTATTCAGAAGTATAAGTTAGGCTACTTTGCAGGAGGCAATGTCGATAATCTGGTTAACGCAATGGCGTGTGTTGATTTGGATAAGGAATATTCAATCCGGGCAATGGATTATATTAAGAAAAATCATATGCTTACTGCCGGGAGAATACAAGCCATTAATGAATTGTTTAGCAGCATATGAGTACTTCAATACAATCAGCTAGGTATAAAAGTTGTCGCATGACCTTTTATCAATTTAAATTATTCAGCAATAAGTATTTACACTGATGACGCCAGAAAAGAAGATGCCCGATAACCCGGTTAAAGTGCTGTTTTTGATGGATGGACTGACTTCGGGGGGAAAGGAGCGACGGATTGTGGAACTGATTAAAGGATTGAAATCCATATCTTTTATAAGGTGCGAACTGGTGTTGATGAACAGCGAGGTCCACTACAGAGAGATTCTCGACCTTGGAATCGCCATTCATTTTGTCATCCGGAAAACAAAAAAAGATATCAGGCCTTTCCATGAAATATTTGAATTATGTAAAAAATTCAAGCCCGATTATCTCCATTGCTGGGATAGCATGACTGCTGTTTTCAGTGTGCCATCATGCGCACTCCTTGGCATTAAACTTATAAATGGCATGATCACGGACTCCCCGGCCAATAAAACCATTTTTTATAAACCGCTGTTAAGGGCCCTCTTTACCTTTCCGTTTTCCGATGTAATCATCGGGAACTCCAAGGCGGGTCTCAAAGCCTATCGCGCCCCGGTCAGAAAAAGTAAAGTAATTTATAATGGCTTTGATTTCAGCAGGATTATTACGCTGACATCCCGTGATACGTTGCGCAAACAACTTGGCATTACTACTCCCTATATAGTGGGTATGGTTGCAGCTTTCGGCAATTTCAAGGATTACAGGACCTATTTTGCTGCATCCCAATCGTTATTGGAAAAGAGGGATGACGTCACTTTTCTGGCTTTAGGGCACAATACAGATTCTGAAGAATCTAAAAGCCTGATTAAGGCTTGCTGTCAGGGTAACTTCAGGTTGCTGGGAGCCGTGTCAGGCGTTGAATCTTATGTGAATCTGATGGATGTATGCGTGCTGGCCACATATTCCGAAGGGCTTTCGAACTCGGTCATGGAATACATGGCGTTGATGAAACCTGTGGTGGTTACAATGGGCGGAGGTTCCAACGAGATAGTTGAAGATGAAAAAACAGGTTTTCTGGTCAGGCCTTCAAATCCGGGTGAACTCAGCAAAAGAATAGAGCAATTGCTGGATGATGAAAATCTGCGGGAAAAAATGGGGCAAGCCGGTAGAGAAATGATTGCCCGGAAATTTTCAATCACGAGGATGGTGGATGAATTCGTTGATCTTTACTCCTCAAAACTGTCCCGATAAACGATCCTTCATATGTGCGGTATTGCAGGGTTTGTACATTTCGATAAAGAGCAGGTTGCCGATCATTCCGCTATCAGGCGGATGACCGACGCAATAGCATATCGCGGTCCTGACGGTGAAGGCCATTACCTGAACAGGAATATTGCCCTGGGGCATCGCCGCCTCTCTATTATCGACCTGAGTACCGGCGACCAGCCCATGTACAATGAAGACCAGACCATAGCCCTGATATTCAATGGAGAAATTTATAACTACATCGAATTAAGGGATGAATTAATTACGATGGGACATTCATTCCGCACAAATTCAGATGCCGAGGTCATCATCAAAGCATATATGCAGTGGGGCTGTGATTGCCAGACCATGTTTAACGGGATGTGGGCCTTTGCATTATGGGACGATAGGGAGCAGCAACTCTTGCTCTCCCGCGACCGGATTGGAGAAAAACCGTTGCATTATGCTGAATTTGAGAATACGATAATCTTCGGATCGGAAATCAAAAGCTTCTTTGCGTACGGGGTTCCAAAGGTCCCGGACCTGGAGCTCCTGGAAATTTATTTCACCCTGGGATATATTCCTGCCCCCTACACTTTTTATAAAAACATTAAAAAACTGAAAGCCGGTCATTTTATTCTGTTTAAAGGACGTGAGTACAAAGAATCGGCTTATTGGGAATTACCCGAAATTGACGAGGAAAATATGCTTTCCGATAGCAAGAAGGTAATCCCTCACTTTGAAGCATTGCTGAAAGACTCTGTAAGGATAAGAATGAGAAGTGATGTGCCTTACGGAGCTTTTCTGAGCGGAGGGCTGGATTCTTCCTCAATCGTTGCTTTAATGTCGGAAATAAGCCCTTTCCCGGTCGAAACATTTACTATCGGTTTCAAGGAAAAATATTTCGACGAGAGAAACATGGCCAGGCTTGTAGCCGAAAGGTTTAACACCAACCACCACGAACACATCGTTGAACCTGATACATTTGATAAATCCCTTCAAAATATAGTCCATCATTATGATGAACCCTTCGGGGATCCCTCTGCTATACCAACAGGACATGTATCGAAATTTGCCGTTTCAAACGTGAAGATGGTGCTTACCGGCGACGGAGGCGATGAAGTACTCTCAGGTTACACTTACTACCAGGGGGAGAAATTTGCAGGCATTTATCATAAGTTTCCCGGCTTTGCACGAAAAGGTTTGCCGTTCCTTATCATGGGCGCTTCCCGGTTGTTCAGCGGGAAGTACCGATATCAGTTAAACCGCGTTCAAAATGTTCTGCACTCTTCCGGTTTGAATTTCGAGGAAAGATATTTATCTAAAACCGCAAGAATCGGAATTCCGGAAATTAAAGAATTGATTAACGGACTAAAGGTATATCCGGCTGAACAATACATCGGCGACTTCATGAAAGGCTGCCCCTATAAGGATCCTTTTTACAAGCTGATGTACCTCGATTTGAAACTGTCATTACCGGATGACATGCTTGTGAAAGTTGACCGGATGAGCATGGCAAATTCGCTTGAAACCAGGACGCCATTTCTCGACTACAGGATCATTGAGTATATGGCCCATGTCGATAAGAACTTAAAGATGAGGAATTTCGAAAGAAAAACCATCCTGAGGAATTCGTTGGGTCAAAAATTACCGGCGGCCTTATTAAAAGCACCTAAAAAAGGTTTCGATGTTCCATTGCGCGAATGGTTTAAAGATAATTCACTTCTTGAACGCATCAGTAAAATGCAAACGTCGATGCCTTACCTGAACAGGGATATGATTCGGTATATCACTGCCCAGAACCGTGACAGCAAACGGGATAATGGCGATTTTATCTGGATGCTCCTTGTTTGGAATAAATTAATGTCATAGCCCACGGTTTACTGACGGATGAAGATTGTGCTGGTAAATTTGCGGTATTTCATTTCGGGCGGACCTGAAAGATACTTGTTCAATATTAAGGAGTTGTTGGAAAATAAGGGTCACCAGGTAATTCCGTTCAGCATAAAGCATAATAATAATGAGCCGACAAGGTATTCATCCTATTTTCTTGAGCCGATAGGGGATGGTAACGAGGTATATTTTGAAAATTACAGAAAAAAAAATCTAAAAAGCCTTATCAGGTTGGCAGGGAGGCTTTTCTATTCATTTGAAGCACGTAAAAAACTTACCAGACTGATCCGGGAACACCAGCCGGACCTTGTCTACATCCTGCTTTACCTGAATAAGATTTCACCCAGTATCATCCATGCAGCCAAACGAAACGGCGTTCCCGTGGTTTTGCGTATTTCTGACTATGGAATGATGTGTGCAGCGAACATATTTTACCTTAAACGGGAAAATAAAATCTGTGAACGCTGCCTGAACAATGGCCGGCATCATTCGGTGCTAAACAAATGTTCACAGGGTTCTTTCCTCTACTCCTGTTTCGGTTATCTGGCATATACATTCCACGATCTCCTGCATATAAACAGGCAAATTGATGCTTTCGTTATCCCTTCAGCCTTTTCGATTTCAAAATTTATTCAGTTTGGCATCCCCGATAATAAAATATTCCAGGTCCCGACTTTTTCCCCGACTCCGGAAAACAATAAGCCTGAATATGAAAGGTTTGTATTATATACAGGAAGAATTGAACCGGAAAAGGGGATCAGGACACTCATCGACGCTTTTATCGGTACAGATATACCCCTGAAAATCATTGGATTTTCGAAAAACGGATACGATAAGGAACTCCAAAATTATCTGAGGGACAGGCAGCATGCGATAACTTTCCTTGGAAGAAAGGGAAGTGAAGAGATAGCAGGGTATCTTGAAAAATGTGCCTTTACCGTTTGCCCGTCCGAGTGTTATGATAATTTCCCAAATGCTGTCCTGGAAAGCTATGCCAATAAAAAAGCCGTTATAGCAACAAATCTTGGCAGTCTGAAAGAAATGATCAGGGATGGTGAGACAGGATTGTTGTTTGAATACAGAAATTCGTCGGATCTCAGGGAAAAGGTAATCTCGCTGATCGACGATAAGGAAAGGATCAGGGCTTTGGGAGAAAACGGATATCATAAACTCGTGGAAGAGTATTCGGCTGAGCATCATTATCAGAAACTTATCTCACTTTTCCATTCCCTGACAAATGCCTGATGACGATACCTGCCTTGGTTTATTCAATTCAATGAGTCTTACCCGGAAATATCCTGCTCACCTTTGCTTTTTTTCATCTTATGCTGATTCTGCTTGTTGATTGGAAAAAGAAGGATGATTTTTACCTGGAGAAGGAATTAAATGCCCGGGGAATACCCTTTGTCACTTTCGACATTCCAGACTATTCCATGTTGGATCGAACCTTGAGCTACAGGTTATTTATCCTGTATTTCAAATATATAAAGCTGGCATACAGGGCTGTTAAATATTCGAAACCGGGAGATATCCTCATTTGCGTTAATTACACTTCAGCCGTTGCTGTTGGTTACATGAGCCTGGTTCTCGGAAGAAAAAGAAATATCCTGGCGCTGAATATGATAGCCCATAAAAAGTTTTGGTTTATCGAAGGGCTACGAAGGGTTTTGTACCGGCCGATCATGAAGATGTCCCGTTTCCTCATCACGGTAAATTCGGAGCAATACATCGCCGAGTACAGTCGCAGGTTCAAGGTTCCTTCCCGGAAGTTTTATGTCCTGAACGACCCGATACAGCCTGTAATGCAGAAAATGCCGGAAATAACAGAGAGAACCTTTGTGTTTACAGGCGGAGAGGCAAAACGTGACTGGGAGACCTTGTTCAAGGCTTGCAAGGCATTGCCGGATATAAGTTTTCATTGTATCGCAAGGGAAAAATACTTTGATAAAAGACTTGGAATTCCAACGAATGTCGAGCTGTTGTTCGATACGGATTATGGGACTTTTCTGAACAAGATGAAACAAGCTTCCATTGTGGCCATTCCGTTGAATTCTCAGTCACCTGCCGGGCTGATCGTGCTGCTGGAGTCGGCTTCTTACTACAAGCCCGTGATTGCAACCCGGACGCCATCGACCGAAAATTATATCACCGACGGTATCAATGGGTACCTGACCAAAGCCGGTGATGAAGGCGAACTTGCGGACAAAATCAGGTTGCTGTGGGATGACCCTGACATGCAAAAGAACTTTGGCCGTAATCTGAATCTCAGTGTAATGAAGAATCACTCGCCCGAAAAGTATACCTCCAATTTGTTATCCATTCTGGCGGAAAACAATCTTTATCCCCTGCCTTCGTTAGCGGTAAACTGATGTATCTGCTTTTTTACCGGGAAATTTTCATTCCCTGTAATAAACCTGATCATGAAACAATCACACGCCCTGAAGGACCGTTAAAAAACCACAGGCAGAAATAGTTCCGGGAACCAAAATATTCATCAAAAGAAATCGCTCATGAAGAAGAAAATTTATATTGCGGGTTGCGGCGGAATGTTAGGAGAGGCATTTTATGCCCGGTTTAAAGACGATTATGATCTGAAATGCACAGATATCGACGTAAACGAAGGCTGGCTGTCATTCCTGGATTTCAGGGATTTTGAAAATTACAGACAGGACGTTATCCGTTTCAATCCGGACTACCTGTTTCATCTTGGCGCTTACACCGATCTGGAATACTGCGAACTTAACCAGGAAGACACCTACCTGACGAATACAACCAGCGTTGAAAATGCAGTATACATTGCCAATGAATTGAATATTCCGCTGCTGTACATCAGTACGGCCGGTATTTTTAATGGTGAAAAGCCGTTTTATGACGACTGGGATGCCCCGGACCCGCTGGGAGTATATGCCCGATCGAAATTTTTTGGCGAAAGATATGTCATTGAGAACACTAAGAAGTATCTGGTATGCAGGGCAGGATGGATGATGGGCGCCGGGCCTTCGAAGGACAAAAAGTTCATTCAGAAAATCATGAAGCAACTCAAAGAAGGAAAGAAGGAACTTTTCGTGGTAAACGACAAGGATGGCACACCGACCTATACCCATGATTTTGCCGGAAATGTAAAACTGCTGCTCGAAAAGGAGTACTGGGGGCTTTACAATATGGTTTGCGGCGGGCAAACAAGCCGCCTAGAAGTGGCTACAGAACTGATATCAATCCTGAACCTGGCGGATGAAGTTGAAATCCATGCTGTTTCGTCCGACCATTTCAAAAATGAGTATTTTGCTTCGCGGCCGCCTTGTGAACGCCTGATCAACCGGAAACTTGACCTTCGGGGCATTAATATCATGCGCGACTGGAGGATCGCCCTGAAAGAGTATATCGGGGACTATTATAAGGACTATCTGAAGTAAAAAATCCCGGGAAGAGGCCATAGATTCTCCTGGATTTAGAAACGCCGGGAAAATTTATAAACTATTGACGTGCAGTATCATGTCAGAGAGCAGGAATAAATTAAGGATTGCCGCATTCGGGTTCAGGTCGATTCCGCTTCGCGAAGGCTGTGCCGGAGCCGATAAGTTCGCTTTAGAATTGTTGCCCCGCCTCGCGAAAGCAGGGCACACGGTGACCGGCTATAATCGCCTCTACCCCGGACAGTCGCCGTTGCTGAATGAATACCATGGTGTGCGTCTGATTAGCCTGACGACGGTTAGCCGGAAAGGGTTTGATACCCTGCTTCATTCATTCAAATGTACATTTCATATCATATTCCATAATACTGCAGATATTGTTCACATTCAGAACGGCGGCAACAGCATCTGGGCATTTTTTCTTCGGCTGGCACGGAAAAAAGTCTTTATCAGCCAGGATGGTATCGACTGGAACCGGGAGAAGTGGCCCTGGTATGGAAAGCTTTACCTGAAGTTCTCCTCTTTTCTCACCTCATTCCTGCCCAACCAGGTGATTTTTGACAATGTTTTTGCCCGCGATCTGTTCGAAAAAAAATTCAGGAAGAAGTTCTGTTTCATTCCTTTCGGAAGCGATGTTCAGGAATTTTCGGATGATGATGGAATATTCAATCGATTCAATCTTGACCCAAACGGGTATTTCCTGTTCATCGGGCGGTTTATTCCCGATAAGGGCCTTCATTATCTGATACCGGCCTTTGAAAAAACCGATACGGGAAAAAAGCTGGTCCTGGTAGGAGGGTCCCCGAATCCTTCCGATTATGAAAAACATCTGATGGCTACCACTGACCAGAGAATCATTTTTGCAGGTTATGTTTACGGAGATGATTCCCTCCGGCTGATGAAAAATGCCTACTGCTATATACAGCCTTCGGATGTGGAAGGTTTGTCGCCGGTAATTCTCAACGTAATGGGGTTGGGGACCCCGATCATCTGCAGCGATATTCCGGAAAACGTTTTTGCCGTTTCCGATCATGCCATTCTTTTCAGGCATGGGAATACGGAATCGCTGGCTGAAGCTATTTCCAGGTCATTATCTTCCACAGATATGATCAGGGAAAATGCTGCCGAGGCACAAAAGCGGGCGCTTTCCCTGTTTAGCTGGGATAGCGTTACCCGGGAACATGAACAGCTTTTCCTGCAACACTTCAATCGAAAATGAACGATTCCGGGAATCATAAAATAAGAACCGGGATACTGCTCTCCGCAACCGATATCCATAAATGGCAATTTGTCGCCATCGACAACCTCCTGAAATCCGGTATAGCCGAACTCAGTCTTTTTTACCTTAAAGACTTATCTGATACTGAAAGGCAAATTAATCATTCCTTCATTTTCAGGCTGCATCAAAAGACTGAGGGGCTAGTTTTCGGAAACTATTCGGATTATTTATCCAACATCAGCCAGGATGTCCTTGATAAGATCATTTCCCCGGTTAACCTGGAAATTTCCATCAATTCCGGAAAAGTGGAAATTTCTCCTGAGGGATGTAATAAAGTGAAGGCAGTCGAACCGGATCTGATTATTAATTTAAGTCCGGTCAGGGTGATGGGTGATATTTTAAAAATACCAAGGTCAGGCCTTTGGGAATACCGCGTTGGAAACGAAAAAGGGCATCACGCATTTCCTGCAGGATTCATCGAGGTAGTAACCGGCAACCCGGTCACGGATTCAGCGCTGGTTTTGCTGAATGAATCAGGCGATGAGAAGACTATGCTCTGCAACTGGGCAGGACAAACATACGCTTTCTCGACCGTTGTCAACAGGGTCAATGCATTTAAACGCGCGGCCATAATACTTCCCCGCATGGTACAAGGTATGTACCGATACGGGAACACCTTTCTCCGGGAAATCACGGACACACAAGCAGACAATCCCGGAGCGGAGGAAAAAATCCAGGAATATCGCGGCTCATATCTTACTGATCTGAAGCACCTGTTGCTTTATTCAAAGATCATCATCCGTAAAGTATTTCATAACGCATTGTTTTTTACAAAAACCTTTAACTGGTTCATTCTGATTGCAAAAAAAGGGGATGGCAACTGGGAAAAATTTCTTCCTGATAAAAACGGGATCGTGAAACTGGTACCACCACGAGACTGTTTCTGGGCCGATCCTTTTATTATGACGCGGGATCGCAGGCATTATATTTTCGTTGAAGAACTACCCTATAAAAGCAGGAAAGGCCATATTTCGGTCCTTGAAATTGATACGAGCGGTAAAATTGTGAATTCGGGGATTGCCCTGGAAAGGCCATATCACCTTTCCTATCCTTTTGTATTTGAATTTGGCGGATCTGTTTATATGCTTCCTGAAACCGGCGATAACAAAACCATTGAATTGTATAAATGCACAGGTTTCCCTTATCAGTGGGATTTCGTGATGAACCTGATGGAAGGTGTAAATGCAAAAGATTCTACCCTTTTTTATCATAACGGAAAATGGTGGCTCTTTACTTCGATCAATGAATCGGGAATAAAAACCGATTATTCCGAATTGTCAATTTTTTATGCTGAAGACCTGTTCAGCAAAAAGTGGGTGCCGCACCCGGCAAACCCTGTGGTTTCCGATATCAGGACAGCCAGGTGTGCCGGTAAAATATTTGTGGAAAATGATATAATTTACAGACCTTCGCAAGATGGAGCCGTTCGGTATGGAAGGGCGCTGAATCTTCATCAGGTTCAAAAGCTGACCGAATCGGAGTACTCTGAAACTTTGCTGAAAAAAGCAGAACCAACTGATATTGACAGCCGTTACAAAGGGCTTCATACGCTGAATATTGATGGGGATTTTATTGCCCTTGACGCCTATACCTACAGACGCCGTTTTTAGCTGCCGGCTGAAGAACTAAAATTTTACTGAACATGGAACTTAATGATATCATCAGGGAAGTAAATAAACTATTTGTCGACGTCCTTGACAACGAATCGATAGTATTGAATGAACATTCGACCGCATCGGATGTCGAAGAATGGGATTCGCTTAACCACATCCATATTATTACTGCCATTGAGAAACATTTTCGGATAAAATTCGAACTGAATGAACTGTTAAATTTTGTTGAAGTAGGCGATTTATGCAGGGGCATCCAGTCAAAAATGAAAGGCTGACCCGGCTGACCTTCATAATTCCAATCCCTTCTTCAGACTGGTATCATTCATACCGGGCAAATCATTTTCTGATTGTCAGTTCTGATACTCCGGAACCATACATGAAAATCATACTATCTTAAAATGGTTTTTACATCCATCCCATTCTTTCTTTTTTTACTTGCAGTACTGCTGTTGTATTACATTTTGCCGGTTAACCTCAGGAAGTACCTGCTGATATTTGCCAGCCTTCTCTTTTATGGAGCCTCCGGGCCGGAATATCTATTCCTGGTGCTGTTTGTAATTCTCTTCAACTATTTTGTTGCTGCCGGAATCGATAAATCACCGGGGAAAAAGGCCAGATCGGTCTACCTGTATGCGAGCCTGGCGGTCAACATCGGAATACTAGTATTCTATAAATACCTGAGTTTTATTTTGGGGAATTTTGCCTTATTGCTGGGCCTGTTTCAGGAGAGCCCTGAAATCCCTCTTCTGAAACTTGCGTTGCCGCTAGGTATTTCTTATTACACTTTCCAAAACATCGGCTATATCATTGACGTTTACCGTGGTACGCAAAAAGCAGAAAAAAGCGTGGTAAATTTCAGTTTGTTCGTGCTCTTCTTCCCGAAATTGAATGTCGGGCCTATCGAAAGGGCTCGAAACCTTTTACCGCAGATCAGTGCTGAGAAAACTTTCAGTACTGTTGACCTTGTTGAGGGAAGCAAGAGGATATTATGGGGGTTTTTCAAAAAACTGGTAGTAGCCGACAGGATCGCCATCTATGTTGATGCGGTATTTGTCAACTATCAATACCATGGCGGCCTTACGATGTTACTGGCAATTCTGTTGTACACGCTGCAGGTTTATGCTGATTTTTCGGGATATACGGATATAGCATTAGGGACCGCCCGGCTATTCGGATTCAGGCTGATGGAAAATTTCAACCATCCGCTATTATCGAAGAATGTTTCAGATTTCTGGCGCCGATGGCATATTTCTCTCTCCTCCTGGGTAAACGATTACCTGTACAATCCGATCTCGTTAAAAAGGAGGTATTGGGGCAACTGGGGTATCTATTATGCCTTGTTCATCAGTTTTACGATTATAGGGATATGGCATGGCGCCACCTGGAATTATATACTGTTTGGCGTGTTACAGTCGCTGGCCTTGATTTATGAAACGAGTACCCGCAAATTCAGAAAGAAGATTTCCAGGAAAATACCGGTACAAGCCTATAACGGGTTAAGTATCCTGTTTACTTATCTGTTTATCAGTTTTGCGCTTATCCTGTTTAAAACACCAACACCCGGACAGGCATTGGATATCCTCAGAAGTTTATCGTATCCGTCAGGCGAATTGTCGATAGACAGGGCATCGATGATCCTGTTCCTGCTGATCGGGTGCAGTATCCTTATCATTTCGGATTATAAGAGTGAGTATAAGTTATTCTCACTCCCCGACCGCCTGGGGAAAAGCTGGGTTGCTCAGCAGTTCGCCTATGCATTTATGCTGATCTATATTTTGATAGCCGGCGTTTTCGATGGGGGCCAGTTTATCTATTTCCAGTTCTGACCTGAAGATCATATGAAAGAACCAATCAGACAATTTATCTTTAAAGCGCTGTTTTTTATTGCGTTGATACTTTTGCTGGATACCGGCATAGGGGGATTATTGAACCACTTTTATTTTACTCAAAAAGCCGGAGACGATTATCGCGCAACGTATGCTATTGAAAACGCCAGGGAGCAGGTTATTATTCTTGGCGCTTCCAGGGCAAGCCATCAGTATCTTCCGGAGATTATTGAGAAGAGGCTGAAAATGTCATGTTTTAACACAGGTCGTGATGGAGCATCCATATTTTACTCCTATGGCATACTGAAAGCCTTGAGTTCCAGGTACCGCCCAGAATTGATCATCCTTGATTTTTCAAGGGATTTTGAAAAGAAACAAAACAGTTATGACCGGTTGGCTATGCTAGCGCCATACTATCACAGGCACCCTGAAATAAAACCAATCATAGAAATCAGGAGTAAATACGAAAAGTTTAAGATGTATTCCGGAATATACCCCTTCAATTCGTATTTGTTCTCAATTGCGCAACGTAACACAAATTACAATATCGAGAATCTTAAAGATGTTAAGGGATATACACCCCTCTTCAGGAAATGGAACAGGCCTGCAGATAATGACAGCTCATTTTTAAAATATGACATTGATAGTTCGAAAGTTGAGATTTATAAATCGATTATAAAAGAGTGTAATGGTAGCAGGGTCAACCTGGTCATAGTAGCTGCTCCTTTTTTCAATAATGCCAAAACAGAAGACATCTCTACCAAATTAGCCAAGCAGATAGCCGTGCAGTATCATGTTCCTTTTTTTGATTTCTCGAAGGATTCTTCTTTCCGGAATAAACCTGAATATTTTGCTGATATTTCCCATTTGAATGATGAAGGCGCTAGGAAATTTACTAATTTAGTGTTAGACAGCATAATAAACAGCCCCGCTTTATGGAAGCATTAGGAAATCAGGATCCCATGTTTTCTGAATATATCACAGGGCCTTTGCTTCAATCCGTCTTCTGCCATGAGCAACAGAATGCTTTTTGTATCAACGACAAATTCTTTACATACAAGGATCTATTCCGGGTGATTTCCGGAATACGGGCGGAACTAAAAGCTAAAGTGGTAAAGGGAAAAAATGTAGGCGTAATTGCCAACGATGACCTTGAAACATATGCTTCTATTATCGCTATCTGGCTGGAAGGCGGAGCCTATGTTCCCCTGCACCCTCTCCAGCCTGCCGACCGAAACCTTGATATTATCGGCCAGGCTGAAATCTCATTGGTGCTGGACTCCGGTATCAACGAATTATTGCCCGGTATTCCTTCAATAAAATCGAGAGGCCTGAGGTCTGACACCCCTGATCTGGAACCTGCAGAATGCAGTGACGAATCACTTGCCTACATTCTTTTTACATCCGGGAGTACCGGTAAACCCAAAGGGGTCCCGATAACAAGGGGAAATCTGGGATGGTTCATGAAATCTTTCTGGGAAGCCGGATTCATAATTGATCATCATGACCGTTGCCTTCAGTGTTTTGATCTGACCTTTGACGTATCGGTTCAATCATTCCTTGTACCGTTGACGCGGGGTGCGTGTACCTATACCATCCCTCACGATCAGATAAAGTACAGTTACGTTTACGGATTGCTCGAAGACCATCAGCTCACATTTGGTGCTATGGCCCCTTCTATGCTGAGATACATGCGCCCCTATTTTGATGAAATAAATGCTCCGGCCATGAGGTACAGCATTTTGACTGCAGAAGCCTCGCCGGTCGATTTATTGGAAGAATGGTCAAGATGTATCCCGAATGCCGAAATTTTCGACTTTTACGGACCGACGGAAGCAACCATCTACTGCACTTACTATAAGTTTAACAGAAACAGGCCTAATAAACACCTGAACGGCATGTTATCCATCGGGAAGCCCATGGCTGGAATATCGGCAATCATCATGGACGATGAAGGTAAAATAGCAGCACCAAACCAAAAAGGGGAATTGTGTATTTCAGGGAACCAACTCACACCCGGTTATTGGCACAACCCGGACAAAACCAGCAACGCTTTCTTCCGTCTGCAGCAACAGGAAGGGCCTGTGCGTTTATATAAAACAGGCGACTTGTGTTTCATTGATGAAGACGGGGACATTATGTACAGCGGCAGGCTGGATTACCAGGTTAAAATTCAGGGATATCGCATTGAACTCGGTGAAATCGAATACCATGCCCGCTGGTTTTTAAAAGACCTTAATGCTGTTGCCTTGCCATACACAAACGCAGCAGGAACAAACGAAATTGCCTTGTTTATCGAAGGCAGCAGGAGGGAACCGGGCGATATTCTCAACCATCTGAAGTTGAAACTACCGTCGTATATGATACCTTCGAAAATATTATTCCGGGAATCGTTTCAACTCAATAACAACGGGAAAATCGACAGGGTAAAACTGAAGGAGAGCCTTTACAATGACTGACGGAACACCTTCAGAAGTTGCCGGACAGAGATTCCACGATATCCATCTAAAGAATGTTGTTGAATTCCTACACATTCGGAGAATCATAATTCTCATAACCTGATTCAATATGCCGGACATCTCAAAGAACATGGTCTTCCATCATATCGGAATAGCGACGCGTAACATTGAAAAGTGTATCCGGGTATATGGGGAACTTGGATATACAGCATCAGAAATAATTGCTGAACCTTCACAGAATGTAAAGATTGCTTTTCTGTTAAAAGACTCGCAACCAAGGTTGGAAATTATTGAACCCTTAAATGAAGAATCCCCCGTCTCAAGGATTGTGAGGGATTCAGGCACAACTCCATACCACATCTGTTATGAGGTGGAGGATATTGCAAAGGCTGTCGAAGAACTTGAGGACCTCAGGTTCAGGCTGCTTTTTAAACCGCTTGTTTCTGAAACAATGGACCACGGACTGTTCTGTTATCTGTTTTCTCCTGAAATCGGACTGATCGAACTATATGAAAGAAAAAAATAGCATATAAGATATGCGTCCGGACTATATACAGCCAAGCCTATGAACCCATACAAAATCAGGGATGCCCGTACCGGTGATGTTGATTTCATAGTCACGGCGATTATCGAAGCTGAAAAATCGGGAAGCAACACCCTGAGTTATTCAACCGTTTTCAACCTGCCTGAGACTGAAGTCCGGGATATTATGCGTTCCATGCTGCTTGAAGAGATTGACGGCTGCGAATTTTCATTGTCCAGTTACCTGGTAGCTGAAACAGACGGCAATCCGGTTGGGACCATCGGGGCCTGGGTTGAGAAAAGCGATGCCCCTTCAAAAACCATAAAAAGCAATTTGTTAGGCTATTATCTGCCAAAGAGTTCCCTGGTTTATGCTTCCAGAGAGTCCGGCGTTGCTTCCGAACTGATCATTGAAAATGTGAAAGACGCACTCTCGTTCGTCATTGTTTACATTGCTCCCGAACACAGGGGCAAGGGGCTTTTCAGCCTTCTGGCCGATGAACACCTCAGGCGGAATAAAGACGTTGAGGAATTAAGCATCCAGGTTATGGCCAACAACCACTTCGCCATCCAGTCATATGAAAGATATGGTTTCTCGAAGTTCCTGGTTAAAACGTGCAATAACCCTGACATATTGAATTTTCTGCCTTATCATGAAAAGGCACTGATGAAAAAATCACTTAAATAACCCGCGAAATGGAAGAAAAGGATGTACATGACAAGCTGGAGACTTCATTCAGAAAAGTCTTCAATAACAATTCACTGGCGATTGAGAGGAGCATGACCGCCAATGATATCGAAAAATGGGATTCACTGACCCATATGCTTCTGATTTCCGAAATTGAGGATTCTTTCGAGATCCGGTTTAAACTGAAGGAACTGAATAAGATGAAGAATGTCGGTGACATGATCGATATGATAATCACCAAGTTATAATCTGACAATTCCAAGCCTTTGGTTTTCACCAGTTTCAATTTTCTGATCTTTTTCCCGCTCGTGCTGGCCTTATACTGGTTAACACCGGCGAGGTACAGGTACATCACCCTGCTGGTGGCAAGTTGTTACTTTTATATCAATATAAAACCTGTATTTGTCTTTCTTATCCTTGGCATTTCAGTGATCGCGTGGGTTTTAGCCTTGCTTGTTTCGAAAACTGAAAATGAGAAAAAGAAGAAAGCGCTATTTATCCTGAACATTGCGGCACTTCTGCTCCCGCTTTTTTTCTTCAAATACTTCGGAGCCATCAACAATACGTTAGCGGCCTTACTGGCAGAAAATAACCTGAGGTGGCCGCTCCCCGAAATACGCTATTTGCTCCCGGTGGGGATTTCCTTTTATACCTTTATGGCGCTGGGATATGCCATCGATGTATATAATGAAGACATTGAACCCGAAAAGAATCCTGCCCTGGTGTCGGTTTTCATTTCATTTTTCCCGTTGATTCTTTCAGGCCCCATCGAAAGGGCCGGAAATATGCTGCCGCAATTCCGAAAAGCCCAATCTCCCAATTATGATATGATTGTTAAGGGAATGAGGCTAATTCTCTGGGGGTATTTTATGAAACTGGTCGTTGCCGACCGGCTGGGAATTTATGTCGACTCAATATACAATCACATACCGGAACATAACGGCACCTCCATCCTGTTTGCTTCCATCCTTTATCCTTTTCAGCTTTATGCCGACCTCGGCGGTTATTCGCTGATTGCCATTGGATGTTCCAATGCCTTAGGATTCAATATAGTACCGAATTTCAACAAACCGTTTTTTGCCCCTTCGATGGCCGAATTCTGGAGGAGGTGGCACATGTCGCTGATTACCTGGTTAACGGATTATGTCTATACGCCCTTATCCTTTTTATTCCGGAAGTTAAAAATATGGGGAATAGTGATCGCCCTGTTGTTTACCTTCCTCCTGAGCGGGATATGGCACGGTGCCTCGCTGGCTTTCGTCGCCTGGGGTTTGTTGCAGGGAATTTTTTTAAGCATTGAGGCGCTTCTGAATAAAAAAAAGGCTGCTTTTGAGAAAAGACATAATCTGGATCGGAAATCGTGGTACCTGACTGCAGGAATAATCATCACTTTTATTCTCTTTGCTTCTTCAATGGTTTTCTCCCGAGCCGGTAGCCTCGATGTCGCCCTGACCGCCTACCGGAAGATATTCACTGAACCCGGGAAATTATTCATCGGGTCTCCGTCGACGATTATTTATTTTACCTGTAGTCTGCTGATATTGCTTCTGAAAGACTTCATCGATGAGTTTTATCCTGAAAAATTCAAAATGTTTGAGCATCAAAGCAGCCTGGTGAGGATTGCAAGCGTCAGCATGGTCATCATCCTGATATTATTGATAGGCGTTTTTGACAGCAGCCAGTTCATTTACTTTCAATTTTAGGGCATTATGCATCAGTTGCATCTAAATAGTTTTTTTACCGGAAGATACGGAAAGAGGGCTGCCCATTTGCTGATGCTTGTGTTTACAGTCGCAATACTCGATTATTCGCTGGGTGCCCTGCTTGATTATTATTATTTCAAACAACAAAGCGGGTGGTTGTATCGTACTACGTACGCGCTTAACGAAACAAATGCCGAACTGATCATTCTTGGTTCGTCCAGGGCAAATCATCATTACCATCCTGATGTTATCGGACAACGGCTGCATTTCACTTACTATAACGCGGGCAGGGACGGCAGTTACCTTTTCTATCACTATGCTGTGCTGAAAGGAATTTTAAAAAGATACAAACCAAAAATGGTTATCCTTGATTTCGGAATTACTGAATTCATGAAAAATCAGGAGAGTTATGACCGGATTTCATACCTTTTACCCTACTACAAGACTCATCCGGAGATCAGAAGCATCATCGAACTGAAAAGTACCGCGGAAAAGTTAAAGTTGATTTCAAGGATTTATCCCTTTAATTCTTCCCTGGTTACAATTGTTGCCGGAAATCCGGTGTTTCATATGACCAAAGACGGTGACAAAGAAGGATATATTCCGTTGCATAACAAGTGGAACGAACCATTGATAACCTATAACTCGTCAGAATGTTATGAGTTTGATACGACGGAAATAAGGATTTACAAGATGTTAATACAGGATTGCATCAATGCGGGCGTCAAACTGTACATTGTTGCTTCGCCGTACTTTCATAAACTGAAATCCACGGAATGCTCAATTCTTGAAGGCAGAAAAATTGCCGGTTTGTATAATATCCCGTTCATTGATTTCTCGGGCAACGAATATTTTACGGCCCGCCCGCAGTTGTTTGATGATTCATATCATCTGAATGATCAGGGCGCCAGGGTATTCTCCGGAATGCTGATGGATACGATAACCGGTAATACTGCCGGTACTCCGGGAATGAAATTGTCCGGTTATACATCTTCCTCTTCCAACCGGAATAAGTAGTGTTTTCTCAAATTTTTTAACTTTTCATTTCTTCCTTAGCCTATGACAACCATCCATAAAAAGCCCTTTTCAAGGGACATCTTAACCATCGATGACCCGGAAGAAGAGACCCGAAAAATCATTCAGTCGCTGAAGAGCAACATAGAATTGGTGCTCAGGCGGAAAGGCGCTGTAGTGGGGATCAGCGGGGGAATAGATTCTTCCGTTACGCTGGCGCTGACCGTCAGGGCGCTGGGGCCTGAAAATGTTCTGGGGATCATGCTTCCGGAAAAAGACTCAAGTCCTCTCAGCAAAGAACTTGCATTGAAACTGGCAGGCCAATTTGGCGTCAGGGCCATCGAAGAAGATATAACCGGTGTTTTGGAGGGATTCGGTTGTTACAGGCGTCGTGATGAAGCGGTTGAAGCAGTATTCCCCGAATACAATCCGGCTGATTACAGGATGAAAATCGGGATTAACCAGCAAAAAGCCTTTTCCATGCTGCCGCCATTGTTTATACTCACTATCATCGATAAAAAGGGTGAGAGCAAAAGCAAGCTTCTTCCTGTGAAGGAATATCTTCAGATTGTGGCGGCTTCAAATTTTAAACAGCGTAGCCGGATGTCCATGCTGTATTATCATGCCGAAAGGCTGCATTATGCTGTTGTTGGCACGCCAAATAAGCATGAAGTTGAACAGGGCTTCTTTGTAAAATACGGCGATGGCGGCGCCGATGTCATGCCGATCGCTCATCTTTATAAGACTCAGGTGTATCAGTTAGCCCGCCATCTGAACATTCCCCGTGAAATAATTGACCGCACGCCAACTACCGATACTTATTCGGCAGAGCAGACGCAGGAGGAATTCTTCTATCAGCTTCCTTTCGAAATGATGGACCTTTTATGGTTCGGATTTGAGAATGGTTATCAGCCAGAGGAGATTGCAAGGGTAATGGATTTGTCGTTTGAAGAAGTTCAGGCAATATTCATTAATTTCGAGAGGAAGAAAAAAACTACCGACTATCTCAGGAGGCCCCCTATCAAATGATAATTATTACGGTAAAATAATCACCGGTTTATGAATGCCATTGACTTTTTCTTTGAAAAAACCCGATCGCTGGAGAAGGATTTCCTGGCAGGCAGGGAAACAATTTCTTTCAAACAGCTTTATTCGGAGGTTGTGCAGTTAGCTCAATTCCTGGAACAAGTTTATGGAACTGATAATAACATGATGCTGATTTCTGTCAACAATCTGTTCTTCATCAAAGTTTATCTCGCGATTATTAAATCCGGTAATATTTGTATACCCATCGATCCGGGTATTGAAAAAGGTAACTTTGCGGTAGTTGCCGAACTGTCCGGACCGGTCCTTGTTTTCCTGACGAAAGACATTCCCAATAAACTGGATGTCGGTAATTTTAAGTGTTATTCCCCCGAATCATTGGCCGCATGCAGGCTGCCGGAACCGAAGCATGCCTCCGGTCAGTTTGATGAAAGCCGCTGCGCCGAAATCATCTTTACTTCCGGTTCAACCGGGAAGCCCAAAGGTGTAATGATTTCGCACAGGAATCTTATCGCCAACACCCGTTCGATAGTCAGCTATCTGAACCTGAAAGAGAGCGACAGGATGATGGTAGTACTGCCTTTCTTTTATTGCTATGGGTTGTCTCTTTTACATACTCATCTTCGGGTTGGCGGATCCATTGTCCTGAACAATTCATTTATGTTTATCGGGAGCGTTATACGGAACCTGAAAGAATATTCCTGTTCAGGTTTTGCCGGGGTCCCCAGCCATTTTCAGATTCTCCTCAGGAAAACAAAAGAATTTAAAAATACCTGTTTCCCTGATCTGAAATACGTGACCCAGGCCGGCGGTAAGCTGGCAACCATCTTTATTGATGAATTCAGAAATAATTTCCCGGAGATTACCTTTTACGTGATGTATGGACAAACAGAAGCCACAGCCAGGCTTTCGTACCTTCCTCCTGAAATGTATGAAACGAAGCGAGGCTCGATAGGTAAAGGTATTCCGGAGGTTGAACTGAAAGTAGTGGATGAAAGGTCCGTGGAGATTCTTCCGGGGCAATTTGGCGAAGTGATTGCCCGGGGCGATAACATCATGATGGGGTATTACAAAGATCAGGAGTCAACTGAAAAGGTTTTAAAAAACGGGTGGCTTTATACCGGAGACCTTGGTACTATTGATGATGAAGGATATATCTTTCTCACCGGGCGCAAAAAAGAAATCATTAAGGTTGGAGGCAAACGGATCAGCCCGAAAGAGATTGAAGCCGTAATACTGGAAATACCGGAAGTTGTTGATTGCTATATCGAAGGTATTCCTGATGATATTCTCGGGGAGAAAATCAAGGCTACTATTGTCCTCAGCACGGATTCGGAAAGCAGTGATAAACTTGATAGAATTAAACAATACTGTCATTCCAGACTTGCTTCTTATAAAATTCCTCAACTCTTCGAATTGGCCGACAAACTGAAAATTTCATCCAGTGGCAAGAAGACGAAAGATATTTCCGGTCCCGGACCAAAGTAATGATAACCGGCCTGCACAGCTTTTAAAACCTCATATAATAGAAGGAGGCAATTCCGGAATACAACAACAGGATAAGTCCGATACAAACCAGATATCCAAGCCATTGTATCCAAACAGGTTGCCTGAGATATTTCGCCAGGACATCCTGCCCTTTTTCATTCAGCGATTCCAGATACAGCAGAAGAATAATACAGGAAAATGCTATGATGAGCCGGCTTTTCTCAGCTATCAGTTCATGAGGGATGAGAACGCCTTGCTGCCATGAGAACAAATGAGACAGAAAGTAAGAGGCATCCGGAACATTCCGCGAGAAAAAGAAAACCAGGGATAGGCTGATGAACAGATATACCAGCACTCTGCTTGTCACTGCTACCAAGCCTTTTGAAAATCCCGATGCTATCCTGAAGCGGTATTTTTTCGTGTAATACTCATAGATAATTGCTATTCCCTGCAAGATCCCAAGGATTACAAATGTCAGGTTGAAACCGTGCCAAATGCCAACAACAAAAAAAGTAAGAAAGATCCCGGCGGTTATAGCGAAATTTTCGAATTTCCTGAATTTGATAATGAAAGGATAATAAATGAAATCGTTACACCATGAAGAAAGGGAGATGTGCCACCTCCTCCAGTAATCAGTTACGCTTCGGGCAAAAAATGGCCGGTTAAAGTTATCCATGACCGTAATGCCAAATAACCTGGCGATACCCATGGCCATATCTGTATAGCCTGAAAAGTCAAAGTAAATATAGAGCACCTGTATCAATAATACGAAAATCAACGGAGCGCCCGAATAGGTTGTCATATTATTGTATACCAGCATTACCGGCAGCCCGAGAGTGTCGGCAATTACAATTTTTTTGAATAATCCCCATAATAGCAGCCTGACTCCCTGATGAATGCTTTCTGCCTCGAATCCGGCCGGTTGGTTAATTTGCGGGAAAAAGTGATTGGACCGGATTACCGGGCCGGATAGGAATTTCGGAAAGAAAAGCAGGTAAGTGCCAAACTTGATGAAATCCGGTTCAGCTTTTTCGGCGCCCCGGTTTATCCGGATAATGTAGCCGATTGACTGAAACGAATAGTAGGAGATTCCCAGGGGAATGATCAGATAGTCATAGGCTGCAGCAGTATCTGTCAGATTAAAAGATAATGCGGGGAAAAAACCATTGATACAATGGCTCAGGGTCTTGCATAAAACGAGCGTTCCGATATTGATCAGTATGTTTGACCAAAAAAGTACACTCCTCAGAATTCTCCTCTCCTTACATTTTTCAAGAAGAATCCCTGAGAAATAGTTCATCGTAGTAAGGATGACCGCAAAAATCAGTGCTTTAAACGACAGTACTGTAATAAAAATGATGCTAGCCGTGAACAAAACGGCAGGTTTAAACCTTTTATTTACAGCATAATAGATGAATACTGAAGTAAGGATAACGGTAATATAGAGTGAACTTAGTGTTAACATACGGCATTAATCCCTGGTAAAACAATAGCGATGATGACTAATCTGATAAAAACCGGTTTAGGTATTGTATTAGTTCTTTCAATTGCCCTGATTATGGAACAATGTAAAAACAAGGATGGTTCGGAAGACAGCGAATATAAGATACTTTTTTTACATCACAGCACCGGAGATGTAATTTATAGAGGAGGCAGCAATGCCAGGATTATTCGCGGAGTGAGGATAGGAAAAGAATTTGATGTGCCTGCATGGTTCAAAAAATACAATAAGGCTCAGGGGACTTCCTATACGATAACCGAACAAAATTTTCCTAAAGGCGAGCTTTATCAGTGGAAGAATTATCCATTTGATTATTACAACATTTGGGTTAAACATGCCGGTAATAATCCATATATGGGCGAACCAACTCTTGAGATGCTCACCAGGGAATATGACCTCATTGTTTTCAAACACTGCTACCCAGTATGTGACATAAATGCAGATATGGCCAACGCTGATATAGGATCGGAAGAGAAGACGCTTGCCAATTACAAACTCCAGTATGAAGCATTGAAAAAAAAGCTGAAAGAATTTCCGGATACCAAATTTATTTTGTGGACAGGCGCCGCGAGGGTAAAAAGCCAGATGGATACGGCGACGGCAACACGGGCCGGTGAATTTTTTAACTGGGTCAGGAACCAATGGGATACTCCGGGCGACAATATCTTTCTTTGGGACTTCTATGAACTCGAAACGGAAGGAGGCTTGTTTCTGAAAGATAAATACGCCACCGGGGCAAATGATTCTCATCCTGTCCGTGAATTCGGAGCCAGGGCAGCGCCGCTTTTTTGTCAGCGCATTGTCGATGTCATTGAAAACAATGGCGAAAATACAACGCTGACCGGAAAATTGTTAAACCGTGCCGGCAAGGAATAAAGATTATATCGTAGCTTTATAAGCCGAAACATAAATCAATTTTATATCGATAGCACGTGATATTCAAGAGCTAAGATGATATTTTTCTGGTGAATGTTGATTATATTTATGTGGGAGCGTAAACTGAAAACCTTCTAAACAAACCACTTTTTTACAACGATGAAAGACCATAACGAAATTAAAGAGAAGATCAGGGGGTTTATTCTTAATAATACTTTTGTGTCTCCTGAACAGGTACAATATGATACCCATATATTCACAGAAGGCATCTTTGATTCGATGGGATTTATTTCCCTGATTAGTTTTTTGGAAGAAACCTTTGCAATAAAAGCCAGGGATTCGGAATTGCTGGAAGATAATTTCGAATCAATAGATGCCATGGCCAGTTATATTATCCGTAAACTCGATTAGGATAAAGCAGGATGTGCGGTATTGCCGGAATATTTAACATTTCCCCCGAAGAATTTTCCTGTGAGCAACATATCAGGCGGATGCTCTCGGTGATTCGGCACCGCGGACCTGATGAAGCCGGTATTTACCTGGGTAAAAATGTTGGATTGGGCAGCGCCAGGTTGAGCATTCTTGATTTAGTCAGCGGGCAGCAACCTATATCTGACGAATCGGGAAATTTCTGGATTGTATACAACGGCGAGATTTTCAACTACAGCGAACTGCGCACAGAACTGGAAAAACAGGGAACCCGTTTTCATACCAACAGCGACACGGAAGTCATTGTTCAGATGTATGCGAAGTACGGGCCGGCTTGCCTGGAGCATTTCAACGGGCAATTTGCATTTTGCATTTGGGATTCAAAGAAAAGGGAACTATTCCTGGCACGCGACCGGGTAGGTATCAGGCCGCTGTTTTATTGGAGACAAGGCCAGGCGTTTGCTTTCTGCTCCGAAATCAAGGGTTTATTTACTATAAAACAAATTGAAAAGTCTCTCTCGGCCAGAAGTCTTGCCCAGGTATTCACTTTCTGGACGACTTTATCACCCGATACACCTTTCGAGAATATATACGAATTGCCGCCCGGCCATTACATGAAAGTAAGTGCTGCTTCAGCAACGATAAAAAAATACTGGAGCATGAATTTTTTGGAGAACGCAAAGGATCCTGAGATTAACCTGGGTGACGCCGTTGAAGAATTTACAGCCTTGTTTCGCGATGCCGTTGATATCCGTCTCAGGGCTGATGTTCCGGTCGGGGCATATCTAAGCGGAGGCCTTGATTCAAGTGTAACCACCTCGTTCATTCATGAGATCAACCCCGGATTATTAAAAACCTATTCTATCGGCTTTACCGATACTGACTTTGATGAAACAGCCTATCAGCTCGAAGCCGCAAAATACTTCAATACTAATCATACCGCCATTAAATGTTCGGCCGAAGATATTGCAGTTAACTTCCCTGATACGATCTGGCATGCTGAATATCCTGTTTTAAGAACGGCTCCCACACCCATGTACCTGCTTTCGAAGAAGGTAAGGGAAAGCAATATCAAAGTGGTGATCACTGGGGAAGGCGCCGATGAATTCCTGGCAGGCTATAATATTTTTAAAGAATCGAAGATCAGGAGATTCTGGGCTAAGTACCCGGATTCAACCATCAGGCCGTTGTTGTTGAAAAAGCTTTATCCATATCTTCCTGTCATCCGGGATTCCGGAAATTTTGCCCTCAAAATGTTTTTTGGGTATAACCTTACCTCTACTGAGGATGCCTTATATTCCCATCTCCTGCGCTGGCATAATACATCGCGGATTATCAATTATTTCTCCGATGAGGTGATTCATCAACTTAACGGTTATTATCCGCAGAAATCAGTATATCCCAAGCTCCCGGGTAATTTCATACAATGGAGTGATTTGTCCCGTTCCCAATATCTGGAAGCAACCATATTCATGTCGGGTTACCTGTTGTCGTCACAGGGAGACAGGATGTCGATGGCAAATTCGGTTGAAGGGAGATACCCATTCCTCGATTACAGGGTAATAGAGTACTGTAACCGACTTCCGGACCGGTTAAAGCTAAACAGTCTGGATGAGAAATTTCTGCTGAAAGAGGCCGGTAAGAACAGAATTCCTGAATCCATCAGGACAAGGCCTAAACAGGCCTACCGGGCTCCCGTTGCTTCAGGCTTTTTCTCCCCTTCCTCTCCATCCTGTATTAAGGACTTGCTTTCTCCGGAACTTCTCAAATCATTTGGCCTGTTCCATCCGGGGAAAACAGAATCACTTATTCTGAAATTGAAATCAAATAAGAACATCTCCGAGACCGATCAGATGGCCCTTGCCGGAATCCTGTCAACACAAATACTCCACAACTTGTTTATTGTCCGCGCCATGCCCTGTGAGCATAATATTGATTTTACCAAAGTTATTGACGAAACATAAGAACCGGTTTATATTCTAAAACCTATAAACACAAGTGGCAGCCACGAAAGGCTGCCACTTTTTGTTTTTATCCGATTCAGAATATGCCTATTCAAACACGCCGCATGCCACTCCGTGAGCGGCCACAAAGATGATTCCTGAAACAGGGATATCTTTATAAACGCCTTCTTCAAATACATTGTTGTAGGTATATTTACCAGGAGCAGCAACATACTTGCCGTTTTTCCAATACAGGTACGGGTGTGCGTTTGTAGATGCCTGGCCTACCCATAAATGGGTTTCGTCAAGTGTGTAGCCTTCGGCGAGGTCGTACATCACATGAAGGATGGAACCATCGTAGGTTCCGGTAAAATACCCTACCGGCTCGTTCATCGGGTCGCACGATGGATTGCCGGCATATATCGGCCAACTGAAGGAAATCGGGCCGCCTGCCGGATCCAATTTGTGGGTCCAGCCCCAGTTATTAAGATTTAATGGGGCATTATAGAAGCAGTACCTTGTAACACCGCCGCCATTATCGCCTCGGGCGTATACCGTTTCGCACGATCCGCATTGCTGCATGCAATAATTCAGGTAATAGCCATAATGTTTAAGCCCTGTAGTGACTTTTGCCGAAACATACTTATGTTCGAGGGTCGAAGAATTTACAATTTCGGTAAATGCAACAACGATCACGCAATTCGGTAACGAATCCTTCAGGAATTCAGATGAGTAGGACTGAACGTATGGCTCAGGGAAATACTGATGAGGGAAAAGGGCGATGTGGAATTCGCCGGTAAAATCGCCGTTAAATCCCAGGTTTTCCCCATATCCTCTGGCGATAAGATCAGCTTCGGTTCCGACATACAGGAACGCATGTTTTAGTTCCCATCCGGGAGTGATATCATAGGTGACATATAATTTGGCGGCATCATTTCCCACTGTTACAGTTCCGAAACTTGTAGTTGGAAGAGGTTCTCCCATGATGAAGTCTTCAAAAAGGTTTGCAACTGTGGGTGTGCCGCAATAAACCGGCGCTTCTTTTGTAATGTTTGTATTGGGAAGAGTAACGTCGGTTAACTCGGCCTTCTTGCATCCGACAAAAAGTACCGGGACTGCCAGCAGCAGAATTGCTAATTGGAGGAGCGATTTTTTCATTGTTTCAGTTTTTAAGTTAACATTTGATCATCTGATGATTATGTTGAACATCCCGGAAACAACACAAGCATAGTCGGCGTACCTGTTACGACAGGATGTTATGCTATTCCTGATTGAGGGAATATTCTAATACCAAACCGTATGACGAGAAATCAGCGATAACCGCTTTCCGGGCAGAAGCCTGTTACCGAAGTTTCATCCAAGAGATGCTATGAGTAATCCAACAGATACCTATAGGGAAATCTAAAATCATGCCACCAGTTAAAATGTTTTTAATTTGCTCATTGTCAAATTAATATATACAAAATAAATATTAAAGAATAATTTTCTTGTTCAATTTGGGACAGGAAGGATAGAATCCGGAATAAACCCCGGGTGAAACAGAGACAGAGTAAGTGAAAATACCAGGCTGGAATAATGTCATCTCATCAAGCCGGCATTCTTCAGAGTCAGGAGTTTTCATAATATTCATTGAACTGAGGGACCAATCTATTCTCCTTTCCTGTCATCATCATCCCATTCAATCACAAATTTTCCATCTTCCTGTTTCTTTTGTATTTCTTTTTCTTTGAGTATTTTAGCCCGTTTGGTTGAATCGCCCGAAATCCATTGAAACTCCCTGTTCAGGGCCTGTTTAAGTTCTGTTCGCTGGCCTTGCATCTCTGTCGTGATTTTTTCCCTTACCGCTTTTTTATCGTATTTGAATACAGGATCGTCAACAGTTCCTGTCATCGAAACGAAAACCATGGTCCGCCGGCCGTCGGAAGCAACCGGACCAAACTCATCCTGTTTGTTATATCCGGGATTATGTCTCCTGAATTTTGACGCCAGCAGATCGGCCAGGGCAATGCTGAAGTGGTAGTTCAATTCATTATCGAAAGTATGTGTGCCCATCAGGGTAAGGTCCAATGCGCTGGAATTTATATCCATTACAGGAATATAAATTATTTCATTGGCAATATCAATCTGATTGGTAAGCGTTTCGAAACGGATGTCTTTCAAATCCTCAACACGCAGAAAGGATGACAGGCCCATCATCGGGGCGTAATTAACAAGGCGTCCGTTTTCAACCATCAATTCTGCATGAGCCTTGATCGACGGCAGATCAATCGTGAGGTCGGGATACATCATGCCTGAGAATAATACATTCCCGGTCACCTTGCCGTCAAGGTTTTCAGCAACCAGGTCAGTATTTCCGAAATTTCCGAATTCGGCAAACAACCGGTTGATATTCACCTTATTTACATCGACTTCACATGTGAGATAGCTATGAGCAGGGTTGGAAGCATTGATGGTGGCTTCGCCGGTAACCGTGCCCTGCATCGACTGCAGCAGGATATCGGATGCGGTGAATACACTGTTGTGCATCGAAATGGTTGCCGACAAATTTTTTGCATCAAACTTTCTGAAATGGAAGTTGCGTATATCCATTTTCATTCCGCTGATCTCAATATCGCCGGGTATTCCGAAATTATATTCGCCTTTACCGCCGCTGCTTGTACTCAGTTCATCCCCGTCGACTTTTTCGGCCAGCAAGCTTCCTTTTACAATGAGCTTTTCATTATTTACGAAAATCCTTGATAAGAGATTTCCGACAGATCCCTTTACCGAGAAGTCGCTGTTGCCAAACCGGCCTGTCAATGTGTTAACATTCAGATCGTTGTTGTTAAAGGCAAAACTGCCGGTAAGGGCTGTAACCGGCAGGTTATAACCTTTTAAGCCCAGCGAAACCCCATTCAGGGTACAGGTGCCTGAAAACCTGCTGTTCCGGAAATCGGAGGTTACCGGATTGTTGATATCGGCAACCGATCCCGAAAAAACGCCGGCGATGTTCATCATTCCGGAGAGCCGGGTGATGGTATCCAAATCAAGAAAATTTTTCAGATCGGCAAGGTTAAATATTCCGGCGAGAGTTGCTTTGATAACGGGCGACTTAAAACCCTGCATCGAAATGTTCCCTGTAACTGAACCATTGCTTAGCGTGGCTTTGAGGTTATCAAGGTTGAGCTGCATGGTACTGCCATCCTGGGGAGAAAAATAAACGCCTGAAAACGAAACGTTTTCGAGGCCAACCGCTGTCTTCCGCTGAATTATACTACCATCATTCATGGAGATTTTCATGGTTAACGACGGTATTCTTCCGTTCCCGTAAATTCCTTTCATGACCACTGAAAAATCCCCTGACCCTGCAAACTGATAATTATCTGCCTGCTTCCGGTATTTTTCGGGAATCAGCAAAAACACTTCCCTGGCAGGCGTCTGCAAGGCCGATACAGTGACATCCATCACTTTCCTGTCGCTGTGGTCATAAATCCACCCGTTCAACGAGAGATGGAGCTTCTCTATGATAATTTCTCCACTATTAACTGCGTATAATCCGGTCCTAGTATCAATATCCACTCCCGCATTCAGCCCTATCTCGCGACGGGCGATATACACAATGTCGCCTGAAGAGAACTTATCGACCAATAGTTTGCCTCCGGCATTCATTCTGAATACTTCGTTTTTAAAATCACCTTTCAGCATAAGGCGATGAATGTCAAGTTTCGCCTGTTGACGGGCCTCATCATCCAGATAGCTGAACTTGACTTCCTTGAAAGAAAAGCGTTTGATATTCAGTTCAAATTGTTCACTTTGTTTTCCGGCCGACGGTTTGAAAATGTGGAAATTATCGGAGCCATCAGGAAATATATGAATATTAACCACGGCATCCGTAACCGAAATGAAACGCACCGAAAACCGGCTCCGCAACAGGTCGGGCAAGTTGAATTTCAGGGAAATTACGCCTGCTTTCAACAGGTTGTTGCCGGATTTATTTTTCGTTGCTTCTTTCATCTGCACACCGGTAAACCTTACGGAGGCGTATGGGAAGTCTTGGAACAGGCTTAGTTGTATGTTATCCACTTTTACCTCGGTCGCCAACTGCTTGTTGATCTCGCGGACAAATAGTTCCTTAACCTTTCCTCCGAAAAGGTATTGAAGCGTCAGCCCTGCCGCTGCACCAAGAATTATGATGGCAGAAAGGCTGATTATGAAGATTTTGATAAACCGTCGCACTTTCATGGTATAGTAACGCAAAGTTACTGGATGTGTTGCAATGGTGTTTATTATTGAACCATGAATTCATGAATTCAGCCTCTGTCATTTCATCGACAATAAACAGGTTTTTACAGATATTTTCTGCAAATTGAAAGATTTGGCCAATCTTAGCCATACCGCATTCCATGCTTTGTCATAAATTCGGGAAAAATTTTGAAAGTCTGACAATCAGTTTCATCGTAACCACCAACCATTAAAACTTCTGTTTATGAAAAAAAATGTAATGCCGGCAATCCTCCTGATGATGGCTTTTATTATCTTGGGCGCTTTAGGTTGTAAACAAAAGGAAGGAAAAATGACTGCCAAACAGATTCCTCTTGAGGATTTCTTTAAAAAGCCCGAAAAATCGGGCTATCAGCTTTCGCCCGACGGCAAGCACTATTCATACATGGCTCCCTATATGCGGCGCATGAATATTTTCATCCAGGAAGTAGGCAAAGACTCGGCTGTCAGGCTCACCAGCGATACAGCCCGCGATATTGCCGGTTACTTCTGGGGAAACAATAACCGTATTCTCTACCTGAAAGACACCGGCGGCGATGAAAATTTCAAATTATTCGGTGTGAATATCGACGGTTCGAACCTGGTCGCACTCACTGATTTCCCGGGTGTAAGAACTGAGATAATTGATGATCTCCCCGACATTGACGAGTATGTGATTGTGGGCCTGAACAAAAGAAATCCGCAGGTTTTTGACCCTTACCGGCTGAATATCAACACCGGTGAACTGACAATGCTGGCTGAAAACCCCGGCAATATTCAGGCATGGATTACCGATCATGACGGCAAACTACGGCTGGCTTCTGCTTTGGATGGCGTGAACAGTTCGTTGCTATACCGAGAAACCGAAAACGAGCCGTTTAAAACCATTCTTACCACGAGCTTCAAGGAACACGTCTATCCGCAGTTTTTTACTTTCGACAACAAGCATATATATGCATCTTCGAACCTGAAAAGGGATAAATCGGTAATCGTGGAATTTGATCCAAAAACGGGTAAAGAGGTTAAAGCGCTTTACGAAAACCCGGATTATGATGTTGAAGGCCTGGGCTATTCGCGTGCCAGGAAAGTATTGACCGCAGCTTACTATACATCCTGGAAAACGGAAATGCACTTCTTTGACAAAGAGAGTGAATCTCTGTTTAACAAGATAAAAGAACAGCTTGGCGATTATGAAATATCCATCGGAAGCTCCGATAAAGCAGAAGATAAATATATTGTCCGGACATACAGCGATAAGTCCCTGGGCGCTTACTACCTTTATGACAAAGCATCGGATAAATTGAGCAAGATTGCCGATGTAAGCCCCTGGATAGATGAAAACAACATGGCCGATCAAACCCCGGTTGAATACAAAAGCCGCGACGGCCTTACAATACACGGTTACCTCACCCTTCCGAAAGGTTATACCATGAAAAATGCGAAAAACCTCCCGGTGGTTGTGAATCCGCACGGAGGCCCCTGGGCCCGTGACAGTTGGGGATTTAACCCCGAAATCCAGTTCCTGGCAAACCGTGGCTATGCCGTATTCCAGATGAACTTCCGCGGATCGACCGGTTATGGAAGGAAATTCTGGGAATCATCCTTTAAACAATGGGGAAGAAGTATGCAGAATGACATCACGGACGGCGTAAACTGGCTTATTGAAGAAGGTATTGCCGATAAAAACCGTATAGCTATTTATGGCGGCAGTTATGGCGGCTATGCCACTCTCGCCGGTATTACCCTGACCCCTGACCTGTATGCTGCTGCTGTTGATTATGTCGGCGTGTCAAACCTGTTCACTTTCATGAAAACTATTCCTCCTTACTGGAAACCGATGCTCGACATGATGTACGAAATGGTCGGCGATCCCGTAAAAGATAGTCTCCAGATGCGCGAAACATCACCTGTTTTTCTGGTTGACAAAATCAAAACGCCTTTGTTTGTCGCTCAGGGAGCCAACGACCCGAGGGTAAACAAAGATGAGAGCGACCAGATGGTAAAAGCATTGAAAGACAGAGGAATTAACGTGAAATATATGGTCAAGAATAATGAAGGTCATGGTTTCCATAACGAGGAAAACCGTTTTGATTTCTATCGTGCTATGGAAGTATTCCTGGGAACGCATCTTGCCAAAAAAGCAGAAGCGGGAAAATAATAGTTGTTTTGGTTAATTATATCCAAAGCCCGGCCTACAGGCCGGGCTTTGGAGTTTTCCTGGCTCACCTGTCGTTGCCTTAACCGGGAAATGTTGCAGGTTTCAGGACTATCTTACAACAACAAATTTAATGTGTTTCATCTCCCCCTGCCTTTGATTAATACCGGCAACATAGATGCCCGGCGTAAGGGAACCGACCTCTATCGTGAAAAGATTCCCGTCGAACGTATAGGGAGGATTTACAATTTTTCCGGCCATATTTTTAGTCACGATTGAGGCATCGGGGCATGGTGATGGAAGTTCAATATAAAGGTAATCCTTCGCCGGGTTGGGGAAAGCCTGTATATCCGGTTTCATACCGGAGAGGTGGCTTGAGGTAATATCGTAACAATGTCCGGGCATGTTGGCATCAAGCCAGTCAAGGCGCAGCCGGATCCACTCCTTGAAACCGTCAATTTCGCCCTGGAATGTGGTTGGTATATAACCGACTACAGGAGTCCCGACATTTAGCCCAAGGATCGGCCAGCGGGTATAATGACGTTGCTGGGCTTCCCCTAAATAAGCGGCTGTAGAGTCAATCCATGCCATGAGTGTATCTGTATTCAGCATGCCAGATCTGAAAAGTTCATACCGGCACCGCAATTCGTCGGTAAAAAGGGAGTCCTGTAACAACCTGACATGCCAGGCCGGCGAGTTGACATCCGGATAACAATCATTTACCTGGTATGCCCATCCGCTCCCGTCGGTGTTGGCAAAAATCCAGCATTCGTCAATGTTTTTCCAGGCCCAGTCAAAGTCCCAGACAGGCCCCAGGTTGATCCGTTTATCTTTTCCATCCCGGTCTTTAAACATGAAGAAACTTTTCTTGAAGCCGTCGTTATTTCGCGAGACTTCGTTCACTATGAAATAATCGATGAAGGAAGCTGTGTTCATATAACGGAAATACCCGGCCGATGAATCATGGACGAAAGGATTATAAAGGGCTGTTTCGAAGGTATTGACATAAGCCTTGATATAAGCTTTTTGTTGTACACTGATTTCTTCTGGTTTCGGGTATTCGTAAACATAGTGAACGTCGAAATTCGGGTGGCCGGTGGGATGATAGTTTGAAAGCCAGCTATCGGATGAATTCCAGTAATCAATTTTGAAAATATACCCTCCCGTCATCGGTTCGCCTGAATTTTCATCAGGCGTCAACTTGGCTATATCAACCCGGCCATCATCCCGTTTAATTTTTTCACCGAAAATGTAAATACCCTGATAAACCCCGTTTACCATCACCTCTGCAAAACGCGTGCGGGAAGCATAATGACCCATCCGGTTGAACAACCTGAATGCCAGTACGTTTCGCATGAAGACTTTGTCGTTGTAATTGGCCAGCAGGACCCAGTCGTGCTCTTCAGGGAAACCAAAAATCGGGACATTCAGTTCCTTTTGATCTGCATCCCGGGTTTCGATGGCATAAGGTTTCTGAGGAAGCGAAGCGGAATAATGGCCCCGAATCTCGATGCCGATATTTCCGGTATATATGTTTCCCGAATCTGTAATATGATTTATCTGCCCGGGACCATTGTCGATGATTTTCATCGTTCCTGCTATCTTGGGCTCATCCGGAATCGGTACATTATTGGTACTGATAATGATGATGGGAAGGTTACTGGAGATAAATACCTGTGAAAGCAGGGTTTCGGAAACCACAAGCAATAGTACGGTAATTAAATACCTGGCCGGTTTGATTATAATCATGCAAGTAAAACAATTTGTTCTTAAGCCGACAAATTTATTAAATCAACAAATCCTGATCATCAGAAAAATTAAAAGATGCTTTTTCGTAAATTACATATAATCATGATAATATAAAATATTTATGTCTAAACTAATTATTTAGTTGCATAACTAATAATTTAGTTGTATCTTTACATCCTCAAAATAAGTACAATGGAAAAGAACAGGATACCGGCCAAAGAACTTACCCGGGCAGAAGAAGAGGTAATGCAGGTGCTCTGGCAACTGAACAAAGGATTTGTGAATGACATCCTCGATCAATATCCTGAGCCAAAGCCGGCCTACAACACGGTTTCTACGATCGTTCGTATCCTCGAAAAGAAAGGCTTTGTAGACCACAAAACATTTGGGAAAACCTTTGAATATTTTCCGCTTGTAAGCAAAGAGGACTACACAAACCACTTTATGGGGAATGTGGTCAGGGGGTATTTTGATAATTCCTATAAAAAGGTGGTTTCATTCTTTACCGGAAATGATAAGATATCCCTGAAGGAGATGGAAGAAATCCGCAGTATTATCGAACAGCAGATTCAGAAAAAGAAAGGAGGCGATTCATGATCGGGGTCTTTGTCTATCTGGTCAAGAGCATTATTGCGGGAGCGCTGTTCCTGGGATTTTACAATATATGCATGCGGAAGGAATCCTTTCACCGGTTCAACCGGTATTATCTTCTAGGTTCCGCGATTCTGATGGCTATCATGCCGTTGGCAGGCAGTTTCCTTTCCGTAAGGATGGGCGGCGCAGCAGGCGCGACTTCCCTTCCTGTCATCAATCTGCCCGAGGTTGTTATCTCTGCAACGGCCATTCCTCCCGACCAGGAAAAAGTCTTGTTAAACTGGACGCTTGTTGGTTACCTGGTTATTTCGGCAGCCATGCTGGCCGGGCTGGTCATCAGCATTATCAGGATCAGCCGGATTTATCGTTATTCGCGGAATTCCGAGACATTAGGGGAGAATATCTTCGTGATTGCTTCTCAGGGCAGTCCTTTTTCATTTCTGAACAGGGTATTCATCCCTGATTCCTACAAAAACCACCCCGGTTTAAATGCCATCCTCATACATGAGCAAGCACACATCAGGCAGCATCACATGGCCGACCTCATTTTACTGGAAATACTATCGGGAATATTCTGGTTCAATCCCTTCTACTTTTTCATCAAGAGGGCAATGTGCGAAGTGCATGAATACCTGGCCGACCGGGAAGTAGTCAGACACGGAACTGAAACACTATCCTATCAGCAACTTCTTTACAACGAGGTTTCCGGAAACCCTGAATATATGATTGCCAAAAACTTTAATCTGTTAACAAAAAAACGAATCATCATGTTAATCAAAAAATCTTCCAGAAATGCGGCCATTCGGATCGGCGTACTGTTACCACTGATTGTTGCCGCGGCGTTTTTCGTAGCAATTACGCAAAGCAGCATACTTCGGGCACAGGATATCCCGGAGCCTTTGACGTCAGCGATCCAGACGCCGCCTGCACCGCCTGCGCCTCCGGTTCCGCCTGTACCGCCCGCGATACAGGAACCCCAGAAAGCTGAAAAAGCCAAGGTAAAATCTTCAGACAAACATGCGAAACCGGCAAAAACGGAACAAGTATTTACAACAGTAGAAAAGCTTCCAGGTTTTCCGGGAGGTGATGAAGCAAGGGTGAATTATATGATTGAAAATGTGAAGTACCCGGGTGAAGCGCGTCAGAAAGGTATCCAGGGAGTAGTTTTTATCTCTTTCATCGTCGAAAAGGACGGTTCAATCACTGATGCGAAAGTTTTACGGGGTATTGGCGGCGGCTGTGATGAAGAAGCCCTCAGGGTTATTAAAGCGATGCCTAAATGGAACCCCGGGACACACTCCGGAGAACCGGTCAGGGTTCAATTCAACATGCCGGTGAAGTTTAAACTGGATAACAGGCCGAAAACTCAGCAGTAACAGGCTTGATCCTTTATTCAATTACTGTATCAGACAGATCATGCCGGTAGTGACCTTTAAAGGGCCATTACCGGCATTTATTGAAAAAGCAGGGAATGAGGTTCCCGTGAAGGAAATCAGCAACCCTGTTCCCGACAGAAAAAGAAGCGGAGGAAAATTATAAAAGGTTGGTTTCGATCAGTACAGGAAGTTATTATAAGGATACCGCAACACGTGCAGCCTTTTCACCTCCTCATACAGCAATTTCCTGAATTCTTCGATATTGGTTTTTTGTTTTGCGGAAATGAAAATCGCCGGTGCATTGGCTTTTGCCATCCATGTTTTCTGCAACTCTTCGAGCGTCAGGTTTTCCCTGGTCGGAGGCGTCAGGTCAAAGGGATCTTTTTCAATGAAGGAATAAGCGTCTATTTTATTGAAAACCATGATCGACGGCTTGTCGGAGCAACCGATTTCGGCAAGTGTCTGCAGCGCCACATCCACCTGTTCTTCAAATGCAGCGTGGGAAATATCCACGATATGCAGCAACAGGTCGGCTTCCCGCACTTCGTCCAGCGTCGATTTGAACGATTCCACCAGGCTGTGCGGCAGCTTCCTGATAAAACCCACCGTATCGGTGAGCAGGAATGGCAGGTTGCCGATCACCACCTTCCTGACGGTTGTATCAAGGGTGGCGAACAACTTGTTTTCGGCAAACACGTCACTTTTACTCAGCAGGTTCATGGTGGTGCTTTTGCCGGCATTGGTATAGCCGACCAGGGCGACCCGTATTAATTCTTCGCGGCTTTTCCGCTGGGTCACTTTCTGTTTGTCGATATCTTTCAGTTTTTCTTTAAGCAGCGCTATCTTGTCGCGGATAATCCTCCGGTCGGTTTCAATTTCCTTTTCACCGGGGCCTCTCATCCCGATTCCGCCGCGTTGTTTCTCGAGGTGCGTCCACATGCGGGTGAGGCGAGGAAGCAGGTACTGGTACTGGGCGAGTTCAACCTGGGTACGGGCGGTGTTGGTACGGGCGCGTTTGGCAAAAATATCAAGGATCAGCAGGGGCCGGTCGAGCACACGGCATCCCAGTTCCATCTCAATATTTCTGGTTTGGGATGCGGTGAGTTCATCGTCGAAGACGGCAATATCAATTTCTGCCGCTTTTACGTATTCTGCTATTTCTGTTAGTTTCCCGGCTCCTACAAAGGTCCGGGGATCGGGCATGGGTAATTTTTGTATGAAACGTTCACCGGGAATGGCGCCCGCTGTTTCGAGCAGAAATTCAAGTTCATCGAGATAATCATGAACACTATTTTCATCCTGCTTCGCGGTGATGAGGCCTATCAGAACGGCTTTTTCGGGTTTCAGATCAGAAGTGAGCATTATTTATATTTGGACTGCAAAGTTAAAAATCCTCTTCATCTGCAAATTGCTCTGTTGAAAGGCTTTTCTGACTGCATGACAAATGATGAAATAGGATGCCTGACGGTTTTAGTTTTAACAGTAATCGGTAACAAGTTACATTTGTATACAAAACAACCTGAACATGAAAAAAGTTGTACTGATCTTAACGCTGATCTTAGCGACCGGTGTCCTGAACGCTCAATCCTTTTCAGTGTTACTCGATCGCATCCAGGCTTTGCCGGCAGGAGAAAAAACAAAACTGCTTGACGAATATTTCAGCGGGAATCATGCCGTTCCGGTGATTGAAAATAACCATACCGTTTACTTCATTTACAAAGGAATAGCTTCTTCGGTAAGTGTTGCCGGCGATGCAACGGGTTGGGCGCCAACCTTAAAGATGCAGAAAATCGCCGGTACCGATTACTGGGTTGTCAGTTCGCAGTACGAAGCTGATGCCCGCCTTGAATACAAAATTGTTGTTGACGATACCAACTGGAAACTCGACCCGATGAACGAAAGAGTCGCGCATGGCGGCATGGGCGATAATTCGGAATTGCTGATGCCTCAGTACGAACCGGCGCAATATATTTACGAGCGTGATGCAGTTCCCTGGGGTACTTGCGCCGATACTGTCATCTACAGTTGGTATTTGAAACAAAAACGCGAATTACGTATTTACCTTCCGCCGGATTATAAAGTGACCGACGCCCTGTACCCGGTAATTATCTTTCATGACGGGTTTGAGCTGTTCGACCGCATGGCCGTCCGCAACGTGCTGGACAATATGATATTTGAAAGAAAAATAAGGCCGGTGATTGCGGTTTTTGTGCAGCCGGTCCGTCGCGACGGGGAGTATTCGGGGAAATTGCAGAGAAACTATACAAATTTTATTACCCGGGAACTGGTGGGCTTTATAGATGCAAATTACCGTACTGTGAAATCTCCTGATTACAGGGCAACTGCAGGTATATCGAATGGCGGCAATATTGCTCTGTGGCTGGCGGCCTCCCATCCCGGTATGTTCGGCAAAGCCGGGGCCCAGTCAGGCAATGTGGAGAAAAATGTGCTGAAGGCTTTCGGCTCCCAGGATCTCTCCGCCTCAAAAATCTACCTTGATTTCGGCAAATATGACCTTCCGGATCTTGTTCCGAAAGTCCGGAACCTGAAAAAAGTACTTGAGGAAAGAAATATCCGGCATGTTTACAACGAATACCCAGAGGGGCACAACTGGGGCAATTGGCAGAAACATTTGCCCGAGATGCTGGAGTATCTGTTTCCGAGGGATGGAGATTAGAGAGACTTCTTAAAACTCCTTAAACCCGATTATCTCCCTTACTTCTTTTACGGTTTTGGAGGCGCTGGCATGGGCTTTTTCCCTGCCAAGGTTCACTACCTTGCGAAGGTACTCGTCATTGCCAAGAAGTTCCAGAATCCTTTCGCGTAACGGAGTTGTGAACCGGATGACATCTTCGGCCAACTGCTTTTTCATATCGCCGTAGCGGATATTACAATTATTGTAAGCTTCTTCAAAAAACCGGACTGTTTCCGGTGCAGATAAGGCTTTCATGAGGTTGAAAAGGTTCTCAATAGCCTGGGGTTTCGGCTGGTCCGGTTCCACAGGGCCCGAGTCGGTCACGGCGCGCATTACCTTTTTGCGGATCACTTCCGGCGCATCGAACAGGAATATGGCATTGCCTTCGCCTTCGCTTTTCCCCATTTTGGTGCTGCCGTCCAGGCCGGGAATTTTTATCAGTTGCTCGCCGAAATTGTAGGCTACCGGTTCAGGGAAATAATCCACTTTATACATGCGGTTGAACCGGTTGGCAAAGGTACGAGTCATTTCGAGGTGCTGCTCCTGGTCTTTCCCTACAGGAACCATATGCGCCTTGTGGATAATAATATCGGCTGCCATCAGGGTAGGGTAGGTCAGAAGGCCGGCGTTCACATTTTCGGGCTGGCTTCGTGCTTTATCCTTGAAGGAAGTACAACGTTCCAACTCGCCCATGTAAGCATTCATGTTCAGGAACAGGTATAGCTCGGCGGTTTCGGGAACGTCGCTTTGCAGATAAAGCGTCGCTTTTTCAGGATCAAGGCCGCAGGCGAGGTATTCCACCAGCACCTGTTTTACATTTCCGTGCAGGTCGGCAGGGGTAGGATGCGTGGTAAGCGAATGATAGTCAGCAATGAAAAAATAACAATGATTGGTTTCCTGCATCTTAACAAAATTCCGCATCGCCCCGAAATAATTCCCGAGGTGCAGGTTGCCTGTAGGACGAATTCCGCTTACTACTGTATCCATGTTTTCTACGTCAGATTGATTATCAATAAAATCACCGGCATTTAAGCCGGTAATTGTAATTCTTCTGCAAAAATAGTGAAAAGAGAGTTATAAGGAGAAACCGCCTGGCGGCAGGTAACCATACAGCCAATCGGGACCTCTTTGAATACGTTTCTGCATCAAATCCCGACAAGGGAAGGAAAGCAAGAGAGGCGAATTAAATCAGGAGGAAACCGGCGGACTGCCGGCCGCTGTTACATTAATTTATTCTCCTGCAAACGTTTGCGTAGCAGGTCCATTTGAATATCCGGATTCTTTTCTTATATCTTTGCAGATATCAAATTATTTCTCATGAAAAAGTTATCGATTCTGGCATTGATATGCCTGTCATTTATAGCCGGGCAGGCCCAGGTATCCGTCGACCGCGTTGAACCACCCTTCTGGTGGGTTGGAATGAAAGAGCCGGTTGTACAGGTAATGGTACACGGTAAAAATATCGGGAAAACCAATGTTTCGGTCAAAGCCACGGGAGTGAAGATCGTTAAAACGCAATCCCCAAATGCCGATTACGTTTTCATCGACCTGAAAATAGCCCGCAATACCAAGCCTTTGACCGTGGTTTTTGATTTCAAAGATGAAGGTAAAACCATCACAACCTGGAATTATGAATTAAAGGCACGGGAAAACGGTTCGGCCCGGCGAAAGAGTTTTTCCACTGCCGATAACTTTTACCTCATTATGCCCGACCGCTTTGCCAATGGTGATCCATCCAACGACGATATGCCGGGCATGCTTGAGAAAGCCAACCGTAACGATCCCAACGGACGGCACGGAGGCGATATAAAAGGAATAACCGACCATCTCGACTATCTGCAGAAACTTGGTATTACTGCACTCTGGTGTACCCCGTTGCTCGAAAACAACATGCCTGCCTATTCCTATCATGGCTATGCCATAACCGATTTGTACAAAATTGATCCCCGGTTCGGCACCAACGAAAATTACCGCGATATGGTGGCCGAAGCCCACCGCAAAGGCATCAAGGTTGTTATGGATATGGTTTTCAATCATTTCGGCACTGAGCACTGGATGATGAAGAACCTGCCCCAAAAGGACTGGATAAACCAATGGCCTGAATTCACCCGGTCGAATTACCGTGCCGCCGTCGTGACCGATCCCTATGCTTCGGAATATGATTTGAAAAGGATGAGCAATGGCTGGTTCGATAAAACAATGGCCGATTTCAACCAGAAGAATGCCTTCGTTGCAAACTACCTCATCCAGAACAGCATCTGGTGGGTTGAATATGCCGGCCTCGATGGCATCCGCCAGGATACCTATCCCTATGCTGATAAAGATTTCATGGCAATGTGGATGAAAAGGCTGCGCGAAGAATACCCCGACTTTCGCGTCGTCGGCGAAGCCTGGCTGAATACGCCCGCCCAACTGTGTTACTGGATGGATAACACAAGCAACAAAGACGGTTACAGGAGCCGGCTCACCAATGTTTTTGATTTTCCCCTTGCCTTTGCCGTTCAAAAGGCCTTCAGCGAAGAAGAAGGCTTTGATACCGGCTTGAGGAGGCTCTATGACCTTCTCACCATGGATGTTGTTTATGCCGATCCGTCGGATATGGTCATTTTTGGCGATAATCATGATATCGAACGAATGTATCAGGTACAGAAAACCGGCGAGAACATGAAAATGGCGATAGCATTTCTTTGCACAACACGGGGAATCCCGCTTATCTATTACGGAACCGAAGCCCTCAGCGACCGCGGTTCACTCGAAGGCGATGCCGGTAAAAGGAAAGATTTTCCGGGAGGATGGCAGGGTGATAAAACCAATATGTTTACCGGTGAAAACCTTTCACAGGACCAGCAGGAAATATACCGGTATATCAAAGTATTGCTGAACTGGCGCAAAGGAAACAAAGCCGTACAGGAAGGTAAACTTACCCACTTCATTCCTGAAAACGGGATTTATGTTTACTTCAGGACGCTGTTGAACCAGTCGGTCATGGTGATCCTGAACAATAACAAGGAGAGTGTTAAGGTAAATACTGAGCGTTATAACGAAATGCTGGATGGTTATAAAAAGGGTGTGGATGCTGTAACCGGGGCCACCATAAAAAAACTGGATAAAATTGATATCGACGGGAAATCGGCAAGGATTATCGAATTAAGCAAATGATGATTTTCCGGCATTATCAAACTGATATCTGACCTCTATGTTGTTGATTTCCTTCAAAAATTGTCATCGGTTCGTCCTGCTGTTGATCCTGGCATTTTCATTCCGGATCGGGTTCGTTTCGGCCCAGGCTGTAAAGCTGGTTCCCGAAAATCCTTCCGTCACTGAGAAGATCACGATTTACTACAATGCTGCTGAAGGTAACGGGGCTCTTAAAGATTTTACGGGAGATGTCTACCTGCATACCGGCGTCATTACCAACAAAAGCATCGACGGGCACGACTGGAAGTACGTTGTAGGCAACTGGGGAACCGATGACAAACGTGTGCTGATGAAGCGCGAGGGCCCGAACCTCTACTCTTTCAGCATGCAGATCAGCTCTTTTTACTCGCTTCGGGATGACGACATTGCACGGCAACTGGCCTTTGTTTTCAGAAATGCCGATGGCACGATGGTGGGAAAAACGGCTGAAAACGAAGATATCACGGTTCCGGTTAATGGTTATAAGCCGCCGGAACAAAATCAACAGACATTTACGTACAAGGAACGTAACCTGATGTATCTTGAAAAGACCTCTGACGGATGGAAAGTACATACCGACGACGGTGCCATAGGTATTCGACCGTTTACCGACGAAATCATCGAAGTAACTTATTATCCTGCTGAAAAATACATTCCTGATTCATCCCATTCGGTTGTACTGCAACCTGCCGGGGTAACGCTTGAAACGGATCGCCTTGCTGATGGATACCGGTTAAGAACCGGTAAATTACAGGCCTGCATCACGAATCAGCCTTTCCGTATCATCTTTGTGAAAGATAATGATACCCTGTTGAAAGAAGAGGCTGGTTTTTTCGTGAACAAAGAGAATTCAGGAATACGGTTCCGGCTTAATACGACCGAAATGATATATGGGGCCGGCGAACGCGCCCTTCCCATGGACCGCCGCGGATACCGGCTGGCGCTTTATAACCGCCCGTTCTATGGTTATGAAATGGGCGCCTCGATGCTCAATTATTCGCTTCCGCTGATCCTTTCATCCAAACGTTATGCCTTGCTGTTCGATAACCCGCAAAAAGGATATGTGGACATTGGGAAGGGGGAGAAAGATATTATGGAATGGGGAGCAATCGGGGGGACTTTACGCTATTATTTCATTGCCGGCGGCTCCTGGCCCGAAATCACAGGGCAGTATACGCAGCTCACCGGCCACCAGCCCCTGCCGCCCCGATGGGTATTGGGTAACCTGCAAAGCCGCATGGCATACCGGAATCAGCAGCAGGCTGAAGAGGTCGTAGCCCTGATGCAGCAGAAAAAATTCCCGATGGACGCGCTCATCCTCGATTTCTACTGGTTTGGCGACAGCATCCAGGGACATCTCGGCAAACTGGACTGGTACAAACCAGCCTGGCCCGATCCGTCCGGTATGATCGGGAAATTCCGCAAACAGGGGATAAAGACCGTACTTATAACCGAACCCTATATCATTGATACCGTTGCAAATTATAAAGATGCCGACGCCCATGGCATCTTCGTCACCGACAGCCTGGGGAAGACATACCACGACAAACAGTTTTATTTCGGGCCGGGAAGCCTGATCGATATTTTCAAGCCTGCTGCCCGGGATTGGTTCTGGACGAAGTATGATGCGCAGATTAGAAACGGAGTTGCCGGATGGTGGGGCGACCTGGGCGAGCCCGAAAGCCATCCTTCCGACATATACCACGTAAACGGAAAAGCCGATCAGGTCCATAACATCTATGGCCATTACTGGGATAAATTCCTCTTTGACAAATACGCTGAATATTATCCCGATACAAGGCTTTTTCACCTGCAACGTTCCGGATATGCAGGAACCCAGCGGTTCGCCGCTTTTCCCTGGACGGGCGATGTATCGCGAAGCTGGGGAGGCTTCCGGGCGCAACTGCCGCTGTTGCTCACCATGAGCCTGAGCGGGCTGGCATATATACATTCCGATGCCGGCGGTTTTGCGCAGGGTGTCCGCGACGAGGAACTATACACCCGCTGGCTGCAGTTTGCCGTTTTTACTCCGATCCTCCGCCCGCACGGTTCCAATCATCCCAGCGAACCGGTTTTCTGGAGTGAAAAAACGCAGGATATCGTCCGCAATTACATGAACCTTCGTTATGCTATGCTGCCTTATAACTATACGCTGGCATGGCAAAACACGGTTACCGGGGCGCCGTTGATGAGACCGCTTTTTTATCAGTATCCGGACGATACTACTGCCATGAAGACCGGCAATGAGTATTTGTGGGGCGAAAGCTTCCTGGTTGCCCCTGTTACCGGTAAAGGGCAAAAATCGATGAAGGTATATTTACCGCAGGGTCCCTGGTACGACCTGAACCGTGAGGGGAAATATCAGGGAAATCAATGGCTTGACTATCCTGTAAACCTTGAACAGATGCCGGTGTTTATCAGGGGCGGAAGCTTCATTCCTTTCACCGATACCATATCTTCGACTGATTATTACGACCCTTCCCGTTATACAGTGTGGTATTTCCCGGAGGGGAAAACAACCTATGAGCAATATGAAGATGACGGCAGGGATAATCATGCTTTGGCGAATGGGAACTATGAAATCATCAGGTACGAAGGGAACCGGGAACCGGGGAAGATTACAGTAACCATCGAACGTAAAGGCCAATGGAAAGGAATGACCGGGAAGAAAATCATTACCCTACAGGTTCCTGCGATAAAAGCGCCACAGCAGGTTACCCTGAATGGTAAGACTTTAAAATCAGGCACTGGTCAAAGCCTCAGCGCTTTTTCGTGGAGCTATGACGGGCATTGGATTTCCGTAAAATTCCCCGTGGGGAAAAAGCCGGTTACTGTTCAGATCAACGATTAATCGAAAACTGTTAAACCAATAATATTGTCATGAAAAAGGTCGTCCTGCTCTTTATTGTACCCGGATTCATACTGGCCGGTTTTGGGTCCTGTAAAACCAACCCTGCCGAACTGAAAGCCAATTATCCTGAATGGGCTAAAAATGCAGTTATATACGAGGTAAACATCCGACAATATACGCCAGAAGGTACTTTCAAGGCTTTTGAAGCCCATTTGCCAAGGCTGAAAGAACTGGGAGCCGATATTCTCTGGTTTATGCCCATCCATCCGATTGGTGTAAAAAACAGGAAAATGCCCGAAGGGATGAAGGAAAGTCTTGGCAGCTACTATTCGGTCCGCGATTATAAAGGGGTGAATCCGGAATTCGGAACGGAAGAAGATTTCAAAAACCTGGTGGCCAAAGCCCACGAAATGGGATTCAAGGTCATTATCGATTGGGTTGCAAACCATACGGCGTGGGATAATCAGTGGGTTACCGGGCATCCCGAGTGGTATGAGAAAGACAGCACCGGCAAGATACTTTCGCCATTCGGTTGGGCCGATGTGGCCAAGCTGGATTATCGCAATAAGGACATGCGTAAGGAAATGATCGCATCGATGAAGTACTGGATTGAAAGGTGCGACATCGACGGTTTTCGCTGTGATGTGGCCGGAGAAGTGCCGGTTGATTTCTGGGAACAGGCACGCGCCGAACTCGAAAAAACGAAGCCTTTGTTTATGCTCGCCGAAAATGAAGATAAGCCTCAATTGCTGATGAAGGCTTTTGATGCTAACTATGGATGGAGGATGCATCAGTTAATGCACGACATTGCCAAAGGGAAAGATTCGGTCCACTCCATTGTCAAACAGGTGCTTAAAGTAGACTCGGTAATACCAAAAAACACTTTTCAGATAAATTTCATCACCAACCACGATGAAAACTCCTGGAACGGAACTGCACAGGAAAAGTTCGGGCCCGGAGAAAATGCCTTCGCCCTGCTTACTTATACCCTGCCGGGTATGCCGTTGATTTACAGCGGACAGGAAGCCGGTCTGAATAAACGCCTTGCCTTTTTCGTGAAAGATACCATAAACTGGAAAGGAAATGACTTATCGCCGTTTTATGAAAAACTGAATGCCCTGAAACACGGTAATGAAGCGCTCTGGAATGCACCTTACGGCGGCAGGTTCGAACTGGTTAAAAACACTGTCCCCGGCAAAGTGCTGTCGTTTATCCGCAAGAAAGGAAAGAATAAAGTGCTTGTTATCGTGAACCTGAGCAATAAATATGCAACGGTTAACCTCAAAGGCGACAAAGCCGACGGCGATTATACCGATGTGTTCAGCGGAGCGGCTTTTACGCTGAACAGTTCCACCCTGAATCTTACATTGCAGCCCTGGGGCTACTGGGTGATGGAAGCAAAGTGATCTGATTTATCTTCATGGTCGGCAGGCCAATGTATCCATCATTGTTGCAATACAATCAGTCCGACGGCTCATTTGGCATTCTCACGAAAACAGAAGATTCCTGTGAGGGAAAGAGAATTTGATCGAATAACCGTGGTTTGATAACCGGCTATTGTTTGATAACAATTTCGTGGGTGATTTCCATGGCTTTGCGGTACATGTACGAAACCCCGCAATAACGTTCCTGTGAAAGGCTGATAGCTTTCTGCAGTTTATCCATCGGCAGGTCCTTACCGCCGAAAATATATACTATGTGCATGTGTGTATAGTGCATAGGATGTTCCGCTGTAATATCGGCAATCACATCCACGTCGAAACTGTCCAGTTCCACATGCATCTTTTTTAGGATGGAAACCACATCCATGCCCGTGCATCCGGCCAGCGCCAGCAGCATCAGTTTTTTCGGGCGGGGGCCTTCATCGTTTCCGCCAAGTTCAGGGGAGGAATCTATGGTGATTTTATGGCCATCAATCTGGGCTTCAAATTTCATATTGCCTTTCCATTCGGCACTCAGGGTTTGTTCCATGATATCGGTTTTTGATTAATGAAGACAAATATAATGATAGGAGTAAACATCGCAGGCATGAAAAAGTTCAGGCATCTGAAAGGTTTGGCGACGGGCCGGTGATTCTGAAGAAGCAACAGAAGAAGGACGATGACGTTCCTGAAATATGTTCTTCCCGTCAGAAAAAGTATTCTGCTATCCGGAGGCTGTCCGGAAACTACTCAGGTTCTTTTCTTTCTGTAATAAGTCTTTTACAAACCCGGCGACTTCCCCGTCAGCATCTTTTTCAATATCGAATACATAAACATTCCCGACTTTCCAGTTCGAAGCCGCCGCCTGCACAAGGTTGCTCCTTACAACCCAGAGCTGGGGCTTTCCGGTTTCTGCCAGTTCGGTCACAGCCTTCCACCATCCCTGCCGGTTCATTTCAAGCGGGCCGATCTCATCAATAATCACAAGCTGATTCCCGTCCAGATTTTCCGGCGACAGTATTTCGTTCCCTGTGTCCAATCCGTTCTGATGAAAAATGAACCTTCCGTACTTTATCCCTTCAATACCTTTCTCCCGGCAAAGAAGCGTCCTTTCACCTGTCGCAATGTTGATCAGGTCAAAACCGACCCGGTTGCCGTTTTCCCGGACAGCGGGAGCCAGGAATCCCGTCACTGAAAATCCCGAACTTTTCAATTCCCGGGCAACGCGGGTAACATAAGTAGTTTTGCCCCCATGAAGTTGTCCGCTGACAACGATAATTTCAGGCCGGTTCGAGATCTGCCGTTCAAACAGCGACAACAAATCCTGCGAATAACAGAACAGACCGGAAAATGCTTTAAGCGGGTTCCTGAAAATTCCGCGGGCGCCGGGCAGCATCCTGAAGATGGCCGGCAATGATGAGAACGCCAGGTTTACCGATTGATACAATTCAGCCATGCCCTTGCGCATGGTGACAGCTCTGATGACGGGATTTTTCAGCTCGACGCTGATGGCCGAAAAACCCGCAAGGATAATAGCCGCCCTCAGGTTCATGATAAGCCCTGTTTTCAGCCCTTCGAAATTGAAGTATTCTCCGCCGGCAAGTCCGTTGAGGAGAAAAGCGGCGATAAGTGTGATGAGGACAATTTGCACCCAGAAGTTCACCTTTTTCAGGTGACGGGTAGAATTCCGGTACCTCGTCAGGACAAACACAAAATATGCCGTTACAGCAAGCACTGCCAGCCCGGCTGGGGCCATATTTACCAGGTACAGTGCCATCGGTACTGCCGCAATATTAATCATTAACAGCCACAGCGAATAGCCATGTTCATGCTTCCCGTCAAACAGGGTTGACTCCGTTTCGAGGAACAACCTCTTTTTCTCCGGACTTACGCCACAATTTTCCAGACTATGGCTAGCCATCAGATATGCCGCCAGGGCTGCCAGGGCGCCGGTCAGCAAATAGAGAACAACGATCAGGAGGATCAGCTTACCGGGTTGCAGGTTCGGAATCCCTGCCTGTCGCACCGCGAAAACATATAATGCCTCAAGGATTTTAATCAGGTTGAGACCATAAACGATGAGCAGGGTCACAGCTTTGTGAAGCAGAGCGCTGAAGACCGCCAGCGCACCGCCGGTCAAAAAACCTAACAGGTTTCTTCCCAATAAACAGATGGAGAGTTCAAGCAACAGGGCTTCAGCCATGATACCAGTCATGGGCCCGAGGATGATGGCGCTTGGTGAAATGGATTTCAGCAGGGCGCATATCGCTCCTGCTCTCCACACAAGGCCTTTCTGCTTCCAGACGGCGACAAACGACACCAACAGAAATACTCCGGCCGAAGCCAGTATCGTCCCCGAAAGCGGCACTTTCAGGTTATGGAGAAAACTGCCGGCCACAATTTCGAATGCTGCCCAGTAACTCCCGATAACGGAAGCCTTAAGCCAGCGATCGTCCGGTTTGTGTGCCCTGATTATCTCCATCCTAAGTTCCCGATGAACGAAATATGATTAATTCCAACAACAAAACAGCCGTCGACGAAATGAATGGTCATTGAATCACTTTGAACAGAGCAGCAGATTTGCCCCGCCGGCTCAAACAGCAGGATACGCCCGGGAGCGGCTGTATTAAGGTCGAAGTGCATATTTCTCCTTTTCAATTCCAGTTTCAACTTCCGAAAGACAAAGCTGTTTAACGCCTTATCCGCGGCAAAGCACTCACAGGCTCCTGACCCTTAGAATACTATGCCCGGAGAATTTATTACAATATTAAAAAGAAAAGATTCAAAGAAAAAGATTTAAACAGGTTTCAGACTGCACGGCTGGAAGATTTTTTAAAAATACGGGGGAGAATATCAGGAATGAGATTCCGGCCGATTGGAAGGAAAAATGTTTGTCTGTAATGACGGATAAAGCCCCAATCAATGCAGATGCTACAGAAAGCGGAATCAGGAGTTTTCTATAAAAAAACCAAACCGTTAAAAGCAATCGCATGGATAAAAAATGTTTGCCGGATAAATAATAGCTGGTTATAAAGCATCTAATTTAATACATTATTGCCTTACAGATAAATAATAATAGCAATCCCCGGATTTGTACCTTTCATCCTTTAGAAATTCCGCAGCTTCTTAAAGAATAAACAACTGTCTCCGTAACTCAGGAAACGAAAGTTATGTTCAAGGGCATAATCATAGGCTTTTTTCCAGTCGTCGCCGATAAAGGCGGAAACCAGCAGCAACAGGGTGCTTTTGGGCATGTGAAAATTGGTGACGATGGCATCGGGAATATGGTATTCATAGCCCGGTGCGATAAGCAACGAGGTATATCCTTTCAGTTCTTTCACCCGGAAACGCTGTAATGTACTGATAACGCACGAAAGCGATTCGTTCAGGGTAACACCCTGGTATTCGTCTTTATACGGATCCCATTGTTCCACGAGCATCGCCGGCGAACCGGCTTCGTGTTTCAGCCATTTTACACCCTGCCAGTACAGGCTCTCCATGGTGCGGGCCGTAGTCGTCCCGACAAGAGTAATGTGTCTGCCGGGGTTGTTCAGCAACTTTTCGATGATCTCCACCGGGATGATCACCTGTTCGGCATGCATGGCATGTCCGCTGATCGTATCGCTGCTCACAGGCTTAAAGGTGCCTGCGCCCACGTGCAGGGTGATGGTGCTACACTCGATTTGTTTTGCAGCCAATGCTGCCAGCACTTCAGGGGTAAAATGCAATCCCGCCGTGGGGGCAGCCACGGAGCCGTCGTTCCGGGCATATACAGTCTGGTACGTGAGATTGTCGCTGTCGATCACCTCACGGTCGATATACGGGGGAAGCGGAATTTTGCCGAAAGCTTCGAGCACGCCGGCAAACGTTACTTCGGCCGGCGACCAGGAAAAACTCACCAGAAAAGAATCCTGCAACCGTTCTCCTTTTTCGGCCTTCAATTCAACTTCCGAACCATCGATGGTAGCTTTTAATGACAATATTTCGCCTTTCCAGCGTTTGGCATTCCCCACCAGGCATTTCCAGGTACAGCTTCCTTTTTGTTGGAAGGCGAGCTGCACGTCGTTCACCGGGGAAAACGGTTCGAGGCAGAATATTTCGATACGGGAGCCGGAAGGTTTATAAAACACCAGCCGGGCATGGATAACGCGTGTTTCGTTAAAGATAACCAGGCTTCCGGCCGGTAAATGATCCGGTAGTCCTGAGAAAACGTCCCCGGTAATGATTCCTTCTTTACAAACCAGCAACCTGGAGCTGTCGCGCTGCTTCAGCGGGAACTGCGCGATGCGCTCCGGCGGCAGGGGATAATCATAATCGCTGATGGCTATATGGCGTGGATCGTGCAAAGCATCTGAATTTGAAATGCAAAAGTAAGCAGATATCGTGAAACTGTTTTGTTGGGAATATTCAGAAAACCCTTGAAAGATATCTATAAATTGAGGTAAAATTGATATTTTTGCTTTTATTACCAGTTTATAAAACAACCGGAAAAATTCTTAGAGCAATGACCGACAAATCCAAAGAACTAATCACCTCTCTTCAACTTGTCAACGACAAGCTTCATTTTGAAGGCACCGCCGACGGCAACCCGCCCGTCTCCATTGATTACACGCCGCCGCTGGGCGATAACCTGGGGTACACTTCCCTGGAACTGCTCCTGCTGAGCCTTACTTCCTGCATCGGATCGGCGATTCTCACCTTCCTGCGGAAAATGAAAAAAACCATCAACAGCATCGAAATTAACGGCCGGGGATTCCGGAAGGAAGAACACCCCACCGGCTTCAAAAAAATTGTAGTGGATATCCGGCTCACATCTCCTGATGTGACAGAGGAAGATTTGCGAAAAGTCATTAAACTGGCCGAAGATACCTATTGCCCGGTTTGGTCCATGATAAAAGGGAATACAGAAGTAGAGACTATTTTCACCATTAAAAATTAACAGGTTATTCAGATGCAAATTCAAACTTAACCCATCCTTTATCAAAAAATGAAATCATAGGTATTCTCACTATTTTTAGTGTTATTAGGGATTGCATCGTCCGGCCAGCCGCAACAGCAACTCAAAACAGGTAATCCTTACATGAATGTCCAGTTCGGAATGGCTCGCCTGCTGAACTGCGATGAAATCTCAAACCCGGGGAAGTTTAAATTCTCAAAGACAATCTCCACCGGCATCACAATCGAATACAGGATTCCGGTCAGCAAGACGGTGAATGTTGAAGGGCAAGGTTTTACGGCCGTTACCGGCATCGGGGCGAACCTCCTGTCGTACAGCATCGATAAATTGCTCCGCGACAGCACCGACATCGTGATCAGCGCGATAAATGCCGGTTATGATTATAATGCGCTTCAGGGATTCTATTTCGATATCCCGCTTGGAATCTGTTATATAACGCCATATAATGACAGGCATCATAATTTCTCGTTTGAGCTGACAAGCCGGACCGGCTTTTTAGTCTGCAGCCGGAGCTATATCAAAATGGATACCGGGGGTGAAAAGAAAGAAATTGTAGAGAAAAATACGGGTCTGTTAAACAGGTTCCACACGGGGTTCAATGCCAAAGTTTCCTGGAATGTAATGTATTTGGAACCGAAAAAGAATGAACTGACAGGTTTTAGATTTTCATTGTGGGGAGAATACTATCCGACCAATGTGTTTCCGTCCGGTAAAGGTGTTTCAGCCCAAACATCCGCCGCAGGGGTTGGCATCGGCTTTAATTTTTGACCCGGATAATGTCCTTTACAGGATGGCGCGTTATCCCGATCCTGTTTCTGAGAGAATTTCGACGGGTATAAACATACCCAATCGTCAGGGTATCGCGTTAAATATCATCTGCCGATTTCATTCGAAATATCCCCGATACTGATCTGGTTTTCATACAGGGTCAGCACGTCGGCGGAATCCACAACCATGATCCTGTCGATGCGGTTGGTAACCTGGTGATACCACACTTCGACGAAAAGGCCTTTCAGGGTATAGAGCCTGATATTGAAAAAAAGGTAGAACCTTCCCGTCAGTTCATGGCCTTCATCAAAAAGGAGCTGGATTTGTTCCATCCGCGGAAGCTGCCTGAAAATGCTGGAAGTCATAATACGGAACTGTTTAATTTCCTGACTACAATCGCTCTATCTCATGGGCGTACCTTAATTTCAGGTAGCTAAGCTTTTCAAGGTCGCCTTTCAGGTCAAAAATCCTCACCATTTCAATCATGCCGGATTTGTTATAGATGGATACCTGGGCGGCATCGTAAATTTTATGCGTCCAGTTGTTTCGGATGTGGATTGTGATCCTTTCAAAATCTTCCCATTCCAGAAACCCCGGAATGCGGAAGTAGTAGATGTCGTCCTGGTCCATTGATTTATAGATGCCTTCGGCCATCGGGCTCATCAGGAAAAACTTCCTGATTTTGATGAGGCTCATGTAGGCCGGTACAGTGCGATGCGGCTGGAATTGCAGTCCTGCCTGTTTGTAAAAGCTGAGCAATTCTCCAACCCGGGAATAGTCGTCCATAAAAACCCTGATACAGGGCTCCGGGGTATTAAAAAGCTGCAGTACTCCCAGGGCTGCATCAAAATCCGGCTTATACCTGTTTTTGATTTTCGTCGTCATGCGGATGAACTGGTCTTCGCGGCAAACATCAAACTCTTTTAAGATCAGGAATACGGAACGTGGCCTCTTTTCCCTTTCACTGGCAGGAATAAAATACTGGTCGTAAAATCCCGGGTACTGATCAAGGTCTTCAAGGATCAGATCCTTAAAATTTATATCCGAGGCCAGGCTGGCTAGTTTCTCCTTTTTGAGAATATACCCCAGCGATTCGACAGGCTTAAGCTGATCCATGACCTGATAGGTTTACCGGGTGGATAAAAGGTCGACTTTAAACAAAGTTAAGGCTTTTTATGATCAAATACAAATATTTAAACAATTTACACAGCATAAAAGTCTAATGAATATCATAAGATATGAAAATCGTATCTTTACCGGGTACTAACTGTATCTGACCATGAGTATCCGCAAGCATATCCCCAACTCGTTGACAAGCCTGAACCTTTTTTCGGGTTGCCTTGGCATAGTGGCGGTTTTTGAGGACAACCTGCCATTGGCCGCCTTGTTGATGGCTGTTGCCATTGTTTTTGATTACGCCGACGGCATGGCAGCCCGGCTGCTCCATGCAAAATCCGATATCGGTTTACAACTGGACTCGCTCTCCGATGTGGTTTCGTTTGGCGTGTTGCCCGGTTTTATTGTTATGAAAATGATGGAAAAATGCAGTTCCCTTCCCGATTGCGCTGTTTCCGGGATAAATTTATGCCCTTTCATCGCTTTGATAATCCCGGTTTTCTCAGCCCTCAGGCTGGCAAAATTCAACATCGACACCCGCCAGACAGATTCTTTTCTGGGCCTTCCTACACCGGCCAACGCAATATTCTTTGGTTCGCTGCCACTCGTAATTCAGCAATGCAATGATAATGCCTGGACAGGACTTGCCGGCTGGCTTTCAAATTGGGGGATACTTACCGGGCTGACCTTGATATTCTCCGGTTTACTGGTATCCGAAATTCCTTTAATGTCGTTTAAGTTCAAAAACCTGTCCTGGCAAAGCAATAAATTCCGTTTTATCTTCCTGGCTATTGCCCTTCTGGTACTGGTATTCCTGAAATTTGCGGGTATTCCTGTTGCCATTCTATTGTATATAATGGTTTCCCTCATTACAGGGAAGCAAAAAAGCGACAATGGGCATGTTTCTCCGGTCATCAAAGCCGGAGGGAAGAACTAAATAAAGGTTTCTTGCTGATTTACTACCTCAACTCGAAATTTTGTCCAAGGTAGACCTTGCGTACTTCTTCATCTTCGGCCAGGTCTTTCGAGGTCCCCGATTTCAGCACCGATCCTTCAAAAAGCAGGTAGGCGCGGTCGGTAATCGATAGGGTTTCGTGAACGTTATGATCGGTTATCAGAATACCGATATTTTTGGTTTTGAGGTTGGATACAATATGTTGAATATCCTCAACGGCAATGGGATCGATTCCGGCAAAAGGCTCGTCGAGCAGGATGAACTTCGGATCGGTTGCCAGTGCGCGGGCTATTTCGGTACGCCGGCGTTCACCTCCCGATAACTGAATTCCCTTGCTCTTACGTACATTCTGAAGCCCAAATTCCACGATCAGTTTCTCAAGTTTTTCCCGCTGGGCCTGCTTTGACAGACCGGTAAATTCAAGGACGGCCCTGATGTTATCCTCAACGCTGAGGGTGCGGAATACCGATGCTTCCTGCGCCAGGTACCCGATTCCCAACTGGGCGCGGCGGTACATAGGTTCGTCGGTAATATCGCGCTTGTCCAGATACACGCGTCCCGACAACGGCTTGATAAGTCCCACAATAATGTAGAATGAGGTCGTTTTCCCGGCCCCGTTTGGTCCCAGGAGGCCAACGATCTCTCCTTGCTCCACGTGTACGGTAACATTATTGACCACCGTGCGTTGGCGGTATTTCTTGACAATATTATCGGTACGAAGCAGCATAATCGGGTGAGAGAATAAGCAGCAAAATTAAGTAAAGAGTTTCTTATATCAGAAAATAAAGTTCATGGAAACCATAACCCCGAACCGGTTTGTATCCGGATGATCGTTGTAAGTCAATCGCCAGATGCCGTCAATCCTGATAAAACGGAAAATATTCTCAATGCCTGCCCCCACTTCCACATAGGGCTTGCCCAATGCGTAGGTGCCCGTTGGGAACGAATTGTACTGGAGATTCTTGTCACTGGTGTGCCCAAAGGCAATCCGGGCCTGGGCTACCTCACGCCATTTTAGCTTTCTGATGACAGGGATATGGTTGAGGAAAAAGCCTTCAAAATGATGTGAATACATGGCGTTCACGTATTCATCGCTGATGAATTCATAATAATTCATCAGGTTATACGAGTATTCATCAAACCAGAATGTTTCGTTCCCGGAATGAACCCTCAGCAACGGATAGGGGAGTTTGCCCCAGATTTTTCCGGCTTCAACAGAATATTTAGACCAGCCTGCCGAGAGGAAGTTGAACCACTGGGTAACCCTGAGCTGCGCCTTGTGATATTCATAGTCGCCATTAAAGAGCCCCTTGACCCCGTATGTATAATTTAAATCAAGCACCGGATATGGTGAGCTTACCACAACACGTTCAAATTCGCCTGCCAGTACTTTTTCGCGGTAACCGTAATGAAGATCAAACTGAAGTTCAGAAGTAATCAGGCTGAAATGGGGTTCATAACTGCCTCCCTGCGGATCGTAAAGGCTGAATCCCGTGTTACCGATATTGTACAGGTTACGGTTGGAAAAGGTGAGGGTATTTGAAAATCCGGTAAACCATTCATGTTTGTATGATCCTTTGATTTCCTTTACCAGCGATAATTTATCCTGGGGATTGCGCCGGAAAACAGAACTGAGGAAGAAATCTTCACGCAGGGCGTCTTCACCCATGCCAAGCTGCTCCGTATCATATTTGTATGAGCCGGAAATCACCCTGTCGGGAGCTTTCTGGAGCATATAAACAAATCCTCCTTTGTATTTCAGACGTTCATCATGAATCCCGTAGGCCATATAACCTTCAAGCATCAGGCGCTTGCTGAAATCGTTGCTGGTGCGTCCCCCGACCCTTAGCCGGACTCCTTCTATTGCGTTGGAACTTAGCATGGATGCGTAAGGACCCCATTCAAATTTGCCTTTCACATAATAGCCGGTCATCACCATCTTGATGACATCGAAATAGGTGTTGAACACGGGCATTTTCAGCAGGGTGTCGGCCAGCAGGTATACCGATGCTTCGCGGTGTGTCAGCTCTTCCGGGCGCGATTCTTCCCAGAAATTTTTACTTTGCACGGCGGCATCCTTCAGGACGATAATGTCATTGGGAATTGAATAGATTTTTTGGTCCGGTGGAGCATCAAAACTGAAATTGCGGAATACTGCCGTCCGGGCGCCATAAAACCCCATTGTTTTCTTTGCATCTTCAAACACGTTGAAGTCGGCAACCATCCGTTCCTTTGATAGCATCCAGTGTTTGCCGCCCATTTTGTCAAAGTCCTGTGAAATTACAAGATCATTGATGAAATTAACATTGGCATCGTCAACCAGGCGCATTTCCAGTTTCTTAACGGCGAACGATGTGTCGTTGGCCCACAGGTTACCGGTAAACGCTGTAGCCTGTTTAAAGCGGGGCTTAAACATGATGTTGTAGCACCAGTGTCCGTCTATTGTTGCGGAGTCAATCAGGTAATACCGGTAGTAAAGCAGGCCAGTCGAATTGATCGGGCTTGGAAAATTTTTCTGGAACAAGGTGATGAAATTCTCATAGATGTTCACATCCTGGGCCAGTGAACCAACAAACTGCGACATGCTGGCATTTTCGATGCCGGAGATCTTTGATGCTTTGATAATTTCTTTCCGGCTGCGGGGCGAATAACGGTAATACACATCCGATACCGATTCCGATAACATGACAGGCAGGTATGCTTTGCCGTTGACCACGCTTGTATCAAGATTTTCAAAAACGAACCGGAAAGGTTTCATGACGCGCCTGTCCTGAAATTTGGAGGAAAGGTTGTTCACGTCAAACTGCATTTTGGTATAGGTCTCGCACCGGTACTCATCAACCCTGGCAGGATCATTTTCTGGTTTATGGTCGATGATTTTTTTCAGCAGAATTTCGGCCGGGTTTACTCCCGGAACGATCACCACTTCAGGAAGATCAAGGTTAACAGGATTCAGTTTTATGTCAATTACCTGGTACTGGTTTGGTTTTACCGCTGACGAAAAGGTGTGATATCCCACAAAGGAGGCAATGAGTGAGTCGGCAATTTTACGCGACTCCAGCGAGTATTTTCCGTCGAAACCTGTGGTGGCGCCAACGGTTGATCCTTTGAAATAAACATTTACGAAGGGCATGGGCTGCCCGGTTGAAGCGTCGGTTACTGTTCCCGTAATCTTAGTAACTTCCTGCGCATGCAACAGCAAACCCGACATGGCAAAAGTCAGTAAAAATGACAGTTGCAGCCGTGATGGCAAGCATTCGCCGAGATACTTCATTTTCATAGGAGCAGCAATAATCAAACATCATGCCTTACCGGGGAATGTCATCCCAAAATTCAACAGCCCTGCGCAAATGGGGAATCACGATGGTTCCCCCGACAAGTGTTCCGATACCGAGTACTTCAAATAATTCTTCTTCCGTAACGCCGTTTTCGCGGCACTTCAGCAAATGGTACCTGACGCAATCGTCGCAACGGAGCACGAGTGAAGTTGCCAGCCCAAGCATTTCCTTTGTTTTTACATCAAGGGCTCCGGGAGCGTAAGCGTTTGTATCGGCATTAAAGATACGTTTAATAACCTTGTCGTCGGCAGACAGGATGCGTTCGTTCATCCGTTGACGGTACGCATTAAATTCATCGGCTTTTGTTCCCATTGTAATAGTTTTTCAGGTAAAAACAGCCAAATGATCTGACGGAAGGGCGCTGTCAGATAACCCCTTCTTTCAGGATATCATGAAGGTGGATAACACCCGAATAGGTGCCGTTGTTCATCACGAGGAGCTGGGTGATATTGTTTGCGCGCATTACACCAAGGGCATCGGAAACCAGGGCATCGCATGAAATGGTTTTGGGGTTCACCGACATCACATCCCGGGCAGTGAGGTTAACAAATGAATCGTGCGTATGAAGCATCCGCCGCAGGTCACCGTCGGTAATGACGCCGGCAAGTTTGTTACCGTCAATAACTGCCGCTACGCCAAGCCTCTTCGATGATATTTCGAGAATTACCGTTTTGATATCATCGTCAGGTTTTACTTCAGGCTTTTCATTGAAAATGTAAACATCGGAGACGCGGAGGTAGAGCTTTTTACCTAATGCCCCGCCGGGATGGTACCTGGCAAAATCGCCGGCTGTAAAACCGCGGCATTCGAGCAGCGCTGTAGCCAGGGCGTCGCCCATAACGAGTTGGGCGGTTGTACTGCTGGTAGGGGCAAGGTTATTGGGACAAGCTTCGCGTTCAACGGTGGTATCGATAATGTAATCGGCTTCCCGTGCCAGGTATGAGCCGCGGTTGCCCACCATGGCAATGAGCACATTCCCCATGAGCTTGAGGAGAGGGGCAAGCACTTTGATTTCGGGCGTATTGCCGCTTTTAGAGAGGCATACAACAATATCATCCTTGCCGATCATGCCAAGGTCGCCATGAACGGCGTCGGCAGCATGCATGAAGATAGCCTGGGTGCCGGTTGAATTGAGCGTTGAAACAAGTTTTGCCGCGATATTGGCGCTTTTACCGATGCCGGTAACTATAACCCTGCCTGGTGAATTGAAAATGAGCTGAACGCATTTCACAAAATCGTCGTCTACAAGACGGGCCAGGTTTTCAACTGCCTGGCTTTCCTCCCTGATAGTATCTAACGCTATTTTCCTGATCTCTTCTGCTGTTTTCACTACGATGATTGTTGAACCTGGCATCAAAGGTAAAAATAAAATCACGAATTTTTCTGAAATCATAGATACCAGCAGTCACAAGAGTTTTCGCATGAATTTACCCTGCTGCTGTAAATCAATCATATGCAGTTTTTGGTGTTCGGAGAAAATAAAAATATGCAGTTTGGATATTTCATCCTACTTTTGAAAACTTTTTGGCAAAAGGAAAAGGGTTCATAAAAATGTTTTCTAATTTGAGCCGTTGATATCCAACATTTTATTGTGGTTCCGGCAAGGAATTGGGCAATAAATCGGGAAAATAAAATTAATTCCGGCGTCGAAGAGGTGTCATAATTTCTTAACTTTAACTTAAGAAACCGGATTGAAAGAGAAAAGCTTCTGCTTTTTCCGGAGCAGCGGCTTTTTTAAGTTAATGGCTTTAACCTGCAAAATGAATCCGGATCGGTTCCGGAAATGATTTTAGATAGCATAAAAGTTAAGAAGGTTGAAAAATGATTTTGTTAGGACTACTTTTGCATTCATACTAACCTGCAAAAACCGGAAAGGTATTAATACAAGGCAGCCTGATAACGGATAAGCAAGCAATTGCTAATAATACTGAAAATGAGAGTAAAGAAAGTTACTGAAGACTACACCGACTATCCGCTCCACGATCTACTGAAGAAAATTTTCGGATTTGAGAGTTTCAAAGGAAACCAGGAGGCTATCATCCGTAATGTACTGGCCGGCAACGACACTTTTGTCATCATGCCGACAGGAGGAGGCAAGTCGATGTGTTACCAACTACCGGCCATCATTATGCCGGGTACTGCCATTATAATTTCACCGCTTATTTCGTTGATGAAGAACCAGGTTGACGCCATCCGTCAGTTTGGCACCGACCGGGGTATTGCTCATTTCCTGAATTCTTCGCTCTCGAAAAACGAAATTGCCGAGGTGAAAGAAGATTTGCTGAGAGGCAATACCAAACTGCTCTATGTAGCCCCCGAATCTCTCACAAAGGAAGAGAACATCGCTTTCTTTAAAGATATCGTCATTTCGTTTTACGCCATCGACGAAGCACACTGCATTTCGGAATGGGGCCATGATTTCAGGCCTGAATACCGCCGCCTTCGTCCCATTATCGAAAGCATCGGACAGGATGTTCCCGTAATGGCGCTCACAGCAACGGCTACGCCCAAGGTACAGCAGGATATCCTCAAAAACCTCGGGATGCAGGAAGCCGCGCTCTATAAATTGAGCTTCAACCGCCCGAACCTGTATTATGAAGTAAGGCAAAAGAACGAAGACGTCAACAAGGAGGTCATCAAGTTCATCAAGATGAACCAGGGCAAATCAGGTATCATCTATTGCCTGAGCAGGAGACAGGTTGAGGAACTCTCCGAAACGTTGCAGGTTAACGGTATTAAAGCATTGCCTTATCATGCCGGGCTTGATTCGCCCACCCGTGTCACCAACCAGGATAAATTCCTGATGGAAGAAGTGGACGTGATCGTCGCCACCATTGCCTTCGGGATGGGCATCGACAAGCCCGATGTACGTTTCGTGATTCATTACGACATGCCGAAGAGCCTGGAAGGTTATTACCAGGAAACGGGACGCTCGGGCCGTGACGACGGGGAAGGCATTTGCCTTGCTTTCTATAGTTACGACGACATCGAAAAGCTTGAAAAATTCAGCAAAAACAAAGGCGTTGCCGAGCAGGAAATCGCCAATCAATTGCTGATGGAAGTTGTATCGTATGCCGAATCGTCGATGTGCCGCCGCAAGCAATTATTACATTACTTCGGTGAAGTATATCCTGAAGAAAACTGTGGCAACTGTGACAACTGCCTGCATCCAAAGACGAAAATAGATGGCCGCGAGCAGGTTGAGCTGGCCCTGGAAACCATACTGGCTACCAAACAGCAAACCAAAGCCAAACACATTGTTAATATCCTGATCGGGAAGGTAACCTCCCAGATCAAACAATACAAGCACAACGAGCTGGAATTTTTCGGAAAAGGCATGGAAGGAAGCGAGAGGTTCTGGGACGGTGTGCTTCGTCAGATGCTGATTGAAAGGCTGGTTTCCAAAGACATTGAAAACTATGGTATCCTGAAATTAACTCCCGAAGGGCAAAAATTTCTGAAAAAGCCTTATTCCATACTGGTAGCGCAGGATTCCAATCCTGAAGAAGAAGGGGAAGATGAAGAACTGATGGCTGCCGGCGGGGCGCGGACCAGCACTACCGATAAGACCCTTTTCTCGCTTCTCAAAGATCTTCGCAAGGAAATAGCCCGGAAGGAAAACCTGCCGCCTTTCGTCATCTTTCAGGATCCGTCGCTTGAGGATATGGCCATTCAGTATCCCATCAACATGGACGAGTTGCAGCGCATTACAGGAGTCGGCGCCGGCAAAGCCCAGAAGTACGGCAAGCCTTTCCTCGAACTTATTGCCAATTATGTGGAGGAAAATGAAATCATCCGTCCGATGGACATGGTGGTAAAATCGGTAGTGAACAAATCAGGCCTTAAAGTATATATCATCCAGAATATCGACCGGAAGATTTCGCTGGAAGATATTGCCATTGCCAAAAACCTGACTTCCGATGAACTGATCTCCGAAATTGAAAGCATCGTGGCATCGGGCACCAAGATAGACCTGAATTATTATCTCAACGAAAACATAGATCCCTATCATCAGGAAGAAATCCTGGATTATTTTCACGAAGCCGAAACTGATTCGATACAGCATGCCCTCGAAGAACTTGGCGAGAATGAGTATTCGGAAGAAGAGATAAGGCTTGTGAGAATTAAGTTTATGTCGGAAGTCGGTAATTAAACTTCTCTTAATTTTATTACTTTCGCAACCTGATCAGCGATAGATCAGGTTGTTGTATTTTATTAATTAACGTCAAATCAATCCCTATGACTGAAAATATTACTTCCGAAGACACTCATAATGAAATCGAAAACCCCGTTGAACCTATAACTGAACCATCGCAACCCGAAGCTGAACGACAGCCTGGGAAACATCCCCGGAAAACCGATAAATTACAGCTTCTCCTGGCTGTCAACATATTGTTTTTCCTTGCATTGGCAGTACTATATGTGCTTTTCTTCAGCAACCGTCAGGGCGGTAATTCGGAAAGTATGGCCAAAACCCTCCAAAAAACCGGCAAAGGAAATATGTCTGTCGCTTTTGTGAATAACGACAGCATACTTGCTCACTACGACCTGGTAACAAAGCTTTCGGATGAACTGGCCGGGAAGACAAAACGGCTGGAAGGAGAAATTGCCGCCAAACAAAAAGCATTTGAAAAAGACGCATCCTATTTCCAGGATCAGGTTCAAAAAAAGGCCTTATCCGATCAAAGCGCCCAGGAAATTTACGGTCAGTTACAACAAAATCAGCAAGGCATCCTGGAACTTCGCGACCGTTATGCAGCAGAATTGCAGCAAAACCAATTAGACATGAATGTTGTTGTACTCGACTCGGTAATGAACTTCCTCAAACGCTATAACGAAAAATACAAATTCGACTATATACTGGGCTTTACCAAAGGCGGAAACATCCTGTATGCCAACGACACTCTCGATATAACAAATGATGTCATCAAAGAACTGAATGAACAGTACCACAAAAAGAATCCTGCAAAGTAATAGTTTGACAGCGTGTATCAGAGAATTGTAAAAATTATACTGGTATTCTTACCGGTCATCATGTTTTCGCAGGCGTGTGACAAGGTGGAAGGGGTGTTTTCTTCGCGTCCTTCAGGGGTTTTATCGAAAAAGGAGATGACCAGCATGTTGGTGGATATTCATCTGCAGGAAGCTGTTATCCGCACCGGCGTGCATACCGGCACTGATACCGATATGCGAAATTATTCCCGTTCAGGATACCTGAAAGTGTTTGCCAAACACGATGTTACTCCTGAAGAATTCAAAAAGAGCCTTGACTATTATCTCTTACATGTTGATGAACTGGATGATATCTATACCGGGGTGATCAACCAGTTGACGCAGATGCAGGCTGAAGCCCAGGGAGAGAAGGGGGCGCCTGCGGCGAAAAGCCCGGCTCCCGGAGCCGATACTGCCGGGCACAACGTGAAAAAAGTTCCCGATATGCCTGCCGGACATTAAACCGGCAAGGAGATCCAGGCGCTAAGTTTTACAGCTTGGTTGCTACAGCGGTATATTCCTCAATGTCTCCGCCCGCAATCAGGGAATAGGTCCAGTTCATAGTTCCGGAACTGACCAGTTTTCCCGATCCTTCAATAACCCAGCCATTCGACAGCGTTTGTTCCGATACTACTATCTGACTGCTGGTGACAATACCCGAAGAATGAATATCGAATGACCCGGGGTTTCCCAGGTTCTCCAGAATGACCTGGCTGCTGTTGTCCGGATCTTTCGTTATATTGACGGTATAACTGATCGACCTGGTACTTTTCACCGAGTTTTCACTAAACTGCCAGGTGCCGGTCATCTTATCGCGGGGGTCGTCACTGCCCGGCTCGTCTTCAGCTATCTCGCAGGATGTAATGGCCATCATGACTAACAAGAGGAGAATAAAGAGGTTTCTGGTGTAAGTTTTCATCTTATTCAAGGTTTCGGGTTAAAAAATTAGTTCTCACAGGGGATTTCGGCGTATTCTCCGGGAAAAATTACCTGCAACCGGTTCTTCCGACAAGTAACGGTGAGGAACCAACTATCGTGCCATGGCTCCTGATGATTACAGTATAATATCCCGGAAGCACACCGGTAAGATTCAGTATGTACGGATCTGACGGACTGCGTAAAAATTCCTCCTGCCTGACCGCTGAACCCATAACAGAAACGAGGCTCAGGGTCAGGTCCCCGCTGAGGGAAGTTTGTATTGAGACGCTCCCGGTCGCAGGATTCGGAAATACTTTTAAAACCGGATCATTGGTTTCCGGCGCTTCCTGAATTCCCGTATTGCATGGCATTGAAATGCCCCCGCAGGAAGTTATTACGCTGTCGAGATGCTGTTGCGAGGGCGGCCAGATATAATTTTCGGCAATAGCGCCTCCTGGTTTGATGAGTATTACTGTAGGATACGACAATAATTGGTAATCGTTCACCACATGGTTCCCGTTTCCTTCGAGACCGCTGGCGGCAGGATAATAAGCCCCGTAGGCATCACAGAATTCCGTGACCTGGCGGTTATTGGCGCCCCAGTTGATCCCGAGAAAAATCACATTGCCCGTGTTACAGCCAAAGTATTCATAGGCAGCATTGATTTCAGGAGCATAGGTTACACAAGGCCCGCAGGTTACCGTAAAAAAGTCAGCGACAACCAGTTTATCCTGCTCAAGATAATTATTGAGGTGATGGGTGATCCCTTTCACATCCTTGACGGTAAAATTAACTGCCGTATCAAGAGGCGTCTGGGCGCTTAGAAGGCCGGAAAAGAATACCAGGAATACGGGCGTCAGTAATTTTCTGATCAATGTTACGGTTTTTTTAAAGCGTTGGGGATTGTGGCCTTTTTTCAGCAGAAGCCTTTTCTTCCGGCAGTTTGTCAGATTAACCGATCAATGGTTTTTCCAGGCTTCCAGTTCGGCAAAAATAGCATCGGCCAGTCGGCTGGCGCCAATCCTGAAAAGATTTTTATTCAGCCAGGCATCACCTAATTTATCCTGCACCACTGCATAATAAGCCAGCGCCTGGTCAGGAGTGGAGATACCACCCGCAGGTTTGAGTCCTACCTGCTTCCCGGTGGCTGAAAAATGTTCCCTGATTACATCCGACATAACGGCGAGCGCTTCGGGGGTTGCAGCCGGTTGAGTTTTTCCGGTGCTGGTCTTGATGAAATCGGCTCCGCCTTCAATGGCTAGTTCGCCGGCCAGGCGAATATTTTCGGCAGTCGCCAACTCTCCTGTTTCAAGGATCACTTTAAGGTGAGCTTTGCCGCATGCTTTCTTCATTGCGGCCACTTCGCTCCTGATGGTTGAGAAATCCCCGGCCAGGAATGTGCCCCGCGAGAGTACCATATCAATCTCATCAGCGCCTTCGGATACGGCATACCCAACCTCAGCCACTTTAAGGTGAATGGGCAATTGGCCCGAAGGGAATGCCCCGGCTACCGATGCTGTCAATATACCGCTGCCTTTCAGCCTGTCGGTCACAAGCCGTACAAACGGCGAATAGACGCATACTGCCGCAGGCGAAGGGGTTCCTTTGTCTGAAAAACTAAGCGCCTTGTCGCACAAAGCATTCACCCGTGACTTGTTATCAGTGCCTTCCAGTGTCGTAAGATCAAGAAAACCAAGAATTTGAGTCAAAGCGTCAATGCGGGATTTGCCTTTACTAAAAGGCTCGGTTATAGCTTTTAAATACTGATCCATAGTAGTGAAATTTATAATTTTTAGTATGATGTGCTGAACATCCTTTTTACTACAAAAGTATTGATTTAATGTATACTGGAAATATGAATCACTGAACATCCTAATAATCAGTCAATAAAATAACATTTCAGGTTCAATTAATTATCGGCATCAAAAAACAGTGACAAAGCGGGAATCAATAATTTTTTTTGCGTAAGATATTACCTATCAAACTACCAGTGATTAATAGATAACAAAATGCCAGAATTCACCAGCCTGATCAGCTTAGTGAGACTGACAATGAGAATAAATCGCCGGAATTATGAGATCAATTTTACATTTTTTATCCCAAGCAGATAACAGGAGCGGCTCAGGTCCGTCTCCTTCGTGTATAACCTGGCTTTCAAGGAGTTGGACAATTGTATTTGCCAGCAGGGCAGCACTTCAGCAGCAGTTTGTAAAATTCCTGCTGATAGTGGTTCTCCTGATTCCTTCCCTGAAAATGAATGCCGAGGGCACGCGACAACTGGAGCCTTCAACCGGCCCTGCGACCCAGTATTGTAAAATGTATTTTGACAACGATCTTGGTCAGTTCCGAATTCCTTTTGCGCAGCTAGGATGCCCTTCCGATTACCGTCTTTATTTTTACATAGATTACCCTGCCACCGAGGTGGTTTATTTTGGTTTTGGTTCAGCCATTGATTACGGGAATATAGCGCATAACGATCTGCAGTTCCAGATCAAAGATCCTTCCGACAATGTAGTATCAGGTTTCACTATGGCTCCGTTGCCTGTAGCCGGCGCGGGTTTTATCTCCACGAATGCGCAGGCACAGGCCGGCCCGAATATTTCAGGTTCCGTACCTGCCGGATATACCCCGCTTTCGTTTACTCCCACCATGTCCGGCAATTATTACATCGAATTTTCGATGAACAACCTGCCGGATGATATCAATGGCCGCGGACTGCGTTATTTCGACCTTACGGTAGCCAACGGCACAACGCCTATTGATGGCCGCCTTTGGTGCAAGGCGTGGCAACTAAGTTCCTCAACAACCTCTGCCGGCGCAACAGGTAAAACATTTGCTTCCTTTTATTCCTACACGGCCGATAGTATTGTCACGCGTTTTCAATGCAACGGACTTGCCGGCGGAATTTTCAGCGTTTATTGTAACCAATATGGGACAAACAATACGGGTAACTGGGCCACAGACCGCAGATCGATCAACGGTAACGGAACCGTGATTCCGGAATACAGGCTGTTTCTGAACAATCCCGATACCAATATTTATCCTTCAGGACATCTGGGGCGCATTTGCGATGTTTCCTCTCATCCTGAATGCGACGGTTCGGTCGATATCCTGATCAAAGTTAACAGGCCCGGAACTATTTTCGTTGACATTGATTTATTGCCTGCCGGTGCCGGGCCTGAAGATATTACGTTAATAAAAGCTGTTACAGGCAGCGCCAATTGCGATACCTGGGATACAATACCCTGGAACGGAACGAACGGCCTGGGAGTCGCCGTGCAGAACGGCGTAATTAACGATATGACGATCGTGTACCTCAACGGCCTTACCAACCTGCCGTTATATGATGTTGAAGATAACCGTTTCGGCATTAAAGTAGATCTGATCCGTCCAACGGTCACAGGAATACATAAAATGCCCATTTATTGGGATGATGTTAATGTAGGCGGGTCAACCAACCTTACCGGATGCACTTACCCTGCCGGCGGAATAGTAACCGGATGCCACCCCTGGACAAACACAAATATGTTGACCCATAATTCCTGGTGGTACTATCTTACCGACGGGCCTGAAAATCTTACGGTTGCTGTGTACCGTACTCCTCCTGCTGCTCCGTCGCCAACAGGCCCCTCACAGGTTTGCCAGGGCCAGACCAGTGTTACCTTCAGTATTCCTGCACAACAATCAACGGATCTGTATATCTGGAATCTTCCCGACGGCTCAGTAGATACAACGCTTGTTCCTTCGGTGACCTTCGATATTGATTCAACGGCAGCCGCCTCCGGAACCATTTCGGTGATACTGAATAATTCCAACTGCGGCAATGGGGCTGCATCGGCGCCTTTCAGCATAAGTGTGACTCAAACCCCGAATCCATCTCCGAATCTCATCGTAAGGCCCTGCCCGAATAAAACAGGCGACCTGACAACGGTTCAGCCGTTGGCGGCAGCAGGAACATCCCTGCAATGGCATACTTCGGCCACAAGTCCTTCCGGTGCAACCTTGGTAAGCACTCCTTCAGCAGTTCCGTCGGGTACTTACTACCTGTTTGCTGTAAATAGTACTACGGGGTGTTTCAGTCCGGCTTCACCGGCTGTTGTGGTGAGCTGCGACACCTGTCCGCCCGTTGCCGTAACCGATTCACTTTTTACCTCGAATACGCTGGCGGTTACAGTGAATATCTTAACAAACGATTTCGCCGGTGATTATGCAATTAATCCGGCTACCGTTGACCTTGACCCTGCAACCCCCGGTTTCCAGCAAACCATAACCATTCCCGGGCAAGGCACTTTTACAGTAAACTCAATTGGCGTGCTGACTTTCACTCCTGTGAGTTCCTTTGTCGGGATCGCAACGGTGCCTTATACTATAAACGACATTTATGCCAACACCTCCAACCAGGCATCGGTAATTGTAACTGTCGGTCCTGACGGAGTTTCAGTACCGGCTTACCAGATCATCTGCTCGGGTGATACGGCAATCATCCATCTTTCGTCCAGTATTCCCGGAGCAACTTTCACCTGGACAGTAAGCGGGCCAGCTTCAGTTACAGGACAAACTCCCGGTTCGGGAAATCTGATCTCGCAAATTCTGGTCAACAACAGCATGTCGAACCATACGGTTACGTATTTTGTTACACCCTGGTATGGAGGTATTGCCGGACCGGTTGTTACTGCTCAGGTTGAAGTTACACCGCCGGTAACCCTTACCAACGCCACGCTGTTAAAAACTATCTGCTCAGGCGATAATACGAATATCAATCTCAATACTTCGCCCAACAATGCCACGGTAAGCTGGGTTGCTTCCAATACCGGCAACATCAGCGGAATTGTACCTGCTTCGGGAACTACAAAGGCAATAAACCAGACGCTCATTAACAATGATCCTTTTGCCAATTATGTCTACTACAATATTGAAGTTTCCTATTATGGGTGTGTGACGGATCCGGAAACCTATACGGTGACCGTTAACCAGGATCCCGATGTACAGGTTTCCCCGGCTTCCAGCGTAATTTGTTCAGGAACCTCCGTCAATCTGGTTCTTACCTCAACCATACCGGGAACAACCTTCTCCTGGACGGCTTCAGGAACAGCCGGGGTAAGCGGTTATTCGGCAGGTAATGGAAATACAATTTCTCAGGCTGTTTCCACTGCCGCCTCTGTTCCCGGCACAGTAACCTATACCATAACCCCGACTGCCAACGGATGTGCCGGTACGCCTGTCAACTACCAGGTCACGGTTAATCCTGTTCCTTCAGTCTCAAATCCTTCACTTGCGGAAACTATTTGCTCAGGTTCATCCACAGCCATTTCTATAACATCCAATATTGCTGCTGCAACTTTTACCTGGACAGCTTCCGGCTCAGCAGGTATAACAGGATATTCCGCTGGTGTCGGGAACATCATTGCACAGACACTTGATAACCCGGGCAACATACCCGGAACAGTTACCTATTCGATAACTCCCAGCGCATACGGGTGTACCGGAAGTACCGTTGATTATATTGTGACCGTCAACCCTGTTGTGAATGTCACAACAAGCCCCTTAAACCAGTCTGTCTGCACCGGATACAGCACCCTGATTCCGCTTACGTCGAATGTTGCAGGAGCCACATTTTCATGGACTGCTTCCGGAACTCCGGGTATCAGCGGTTATTCAGCAGGCAGCGGAAATGTTATCAGCCAGGTGCTTACCAATTCAATTGCCACTCCCGGAACGGTAACTTATACGATTACCCCTGCCGCCAACGGATGCACAGGCGTTAGTTCCAGTAATTTCATTGTCACTGTTAATCCCGAACCGGTTATTTTCACCATGGTTCCCACCGGCCCACAGTGTTCCGGCACAATATTAAGGCTTAACGGTTCGGAAAGCGGACTGCTTTACATACTTCGCCTTAATGGTATAAGTGTCGATACTATTACAGGAACCGGGCTGGTTGGTTTCCTGGATTTCGGCCCCCGGTACGATGCAGGTATTTATGATATTATTGCCGTCAACCCTGTAACCGGATGCCAGGCCCTCATGAATGGCTTGGTTCAGATGAACCCCGCTCCGGATATCTTTTCCGTACTTCCAGCCGGAATTCTTTGCCCCGGCGCCAATATTGGCCTGAGCGGATCGGAAACCGGCATCAGCTACCAGTTGCGCTGGAACCACATGATCAATATCGGTTCACCCGTCAGTGGAACCGGAAGTCCCATCAGTTTCGGCACCCAGATATTTCCGGGCACCTATACAATCATAGCAGTTAATCCGGCAACAGGATGTTATTCCGAAATGGCCGACAGTGCCACAATCTATCCTCAACCTACTATTTATACTCTCACGGCTAACGGTACAGGATGTCCGGGTACTTCCATCGGTCTGAGCAGCTCGCAACTCCTCATCGATTACGTATTGTTATTAAACGGAACCATTCACCTGGATACAGTTTCCGGAACCGGAAACCCAATTGATTTCGGCCCGCAGACGACTGCCGGCAGTTACACCATCCTTGCTATCAGCCAAAGCAACTTCTGTCAGATATTGATGAACGGAACCTACGTCATCAATCCTGATCCCCTGGTATATAACCTGACGCCTGCCGGTTATATTTGTGCCGGACAGTCCATTGGTTTATCCGGATCGGAAACAGGAATTTCGTACCAGCTTTATAATGGGGCTACTTTAGTCGGATCGCCTGTAGCCGGAACCGGAAGCGCCCTTGATTTCGGGCCTCAGACCACTGCCGGCGTTTACACCGTTGTTGCCACCAATCCGGCAACGGGATGCTATTTGCAGATGGCCAACAGCGTCACGGTTAATCCCAATCCTGTAATTTATTCGCTCACTTCATTGGGCGCCGGTTGCCCGGGTACCACTGTCGGACTGAACGGCTCTGAGCTTAACACCAACTATATTCTGGTTCTCGATGGTACGCTGTACCTCGATACAATTTCCGGAACCGGAAACCCGGTTGACTTTGGCCCCCAAACGACTGCCGGAACCTATACCATACTGGCTGTGAACCAAAACAGTTTTTGCCAGTCGCTGATGAACGGTTCGCTCGTCATGAATCCGAATCCGTCGGTATTCAGCCTGACGCCTGCCGGTTATATTTGTGCAGGCCAATCCATCGGCTTATCCGGATCGGAAACAGGAATTTCGTACCAGCTTTATAATGGAACTACTTTAGTCGGATCGCCTGTAGCCGGAACCGGAAGCGCCCTTGATTTCGGGCCTCAGACCACTGCCGGCGTTTACACCGTTATTGCCACCAATCCGGCAACGGGATGCTATTTGCAGATGGCCAACAGCGTCACGGTTAATCCCAATCCTGTAATTTATTCGCTCACTTCATTGGGCGCCGGTTGCCCGGGTACCACCGTCGGACTGAACGGCTCTGAGCTTAGCACCAACTATATTCTGGTTC
>Ga0209099_1000143_pt1 | contig 82430 bp, 89 predicted proteins | sample AD_JPNHW2_MetaG_FD_184430 | JGI IMG/M metagenome (GOLD analysis project Ga0209099, IMG submission 184430) | Active sludge microbial communities of municipal wastewater-treating anaerobic digesters from Japan - AD_JPNHW2_MetaG (SPAdes) (version 2) | ecosystem: Engineered > Bioreactor > Anaerobic...
GTTACAGTTTAGAAGACTGCTCCGATACAGGGCCGTTTACAGAATACTATTTGACTACAAATTACAAGTTTGTTGCTTCTAAAGCTGTTTGTTTGCTGTAAGTATTCTTTGAGCGAGTAAAGGTAATCGAAACCTCATATCCGATATGGGAAACCGGCGCACTACCATTATGCTATACTCGCGATTTTATTTTATTACTAATTCCACATTATATCCCAACTTCTTATATGTTTTTAATCTATCTTTCCAATTCTGTTCATCGTATGTCCAATTGCTTTTTATTTCAACTATCTTATTTTCAATCGGTATATAAATATCTGGTATAGCTACTCTTCTTTTCTTTTTTTGAGTATCGTAGTATATCAATCTTAATTTTTCTACATCATAATCAATCTTTTGTTCGTCTAATTTTCTATAATAATCTAATTCATAACTACTTCTATAATGAACTTTTTTATCGTTCCAAGTTACATGAAAACCATTTTTATATGAATATGGATTATTATTATCGTAATTTATTTTTCCGTTTTTTACTGCCATATGACCTGACTCAGTATTTGTTCTCAGATGTATTCCCAATCTTTTAAAAACTTCTGATAGAGTTTGAGTATTCATTTTATATTTTTTACTCATATCTATGATTGACATTTCATCTACAAAATAATCTTTTTTTAAATTATTGACAATCTTATCAAATTCGTCGTATACTTTACTACTCTTTAATTTTTTCCTATCAAAATTAAAATATTTTATAAAAACATTATTTTTATTTTTTAATTTTTTACACACATCAGGCCTTTCACATATTTCTTTGCCACATTGTTTACAAACTCTTTTATTTCTACAAATATCACAATAAACATTTTCAGAACTGCCAACTTTTGATATTATTTCAATTCCGCAGATTTTACATATTCTAATCTTCTTTTTATTTCGATCAACAAAACTTGATGAATATTTACTGGAGCATTCTTTACAACAACATTTATTATATCTTCCTCTTTTATAATAACTCTCAATTACTTCTATTTCAAAAAGTTTACCGCAATTCAAACAAATTAATTTTAATTTCAATATCGGATTTTTTAATTTTTGATTTATCTTTCTAGTTTCTATTTTTTTTATTTTATTTATTTCGTAATTTGGATTAGATTTACAATTAGATATCTAAAAACTTCCATCAGACGAAAATCCCTTGGTCAATTCTTGTTAATTCTCCAAGAACCAATTCTTTTCCGTACGAATCATACAACAAATCGATTGGTTTTTGTTTACCCAACGCAAAATTTGGTGTTTCTAACCATAGTCTAAATTGTTCCTGAGAATCAAAGACATCAAGACCCAATTTGGTTACTTCAGCAACTTCAATAATTTTTTCTGATTGAGTTGGCTTGAATCTCTTGTTGGCAGCACGATAGCGACTAATAGATTTTGAAGATAGATTTAATAAATCAGTCCATTCATCATTGGAAAAGGGACTAATCTCTTTGATTAAGGCAAATAATCTAAATGGAATACCTTCCTTTATCGCAAATACAATAAGCATTCTGTCAGAGAAAAAGTCTGACAATGTAAGATTCTTATCGAAATCTCTGTAATATTTGGATTCAATTGCAATTTTCTTGAAGGCTTCCTTTAAATACAAATCCAATTGATTGAATTTTGACTCTGTAGTTTCTTTTCCAACCTTTTTAACCATTCGCGTTTCCATACTACTGGCAATTTGTCCACAAATTTAAGTCAAATGTCCATCAAATCCAAATTTTTTATTAAAAATTTTGTCTTTCATCATTAATCCCTATTCTTTCCTTTTTTTTGAATATCCGTTCTGAATAGTGGACTTCAACTCAAACATCTTGATTTTATTCATTTTTTTTGATCATACGTTCCCAATCGACTTTGTAGTAGCGGCGCACAATCGCCAACGAACTTTGACCTACCATTTTTAGCAGCGATGGAACCTCAACGTCTGAATTGATGACAAAGATGGTAAATGTTACCTTTTTGTGTCGATTTTAATTCTTTTAAATCTTTATTACAATGTGGACAATTTGTTATCATGTTTGTTTTTATATGTATATATAAAAAAAGTTTGAGCCATAAATCAAAAATGAACAAAAGTTTTCATATTTATTTAAAATTTTCTTATAAATAATTGATAATCAGTTGAGTAGGTGATGGGGATCGAACCCACAAACCTCTTGCTTGGCAAGCAAGCTATCTACCAGTTGATATACACCTACATACTACTCTTCCTATCTCCGTATAGAGCGAACCGAATATTGAGCGCTATGAGAATTTTCAAATCTCGACCCCTTGCTTGGAGGGCAAGTGCTCTGGCTCTGAGCTAATAGCGCGTTTACGGAATACCTTTTTTCACCTTTTGGAATAAGATTTTTATTTGCTGTTAGTATTCCTTTATTTTTCAGATTACTTTTCATTTGAAAGGTTTGTGGAGCATTCCGGGAACGATCCGAAATCTGGAGTTTGCAGGACTCCTATTCTCGCCAATTGAACTAATGCCCCAATTACCTTTTTAAGATACACGAAAACCCTTCATTTTGTGTTCTCGAGTGGTCTCGAACCACCAACCTTTTCCATGTCACGGAAACACTCTTCCAATTGAGCTACGAGAACATTGTTTCATTCTGTGTTCCTATTTGGATTCGAACCAAAGATCTCAACTTTGTAAGAGTTGTATGTTGAACCAACTACACCATAGGAACTTATGAGCTAATGGTGGGTAACGATCCCACTACCCCAATCTTACCAAGATTGTGCTCTACCATTTGAGCTACATCAGCATTTTGAGCCGATGGAGGGACTCGAACCCCCGACAGGCTGATTACAGATCAGCTACTCTACCAACTGAGTTACATCGGCAAATTAATTGAGCTAGAGGAGGGACTCGAACCCCCGATGTTTGTGTTCCGCGTTACAAGTGCGGTGCCGTCGCCACTGAGCCACTCTAGCATAGGTGGCAATAAGTGTAAGACAATCTTATTGCCGGTGGGTGAGCCTGCAGTGGGACTTGAACCCACCTTTCTAATCCTTTAGAAACCTCACATCAGCCTAGGATTTCAGAACCGGTTTCAGATTAGGTTTGTCTGCCATTCGACCTCAGGCATGTGTGGATTGGATGGGATTCGAACCCACTCGGTGATCAACCCGTTCCTGTATTTACTCGGTGCCAACCGATACTGTGGTGTCGAACCACAACACATTCTCAACCCATTTGTGACGAAGATGGGATTCGAACCCACATTGATCCATTACGATTCACTAGTTTAGGAAACTAGGTCGATACTTCGCCAAAGTTTTGTATTTGAACCTTTCTTATTGGTCTGGATGGCTGGTCCCGACCCAGCGCCCTCTTGATCCCAAATCAAGAAATCTACCAACTGATATACACCCAGATATGTGACCCCAGAAGGACTCGAACCCTCACAAAATCTCTTGGTCCGTAGCCAAGTGTTTTATCCAATTAAACTATGGGGCCTTCTTTTTAAAACATTTTTCATCATAAAAGTCATTTAAATACCTCTTCATCCATTTATTTATCTTCTGTTGTTTTATTCCAGTTTTATCTGAAACTTTCTTAACCCATCCAAACTTGGAGAAATCTATATCTGAAGTTTTTATAAAATCTATAAAAAATTGATATTTTTCTTTAGTTTTGTTTTTTATGGATTCACTATATTTTTCTCTACTTCCATATACCAAATCATTTTTCTTTAAAGATTTTAACAATTCCTCAACATCATATTTTCTATAATTTTTATTATCATTTAACCAATTTACCAAATGTTCAACAATTTTATAATCTTTCTTTATTTCTAACCAAGCTAACCTATAAACCTTCCATCCATTTTTAATTAAAAAATCATCTCTTTCTTTGTCATGTTCTATTGCTTCTTTGGATCTAAAATGTTGTTGTCCATCAATTTCTATGTCTATTTTCATTTCTAAAATAGCAAAATCCAAAAAATATTTATGAAAAGGCATCTTCTCTTTTATTGTATATTTAGAATATAGATCATATTTTTCTACAACATTCTTAATAAACCATTTCTCAGGATAACTTCTTTTATTTAAATCTTCATTTACAAAAGACCATCCAGGGTGATTACCATTTTTATGAGCATTTACCATAGATTTACTAATCTTTTTCCTAGTATCTTCATCTACTTTTTTATTATGAAAATCTTTTTCTAAACATTCAACACTTCCACACGTTTTTCTAAATTTAATACCCTTTTCAAGTTTAGCGTTGTTATTACAATAATGACATTTAGGAATCTCAAATCCTTCATAATCTATATAGTATTGAACCAATCCACCATTATATTTATGTTTATATGTTAAATGTAAACTAAGACCCAACATGGATTTCATTTCTTTATTACAAATTTTACAAATCATATACTTATATTTTTATTAGTATATATTAATAAATTAAACCCATATTTTTCCATTTTCATAGTTAAATGTTTTAATTGTGCTCGCTCTAGAATTCGAATCCAGACCGAATGCTTCGAAGGCATTTATGCTATTCCGTTACACCAAGCGAGCTATGGCTTTATCAATATGTCAAAGAACAAAATTTGAAATGATATAAGTGAGAATCCAACTCACACGTCACTAACAGCGTTTTGTTGGTGATGTCCATCCCTCCGGACCCCCGTTGACTGACAACGTACACCGTTCACGGGGGAAGGGCGGGTCAAACCGTTGCGTACGCATTTCGCCATTATATCATTTCATCTATTCAAAGAACTAAATCCCCTCAAAAAAAACACCCGAAGACTTTCGTTTCCGGGTGTGGGTGCCAGTCTAATTTCTGGCTTATGTTGAGGTATAAGGGGCTTAACTCGTCATACCACAATCCCACACCCTACTGGGACTACTGTTCCAGTACCTGTGCCCGTGCCGCGTCTCATCGCTGCGGGGGCGGTCGGTGTGAAGTTTGCTGATATGTTTGAATTAAATAACATTTTTAATATCTCCTATTTGTATTAGATATATATTTTGGAAAAAAAGTCAATTTTTTCCATTTTTGATTGATATTACAAAATTACAACAAAGTTTTAAATTAAAAAAATTATTTCGTAGTTTTTTTATAAATTAACTTGTATGTATAACGCATATGACACCAATGCACTTATTAAAAAAATCAAAAAAGTAGAAATATAGAACATTATTCTAACAAATTTTGTCATACCATTAAACGGGTTGTTCGGTCTTTTTCTTGCAAATATTAAAATTGTAAAAAAAAAATGAACGCGAACCACATTAATACAGCTGTTGCAATTGACCATCCCATATTTAATATTTATTTAATTATTTAATTTTTCTGAATTTTAATTTCAAATCTAGTCCAGACAATCCAACCATCAACGACTTTATGATTAATATCTATTTCAAAATTTATTGGAATATTGTTTTCATGTAAAAAATTCCAAATTAAATCATGCATTCTTTTTAGATCACCATCCACGATTAAATTACCTTCTACATACATTTTATGTTCGCAAGAACAAGTTGTATTGAATCCATTATCTCGTAAAAGTTTAACAACATCACGAATTCCTTCTTCTATATTTTCATCATACCAATTCAACTCTCAATAATTTTATTTTTCTAATTATTTATTTATTGTATCTATTTTAATAACATTGAAATATCTTATATTAGATATAAATGTTTCATAAGATCCTACTCCTTGACCTTTATTCCACACGACGCATCTCAGATCTCCATTTTCCTGTTCTAATTTAACGTTAGTTACTTTGCAAAAATCATGTTGAATTGTGTCAGTTTCTCCATTAGAAAATGTAACAGATAACGTATATTTAATGTCATATACTGGAGTATTATCCATAGAACCACAACCTGTTATAATTAGAAACGCAATTATAAAAATAAAAGCAAATATTTTTCCCATATTATCTGTTATAAAAATCGTAAATATTTTCCTTTTTAAAATGAACAACTTCATCTATATCCAAATCCACCATAACAAGAGCGTCAGATACTCTTCCAGTCATATCATCTCCATTGACTTCTGTAACAATTACATGAAATCTTTCTTTATTATTAGCGCAAATCTTAACTACATCTCCAATTTTAATAGTATCAAGTTCTTCTTGACAAGGAGCCCAGAAAGTTTCAGGATGATTTTCGTGCATCTTTTGTGCATCAACAAAAAATATATCTTTTTTCATCTTCACGATCTCCAATCTTTTTCATTTCCACATACGACAATGTGTGTCATTTTAATCTACTTTTTTAAGATTCAACTTATATCCTTTATTGCCTTGTTTCTTTGCAGTAAATTTCTTAGATTTCTTTACTTTAAATTTATTTGCAAGACCTGTAATTGACATCACGTCTCCCTTATGTGGCTTAGCGTTTGGTCCGAAAAGATCTTTAAAATCCTGTCTTTCTATGATAACTTTCATACTATCACATTCGTCAGTAAGCTTACTTTCATTTATTTTGATATTGATAGTATTCTCACTAAAGACTTTATCCACGTGTTCACTCAATGTTTCTACTTTTTCAACTTGTGGTTCTTCTTTCACTGCAGCTTCATAAATAGCTTCCTTAATTACTAAATTTTTCATGTTTTAAATTTTTAATTGTTTTATAAATTATAGATTGATTTTTATAGTTTGTTTTCAAAACATCCAAACTTGTTTTTCATTTAGAATTCTGTTAATTTTGGATATCCGTGATTATCGTTTTCAATGGCTTTTCTTATCCAACGCATTAAGGTAATGGCTTTATAAGTTGGATTAAAATACATATTCTTGTGCTCAATAGGATCGGTTGAATCCATTTCCAATTGATATGTTGTATCGCCGACCTTGATCAAATAAACAACTATTCCATTACAAACGTGACTGAAATTGGCGGTAGTTCCTTTAACTATCTCCTTTAAAGTGTGTTTCATCTTCTACTTTTAATTTTCTTTTTTTTGGGTTTTGGTGTTGGTTTTGGTTTTGGGTTGGATGCATATTCATACAATAAAGCTCCAACTAGAAAAACGGATCCAGCGATTAAAATCTTTTCTAAAAAAGATGTTTTCATGATCTATGTTTTAAAAGGGAGTCTTTTTGACCCCCTTGTTTTATGATCTGTTTTCTAAGTCTTTGTATTCTTTATTTAAATCTAATGAAGCGAAATCATCAGCAGATTTAGCCATTCTGTATTTAGTAGCATAATTACTAGCAGACATAAAAGCTGTGTTTACTCCCGGGGCATCAGCTGACCATGTTACTGTATTAAATTTATTAATACCAATTTTTCCGCCTTCTGCCATAGCATCTTGATTAGCACCAAGATAGATGAAATTCCAACCTTTCTTTTCGCGTTTTGATATTTTTTCGAAAATTCCTGTTCTGTCGAAGTCTGTGCTTCTGTTTTCTTTTCCGTCTGTGAGAATAACAAAAAGAACTTTCTCGGGTTTTTCTTCCTCTGCGGTTTCTTTTAATTTTGATTTAAGCTGATCAATAGTATGACCAATAGCATCATAAAGACGAGTATAAGTAGTTGGTTTGTAACTAGTTTCATCAAGCAATGGTAAATCTTGAATTGAGCGATTTTCGTAAACTTTTTCGATTTTTGTGTTGAATTTTACTAAAGTACAGTCAGCTAGACCTTCTACTTTCTTTTGTTCTCTAATAAAATTGTTGAATGCACCAATGGTGTCGCTCTTAATGTCGCCCATAGAACCGGATTCATCTAGGACAAATGCGATCCACGTCAAATTTTCTTTCATTTTAACCTCCTTTTTTATTTTTTATTTCTGTAATATCAGTTTTTTCATTGCTCATCACAATTCTAAAGTGTTAACACTCAAAACTAATATTGACCAAAAGTGCTATTATATATAAATATACTATCGGCCGTTGTTTTATTTTTATTTATAAATATATTCTATTTTTGAAATAAATATTTTTTTCCACCAAGGCAAATTATACCATTCCACAACCCTACTTTGTTGTAATATTATTCTATCTGTTATTCTATCCAGTTCGGGCCATTGGCCTCTCACGCTTTCAAGATAAGCTAATCCGTATAATGGTTCATTTTCCCAAATTTCTTCACCGTATGGATCTATTTCAGAATATTTGTTCATTTTTTTACATTAAGAAATTATACACCACTGTTTCAACAGCAATAATAATCGCCGTAGTCATAAGAGCTGTTACTACAATAATATCCAATCTTTTCATTTTATATTTTTTTTTATTTGATTTTAGTTTAAACTCTTTTGCCAACTGCGAATATAAAAATAAAATTCCAAATAACAAAATGATTACAAATAAAATTTATTATGGAGACTCAATGATATTGTCAAAAAATTTGCCAGACAATTACTTAGATTTAGTGATCACAAGTCCCCCATACTCTTCGATGAAAAGCTATGGTAAAAAAATAAATAATTTTTCTCCAAGAAACTACAACGATTGGTTTTTGCCTCTAGCTAAAGAAATAAGTAGAAGTTTGAAACCCGCAGGGTCGTTCGTTCTAAATATAAACGATAAAGTTGTAAATGGCTTCAGGGATTTATATGTATTCGAATTAGTCATTAGAATATGCCAGGAAACAGATCTCAGCCTATATGATAGATATATATGGCATAAAAAGAACGCTCGTCCAGGAAGTGGTGATAGACTTAATGACTGGATGGAATATATTTTTCATTTTTCCAAAACAACACAAATTAAAAATAGAGTAGATAGAGTCAGAGAGCCTTATGCTGAAAGCACTATAAAAAGATATAAATCTCCTGTTGCTTTTAATAAGAAAACTGATGATAATGGTATAACCAGCATTGGTGATAAAAAGATGGTTAAACAAAATCCACTTGGTAAAAAACCATCTACTGTTATGAGATTTAATAATGCTGGTGTTTTAAAAGGCGGAACATCTGGAAAACATCCAGCTCCATTTCATCCAGATCTTCCAGAGTTTTTTATAAAATGGTTAACTGATGAAAATGATATAGTTCTAGATCCCTTCATGGGAAGTGGCACAACGGCAGAAGTTTGTAAGAAATTGAATCGTCAATATATTGGATTTGAATTAAATGAAAGTTATAAAGATCTTATAGAAGAAAGACTGTATTAAGAGTGTTTTTGAGTTCTTATAGAAGCGACAGATTGAACATCATCGTTTTTTTCTCTTTTGATATCTTCTTCTTTTTGTTTTCTAATCCTTCTTAATTGTTTCACAGTGCGAAGTATCCACGGCGTTTCGGGATCAACATAATTCACATCTTCTTCTATATCAGCCTCTTCCCACGCCAAATCTTTGGAAGAAGTTTCGTTTTTTTTTGAGTCACTGCTCTCAATCTGTTCTGGTTTAATTTCCTCTGTTATATTTTCTTCTATAATTGGTTCTTCTGGAGTTTCTTCAGTGTTGGGTTTCCTAATAAGAATATCTTGAATTTGTGGATCATCGACTGAAAATTCCAAATATGGAACCGCTTCAATTTCTTCATCTTTTTTGATACATATAATTTCACTTAGGTTGGCGTAATCTGGATTTAGTTCTTTTATCCCCATTTCGTCGAATTGAATAAGAACTCTGTTTTTTTCTAAATCAGATTTTATTATTATTCCTTTACCGAAAGTATTATGATAAACTCTTAATCCTTCTATTATGTTTGTTTTAATCAGTTCTACTTTTTCCTCTGTATAACCATCTGGACAATCTTTGAGTAAAGGTTCGTTTTTTTTTAAATCGATTTCTTCCGCTTGTTCTATTTCTTCTTCTTGATCTTCCTCTTCTTTATATATTGGATGATATGTTGTGGTAGCCAAAAATTCTTTGACTGGCTCTTCTTTTATTGGCTCTTTAATTGACTCTTCTTTAATTGGCTCTTTTTCTAGGACGGGCTCAATTTTTTCTATTTTATCTTCTTTTTTCTCTGTGTTTTTTTCTTTATCTTCTTTCTTTTCTTCTTCTTTCTCAAACGTAGTCAATCTATTTAAACCAATTAATAATCCTATTGATAATGGATCACAAACTAGAATGATCATCAAAGTGATCCAGTTGACAATTTTATCCATTGGAGCACCTGTTAAATCAGATATAAACTTATACGGTCCAATTTCTGTAGAAACATCGGAGTTCTTTAATTCCATTATTTTTATATCATAATAAGCTATTGAATCATTTACAGATGATGTTTCTTTCATTTTACCTGTAATGTCTTCATTTAAAAATTTAATCTGTTCGTCTTGACTCGATATAGATGCTAAGTTTCTATCAGCAGCCGAAACTTGTCTTCTATTGTATAATGTATCCAATCTTCTTTCTTGGCCGCTTCTTAAATTTGTCAATTGTGTAATTCTATTATTATCACTTTCTATCGCTTTATTTATTCTGTCTAATTGATCTACAAACAAAGCTTTGCGATTTTCCATAATTTTTATTTGAGAATCACGATATTCAACTTTATTTGCGGTCTTTTGATAACTGCCCGTAAGATATCCATAAACACCTACGGATGTCAAAAACATAATAAACACTATACAAAAAGTAAAAAACCATTTAAACCATCCTATACTTTTCCAAAATCTATATACATAAGAAACAACAACTATTTTAGCTACTTCCAAAACGCCAGCTAGTGCTGTTATTGTCCAGCCTGCAGCGTGAAAAAGACTTGATAGACCAAATATTGAATAGAAAGCTGCTATTCCTGATAGACCAAATACTACCACTGTGAGAGCTAAAACCCAAAACCAATTTTTATTTTTGAAATTATTTATATTAAAATGCACTCTAAAATTATTATTTTTTGAATATATATTAATTATAATAAATGATTTTTTGTAATTTATTGAGAATCATCACTTTCCTTCTTTTTCTTTATAATTTCATCTCTAATTTCAGAAGCTTTTTCATATTCTTCTTCGTCGATGGCTTTCTGGAGAAGTTCGTTTAATTCCTTTAAAGTGAAACCGTGAAGTCTATCTTTATCAGCTACTACTTGTGTGCCTATTTGACCTCCCTTTTTTATATCATAATATTTTTTAACTATTTCATCTACTTTATCTAATACATTATCGTATATGTAAATTGGATAATTCATTCTAACTGATATGGCTAAAGCATCTGCTGTGCGAAGTTCTACTTTAAGTTTCTTTCCAACAAGATGTGTGAATAATATATCGTTTTTAAAATCTGATATAAGAATCTCATTGAATTTCACATTTTTATCAGCAATAACTTTTTTTAAAACATCGTAAACTAAAGGAATTATTGGTAATACTTTTTCAACTTCAATAGCTATGGCTTGTGCTTCAAAATAATTAATTATCACAGGCACTTTCCTTTCTTTACCACCATCTTCACCCAAAATAACTATATAAAGAGTTTGATCTCCACTTTTTGTGTAGGATATACCAAGAATATCAAGCTTTATCTTTTTGTTTAGTTCGTTTTGATCTTTAATTAAAAGTTTTATTAATCTGTCTCTTATAGCCATAAGTATTTTTCTCATCCCTCATTGTTTTTATATTTTAATAAACTTTTTGTTTTTATTTTTTAATATATATAAAAAAATAATAGACCCATATTCCTTTAATGAAACCAATCGATATTATAACCAAGCAAATGCACACCATCAACGACGACAATCTTACTGTTTTGAGAGAAGCAAGGGATCTTTGGGGCGGAATGTTTGATTCGAAGAAGAAAGAGATTATCGCCAAAATGAAAAGTCTCGGAATTCAAGAGACTCATTTTATTGTAAACAAGGATTATACTGTAGATACTACAAAAGATGTTATGATAATAACAAAGAAATTTGAAACTTGTCCTGTTGAGTTCAACGTGGCACATGGCAATTTTATATGGCATTATGCCAGTCTAACAAGTATGAAGAATCTACCGAAAATAGTTAAAGGAAATTTTGTAATATCTAATAACAAAATTAAATCAATGCAAGATTCGCCAACAACAATAGTAGTAGGTCAATTCAATTGCACTGGAAACCCTTTAAAAAATTTAAAAGGAGGTCCTTTAAAAACTGGAGATTATATTGCTATGATGTGCGGATTAGAATCTTTGGAAGGATCTCCCGATGAAGTAAGTGGAAATTTCTTAGTTGGTAGTAATAATCTCACGTCACTCGAACACAGTCCAAACGTAGTTAAGGGTCTATATGATTGCAGCAACAACAAATTAAAAAGTTTGGATGGAATAACAGAAGGACTAAATAGAATAAAATCAGATGGTAATTTAGTAGATTTAAAATTAATTCCAAAATCAGAAAAGTCAGAAAAGAAAGAGGATAATCAACTCCATTTAGATTTTAATAAATGGAAAATTAAAGATAAAGTTGTTTATCATAAACCTGGTAGTATATTTGACGAGATTAAAGGAATGATTAGAGATGTAGAAGATCCAACCGCAAAAACCCCTGAAACAAGATATCAAGTTTGGTTTAAGAAAAATGATAATCCATCGATTGAGAAAGATTTCTCAATTTTACATATAAAAGGAGAACATTTAAGAAAATGGGAAGAAGATTTTGAAATAAATGATCAAGTAATTTATAGAAATTCTAAAAGTAAATATAATGGTTATAAAGGAGAGATAGTTACTATTGAAACTATGGGTGAAGAAAAATCTTATAAAGTTAAATTTGATTTCGAATATAATCCAGGTCTTGTAAATATTGTGAGTGATAAAAATAAAACAGCTGGAAACATAAGAGTAAAGGACATAAAAGGAGAAAATTTAGAGAAAATAAATTGGAAAGACAGCCCTTTTGCAGATATTATTGTAAGTGATGATGAAAAAATAAGAGTTGAAAAAGATCCTAAAAACAATTTTATTGTTGGTGAAAAAGCCTATTTTGCTGGAAGAACTGTTATATTGTTAAATCTAAAAACACCTTTAATATGGAATGTTGAATACGAATTTCCTTCAAAAGACGAAGATGAAATATTTGCAGTTCATTGTGATAATTTGACAAAAATTAAAAAACAAGACGAACCTGTTTGGAAAATTCTTGATCCAATTGTTTATCTTGATCCTAATGGACCTTATGACAAATGTAAAGGTCTTATTAGTTATGTTAGTGGTAACGGTGGTGTTATAGATATTGATATATTAGATAAAAAAGGAAATCGAGTAGAATTAACAAATGTTGATCATAAAAAATTAGAAAAAGACATCACTCCTAAATCGGATAAGAAAAAGAAAAAATTTAAAGCAGGAGATAATATAATTTATTTATCGACGAGTGAAAATGATAAAAATAAAAGACTACATTTATGTAAAGGAAAAATATTTTGTTCTAATGTGGCTATTTCTCCTGATGGTAGAAAAGGAACTTATGATGTAAGAATTATTGATAGAGATGGTAGAGAAGAAACTGTGTTTTGGGTAGGCCCCGAAAATCTTAAATCACAAGAAGATAAATTCGCTAAGGGCGATAAGATCATATATAATAAAAAAGATGACGAATATGACGGCAAAATAGGAACTGTCGTAGATGTAGATAAAGACAAATATATATTATCTTTAAATATAGATAAAGATCTTGTCACGATTTCAGCGGTAGATTCTGATAATTTGACTAAATATATAAAGCCATTTGAGGCTAGAGTGCATATAAACGATGAAGTAATTTATACAAGAGAAGATAGTAAATATTTTGGATGCAACGGAATCGTTACATCATACGACGTTTCTGCTGATAAATTTTCAGTTGAAATAAAATCTAAAGACAATAGAGTTATTAAAATTCAAACTAAAGATGAAAATCTTGAACTGATTCCTCCAAAAAAGGAATTTAAAAAGGGAGATAAAATAAGGTATATTAATAGTGAAAGCCCTCACGACGGTTTAATTGGTCAAGTGGAAGAAAAGAAAGCAAACGGTCAATATAGTATCAAATTGAAAAATTCTAGAGGTGATAAAATATATCTAACGACCAGCGCAGATTTTCTTATTCTCCTAGAAGAATCTTCAGATGTTGAATCTGGAGAAATTAAATATGGAGATTATGTAAAATACACATTTCCAGGTAGTAAACATGACGGTAGAATAGGAATATTTCAAGGAACAAGAGAAAAAGATGGAGCGTGGATTGTTCAATTTGATGACGACATATCATATTTAAAACTTTATGTTGATCCTGGAACTTTACATTTAACCAATGAAAGACCATCTAAAAAACCCATTGCGACTACAACACATACTCCACCGGCTACAACAACGAGAAAGAAAAAGAAAAAAGAAAAACCAATACCAAGAAAGCCAGTTTTAGTTTATAATAGAAGAAATGTAGCCAAAAGAGCCTACAGACCTCCAACGACCGGAGCGACTGAAACAATAGAAGATCTAGAACCAATCGAATTCAGAATTGGAGACAAAATAAAAGTCACTAAAGAAGGAGAATATAAAGGACAAATAGGTGAAATAACGAGTACTTGGAAGGAGCATGATGGAACTAAAAAATATTCCATTAGATTAAGTACGATGCCTTATTATAGATACGTCGTTGGTGGCTGTAGTGAAGATGAAATGGAGTTAGTTGATGGAGATGAAAATTCTAGTGAGTTAGAAGATGACGTAAAAGTTGGTGATAAAGTAATTATCAATAATTCTCAATTTGTCGTTAGTGGTTCGGAAGGAGTAATAGAAAGACTGCCTATTTCTACGGATATTCCATCGAACAGAAGATATGAAATATCTGTTAGTAATCTATCAATTTGGCTTACTAGAGATCAATTCAAAAAGAAAAAGGATGAAAAAGAAAAAATTGAATTTTCAAGAGGCGACAGTGTAAAAATTAAAAATACAGACATTAAAGGAAAAATATTAGGTAAATGGGTAGTAAAAGGAGTCACTAAATATTCCGTTAAAAAACCAAACGGATTGGTAGTATTTGGTGATAAACCAGGGCTTGTTGGAGGACTTAAAGCGGAAGAATTAGAAAAAATTGATGATAGTGAGTTAGAAGATAAAAAAGAAAAAGAAGGTGAGTTTTTTCCAGGCGATAGAGTGAGAATAAAAGAAGATGGAAATGTTGGAACGATATTAGATAAATGGCCGTATAGTGGAAAGCTAAGATATTCTGTGAAAATGCCAGAAGGCGGACCAGTTATTTTCTCCACAAAATCAAGATCAGAATTATCACCGACTGGTTTTTCTGCGGATGAATTAGAGAAATTACCGTACGATATAGAAGTTGGCGACATTTTCGTTAGTAAATCAAATAATAATATGAAATTACAAATTATGGAAAAACACGACAACGATAGATATTTAGTAAAATATTTGAGTGATAATACTGAAAATGAAATAAGTGGAAGCACTATATACAAATGGTGGAGAAAAAAATAATATAATGTGATAACATTCGAAGAATTTCTTTTAGAATATAAAAAAGAAGATGTAGAATTATTAAATAAATTAGATGATTATTTCACTATTGGATTTGAAATAGAAATAGATTCAACCAAAGTAAAAGAATCATGGCCTTTATATCCATCAATAACAAATAGACTTTTATTTCAAAAATTCGAAAAAACTTTTCCATCTCTTTATAAGAAATATAAAGATAGAATATCTCTACACTACGATGAGTCTGTGCCGAATGGAATAGAAATAGTAAATTCTACATTCGATAAAGAAACATATCCACAAACCACTCCAAAACCATTTAATAGCTTAAAAGAAGGAATTGATTATATAAATACTTTTTTCGATGATTATGAAAATCAAAATTATTGGATATTTGATAATCACACTTCTATTCACATAAATATAGGAACTAAAAAATCTATGAAATGGAATGTGGTTAAAGGAATAATGATGTTATCCGATGAATTTGCTTTTAAAGGAATTGAGGATAGAAAAACATCAGGTTATTGTAAAAGTTTGAAAAACAAATTATCTATATTTTTAGAAAAATATTTTAAAAATCCTACACATTTTTGGAGAAAAGAAATTCTTTTGAATTCAAGCGAAACCAACATAGAAAAAATAGAAAGTGGAATAGTTAATATTCTTCTTCGTAGAGGATCTCTTATCAATAAAGGTTTGGATAGAACTTATGGCATAAATTTATCGAACATTTTAATGGAGGAAAATAAATATGTGGAATTTCGTCATGTTGGCGGACCTAACATTAACAGAGAAATGATAACAGATAAAATAAAATATTTTGCTTATGTTACATATTTGATGACAAGCGATTATAGACATAATGAATATGTAAGAAAGTTATTTAGTTTTATAAATAAATGTAAAAATGGAAATTAATATATAATTGAAATGCCTAAAGAATTCAGAAATATTGACAAATTTTGTGAATGTTGCGGGAAACAATTAAAATTGAACAATTCTAGAGATATTCAACGAAAAAGATTTTGTAGTCGTGAATGTAACGGTTCTTCACAACTAAAAAGATTATGGAAGGATGAGAAATTTGCAACCAAAATAATATCATTATCATCTAAACCCAATCCAAGAAAAGCTAGTAAAAATTTCAAAATACCGGTTGTTAAATGTAATAATTGTGGAAAAGAAATAAGAAAAAGAATTGGTAAGAGTGGACTTGTTTATTGTAATAGAGGATGTTATGACATGTATAGAAAAAATAATATAGTTCCAAGAGAAGATAATAGGAAAAAAATGTTGCTTAAATGTGTAATATGTGATAAAGAATACGAAAAACATCCATCTACATCTAAAAACTCCAAATATTGTAGTGTTCAATGTCATAATATAGGAAATTATTTAAATATGCCAAAAAAGGATACAAAAATTGAAAAAATAATAGATGACAATTTAAAAAAATTAAAAATTGAATATAAAAAACAAAAGCAGATATCTAATAAAACTGTATCTGATTTCTTTATAGAACCAAACATACTAATATATGCCGATGGAGATTACTGGCATAATCTGATTAAAAACAAAGAGAAAGATATTATCATCAACGATTATTTAAAAAATAATGGATACAAAGTTCTTAGATATACAGAGAATGATATCATCAATAATATAGAATTTGTTATGAATGATATAAAAAATAATATTAAAATAAAATGCCAGCAGCCAGTCAGCAACAAAGAGGATTAATATTCGGTAAAAGAAACCAATACGGATCCATAGAAAACACACCAAAAAAATGGAAATGGGTATGGGAAGAAGGATGGGAGAATAAAGGAAAACTCCCAAAATATAAAAAGAAGAAAAAGAAATTGAATGAAAGTAAAATCATTACTTTTACTCAAATGATAAACGAACTTTATTCTAAATTAAACGAAGGTTATTATGATGATATCAACGGATGGATTTCCACATCACAAAATAACTCTGGGTTTAAAGACAACGATCAAGTGCAAACATCAGATGGTAAGTATAAAGGAACAGTTTACGATGTCATGGTTTCTCCAGATAAAAAGGATATTTGCGTAGTTGTCAAATGGACTAATGGAACAGTTACCAAATATGGTAGGATGGATAGAAATAAAGAACTTGGAAAAGATTGGGGTGATATAACTACAATAAAGAAATTGAATGAAAGTAAAATTCTTACATTTAATGATATAATAGAAAGTTAAAAAAAAAGAGGTCAATCGACCTCTTTTTTGTTTAAAACAAAACCTTTAATAACTATTCTATCTGGATTTTCCTTTTCACAAGGAAATTCTTTAACAGCTTTTAATATAGCACCGTTGATTTTAATATTTCTAGCTTCAACGTGTTTGATTCTAAATCCCAAGAAATAAGTAGTCTCATCTATATCAATCACATCAAATGGTTTGAATCCAACAGTTCTCCTTAAAGTAAAGTTAGAAACTTTTCCGCAGATTTTCTTGAAAAAGTTTTCTCCGAATATATTTTTTAAATTTTTCATAGTTTTGCGTTTTTTTTTCTAATACAAAGATACGCTCGAAACTTCGAATAAAAAAATTTACAAAAAAAATTAAAGAATTGAAAATCAATTGATTAGTCTTTAATTATAAAAATATGAAAATATAAACAATTGATTTATAGACAATTGTTATTTAGAATCAATAAAAATTTCAGTAGTTCATTATAAGTAATTCAGTGCCTTTGGTTAGTGCCTTACCAGCCTTAGCCATCGCGGCTTTAGCGAAATCCTTCTGTTGCCAAGCGAATTCATTCTTTGGATACCAGACTTCTAATTCGTCAAAATAATAATAAGATAGCGAAAATTTTCCTTGCATTGATTTTAAGGTGTTTGCAAGACGCGAATGATCGTCTTTTCCAAAATCGTGTTTAGAATAATATTTTTCTGTTTTGTAATATGGTGGGTCGTTATAATTATAAGTCAATTTACCATCATATTTTTTTGTGCACTCTTCAAAATCGAGATTTTCTACATCTGTTATTTTATCAATATATTTTGTCCATTTTGGATTATTTAATTTATCCATAAATGTATAAAACTTTGAGCGATATTTACCTTTAAGATCAATGAAATTAGAGGTCTCTGGTTTACTACCCGAAAAGACTTGCGTGACAACATAGATATATTCTAGACCTAGTTGAAAATCTGGATTATCGACATCAAATTTAAAATCATCATTAAAACAATGTCTCTGATATTCTACAAATCTATCTTTTTCTTGAGCTGGAATATCTTTTATAAATTCATGAAAATCTTTATGTTGTTTTATACATGAAAACAAATTAGAATTTAATTTATTATAATCATTATACACAACACGTTCTAAATTCTTAAATTTATCTAAATCTAAATTAAAATAAACCCAAAAAGCTCCAGAAAAATTCTCAACATATGTATTTATATCAGTTGGAATATATTCTTGAATCCAACCGCCAATAGTACTCTTACCTCCAATATAAGAAAACATAATTCGTTTTTATTTTTTTAAAAAAGAGAAGTCATATCCTTTATGAAGCTCTTTTAATGTGTTATATAATAAATTTATAGTATCTTCAACATCTCTTGTATGAACCATTTCTACTTTTGTATGCATATATCTCAAAGGTATTGAAACCAAAGCTGTTATAATACCATGACTCGCATAATTATCAGCATCAGTTCCAGTTGATTTTCCAAGAGCTTTTCTTTGATACTTTATCTTATTATTTATAGCAACTTTTTCTAAAAGTTCAACAAATTTTGGATGAGTTGTAGTAGCAAAAGTCAAAATCGGACCTTTACCACACACAATATTGCCACTCTTCTTTTTATTCATCATTGGTGTTGATGTATCGTGAGTAACATCAATCACAATAGATAAATCCGGTTTATAGTTTTGACATATCATCGATGCTCCACGCAATCCAACTTCTTCTTGTACAACATTGGCAAACAACATAGACATGCGTGTTTTTTCTATTATTTCATCAGAAGTATCAGTAGAATTAATTTTGGATTCATCCTCTTTGATTTTTTTGAGAACTTCCAATAAAATATATCCACCTATTTTATTATCCAGCCCTTTACCTGTGTAATAATTACCAACGATCTGAAAATTAGATGGATATGTTACAAGACATCCAGTTTTTACTCCCATTTTTGCGAGCTCTTTTCTTGATCCTACGCCACAATCAATAAATATATTTTCTATTGTAGGTTGAGTTTCTTTTGAAGCGTCGCGTGTATGAATAGCAGGCCAGCCAAATATACCATCAACCATACCTTTACCTGTATGGATTTTTACTCTACTCGATGGAGCTATTTGATGATCGGCATTACCATTTTTAATGACATAAATTAAACCATCTTCTGTTATAAGGTTCACTCTATAAGATACCTCATCCACATGTGATTCTAACAGAACACTTCCATTAAAACCGTTTTTCTTAGCTATGACATTGCCGTAATTTTCTACAACAATTTCATTTGCATATTTTTTAACTTCATCTATCCATAGTTGCTGAGCGGGCATTTCAGCCCCACTAGGCGAATAACTATTCACATACTTTTCTAAAAATAATTCGTTCATATTAATTGCATTTACAAGGTTTAACATTAACTATAAAAAAATCTCCAACCTCATCGTTATAATTTTTTGTGACTTGATAAAACTTTTTTTTATCCAGTAGAAATAACATGTCGTGTTTATTAGGTCTTACACTGGAAGGAAAATCTTTTCTATGAAGAAAAATGTCTATGTTGTCTCCGAGAGTTGTTCCATCAGATGAATAGGCATTCACTTTAAACTTATCCGTTATATCATATTCATATCCATTATTGGATTTTTTAGTAGAGTAATAATCTACCAAGAATTTATTGTCGTTCATTTTTCTTTTCGTATTTTAATTTTATATTATTCAATATTATCTGCATTTTACTTATAACTTCAACATAATCTTGAAGTAAATAATCTAAATTAGCTTCTTTATTATTTTCTATAATGAAAGTAAATGAAGCTAAAATCGCTTTATAATGAACATATTCTATCAGTTCCTTGATATTCTCTTTTTCAAATGGAACATTTTCAAGGAACTGATAAATATCTTCGCTAAGTTCAAAATTTTTTTTCACTCTTCAAAATATTTCCCAATAAATTTTTTCAATTCATTCTTAGGAAAAGCGCCAGTGTGCATAATAGGTTTTCCTTCTATTGGAATAAATAATATGGATGGAATACTTCTTATATTAAAAGTACTCGATAAATCATATTCTTCATCTACATCTACTTTATATAAAGTAAAATTCCCCTCTCTTTCTAACTCTTCTAAAACTGGAGCCACCATCTTACAAGGTCCACACCACTCTGCATAAAAATCTATAATAACAGGCTTATTCCCCTTAAATTTAAAATCCTTATCTTTTTCAAAATCATAAATAATCTCTTTAAAATCTTTAGTAGTAATTTTCTTCATAATTCAAATCATTATTTTTTTTATTGTATTAAATTTTACAATAATTGTTTTAAACATTTCCAGGTTTACAATTTTGATATTCATCAAATAAAACTCCAGTTTTTGTTATTGTAATTCTATTTTCAATAATAAATGGTTCTTCAGTTTTTTCAATATAAATATCGACAATTCCGTCTTTTTCTTCGACTTTAACTATCTTATCCATTGTTTTTCTTATTTTTTTCCTTCCCTATAGAGAACAAATTTTTCCATAAAGATTTCTTTTTTGGTGGGGGATTTGGCGTCAACCCCTTTTCAGTAACCGTCCAACTTGATGGTTTGCCTCCCTTTTCATAACCCCAAGTGCAAAAACCGCCACATTCACATCTGTTTTTGTAAGCTGGTTCCCAAGGCTCTCCACAAATAACGCATATTAATTTTTTATCGTTTTCCATTACTTTTTCTCCTAAATATTTTTATTATTTTTTATGAGTACATACTTAAATAATCAAATCTAACGCCTATTTCATATCTTTCAAGTAGTTCGTTTGTTCGATAAATCATCCTAGAATTATGAAAAACTAATTTTTGTATAACACATCCTTCTTTGGAAAATTTTTCTATTGTGATTGTCGGTAATTTAATCTTACTTCTTTCACACGCTTCGAATATTTTCGACATTCTGATGTATGCTTCTTTTTCCTTAAATTTTATATTTTTTTCATAAATTTCATTTCTTACCGGAGCATATCTTGTTGAATTCTTATAAGAATATTCAACTCTATTTATTTCAAAATGAGTATCCATTTCTATTGGATAATGTTCATATCCTAATCTTAAATATAATCCTTCAACTAATTCTTCTTTTACATCGTCTTCGACGAACTCGTCATCTTCGAATTGTCCATCGCTATACCATTTGATCTTACTCATAATATTTTATTTTAAATTTAATTCTTTTTCTCCAAAAACTTCAGCTTCATATGTAAATATGTCAGCATCTTTCCAATCATTCCACCCAAGACCCATTTTATCTTGTGAACAATGACCTAAAAATTCCATAAGCGACCAACCAGTTTCAGTAGCCACTTGTGGTAAAAATGTTCCACTTCTACCATGTTTAGTCATAAAAATTCCATGTTTTCCAATCTCTATATCATTAACATCTGTTATTCTTCTAAACGGAGTAAGTACTGATATTTCAATATCAATTTCATTCATCTCATCTATTCTAACTGGCGGAAATCTGTCGTCTTGAAACGCAGATTGTATGGCGGTATCATGAACTGCTTTATATAATTCATAATCTGAGTTGAATCTTCCTGTACAACCTCTTAACATACCGTTTTTATGTAAAGTTACAAAGGATCCACAATGAGCTTGTAAAATTTTTGTTTCTGATAGTGGTGAGTATTTTACATGATTTAAAGTTGCATCTATTGTTTCTCTTGCAATTTTTAATAATTCTATTCTGTCTTTATCGGTAAATCTCATAAACAAAATCCCTTTTTATATATTAATTTTTTTTCTTCGAAACACCCGAAAACCAATTTATTTTTTATAAAATAATATTCCCGAAATGCCCTACAACACTATCATTTACAGCAAATGATACTTCAATGATCTTTAATTATATTTTTATATAAATTGAACCTTTTTATTTAATATATAATATTAAATTAGAGTTGTTTAAATAATATGGATTTCATAATATTTCTTTTAGCCACTATAGGATTTACATTAATAATAAACGTTTCTTTTTTGTTTAAGGCAATAAGAGATTGGACTAAAAATAAAAATAAGTATTTATCTAAATTAGTTACCTGTAGTCAATGTGCTGGTTTTTGGGCATCTTTAATAGTTCAATTTATAATTTTGATACATCAAAGAATGGCATTTGCTTTCTATTGGTGTGATTTATATTATATACTTTATGGATTTATAGGTAGTTTTGTTTGTTATTTAACATATCTTTTAATCAAACCTTTAATAGATAAATTTGATTAACTTAACATTTTATCAATTAATTTTGTTCGTTTTCTAGCAAGCTTCTCTTCTTTTGTTATAAAAAGTATATTTTTCAGAATTCCAAACCACCCACAATCCAGGCAAACATAAGCTTTTTCACTAAACTCCTTTCTTTCCATTATCCATAAAGAAGATTTTAAACATTTATTACCATCTCTCTCAAAATTGTCAGATAAACAATTTGGACAATACAGATGAAATTTTTGTCCTTTGAAAGGACCTAAAGGCATATTAAACCTCCCAATTTTCTTTTAGATTTGAAAATTAAATATTTATAAAAATCATGCAAAATCATGATATATACTATTACTTTATTATTTATTATATTTTTTCCGGCCGGCATCCATTCGAACAATGCGCAGTTGGTCTTAAAAAATATCTTATTGTTGCTAATTCTCTCATGATTTTTCTTTTATTTTATATATTAATTTAGAGTTTCAAATTTTTAGTATTATTCTTAAATCTTTCTTCGATAAAGGAATAATTAACATCCTTTTTTTCTATATCAGAATAAGAAGCTATTTGTGTAGCTATTATCGGATTAACCAATAAACATATATTTTTTCTTTGAAAATAACTAGCCATGAAAACATCTAGTGTGTCTTGAAATTCAATTTTTTCTAATCCATCATATTTTCTAATAAAAAAATCGTATGTTTTATGATTATAACAAAAAGCATGACAAGCAAATGCGTTTTTAAGTAGAAGTATATTTGGTTTTGATTTTGTTATGAATTGAAGTGGTTCGTGAGTATTCGCTCCTAAATAAAACAACCACCAATCTAAATTTCCTATTTGAGATATAGATTTTTCTAAAATTTCTACGGAATTATTTATAAAATGAACGTCATCTTCAAAAACCAGAACATTTTTTAATCCTTTTTCTTTAGCCATTTTAATAATAGCTAAATTTGATTTTACTACACCTAGACGACCATCATTTTCTTTAATAGCTGAAAAACGTTGAACTCTTGGCAACACACCCACATTATCAAATTCTTTTTGAACTCTATCCCATCTATCAGTTCTATGATCTAAATTTATGCAATAAATTTCTTCAAAGAAATCCCAAACTTTATTATATTCCATGGCACAATAATTTATTTTATAATAAAATTTATATTAAAAACAATATTAAAAGTTTATTAATGTTATGGTGCCTCTAAATATGTATATAAAGGTATCCAACCTTCATAATAATTTCCAAGAGCATCATCATAAACAGATATTTTAGCCATACGTTCTAATTTGTATCCAGGACTTCCTATTGTTGGGAAGTTTATAGTAGTGTCTGTTAGACCAGTGAAATTTGTCAAGTTACCAGAATCAACTAAATTCTGATTAGTTATGAAATTTCCCCTCAAAGTAGTGAAAGCTTTATCAGTATTACCACTTGTTTGTAAATGTATAACTGAAAGATTATTTGAATTTGTTGATTCATAAGCGTTTATATTACCTTTTTTATCTATATCTGTTGTTGAATGTCCTCCATAAAAATTGGACATGCCTTCGCTATTTATATCAACTCTAGTATTTCCGCTATTTCTAATAGATAAAAGTGTTACTCCACTATCAGTTATATCATTTTTAGTATCTAAGAAATGTATAGTGTTTCCTGTATTGGCTGGATCTAATTGATAAAAAACAGACGCTCCGCCACCAGTTATTTTATTATTGACAAATAAATCTCCTCCAGTTACTTCTCTAAAAGATATGTCATCTATTGTAACTATACCAGTACCAGACGTGTATGTAGAAGCCATATTTATGGTAAAATCCCCAACGGCTGTAGCTGGTGTTTTTATATAAAAAGTATATGTTTTACTTACGTCTTGGGTGAAAATTAATTCATAGGCATATCCTAAAAATGAAGAATTTATAAATCCAGTGATAATCGTTCCAGCACTATGCACAAAACTATAATTCAATCTATACCATCTATTAGGTAATATTGATCTAGCAAAATTAGCTGATGTTTGTGTTATAGAACCTACTCCTGTGGAGTGTGTATATGTGCCTTTATCTCCTGTGAGTGCCATATCTCCAGTGGCTGACCAACTTGTGCCACTAGTTAAAGCTGAATTTGTAAATGAATCTAATTCCAGTGTATCGAATCTTAATACTTCTTCATTTCCTCTTATCTCTGTTTTTCTTATATCATAATTACCAACAACAACAGAATTGCTTTCCATTACTTTTGTATCATAACCTATTGCAGTAGAATTAGTTAACGCGGATGTAGAATCTTTTGAAGCTCCTCGACCCAATAGGGTTAAATAACTATCAGTTGTTAAATTAGTTCTACCAGTTACTGAATAAGAAGGCTGATATACTCCAGCGTTTTGCCCTAATACAGTATTATAACCGCCAGTCGATCCGCCAGCAGCAGAATGACCCACTATTGTATTATCATTACCAGTAGTTATGTCAGATCCGGCGTTAGATCCTATCGCAACATTAGCCCCACCAGTAGTAGCTAATCGTAACGACGTATATCCGATGGCTACATTATTATATGACGATAAATTATACGCAGCATTATAACCAATGAGAGTATTATTTGCAGCAGTAGATATAAGTGATCCTGCGTAAACTCCTATAATTACATTAGAAGTGCCGGTTGTTAAATTAAATCCTGATCCTAAACCAATGCCAATATTTTCTGATCCAGTTGTTAATTTATTTAAAGCTGAATGACCAACAGCAGTATTAGAATAACCATAAGTTAAAAGTCTTAGAGCTAAAGGACCTAACGCAACGTTATAATCACCGGTGGTTGATGTGTATAAAGATTCTGTGCCTACAGCGAGATTAAATACTCCAGTCGTGATATTCTTTAAAGAATTTGTTCCAATAGCTGTGTTAGAATAACCATAAGTTAAATTTTCTAAAGCTGAAGCCCCAAATGCTGTATTGGAAGTACTCCCGGTGGCAGAAAATCTCAAACTATTGGTTCCTACTCCCAAATTATTAGGAGTGAAAGCACTTCTAGCTTCCAGACCAATTCCTGTGACAGTTGTGTGTATCAAAGGAGCCCTTATAGCGGCTGTGGATGGATCAAGTTCTTTTATTGATATATCACTAATAGTTCCACTCGCCCCAGAAGGAACTTCTATTTGAACTGTTACTGACCCTGTAGTATTGGCTGTTAAATCGGCTGATGTGATTATTATATTTTGTTTTGGATTACTTTTGACGGTTCCAACATATGCGTAAACTTCACTTTTAAAAGTATAAGTAGACGCTCCTCCAACGGTCCAACTAATTAAATATCTTCTACCTGAAGTAGCGGTTATAGTAGTACTGATAGCACTCAACGCGCCTGCACTGTGTGTATATATACCACCTCCACTATTTACCCAATTAGTGCCGAGTGTCCACCCGGTTGGATTTATATTTAATTCGGTTGATAAATTAGGAATATCTGATGATGTATATAGATTAACGCCCGCTGTATTTAAAACACCATCTAAAGCTATTGGATTTGTGTAACTCGGTTTTAAAGTTGTGGTATTTCCTGTTATATAAAAATAGGCATATAAAGGATCGCTCCCTTTCTTGTTAGCATAAGGTACAACAGATAAAGTACTGGCCGATATTGTTAAATCGAAAGTTCTATCCATTACGTCAGTAGAGCCTGTCATTATATTAATCCAACTGGAGTAACCATTAGCGTCGCTCTTTAAAATTTTATCCTCTCCTTCCGATCCGTTAGCATATCTTAAAGTCGAAGACATCAATGTTAATACATTTGTATCTGGATCAAAAGTAAATCCACTATCTGTATTATAGCCATATGTAGCCCCTGTATCTCTAAATATAACTTCGAGATTATCTCCTATTAGTGGAAGAAAACCACTAGTTCCACTACTACCAGATGTACCATAACTTAAACCTGATGTTCCGCTGCTACCAATACCAGAAGTTCCACTAGTTCCAGAAGATCCAGGCGACCCCGAACCGCTAGTTCCACTTGATCCTGATCCGCTAGTCCCACTCGAGCCTAAAAAATTACCATCTTTTCCACTAGTTCCGCTAGTTCCATAAAAATTACCATCAACGCCTGAGCTACCACTTGTTCCAGATTGTCCCTGACCTCCAGCCGGTAGAAAAGATATAATATATTGTTTTCCTTCTACTAAATTTCCATTGGTGTTATATGCTGACAAATTGGATATATTATGCCAATTTCCATTAGCTATAGATGTTATTCCTGTGTATATGCCAAAAAATTCAGGATTCCCCCATTCCTCTATTTTTAATATACCACCATTCCAACTATTTAACCAGTATCCTAAATCTTGACCGTTACCGTCAACATCGTTTATTGTAAAACCTGTTATCGTTCCTAAATCTGTTATACTGGCGCTACAACATCCACTATCAGGATATGTTTCACCTGTAAAAGTCCATAATCTTGTTGCTCCACCATATCCACCATCCAATCCAGATGTACCAGATGAACCAAAACCAGATGTACCACTTGATCCTGTTAAACCACTAGTGCCTGAAGATCCTGTTTCACCGCTACTTCCACTTGTCCCTGAAGTGCCGCTCGTACCACTAGTTCCTCTGCCGCTTGTTCCACTTGTGCCGCCAGTGCCACTTGTGCCTCCAGTTCCACTAGTTCCACCTGTTCCGTCTCTACCACTACTTCCGTTTGTTCCGTCTCTGCCACTCGTACCGCTGGTTCCATCTGCTCCGCTTGATCCAAAGAAAACTCCATCAACACCCGATGTACCATCTTTACCAGATGTGCCGGAAGATCCAGATGCTGAAGTTCCTCCAGTGGTTATATAATGCCACGTGCAATCTTCAAATTTTTCCCATAAACCTACTAAATCTCTACCGAGGTATATATGACCGGTATCTGGACAACCAATGTCATTAGGATTTATAAGCTGGATTTTTTTGAAACTCATTTGAAGAATTTTTATTTCTATATATTAAATTATAAAGACTTATTTATACATCTCCCGAGTACTTAATGTATTTATATGTGTGTAGCATATATTCTATATATTAAATTAAATTACTGATACAATTTCAGTCGGAATTATATCAGATACAATATCAGAACCAAAAATAATTGCCATTGAATAAGATATTGTGGTTGAATCTAATTGTAATTCATAATATTGTACACCTTCAAAAATTATATCATCTATCATTTTGAATATTTATTTTATTGTGTTAATAGTGCTCTAACAATTATTCCAGCAGGAAGTGTCGTTGCAGTATATCTAATATAATTTCCAACATTATCTGCCGATGAACTCCAAGTATTCCAGTTAGTTCCATCTGTAGAATATTGCCAAGTACCACTACCAGATGCTACAACAGTATCATCTAAAATTAATCCATTAGTTGCCGCATTATACATTCTTATTCTTAAATTTGGTATATTTGATCCCCAAGCTGTTGATTGACGATAAGCAAATATTCTATTTGTAACACTAGATTTATTTACACTTGGCGTATAATGAGAATCTGTATTAGAATCTTCATAAACAACTGACATTGAGTATATTCTAGATGGAATGCACCAAGTTCCTAGAACCTTAAATTTTATTTTAAATTGTATTGAATCTGTTCCCCCAACACTTGTCAAATCGCCATCATTACCCAACAATGTCCATGTTCCACCACTTGATTCAAATCCTGTTGTTCTATAATAAACATCAAAATCTTCTGTAGGACAACCAAAAGTTAAGTCTCCTAATTGTCTGGTCGAGTTTACATATAATCTATAAAATTTGACACAACCAGTCGTATTTAATATGGGTGTAGTTACAAACGAACCGAAATCATCGGCCCATCCTCTATGAGGTTTCACGGGTATCGCATATATTTGATTCAATGCTGCGGAAGTACCATTACGACTAATATATAAATATCCAGATTCTGTATAAAGAGATACCATAGTTCCGTTTGTCGTTGGGTGTATTGGAGCACTGTTGTCAGCTGTAGATTGATCTGTTTGAAGATCATTTGCGAGGAATACGCGTTCGAACGGATCTGATGTTGTTTGATATGTTGTACAATATGAACGACCAGCAGCCGCTCCAGATAAGAAAAGCTTATCAGTCAAATCCCCCCACTCAACTCCTGTAAAAGTTGATACAGTATATGTTGCGGTGCCTCCAGGTGGAACTTCAACCATAGAATCTGTAATAAAATTAGTTGAACCATTTGTTATTGTGCTTAAATCACTTCTATAAACCCTGGATGTTGTCACAAAATATAAAGATTTTACACCTGATGCTACACCATGCTTTAATGTTGCTATTCTGCCATTGTTTGTAACAATAATAGTTCCAGTTAAAGCTGATGCGATCGTTCCTGTTTTAAATTGAAAAGCTGTTGTATCTTTACCTGTCGTGGGTGATAGTGACGCTCTAATATTATAAACATAATATTGATAACCGTTTGCAGAAACCGTACCGTTCATTGCATAACAAAGATGTGTAGTATATCCACTTTTAGTATCTAATGCGCATCCCCAAGCTGTTGTCATTGTTACTGAAGCAGCATCTGCTAGCCAATACAATGCTCGAAGATTGTCCGTATTTGCGGTGAGCGTGAATGTTAAACCTCCAGATTGAAATGTGTCTCTATTTAATCCTTTCACAAGGAATAATCCACTGTTTGTTGATGTTGCACTTGTGATTGTCATGACTACTCTTAATTCTTCCATAACATACGGGGTTCCACTTGGATAAACACCCGCACCAGTTGATAATGTTAAACCGGTATCACTATTAATTGGTGTAGTTGTTGGATTTGACATTTCATACCAAGTTGTTATTTGTGCTGGATCAGTGCTTCCAAAACCTATACGAGCCCCAGCTGCCATTCGATCTGTAACCCATTGTGTTCCAGTTCCTTTCACAGTTGTTCCATCAACTTCAACAGTACCAGTTGTATAAGCAACATAATCCATACGAAAACCTTTTACTGTTAAGTTACCACCAGGTCCAGTCAATGTTATAAACCCTTTATAATTAAATAAATTTTGAAATTTGTCATATTCATACATGACAACAACTCTTGTTGCTGCTGCTAATGCGATGCCTGCTAAAAATACCCAATCTATTGTATCACTCCAATGTATAACAAAGGGATATCCAACTGCGTTAGCTGTTGGAGCTTCCATTGGTCTTGCAATAGCAAGAGGAACAGTGCTCACATACCAATCGGCGGGCGTTGTGCCCGTGTTTTGTATAATTTGTGGTCCTATATAAGTCGTTGTTCCTGTATAGGTTGTTGATGTTGTACCATTAAAAATATGTTCTATTACGTTTTTCATTATATTTTTTTAATTTTTAGAAAATAATATAATTTTGTTATATCAGTCGCAGAATTGACATAAAATTCTATCAAATCTCCGGATGTAATGTTTGTTGACCAACTCGCGAGAGAATAATCACTATTTTTTATTTGATTCGTTAATGTTGGATAATTTCCTGCCGTTATTCCTGTAAATATCGGATAATCAGAGTAATTACTTTTTCTAATATCAACTGCGCAACTCCCAGAAATACTTGCAAACATTGTCCAACTATACATGACACAATCATAATTCATTTGTTTAAACCCCTTTGAACCAGTTGTTATAACATTTGATCCATTATCGATTATGAAACCTATTGTATCATATTCTGTTGAACTAACGCCTGAACTACCAGAGTTTCCACTGGAACCACTGGTGCCAGAACTACCCGGAGATCCAGTTCCTGATGTTCCACTGGTGCCAGAACTACCCGGAGATCCAGTTCCTGATGTTCCACTGGTTCCGCCAGTTCCACTAGTTCCACCACTACCTGTTAAACCACTAGTTCCTGATGTTCCACTAGTCCCGCCTACACCACTCGTGCCACTAGTACCACTGATACCTGAAGTACCTGAAGTTCCACTACTACCTTGCGCTCCACTAGTGCCGCTAGTTCCTCCTGTACCACTGGTACCACTGATACCTGAAGTACCTGAAGTTCCACTACTACCTTGCGCTCCACTAGCGCCGCTAGTTCCTCCTGTACCACTGGTCCCTGAAGTGCCTGACGTTCCCGATGTGCCTGAAGTGCCGCTTGTTCCTGATGAACCATCTCTTCCACTACTTCCACTGGTTCCTGATGTCGGTGAATTGGTTTGATAATATGTATTACCAGAACTATCTACAACTAGATATCTAGATAAACCTGAAGTTGATGTTATTCCAGATATAACTAAAGTATTTGTTACCAATTTACCATTACCATCAACAGACATAACATTACCATCTATGCCGTTTTGAATTTCAAGTACTGTATCCGAATCTGAGTTTGAACCTCTCTTGATAGTAAGAGCCCCCAATGTTGAATTCGTCAATATTTCTGGAACACCTGTTGAATTATTATAAGCTATTTGAAGATTGACTGTTGATAATCCAATACCGCCCATACCAATCACATCACCAAATTTTGAAACCAATAAAAATTTAGCAGTGGATGGATCTGTTAAATTTGTACAATTACTCTGAACTGTTAAAATACCTATTAATATAGCATCTGTTTGAAAATTAGAAAATGTAACAAATGATTCAGTTAACGCATTGGATAAAGCCGTTGCAAAATCAGAATATACTGTTTGACCATATTGAATTCTAAATTTTCCATTTTGAGTCAAAAATATTCTCTGATTAGTTGATTGTTTTGCTGGCGATCCTACCAAAGTAACAACACCACCGTCATCCCAATAATTGGGTATCACTTGTGTCCTATCTGTATCCGAACCGCCTAATTGTGTTCTATATTGGAAAGTTGTAGGACTTTGTGATGATATACTAATACTACTTGGATTCAATACACTATTCGAAAAACCAATACCCAAACCCCACAATTTACCACCAGTAGTATTAAATGTCAAACCAGTATTTGGTGATGGATATATTCCCTGATTAATCAAATTAATAGGTGTCCATACATCTCTAAGTTGAGATAATGGTGAAACATCTAAATCAGGTTGATCCAACGAATAAAGCAAATATGATTTAGTTGGATGGGCTAATTTGCCCAAAAATATAGATTGTCTTCTATTTGTAGGTGATAATTCTGTTGAACTTTGAGCTATAGTTCCATCAGATTGTAAATAAACCCAAGTTTCCGTTGATGTTGATATATTTGTTGCTGTTATTCCAGTCTGACCTAAAAAATGAACATATAGAGCTGTTGGATTTATTGGATCAGTTGTATTATCAATAATCCAACCTTTAACTTCACTTACATTAAATGTAATACCAGTTGTAGTGGGTGGATTAGAATTCAATGTTAATCCTGAAAAATAAAATAATCCAGTTGAATTAACATTACCCAATAATATGTTTCTTTCAATATCGGTTAAACTAATTTCAGTATCTTCGTTCTTAACGTTAATATATATTTTTCCCGTTGTTGGTGAATTATCAATGACTTTACCTATATAATTACTTCTTGATGAATATTGTAAACTTGATGATCCAACTATGAATCCGCCTGCTACTGTATCAGATAAATATAAATTATCACCATTTGTATATCCCGATAAATTAAGATCATATATTTTTCCGTTTGTAATAACAAACCCTACACCACTTAAAGATATATCTTCTGATACCATTCCTAAAACAACATCATCTAGATTACTTGCAATAGCCTTATCAACACAAGGTATTCCATTAATAGTCGAACCTCCAGTTAATTTAACGACAGTGGATTTCGTTAATACGTAAGAATTTGGATTATAGACTTTGATTACTAATTGTCCACCAAGAAGAATTGTTGATTGTAATGTATCAGATTGAGGATAATAAACTATACCTCCTTTATTATTATCATAAACCATCCTGCCAGTAAGACCAGTAGACGGTAAAGTAATTCCTGTCCAAAAATCAAAATATCCAACATCAGATACATTGCCATCATGTAAAGATAATGTAGTTTCTGTGAATGTCAAACCCGATTGGGATATAGCACCATCTGGCGTTCCATCCGAAGTCAGCACTCTTGTTAAAGTTGGATATTGTACTGTTGTGAAACCGTGACCTGAACTACCCGATGTGCCTGAAGAACCTGAAGTACCTGTCGTTCCGCTTGTTCCAGAAGTTCCTGATGTGCCTGAAGTGCCACTAGTTCCAGAAGAACCTGATGTTCCGCTGGTTCCACTAGAACCTGACGTTCCACTTGTTCCTGAAGTGCCACTAGTTCCAGAAGTGCCTGATGAACCATCTTGTCCAGAAGTTCCGCTAGTCCCGATAGTTCCTGAAGTACCTGAAGAACTTGAAGTTCCACTAGTTCCAGAAGTACCACCAGTTCCACTAGTTCCACTACTACCTTGTTTTCCAGAAGTACCACTTGTTCCACTAGTTCCATCGGTACCACTTGTTCCACTACTACCAAGAAAACTTCCATCTTTTCCACTAGTTCCACTACTACCAAGAAAACTTCCATCTTTCCCAGATGAACCACTAGTGCCGTCAGCACCAACTCCTCCTGTTCCGAAAGGAACATATGATATTAAATAACTTTCATTATTTGTTAGACTACCATTCGAGCTAATATCTGTAACTCCACTAATTTGATAAACATATAAATATGGAGTCGTGTTTATAGTAATACCACTTATTATATTATATAATCCAAATATTGAGGGGTTATTGTGCAATTCTATTTTTAACATGCCGCTTGTCCAAGTATCCAGCCAATTGCTTTGATCAACATTATCTGCATCAACTTGACTTATTCTAAAATATTCTGTAGCACTAAAGTGATCATTTCCGCTGTAGAAATATTTTGAAATTGGTATTGGTTGTGTCGAATCATATACCCATCTTCTAGATGCTCCACCATATCCTGAGAATCCACTAGTTCCGCTACTACCAAAAAAATCTCCATCTACTCCCGAAGATCCACTTGTTCCAGTAAAACCACTAGACCCACTAGACCCACTAGTACCTTTTCCGCTAGTTCCACTGGTTCCAGTTGTACCACTGGATCCTGTTTTTCCGCTAGTTCCACTAGTTCCTTCTTTTCCACTTGTTCCGCTCGATCCATCCTTTCCGCTACTTCCCGAGAAACCACTGGTTCCACTTGATCCGAAAAAACTTCCATTCAATCCATCCTTACCAGAAGATCCACTTGTTCCAGCCGTTCCACTTAAAGTAATACCAGATGCTATATAAGTTATAGTTCCATCGGATTCTTTTTGCCATAAACCATAGTCATCGTGACCTAGATAAATAAAACCAACCTCGGGATTACCAATAACTGTTGGATCAATTAATTGTAATTTCTTAAAACTCACCTCGCGGAGATATTTTTATTCTATATATTAAAAATTAAAGGAAGAAAAATAAAATTACATTGTCGATGATATTATGTTACAAACAACATCCTCGTAAACTTCATAAAATATATAAACTAGCCCGTCTCCACCAGCTCCAGGAACAGAAGCGTTTCCTGTTGTACCGTAAGCGCCACCTCCACCTCCGCCAGCTTGACGTCCATTGCCACCGAATAAAATTCCAGATGCTCCATTACCACCATTGCCCCCATATTGATTTCCACCATTTCCACCAGCACCACCTACTACTCCGCCATTTCCACCTTTACTACCATTTTGTTCTGTTCCGGCTCCGCCTCCGCCGCCACCTCCACGAAGACTGACTCCACCAGCGCCACCATCGCCTCCATTGTAAGTAGCGTTATTTTCACCCCCTGTGCCTCCTACAGATCCAACACCACCAGCTCCACCAGCAACAGCTCTATTAACTCCTGTACCACCTCCACCAACAACTAAATTTGATGAATAATCTCCAACTTGACTTAATGATACATAACTATCACCTCCATTAATAACACTATTATTACCACCAGTACCAACAACTATTTTCATAGTTGTTGGAAGATTTGATGTGTAAGAGAACATGGCACTTCCGCCGCCTCCACCTCCTCCGCCTCCAGTGCTTGCTGCTCCTAAGGATCCTCTACCACCTCCCCCGATAACGTAAATGGTTAATCCCGTAGTTCCTTGAGGGACCTGTCGATAATAAGTTCCAGGTGTATCATACGTTAAAGTATCAGCTGGGATTGAATTCATATTAATTATTTTTTTTATGTTCCTGTCAAAGTAACGACTAATTGATTGACAGTCCCTGACGCAGAAGCTATATACAAGGCTAACCAATCCCCAGCAGAAACGCTAGATCCAGTTTTTCCGCTTGCTCCACCCGTTGTTGCTACTATATCCGATCCAAACAAACTCGATGTAGATCCAATAGCTCCATAATATATATTAAAAGTGGCACTCGTATTATTTTGAACATAAGCGTTAGCTACAGTCGGAGCATAAGACGCATTTAATCTGGGGCCTAATATAACTCCAGGTCCCGGCGAAGACACTACCCAAGTAAAACTTCTTTCGGGGTATGTGCCAGATGTGCCTGATGAACCAGGACTACCAACGCCAGATGTTCCTGATGAACCAGGACTACCAACGCCAGATGTGCCACTTGTTCCGCTTGTTCCAGTAGTTATATTAGTTACTTCTTTCACAACATTTCCATCCAATACCAATTTTGTACCGTTATCAGCTACAGTATCAACATTTGTCATAGTGAGAGTCGAACCAGTCATCCATATATTAGGAATATAAGATGTATTTGTCGCTGAATCCCAATAAAAATCTGGATCTGTAGCAAATGAATTATCTATAGTCTGCCATGTTCCAACTCCATTAGCATCTGAAGTTAAAACATATCCATTGGATTGTGATCCGTCCACTATTCTAATAGTGCCGCCAGAAACAACAATTTTTTGGTCTATCGACCAAGCAGCAGATGTTACACCAACACCAATTCTTTTATTGGTTTTGTCAATCATAACAACATCCTCTAACATTAAAGATGTGTTACCAGTTTGAGTATATTCTGTATAAAATTTGGTTTGTGACATTTAAAAATTTCTATTTTTACTATATATAATTTTTTTTGTTATGGAAAACATACAGCAACCGGTGTGCTTTTATTTGTAACTGAATTTATTCCTAATTCTCCAAAAGTATTTTCCCCCCAAGACCAAGCTTTATTATTTTTATCTAAAGCCAAAGTATTATAACCACCGCTTATGAAATTGAAAGTATGATTTCCACAGACAGCGACCGGAGTTGATACACTTCCAGACGACGTGTTCGCGCCTAACTGTCCGTCGTTATTCCATCCCCAACACCACGCTTTTCCGTGATTATCTATCGCCATAGAATGATAATTACCAGCTTCTATATCGCAAAATGTATGACCTCCACAAACAGCCACCGGCGTACTTCTATTAGTTGATGTATTATCTCCCAAAGTACCAACATTGAAATTTGACCCCCATGCCCAAGCTTTTCCATGATTGTCTATCGCTAATACGTGATGTTGTCCACAAGATATTTGACAAAATGTATGCGCTCCGCAAACAGCCACTGGTGTACTTCTATCTGTGGAAATATTATTACCTAAACATCCATACCCATTGTATCCCCATCCCCAAGCTTTGCCATGATTGTCTACGGATGACGAATGACGTTGTCCGCAATCTATTAGACAGAATGTATGAGTCCCGTAGACTGCAATTGGTGTGCTTTTACATACCACAGTGTTATCTCCCAATTGTCCATAATTATTATCCCCCCATGACCACAATTTACCATTATATCCTAATCCTAAAGTGTTATGACCTTCACTAGTATATCTTCCTCCTACTTTTATATAACAAAAAGTATGATCCCCGCAAACAGCCACTGGTATAGATTTTCCATTGGTAGTATTATCTCCCAATTGTCCATAACTATTATTCCCCCAAGTCCAAGCTTTCCCGTCGGTATCTATGGCTGCGCTGTGTATCCCAGTGTCTATGGCAATAAAATTGCGATTACCAAAAACGGCTCGTGGAATACATTTATCACCGTGTTCATTAATGCCTAATTGTCCATAACTATTATCTCCCCAAGTCCAAGCTTTGTTATAAACATCTAAAGCTATGCTATTAAAAGTTCTACCAACAATACTTACAAAATAATCAGTTGATCCAGAATCTGTTAAATAAATTAAACAAGGAGACGATATTTCATACGCTATTTTACTATTTCGTAAAACTATTCTATAAATGGCCATAAAAAACAGATTTTTTATCATTTTTATATATAAAAAATCTGTTTTCTTAAAAACGAAATAATAGGATTATATTAGTTTTTTATAATATTCTGCTGTTTTTCGCAAACCTTCCTCCAAAATTGTTACGGGCGTCCAAGATAAAATGTCTGATGATTTTTTAAAATCAATATTAACAGATTCAAAATTTTTACCGTTTTCTTTGAATATTATTTTTGAATTTGTTTTTATAACTTTCAATGTGGTATTAGCTAATTCTTTTATTGATGTAAGTGTTTGATTTCCAATATTTAATACAGTTTCAGTAGTTTCTGTATTCATAAATTTTATAAAAACATCCAAAAAGTCGTCTATGTAACAAAAAGAATCTATTTGATTACCATCTCCAAAAATTATTAAATCCTCATTTTTTAAAGATTTCATTATAAATTGCGGTATAACTCGCGAATCTCCAACTGCCATATTCGGACCATATATACTTTTTAGTCTTGATATTTTTACTTTTGTTGAAAATTTCTTTCTATATTCACTACAAAGAGTTTCAGCTACTCTCTTTCCTTCTGTATAACAAGAATTTATGCCAGTGTGATCATATTCGAAAACTCTTACTGTTGAAGAATGCATTATTGGAATATCCAATTTTGTAGCTAATTCTAACGCATTTCTTGTTCCATAAATATTGGTTTCTAATGTTTTTAGAGGATCTTTGCGATAATGATCTGGGGCGGCAGGGCTTGCCAAATTATATATTTGATTAATATCCGATATGTTTATTTCCTTACGTATATCATGATTTATTAAATGAAAATTTTCATTTTTTGTGAAATTGATGACATTATTTTTGGAACTGGTTGAAAAATCATCCAAGCAATAAACCGTGTTGCCTTGATATAACAAACTCTTACAAAGATTAGAACCTATAAAACCGCTACCTCCTAAAACTAAAATTTTCATAATTTAACAACTCATATATTTTGACAATTTTTTATCTTTGAATTTTCCATCCGGATCTTTATATAAATAAGGTGTCCAAAATCCAAATTCATTAACAATTAAAAACATACCATATCTTTTGGCTATATTATTTCTGTAACGAAAATCTTTATATGAAGCAAGACTTTCTGGATTGCCCATATAAGGCTTTCCTTCATTTAAGACGTATCTATTCATCATTATTTTTCTAGATTTACCCTTCAATTTTTCTAAGTGATAAGAAGATATATCATCTATTTTTTCTATGCTTAATCTGCGACGGAGCGGACAAGCCATTCCGCATTTTGGGCAGAATTGTTCCATCTGCTCACGATAATCTTTGCGTGTGCGTTTCCACCAACCATGTTCAACTTCCCAACCATCGGGTCCATCATACAACATAGCGAAAGCTGCGGCCATTTCGCAGAAATAAGCCCCCTTTGGATTAATAGAAGCACTCCAAGATTCCTGCGCCCAACAATGATCTATATAATACCACATATCATCTTTATCCTTAATCACTTCATCTATAGCCACAAGAGCTGGATGATGATATATGTCATCTCGAGTGTGATCGTTTATAAAAATATGACCGAATGTTCTTACAATAACTTCACGATAATGTTCGTATCCTTTTGGAAGAGTTGTCCAAAGACCTAATTGTTCCTTTGGAAATTTTGATGCTGCATAATCACAAAATTTTTCAAACTCTGGATGAAGGATTGGTTCGCCTCCTTGAAAACCAACCATTTTTTTAAAACCTTCAAAAGAATCTATTGCTTCTTTGAATTTTTCAAATGAAAGATAGAAAACTTTTCCATGACCGACAAATCTTGTACAATTACTACATAAATTACGACAACAATTTGTAATTTCGATTTGAATTGTATCTTGATCCCTCAAATTTATCATAATCCCCAAGATTTTTTTCTATCTATGAGTCTTACTACTTTTTCTTCGACTGGCATGGCATAATTATGATATAAGAAGCTGAGATAATCCATGTCATATTTAGCGAAGAAATCTTTAAACATCACGAATTTTAATCCAAATTTTGCGATGTTTCTTGACAACACATAATCGTCAATAAGACTTCTTGGAGTTACTCCATTGTCCGATTCTGATTTTGTTGGGAATATATTATTAGCTGCTTCATCGGGAGTTAGATCATCTAAAGGTCTCCATAGATCTATGCACCAATCGCTGGCTATTGTAAACCAATTGCAACTTCCGATATTCCTACCATCTCTTAGAAAATATTCATCGTAACGCCAACGAAGTGATGCCATATCCATCGCTGAGTGAGCAACCGTGTCTTTTGACATTTGTGTAGTTATATCAAATATATCTGGATGTATTAAAGCATCACAATCTACATAAATATTCCAATCATTTTTCATTTCTTTTCCGAGTTCGTATATTTGCATTTTTTCATATGTTATATACCACTCTGGAAATTTACGCTCTTTTATGACATAAAAATCAGCTCCTATTTTATGAGCGTATTTTTTTATATATGGATATGTAATATCTGTTATATCCTTTGAATATTCATCGTTAATATTCAAAGTGAAAATTGTTTTCTTTAATCTCACTGTAAAAGATTTTTTGATTTATATAAGAAAAAAAATTGAAAAGTTTTATTTTATATTTTGATTTTTAATATAATATGATTAATTATATTAATATCGATTTTATGCATAAGCATCGTCGTCAACAGTTATTAGTGTATTATCTACAGTAACATAAGTAGTATCTACTAGTACATGAAAACGAGCTTCACACGCACCGCCAAGTAAATTAATAAATTTATCTGTTGCTCCGAGTAAAGTATCACCCAGAGTAGTTCCACTCAAGCTTATTATTATTGTATCTCCATACAATGTTACACCGGTGTCCCCAGCCAAATCAGATATGAATTTTTGACCTATTAATGTTGTTGATTTATCAGCATCTCCTATTAAGTCATCAATTTCTTTTTGACCGGAAAGAGAGCTTGTATATTTGGTACCACCCTCAATAACAATTTTATCTGCAGTAACATCATATAAATTACAAGTAGCCATATACTTTATATTTTATTTTATGATGTTAATAAAACAGGCAAAATTGTAACCGTGCCGATAGCTGGTGTTGTTGGTTGACCAACAGTGTCAACAAGTCTTAACTCATGATAATAACTACCAGCTGTAATTCCAGTTGTATCAGCAGGTTCTAATGTCACTGTAACATTCTTACCAGACAATGTTATACCAAAGCCACCAGACGTTTTTAAAATAGCCTGTGATCCAGTAGCTTCTTCTGTAGTGGACATAGCCCATTCGGCTGTTCCGCCAGTAACAGTAGATACATCCTCGATATAAAACACAATTTGTCTGTAGTTACCTTTCCATGTTGTAAAATCTTGATTTGTTTTTCCCATTTTATTTTTTATTTTTTATTTTTATATATTAAAAAATATATTTTTTTAATTCTATTCTATTATATTTCAGTGTTGTTAGCAGAAACATAGGAGTATTCAATGACATCAACAGTATATTTCAATTGAAGTTTATAACTTGGCGATGGATCCCATCCAGTAGCACTCCTTAAATTATTTTTTAATAATAGATACGGTTTACTGCTATATATTAGAGCTTCCGCATCTATATCATTAGGACCTATTTGTCCTTGTGTATCTATCGATGCGTGACGACCCGGAGATGGTGTTTCTGAATTATACTTAACCCAATACCCCGAATGTTGAACTGTTTTAGTATCTGTTACATAATTAGTATAGCTACCAGTTTGATCTACAAAGACGTTGAAACGATATTCTCTCATCGCTGCCAATGAATAATCGATTGCTGTCATTTGTGAAGTAGTGCCAGTATCCATTAAGTGATCCATATAGTAGTAACAATTAACCTTAACAGAGAATCCACTAGTTCCATTTCCACCTGTAACTCCGTGTGTTGTGGATAAGTCTATTTTACTTTGTGAAGCCCAAGCTGTGGCCCAACTAAACGGAGGTATATCATTTACATAATAATACGTTACTCCAATTCCAGAGGTTCCACTACTGCCTGTTATTCCTGATGTTCCACTAGTTCCTGAAGTGCCACTAACGCCACTAGTTCCACTGGTGCCATCATTTCCAGATGTTCCGCTTGTTCCTCTAGCTCCAGATGTTCCGCTAGTTCCACTACTGCCTTGTTTTCCAGATGTTCCACTAGTTCCACTAGTGCCACCTGTTCCACTGGTTCCTGATGTACCTCCAGTTCCACTAGTTCCACTACTACCTGTTATTCCAGCGGTTCCGCTAGTTCCTGATGTACCGCCAGTGCCGCTAGTTCCACTACTGCCTTGTTTTCCAGATGTTCCACTAGTTCCACTTGTACCGCCTGTGCCTGAAGTACCACCAGTGCCATCATGTCCAGATGTTCCGCTTGTTCCACTACTACCATCATTTCCAGATGTTCCACTTGTACCGCCAGTACCATTTGTTCCTGATGTACCTCCAGTTCCACTAGTTCCACTACTACCTTGTCTTCCAGAAGTACCACTGGTTCCACTTGTACCGCCTGTACCATTTGTTCCTGATGTACCTCCAGTTCCACTGGTTCCGCTACTACCATCATTTCCAGATGTGCCTGAAGTACCACCTGTTCCGCTAGTTCCAGAAGTACCACTACTACCATCATTACCAGATGTTCCACTGGTTCCGCTACTACCATCATTTCCAGATGTTCCGCTAGTTCCACTACTACCATCATGTCCGGATGTTCCACTAGTTCCACTAGTTCCACCTGTGCCATTTGTTCCTGATGTACCACCAGTTCCACTAGTTCCACTACTGCCTTGTTTTCCAGAAGTACCACTTGTGCCACTAGTTCCACCCGTACCATTTGTTCCTGATGTACCACCAGTTCCACTGGTTCCACTACTTCCATCATGTCCTGATGTGCCTGAAGTTCCTCCAGTACCACTAGTTCCACTACTGCCATCATGTCCAGATGTTCCTGAAGTTCCACCCGTGCCTGAAGTACCGCTTGTACCACCAGTGCCATCATGTCCAGAAGTACCACTAGTTCCACTACTGCCATCGTGACCAGACGTACCTGAAGTACCACTTGTTCCACTAGTTCCTGATGTACCACTTGTTCCTGATGTACCACTACTGCCATCGTGACCAGACGTACCTGAAGTACCACTTGTTCCGCTTGTACCACTACTTCCATCATGTCCTGATGTACCTGAAGTTCCTCCAGTACCTGAAGTTCCACTACTTCCATCATGACCAGATGTGCCTGCTGTTCCTGAAGTACCACCAGTACCATTGGTTCCTGAAGTTCCGCCCGTTCCTGATGTACCACTACTACCATCATTTCCAGATGTTCCACTAGTTCCACCAGTTCCGTTTGTTCCTGAAGTTCCACCAGTTCCACTAGTTCCACTACTCCCTGAAGTACCGTTTGTTCCAGAAGTGCCTGAAGTGCCTCCAGTTCCACTTGTACCACTACTACCTTGTTTTCCAGAAGTACCACTTGTACCACTACTACCAGAAGCACCTGAAGTGCCTGAAGTTCCTCCAGTTCCACTAGTTCCACCTGTTCCATTTGTTCCTGATGTCCCACCAGTTCCACTAGTCCCACTACTTCCTGTTAAACCTGAAGTTCCGCCAGTTCCTGAAGTTCCTCCTGTTCCCGAGGTACCACTACTACCTTGTTTTCCAGAAGTTCCGCTAGTTCCTGAAGTTCCTCCTGTTCCGCTGGTACCTGAAGTTCCACCAGTGCCACTAGTTCCACTACTACCATCGTGTCCAGATGTTCCACTTGTTCCACTAGTTCCACTACTTCCTGAAGTTCCTCCAGTTCCACTAGTTCCACTGCTTCCAGAAGTTCCACTAGTCCCAGAAGTACCACTAGTACCTCCAGTACCACTAGTTCCACTACTACCTTGTTTTCCAGAAGTTCCGCTGGTTCCTGAAGTACCGCTTGTGCCGCCTGTTCCGCTAGTACCTGAAGTACCACCTGTACCACTAGTTCCACTACTGCCATCGTGTCCCGAAGTACCACTAGTACCTCCAGTTCCGCTAGTTCCACTACTACCATCATGTCCAGATGTTCCACTAGTTCCACTGCTACCTGAAGTTCCTGAAGTACCATTTGTTCCACTTGTACCTGAAGTTCCACTTGTACCACTACTACCTTGTTTTCCAGAAGTACCATTTGTACCACTTGTACCACTACTACCTGAAGTTCCACCAGTTCCAGAAGTACCGCCAGTTCCATTTGTTCCTGAAGTGCCTCCAGTTCCGCTAGTTCCACTAGTTCCACTAGTTCCATCATGACCCGATGTTCCCGAAGTTCCACCTGTACCAGATGTTCCTGATGTCCCGCCTGTTCCGCTTGTTCCACTACTTCCATCATGACCCGATGTTCCTGAAGTGCCACCCGTGCCTGAAGTACCACCTGTACCAGATGTTCCTGATGTCCCGCCTGTTCCGCTTGTTCCACTACTTCCATCATGACCCGATGTTCCTGAAGTGCCACCCGTGCCTGAAGTACCACCTGTGCCACCAGTTCCACTAGTTCCACTACTTCCAGAAGTTCCACTAGTTCCACTACTTCCAGAAGTTCCGCTTGTTCCACTACTACCATCGTGGCCAGAAGTTCCACTAGTTCCAGCAGTTCCACTTGTGCCAGAAGTGCCACCTGTTCCGCTTGTACCACTACTTCCATCATGTCCAGATGTACCTGATGTTCCACTTGTTCCGGAAGTACCACCTGTTCCACTTGTACCACTACTTCCATCATGTCCAGATGTACCTGATGTTCCACTTGTTCCTGCTGTACCTGATGTTCCACTTGTACCGCCTGTACCTGAAGTTCCACTACTACCTGATGTTCCACTCGTGCCACTAGTTCCCGAAGTACCACTACTACCTTGTTTTCCAGAAGTACCACTTGTACCACTAGTTCCACTACTTCCTGAAGTTCCACCAGTTCCAGAAGTACCACCTGTTCCATTTGTACCTGATGTACCACTTGTCCCGCTAGTTCCGCTAGTCCCACTACTACCATCATGTCCAGATGTTCCAGAAGTTCCAGAAGTACCACCTGTTCCGTTAGTTCCTGAAGTACCACCTGCTCCACTAGTTCCACTACTTCCATCATGACCTGAAGTTCCAGAAGTACCACTTGTCCCGCTAGTTCCGCTAGTCCCACTACTACCATCATGTCCAGATGTTCCTGAAGTTCCAGAAGTACCACCTGTTCCACTAGTTCCACTACTTCCATCACGACCTGAAGTTCCTGAAGTGCCGCCTGTTCCGTTAGTTCCTGAAGTACCACCTGTTCCACTAGTTCCACTAGTTCCGCTTGTTCCACTACTACCACTAGTACCGCCAGTTCCGCCTGTACCAGAAGTACCACTTGTTCCCGATGTGCCACTGCTACCATCATGACCGGAAGTTCCACTAGTTCCACTTGTTCCACTAGTTCCACTACTACCATCATGTCCAGAAGTACCACTAGTTCCTGAAGTACCACCTGTTCCACTAGTTCCTGAAGTGCCGCCTGTTCCACTTGTACCACTGCTACCATCAACGCCCGAAGTTCCAGAAGTTCCTCCTGTACCTGATGTTCCATTTGTCCCACTTGTGCCTCCAGTGCCTGAAGTACCACTACTACCAGATGTGCCTGAAGTTCCTCCAGTACCACTAGTTCCACTACTACCTTGTTTTCCAGAAGTACCACTAGTTCCACTACTTCCAGAAGTTCCTGAAGTGCCAGAAGTTCCCCCAGTGCCACTTGTTCCTCCAATACCACTAGTTCCACTACTTCCAGAAGTTCCTGAAGTGCCAGAAGTTCCCCCAGTGCCACTTGTTCCTCCAATACCACTAGTTCCACTACTTCCATCATAACCACTTGTTCCCGAAGTTCCTCCCGTACCTGATGTTCCTGAAGTACCACCTGTACCACTAGTTCCACTACTTCCATCATGACCACTTGTTCCAGAAGTGCCACTGCTACCACTTGTACCGCTTGTTCCGCCAGTACCAGAAGTGCCACCTGTTCCACTAGTTCCACTAGTACCGCTACTACCATCGTGTCCTGATGTACCACTTGTTCCTGAAGTTCCTCCAGTACCACTAGTTCCGCTAGTTCCTGAAGTTCCACTACTTCCATCGTGACCAGAAGTACCACTAGTTCCACTAGTTCCGTTTGTTCCTGAAGTTCCACCAGTTCCACTACTTCCTGTCGCACCTGATGTTCCAGAGGTTCCGCCGGCACCGCTAGTTCCTGATGTACCGCCAGTTCCACTAGTTCCACTACTTCCTCCTGTACCTGATGTGCCACTAGTTCCAGAAGTTCCACTCGTACCACCAGTTCCACTAGTTCCACTACTACCTTGTTTACCGGAAGTACCACTTGTACCACTACTTCCAGAAGTTCCCGAAGTGCCTGAAGTTCCTCCAGTACCACTTGTTCCTCCAGTACCACTAGTTCCACTACTTCCTGTTGCGCCAGAAGTTCCAGATGTTCCGCCTGTTCCAGATGTACCACTAGTTCCACCTGTTCCAGATGTACCGCTACTCCCATCGTGACCTGAAGTACCTGATGTACCTGAAGTACCACTTGTTCCTCCTGTTCCTGAAGTTCCTCCAGTTCCGCTAGTCCCACTACTTCCTGAAGTTCCGCTAGTCCCACTTGTTCCTGAAGTTCCACCTGTGCCATTTGTTCCACTAGTACCACTTGATCCTGATACTCCACTTGTTCCACTAGTTCCTCCAGTTCCACTAGTTCCACCTGTTCCACTAGTTCCAGAAGAACCAGACGTACCACTTGTTCCGCTAGTTCCCGAAGTACCACTACTACCTTTTGCGCCCGAAGTTCCACTAGTTCCAGATATACCACTAGTTCCACCTGTACCTGATGTACCGCTCGTGCCGCCAGTTCCGCTAGTCCCGCTACTTCCACTTGTACCACTACTACCAGATGTTCCATTAGTTCCTGAAGTACCACCAGTGCCATTCGTGCCACTCGTACCTCCAGTTCCTGAAGTACCACTACTACCTGATGTTCCACTAGTTCCACTACTTCCAGAAGTTCCACTAGTTCCACTAGTTCCAGAAGTGCCACTGCTACCTGATGTACCGCTAGATCCAGAAGTACCACTAGTTCCTGATGTACCTGAAGTTCCACTTGTTCCTGAAGTACCGCCTGTTCCACTAGTACCGCTACTTCCTTGGGCTCCACTAGTTCCACTGGTTCCACTTGTACCCCCAGTACCGCTTGTTCCTGATGTCCCGCCTGTTCCACTAGTTCCACTACTACCTTGAGCCCCACTAGTTCCTGAAGTACCACTGCTACCTTGTGCTCCGCTGGTTCCACTTGTACCACCAGTTCCGCTAGTTCCACTACTACCTTGAGCCCCGCTTGTTCCTGAAGTACCACCAGTACCACTCGTACCACTTGTACCACTTGTTCCCCCAGTACCACTAGTTCCACTACTACCTGATGTTCCACTAGTTCCACTACTTCCAGAAGTGCCTGAAGTTCCACCAGTTCCGCTTGTTCCAGATGAACCAGAAGTACCACTACTGCCCTGAGCTCCTGAAGTTCCAGATGTACCACCAGTCCCAGATGTTCCACTAGTTCCGCCAGTTCCGCTAGTTCCACTACTTCCTGAAGTACCTGATGTTCCACTACTACCAGATGTTCCCCCCGTACCTGAAGTTCCGCTAGATCCAGATGTTCCTCCTGACCCGCTTGTACCAGATGTTCCACTTGTACCGCCAGTTCCGCTAGTTCCACTACTACCTTGAGCTCCACTAGTTCCACTCGTGCCACTAGTTCCTGAAGTTCCACTACTACCTTGAGCTCCACTAGTTCCACTTGTTCCGCTAGATCCGCTAGTTCCACTAGTACCGCTTGTGCCCGATGTACCTGAAGTTCCACTAGAACCACTTGTACCGCTGGTTCCACTGATACCAGTCAATCCACTAGTTCCACTTGTTCCTGAGGTGCCCCCAGTTCCGCTCGTACCGCTAGATCCAGAAGTACCACTACTACCAGAAGTACCTGAAGAACCTGATGTTCCGCTAGTTCCACTACTACCTGATGTTCCACTTGTTCCAGACGTACCACTAGTCCCGCTAGTACCTGAAGTTCCACTAGTTCCACTGGATCCTGAAGTTCCCCCAGTGCCACTAGTTCCACTACTACCTTGAGCTCCACTAGTTCCAGAAGTCCCACTACTACCTGATGTTCCACTTGTTCCAGAAGTACCACTACTACCCGATGTTCCAGATGTACCACCAGTCCCAGATGTTCCACTACTTCCACTAGTCCCTGAAGTTCCTGATGTTCCAGACGAACCACTCGTTCCTGATGTTCCTCCTGTACCTGATGTTCCTCCGGTTCCACTACTTCCTTGTGCTCCACTAGTTCCACTGGTTCCTGAAGTTCCGCTACTACCTGTTAAACCACTGGTTCCACTAGAACCACTAGTACCACTACTACCACTAGTTCCTGATGTTCCGCTTGTACCACTGCTGCCAGATGTTCCACTAGTACCACTACTTCCTGAAGTTCCACTAGTACCACTAGTTCCTGATGTTCCGCTTGTACCACTGCTGCCAGATGTTCCACTAGTACCACTACTTCCTGAAGTTCCACTAGTTCCGCTACTACCACTAGTTCCAGATGTACCACTACTACCTTGTGCTCCACTAGTTCCACTACTACCAGTTTCTCCTGATGTTCCGCTGGTTCCGCTTGTACCTGAAGTTCCACTGGAACCAAAACCACTAGTACCAGATGTTCCTAAACCAGCATCAGTATAAGTAAAAACAATAGGTTCGTCTAATATAAAATTGTTATTTGAATCTATCGGTGTAACATCTAATGTCCACCAAGATCCATTATCTGTTTTAGCATCTAAATAAAAAGTTGCAAATTTAGTAGAATCGTATTCATCGAATATTCTGATTCTAGACATTCCATTGGCATTAAGACTACTTAACCAAGAACTTATATCAACACCATCTTTACTTGTCTGACTTATGTATATTTGAGTTACTGAACCGTATACAGTATTATCAAATTTTAAATATCCAGATAGAGGATTTGATGCTGTTGTTCCTGTTAAGAAATAATATGGTTGGCTATCACCTCCAAATATTCCAGATAAACCAGAAGATCCAGGAGAACCCATACCTGATGTTCCACTAGTTCCACTTACACCACTACTTCCATAAAACCATCCATCAACACCAGATGATCCTGAAGTCCCACTACTTCCAGTTCCACCTTGAATATAAGATATTAAATACGATTTCCCGTTTGTAGCTGAACCTCCTCCTGATGCGTAAACTGAAAATCCAGTTATTTCATAAAAATTGCCACCTAATCCAAGATTAACACTATTAATGGGAACATTATATATGCCTACAACTGAAAGATTTTCTCTCTCTTCTATTTTTAATACGCCTTGAATATTCCACGAACTTAACCAATTATTTACAAGATCTCCATTCGCGTCCCATTTATTTATTCTTATATTTGTTACAGCCCCTAAATTTGAATTATTTATGTAGAATTTTCCATTCCCAGGAGTTGATGTACTATTATCATAAACCCATTTACGCGTAGCTCCACCATAACCACCATCTATACCGCTACTTCCACTAGTTCCACTACTACCTCCGAGTCCTGATGTACCACTTGATCCACTAGAGCCTGATGTACCTGAAGATCCTGCTTCGCCGCTACTTCCACTTGTTCCGGATGTACCACTTGTGCCACTTGTTCCTCTACCGCTTGTTCCGCTTGTGCCACCTGTTCCACTCGTACCTCCAGTTCCACTGGTTCCGCCAGTTCCGTCTCTGCCGCTGCTACCACTTGATCCATCTCTACCACTACTACCACTTGTTCCATCAGCTCCGCTTGATCCAAAGAAAACACCATCAACACCCGATGTACCGTCTTTTCCAGATGTGCCACTAGTTCCACCTCCACCACTTCCTGAAGATGTCGCACCAGTACATGGCAAATAATAAATATTTCCCCACTCGTCCTTTTGCCAAAGGCCGCAAAAACCATCTATAAAATCTTGACCTAAGTATATATGCCCCGGATCTGGATTACCAATTAGTTTCGGGTCTACTCTTTGGATTTTTTTGAAACTCATTTAAAAAGAAAAACGGTTTTTTATACCTATATATAAAAAACCGTTTTTCTTTTTGGTGTGGAGTTGTTATGAAGTTATTATCTTTGCATATCAAAGAAAATTTTATATTTAAATATTTCATCGTCAGATAGAAAAATATCCAGATCCATTGAATTTATAATCATAACGCCGTCTTTAGCCATATCTTCGACGATGGGAGTCATTTGATCGAAAAAACGTGTTGCATCTACAATCAAAAAAGTTTTGAAAAATACAGAGCAATCTTTGGCCGTTTCTTTTACATTGAAATCTCCTGGAAGTCCAACTACATAAACTTCTTTTACATCGTTTTTATCTAAAAAATCATAAAGATTTAAACCATCTTCATTAACTCCAACAAAACCGCTCAAATCTATGGTTTTCTCACCTTTTGTGAAAATAGTAGTTTCTTTTAAATCTAAATCTGGATGAAAATCTGCGCCTTCAGTATTTTGAATACAATGAGGAGGAATTTCATCAGTGAAAGATTTATGATTGACTGGATGCCAATCTCTTGATGCTACAGTTAAATCAAATTTATCTTTGATTTCGTTAATTATAGGAATAATTCTATCTCCGAAAGGAACAGGATATGTTCCACCGGGCATAAAATCCTTTTGAACATCAACAATAAATAAAGCTCTTTTCATATTATTCTAATCTAATAACACCACTATCAACTTCAAATGTTTTCTTTTCTACCAGAGTGTCTGGCAAAACAAAAGTTTTTCCATCCTGTAAAACCATAACAGTTCCTTTCTTTGGAAAATGAACAGGATTTTTGCATGTTTCGCTATGGAATAAAAAGGAATTAAATGCTGGTTTTAATGAAAGACGTCCATTGGTTTTCAAATAACCCATGTATTCGTGCCCTTCAATTTCATAAACATATAAGGTGATCCCATTCACGACAACATGTCTTTTAGCATTCATTTCTTTATCAATATCAACTTTCTGTTTACAACCAGTAAACAGAAAAAGACACATTATTACTAATAATCCTAAAAATTTTTTCATTTTACAAATATATTAATTTTTTAATAGTTAAAAAAATTCTTTTTAACTATATCTATAGCTTTTTGTGTTCTTTCTTCCCAATCAGTTCCACTCACAACCTCCATTTTTAAATTTTTAGATTTAAAAAAGTTGTATTGGAAATCACCAAGATCATCTCTTTTTTCTTTTGAAAGGCGAGTTCCATCTTGTATATAAGGGGCATCTTTATCTAAGAAAATGTATAAATCGAATTTGTTTGCTTCTTCAATCCAATTATCGAATACGGGTTCAAGATCGAAGAAAAATTTAGAATAAGATTTTGTTGTATTTAAATTTGTGTCGCTAAATAATATCCTATTAGCGTGTTTTATTTCTTCGATTATGCCACTAGCATGAGCTTTTCCAACATTCATGATATCTTTTATAGTTGTATTGTCTGAATGTTCGATTATATCTCTACCCCACTCTTTTACATAAGATGTTTGAAAAACTTTTGACAATTTTTCTGTAAGAACTGTTTTTCCAGTACTTTCTGTTCCACACAGACATATTTTCTTAACAAAATAAGGTCTTGCTACAAGTGATATATAATCCCAATACTTGAAAGGATTTTCTCTTATCTGAGTGCCACTTATTGGAACAGTTTCACGTTTTTCGTCAAATATTACATATCCACAATTCATATACTCAGCAACATACTCTGCGTAAGGTTCTGAAGCAAACACAACATCTACATTATCTAAAGTTTTACTTATGTGATCAGCCCATAGTTTAGATACTTCCCTATCAGAAACAGAAGTATATGGAAGTTTTACATCGGTATATCTTATAATAACTTTATAATCATCCCTATATTTATCCGTAAGCCAGTGAAGTCTCACGTAACCTGGTATGGTTTCTTTTTCGTCATTCATACATAAAAGAACATATAAGAGATCACATTTCTCTTTAGCAAAATTTATAAGTGCTTCGTGACCTAAAGAAATTGGTTCTGCTTTTAAAATTATCAGTCCTCTTATCATTCAAATATTTTTTTTATATTTTTGAAGTTGTTATTTATAATCAGATTATAATCATAATATTTCTTGGATTCATTCATTTTAATTTCATTAATATTTCTTTTCTTATTCCACAAATAACTTGATTTTATTTCAAAGACTATGTTTGTATTTTTTATTCTATAGTCTATATAATAATTATGTTCTTTTCCGCTATCATCAAAATAACTTATACGAGGTCCTCTTTCAATCAAATCAAATTTACCGATGGATTCAACAAATTTTAAAAATTTTAATTCATAACTGCTTTGATAATCTATGCCATTATATTGTTTTATTCTTATTCTTCCCCATCCACTATTAGGTTTTCTTCTCCCTTCTTTAAAAGCTTTAATGGCTGCATCACTCATTCTTTTTTTAATATCATCAGATAGTTTAGTCCCCTTTCTTTTTTCTGCCATTTTTATCCATCCTTGTTTTTCTTTTATTTTTTGTTTAGAAGATTCCCAAGTAAAAGGGTTTCCGTTCTCATTCAACCATTTTTTAAGCCCTATTTTAGCATTATTGTTTGGTTTTCCAAAATTTCCGTTTCTATCTCCTTTATTTTGACATTTGGTACAAAAATGTTCATTTTTATCTGGTTTTAGATCTCTTATTCTTCTTTCGAATATTACACCACAATCATCACATTTTACTTTTATAAATTTTATTCTATAATCTCTTTTTGATTTTAGTAATGACCAATGAACTAAAAAAGGTTCGTTTATATTTGGTCTATAACCGAGTGTTTTTTTCCATCTGTCGGGTTGAGTGTAATGTGTTAAGACAACTTCAACGTTTTCATATTCTTTTATATACATAAGAACTTTTTATTCTTATATATTAAAAACTAAAAATCACTTTTAACCTTTTCATTGTGGTCATTTTCATTCACTCCAATCTTCTTCACCATACGGATCCAAATCATTAATTATTCTTTTATTGAGTTTATATTCTCTTTTATGTTCTCTCTTTTTTTCTTTCCATTCACTATAACTTCCACAATGATGATGTCTTATCATATTACATATATCTGGGAAACTTCTAACTACTTTAGTTGGCAAACTATATATATTTATATCTGATGATGCACAATTATCTAATAGATGTAATATATAATCAATAACATAATCTTCATTTTGATCTTTATAATGTTTTAAAAATTTTATAATGTCATCGACATTCTTCCAGCTTAACTCGATTTTTTTTAAATCTAATATAGCTTGTGCGGCTTCTTCGCGTGTTAAATCTGTTCGATAACCATATTTATCGAAATCTTTAAAATCTTCAAATTTAGATAAATTACTTATCATATGTCATTTAACTTTTTTAGTTTCATAAATATAACACTCATACCATCTTGAAGATACTCCATATTCACATAATACATTTTCAAGAGATTGTTTGGGGAATTTAGTAAAAGATCCTTTTATTTCCAAGAACCAAGAATCTGGCACATATTTTTCTTTTATCCATTCTCTTGGATCTTTTTCCCATCCATTTAATATATTATACCAACCTTCACTTTTATATTTATTTGTGAGTTCTCCAACGAGAATTTCTTCGCCATTATTATGTTTAAGAATTATAATATCTTCAATTTCAATTTCGTCAAAACTTACTTTTTTCAATTTCATTGTTGTTTTTTATATATTTTTGTCCAATTAATTAACCCGTAGACGGCTACAAAAGTTATCACAATATATTCTAAAGATACTAAATATATTCCTTTTGAATAGAATAACCACACGCTTAACATATCCAATAATATCCATAGAAACCATCCATATAAATATTTTTTAGATAGAAATACCACAGCAAATATACTCATTGTTGTGACAATAGCATCTAGTAAAGCAAATTGTGGTTGAAAGAATCCCAATACATAACCTCCTAATAAACAAAGAATTAGTATAACAATTCCAGTTATTATTACATTTTTTAATGAAGATATTTTTATCTTTTTACCTATATCTCTTCCCCAATATGTCCAACCGTATATTGAAACAATCGTAAAAAAGACTTGAAGCGCAACTTGTCCAAACAATTGATTTTTTAAAAAAAGTATAAAGAAAAATATCTGTCCGATTATACCAACAGGCCAATTCCAAATTTTGTTTCTAGCAGCCAAAACTACTGCAGCAAAAGAAAACAATGTTCCAAATAATTCTAAATAAGAAAGTGTATATCCTAGTAATACCATTATTTATTTATCTTAATATACTTACCAATAATAGCTGATTTATCCAACACATGTCCATCAATTTCTTTCAAAAGTTCGGCTTTAGTATATCCTTCTTTGTTCAAAAAACAATCTAAAGCAAATATCTTAAAGAAATATCTATGAACACCATTTGGAGGGCATGGACCTTTATAATCAAATTGTTTATAGTCATTTTTTCCAAATAAAATTGGTGGTTGTGAATCTCCTTTTGTAAAGTGTTCATTAAACATAGTTGTAGTTGGTGGAATATTATATACAATCCAATGTACCCAATCTCCAACTGGAGCGTCGGGATCATCAACTAATAAAGCTAGACTAACAGTCGCTTTTGGAAAACCACTCCATTCTAGCTGAGGTGATACATTTACTCCCTCGCAAGTAAATTTGGAAGGAATAAATTCACCATGTCTAAACGCGTTACTTCTTATTTCCATCTTTTTCTTTTAACATTATTTTTAATTGAGCAAAACAATTAAATGGTACTCCTACAAAATAAAGTGGTTGATCTCCACTCCAATTTAATTGACCGCTCGCGAAATATTTTTGATTTGTTATATTATTAAAATAGATATTAAAATCTATCCAGTTCCAACTAACACCCAATTTTCCATTTAAAGTGTAATAAGAATCAATAGTTTCGGCTAAATCCGTCCCCAACCATTTTGTATATCCGATGATACTTCCATCTTGATATCTACAAGATAAACCTACTACAAACCATTTATATTTATAATGACCTTCTATGTTACCTATCCATTTTGGAGATAATATTGGTTTATTTATTTGATTATTAGATTGTTTTATACCACAATCATTATACGAACCATTTACACCAATTCCTAAACCAAAATCCCATTTGTATTTGAAATCTGCTTCAATTCCTCTTCTATAACTCTGTTTTACGTTATCGTGTAATGGAACTCCACTCATACCTATTTTACCATTTAAAACAATTTCATTACTAAAATTCATATGGAAAAAATTGAAATTTATATAAAAATTTTTTTCTACTACACGAATACCAAGTTCATTATCTCGCGATTGTTCGGAATTAAGATTGTTATAAACAGCGTTACCAAGAGTATCACATGGTAAGTAGTTATACCCATTTAATACATCATTTCTTGATGGTTCACGATTATTTACACCATAACTATAATAAAACACAGTTCTATTTAAATTGTAATCTATTCCTAAATCATAATTTATAAAATTCCAATGTAAATCTGGCATAACAACATTATAATGAGGAGTAAAGTTCTCATCATAAGAAACATCGCCTTTATATTTAAAATCTGTATATCTATATTGAACATCGCCAAAAAGATTCAGATCTTTCCAAACATTATATTTAACTTTCAAATAACTACTTATTTCATTTCTATATCCAGTGTTTGTGTATTGATATCCATAAATATCATTATTCCCTATATGTTCTCTATCATATGTAAAACCGTGAGTTCCTAAATCGAAATAAAATCCTTTTATATTTTTTGAAAAATTTAAATATCCACCATACCAATTAGATTTAAAAGTATATTTGTCTATACCATAATTAATATTATTCTGTAAGAAATTCTGTAAATCAAAAGTATAATAGCCGTGAAGATAATTATAATAAAGAGCATAATTCAATTTCGTTTCTTTATTGAAATTTATTATGTGGTGAAATTGAACGTGTGTCTGAGCAAAATTATCTTGTTCTTTGTCTGTCGCACCGTTTGTTTTCCTATCTTCTCGAACTTTTTCCAACGGAACGCCCAACCACGCTAACTGATTATTTTGGGCTCCTATAAAAGATACTATTTTGAATGTATGTTTTTTTACATTAAAATATGAATTTAAAAATAAACTCTGTCCTTTATTACTGGAATGATATTTATATCCTTTTGTTTCTATATCTGATAATTGAAAGTAATAACCGCCACGTTTAAAATTTTGATCGACCTCTGCTCCAATATTAAAACTATTGAAAGATCCGTATCCAAATTTAGCCGTCGCTTTATCATAAGTAGGGAAATGGGAATCAAAATTTAAACCACCTCCAAAACAAGATGATCCATTTTTTGTTAAACTATTACCTCTTTGTATTTGAATCAAATCTAATGAATTAAAGAAATCTGGATAGTTTGAAAAATACAATCCTTGATCTTCGGGCTCATTCATTGGCACTCCGTTTAGAGTGAAATTAATACGAGTTTGATCAATTCCTCTCATACGAATATAAGAATATCCATAGGGGCTACCAGCATCAGAATAAGATGTGATAGAGGGTGTTGTAATAAGAATATCAGAAGGCTCTTGCCCGTGATATTTAAAATTTATTTCGTTCTTATTTAAATTTGTAAAAGTAATAGGAGTAAGATGATTCGCCTTGTATGGCGCTGTAATATTAACCTCTTTTAATTCTATCGTGTCCTTACCAATATGATAAATAGTGTCTTGACTATAACCCCCGATAGCGAAGATAAATAGAATAATAATAAATAATGTTCTTTTCATTTGTGATATTTTTCGTTAAATTTAAAACTCCATTCTGGATTTGGCCTGTATTTAGTGTTTAGAAAATATTTATATACATATTTCCAATCCTTTTTTGGATTAAATCCAGCCTTGTCTTCCCAAAGAGAATTGAAATATGGTTTTTTGTCATAAAATCCAAAACTTCCTTTAGCGTCAGAAATTTCTGGATTATCATTCACGTACTTAAAATATATACCATCTTCTTCGAATTGTTTCATATACTTTTCAATCTCGTTTTTATAAGAAGATGTGAATATAAACAATATCATATCACGGCGGTTCTTTGTAAGATATTGTAAAGTTTCTTTGGCATAAGGATAGTAATTTATTCTAAATTCACCTTCACCTTTTTCAGATTTACGATAATCTGGCTCGGATATAACTCCATGAATATCAAAGCAATGATAGGTTTCATACCACTGCCTTTCTTTGGCGTGTTTAAACATTTTATCCATCCAAACAAGTAAAGATGGTTTATAGCAAGGATTTAGCATATAAATATTTTTTTATATAACTTTTTTATTTTTAAGCCATATAATTCGAACAAAATTAAATATTTTTTTATTAATAAAAAAATTTTGTAACCGATAAGAAAAATTAGCGTCTAATCTAGAAAATAAAAACATAAAATATGAACAGATTGTATAGAGCATCTAAAGATCGCATTTTCGGTGGAGTTTGCGGAGGAATTGGGAAGTATTTCGATATTGATCCAGTTATTATAAGACTTATTTGGCTATTGTTTGCCCTTTGTGCTGGCTTTGCTATTTTCATTTATATTATAGCATGGATAATAATTCCAAATGAACCTTTGGAAATAAAACCAGAAAAACCTATTAAAGAAAAGGAAGTTAAAGAAGACCCAATAGAAGAGCAGACCTTTGAAAAGCCAAGAGCTAGAAAAAAGGGAAATAATACAAAATAATTCTTCTGTTTAAGCTGCAGGCGTAGCTGGTGCTGGAGGTTGATCTTCTTTAAATCCGTAAGTCACCTCAGTCTTCGTTTTACCAGGAGTTTTACCTGGCACTTTCTTAGAATCTATAGCATATAAAAGATCTATGTCATAGTAATCCTCACCAACTTTACCTATAGTTTTATTTAACTCAAATCTGTGTGTGACATCAGGAGGTGTTCGTTTATTCTTATCGTGATAAACATCAACAGCATATTTTTTCCAAATCCATGTATTTAAAGGTTTTGAGAAAACCGAATCTTCTTTAGCATACCATTTCTTTGTATATTCACACCAAACGATGTGTGGGGATCGTGGGAAAGCATATTCATTATTGTAAGAAAGTCTTATCACGTCTTCTGTGGCACAATAAGCATTATCATACCTACACCAAGTAGCTCTACTTTCGGGAATATCTTCATCGTTATAACCATCGTGAACAATTGGATCATAATCATCGTCGTCTCTCCATTGTTCATAATGCCCTTCGGTGTCAGTTAAAGTATAATATTCTCCCTCAAGATCATCGACACTCGATAGTTTCTTTTGTTCATGATAAAAATATCTTAAAGTATCCACATAAGGAAATAAATCAAAGTTCGTATTTTCTAAAATAACTTCCATCTCAATATCCTGAGATCCTTTACCAGGAACAATTATATAAGTTCCACCATATTTTTGTTCGTCTTTACAATACCATCCTTCACGTTTAGCATAATTGGTGAATAATATTTCATCTTCGTCTTTATTAGTATAAACTCTATCCATAAAAATAGCTCCTTCCGGTTTTGATAATTTCCAAACTAACGCTCTTCCTCTAATCTTATTACCATCGCTATTTTTAAGTATGAACAATTTACATTGTTTTGGATTGTTTCTATAGATGTTTAAAAATCTTCCACAATCCTCGTGTGACATACAAGAAGCTCCCATAGTACCGCGTAGACTATCATAATTTCTTGCATCATACCAATAAACAATGTTGTCTCCATCAACCAATTCAAAATTACCAGATTCTTCAGTTTCTTTTACTATGGTTTTAAACTTCTTCACGAACTTTTGGACAGAATCCTCACTAAATTTTGGAAGATTTTGAATGATGAATCTTCCAATTTTTTGAGTAGTTCTCATTTTAGAAGTCCAAAATTCTTCCTTGGGCTTACCTTCTTTTTTGAGTCTTTCTATTCTAGAAGATTGTAAAAAAGAAACACTCTCACCGTCATCTTCTACATCAACGTAAGAGAAATCAAAGAGACGATCGACTTCTTCGAGTTCTAAAATACGTTTTGATATATTACTTTGTTTTATGTTCTGAATAGAAATTAAAACATCTTTAAATCTATCAGATAATATCATTTTTTGATCGGGCTGCTTTACTTTTTTCTCTCCTTTTTCGGCAGCTTCTTTCAAATAATCAAAATATTTATTAATACTCATTTTCTATACAAAATATTTTTTAGAATTTCATGTCACCGACATCAACTCTTATGTCTTTTTCTCCTTTATTCTTAAATGAAATTTTAATGATCAGTTTGTCTGGTCGAATTCCAATAATTTTTCCTTCACCAAAAATGGGGTGGAAAATTACTAATCCTTCTTTCAAATCTTTTTCTGTGAGTTTCCTACTACCACCGGATTCAGATTTTTTCTTAAAATCGTACTTTGAGAATTTATCTGGTGGAAGAATGAATTTGCTATTCATAGTGGTTGTTATAATCACTTTTGGATGAGGTCCTTCATTATCCACTTCTGTTATTGTTCCAAAAAGTTCACCTGTTTTACTATAAATTTCCATATCCTTTTTGGCTTCATCGAAAGTAACAGGACTCATTCCCTTACTATCAACAACTTCTTCTCTCTTAACTTTCGTAGGATCAAAATCTGGTGTTGTGTAGAATCCTACGTAATCAACCCAAATAGCGTCTTTCTTTAGACACCATTGTTTGTCGTGTTCGCACCATTGAGCATCGGCCACCTTAACGGTATTTCCGAGATAGTCTTTGACCTCTGTTTGACCCGGTGCTAATTGTCCTGGTCCTGTTGTTGTAGATCTTGCGGATGTAGTTTGTCCGTAACCTCCGCCTTCCCACCAACGATCATCACGTTCCCAATCTGAATAATATTTACCACGACGTGAGTAAGAATATTGATGCTCAACTTTAGTTGGATCTCTTTTCACTGGAAGAGTTTCCCAATCTACTTTACAACAAGCTTCTGCTAACTTTTCCAAAAAAACTATATTTTGTTTTTCGCGAACTGAGTGTTGATCATCATAACCAACACTAAGATTTGTACACTCGGGGAATTTTTCAGCAACTTGATGTGAATCTGTTACAGCTCCTGTTGGATCTTGTTTATATTTAAATCCACCAGCTTCATTTAACCTTTTAGCTAATTCATCTGCAAATTCAGCCGAACAACATCTTTCACCCATTTGGAAAGTAATAACACTATCATAATCTCTACGGTCTAATGAAATTACTTTATTTATTTTTTTATATAATTCGTCATCTTTATTGCTACCCAAATATGTATTTAGAGCTCTAGATCCAACGCAACCATGTTCTTCACCATGAAAGAAATAATAAAGACCTTGAATACCTTTCCCTATCATATATATCATAATAGTAGCGCCAGCTTTATCGTCCGCACCAAGTAGGGTTTTTCCGTCTGTTTCGATGTAATCTCCTTTGATGACATGCTTAACTTCTTTTGGTTGTCCGCTGTCTGCTGTATCCATATGGCAAGCAAACATAACGGTAGGATCTCCAATTTTGAAATAATAATTTCCATTGGCATCCTTTTTCCACCCGCTAGGCAAATAAGGTTCTATCAACTTTTCGTTGCCTCCTGGCATTGTGGTACTTGTTAATTTTAAAAATAGGTCTTTGATTGTGGACATTTTATTTATGCTTATTTTTTTATCTTCTTTATTTTCAACAAAATCTTTCATTTTAGTAGATAATTTTGTTGTTGGTTCTTTCTTTTTATATCGCGTTTCCTTTTCCTCTTCTTCTTCAATTTCTTTGGTACATTTGATTTCTATACGGCGTGAAATCTTTATCTGATAAAAAATTTTCTACTCTTTTGTTCGATTCACTTTTACCGCCTAATTTATATTCGTCATCTAAAACTCTGCTTAAAAATTTAGCAACTTCTTTTGCACTGGAATTTAACAATTGTTTTTTGAGTTCCCCCAATTCACTTTCAGATAGATCTCCTACTTTAGTTTTTGACAAATCGAACATTTATATTCTATTATTTTTTATTCTATATATTAAAAATTTTTTTTGAGTATGTACTCACCAGTTTCTTCGTCTTTCATCATATCGTCTTTCAAATATATTTTTGAACCCAATCTGACAAATTCGTGTTCGGGTGTTACATAATCATCTCTATATTTTAATGGAACAGCATCATTTTTGTGTACATAGACATTATCATATTCCGACCAAATCAGAAAATCACGATAAACCATTCTACCCAAATAATCTATTCCGAAATTATAATTACTATCTACTAGTGGTTCTCCGTTAGCCATAACCAAAGCTAACCAACCAGTTTTATTAAATTTTTCAACGTCACTTGTAAGAATCGCTTCTTCTGGATTATAAAATTGTAAAGTATCTACATATGGATAATGTTCGTGATTAATTTTATTCAGATTTACTGTCATTATAATTTTTTCTTCTTTCCCTTTATTCACAACTGGAATAACACTTCCTCCATACATTTGTTTACTTTTATAAATATAATCATTTCTTATTGCATAATCTATAAAAAGTTTAATTTGCCAATCATAAGTGGTGTATATCCTATCCATAAAAATTCTTCCAGCCGGCTCATCCAGATACCATAAATTGGCTCTTCCGTATATCTTATCTTCATTTGGATCTTTCAGTATTAACATTTTCATTTTATCGGGATTCTTCTCGTATAAAGAAAAGAATATTTTAGAATCATCATATCTCATACAAGATCTCTGTAGTTGACCCGTGGCTTCCCCACTATACATTCTCCCACTATAATATTTAATAATTTCTTTTCCTTCAATTACAGAAAAATTTTCTACCTCACCTTTTAAAGCTACTTTATAATTCTTTATAAATTCTTCTATTTGCTGTTGAGTGAATTTATTTCCAAAAATTCTAGTTATAAACCTAGACAATCTCTGTTTTTGACGATAATGCACCCAGCAATAATTTATACCTTCTTGATCTTTTCCTATAGATTTATATTTATCTAATATTTGTTTTGCTTTATTTGATGCTGTATAAGAAACAAAATCATCCTTTTCTTCTTCCACATCCACAAAAGAAATATCATATTTTTTATTATCATATTGAATATTCATTAGTTCATCTAGAATGGGATCTTCTGGCATATCGGCCAAAACTTCCTTAAAAGTGTGAGAAAAAATCATGGGTAGATTATTCTCATCTTTCGATTCATTCAAAAATGATTTAAAACCGTATAATATCATTAATAAAATCAATTATTTTCTGTTTCTATATATAAAATTTAAAATTCAAAATCACTTCTTAATTCATAACTGCCTGTATGATCACAAAGATCGTAAAATTGTTTACATCCTATGCTTTTTAAGAATCTCGGATCGTTTGTCAAACTGCCACTTTTTGGATCATAGAAACCTAGATTGTCAACAAAAGGATAAAATTCATAATCTTTTGGGTTTATTTTTACAACCATAGTTTCTTTGATAATTTTATTATTAGATACAACTTGCAATACGTTATCCATACTCTCGAGTTTATACAGCCAATTATTTTTTATTGCGAAATTTATAAACATATTTAGTATGAAGTCATCAGAGAAATATACTCTATCCATGAATGTTTTGTCGGGTCGATCCAAATTCCATAATAAAGCTCTACCAAGAATTTTCTGTTTATCATCATCCAATAAAATTAATAATTTGATTTTATCTGGATTTTCTGCGTAGATATTTAAAAAAGCTTGACAAAATCTATATCTCATACAAGAATTTTTGAGATTTCCACCACCAACAGCATAATTTTCTTGACGATACCAATTCTTTATTTCATCTCCGATTACAGTTTTAAAATTTCTGTTTAAATGTTTTGCTTTTATAATAGATTTATATTTATTTATAAAATTCTCTATTTCTTGCGGTTGAACTTTATCACCAACCAATCTAACAATCAATCTTCCGATTCTTATTTCAATTCTTTGGGGATTGGACCAGCATTCTGATTCAATATCAGTCACTTTATCTTCTATCATTTTATTTACTTTATCGCCAGTGATAAAAGTGACAGTATCTTCTTTTTCTGTTCTATCTATGAATGTTTCTTTTGATAAAAATCTTTGAGTCGCCAATTTAAATAGTTCTCTTGATACATTATCGTCTATTCTATTTAAAATTTTAGAAATTCTCTTAGACAAAACGAGTGGAAACAAGTCTGGATTTGAGATGTTGTACTTATCAAAGTTCATTTCAAATAATCATTTTCGCGTATATATTTTATTTTGTATCTGGTTTTATATTGACTTTCTTTTTTTCTTTTTTTCTTTATTACTTCCCATCATTTCTCTTACGAAGCTATTCTTTTTTATCAGTTCTTCTAACGCTTTTTTGTCATTGTTATTGATTTCAATTATTTTATTTTCATCATATTCATCTTTAAAATAGTATTCATCATCGATTCCTTTTATTAGAAGATCCATTATATAAAATTTACCATCAACATATTCATATTCTTTATTTATATCGTTTCTTAAAAGATAATCAAAGGTTTTCCTATCCTTGTCAAAATAAACTCTATACACATCGCCTTCCATCATAAAAGAACCAATCTTTTTAGAATAAACACTAGATTGTGAGGTTAGAAACCTTTTATGATGAGTAGAATATCTTAATTCTGATGGATAAGAATATTCGTCAAATTCTTTTATAAAGAAAGCGTTGTTTTTATGCGTATAACCATCACCATAATAACAGAATATAGAATCTTCTATGTTGATAAATTCTTTATTTAAAACATCGTAAACAAAATTTTCGTTTCCAGAATCCGCTCCGTTTGTTTCACGAAGCTTTACAATATTAGAAATCTCTTCATATTCCTTATCTATATTTGTTAGATATTTTTCTTTCGCGTTATAATAAAATAAAGTATCCATATAAGGAAAGTATTTAAAATCTCCCTTAACATGAACTTTCATATCAATATTGATTTCAAAACCATCTTTTACGACTTTTACGGCATCAAATGTCTGGGCTGCTTTATACAACCATCCTTGTTTTTCAGCGTGTTTCTTGAAAAGAATAGCGTCAGAATCTTCCTTAACGTATATTCTATCTAAAAGCCAAGTATCACTTGGTTCGTCTAATTTCCAAAGAATGGCTCTTCCACCAATAAGATCTCTACTTTCCTGAAGAATTAACATTTTTATTTTATCTGGATTCTTTGTATATAAATCCATATATTGCTCACATTGATCGTAACGCATGCAAGACTTATTCAGTGAACCATTGCCTCTTGAATATCTTTTACCGTTATAGTATTTTGCAATTTCACAGCCTTCAACAATCTTAAATTTAATATTTTTTAAAGCATTCTTATATTCAGCTTTAAATGAATTTACCCATCTTTCAATTTCTGATGGTGTATAAAAAGGAGCAATTTTGTTTATTAATCTACCAACTCGAATTTCGTTTCTAGAACCGCACGACCATACCATATCACCGTTTCCTCTCACTTGAGGAATTTCTTGGTATTTATTAGCTTGAATAAAAGATACTGTAGATTCATCATCCGTTATATCGAAAAAAGAATACTGGAAAGCGTAGTCTTGATTGTTCTCCATAGAAAGAATGAAAATAGATATATTGTCATTGATTCTCGTGAGAATATCTCTAAATCTTGATGATAAAATTACTGGTAAATATACATTTTCCATAAATGAAAATTAATTTTTAATATATAATGCAAATTGCGGATTATAAATTGTTTTACAAAATTAATAAATTTAATTTAGATATTAAAAAATTTTATTAATTTTGTAAAAATAAAAGAATAAAAATATTTATGGACATTAGAGCGAAGTTTTTAGAATTGACATCAAAAACATATCCTATGGGGAAAGAAAAGGAAGTATATAAATTTTTACCAGACGATTTTATTAAGGACCCATTTGATAATTTATATTGGATAATAGGACATCCAGACACTTTATTCTGTGCTCATCTTGATACTGTCGGCGAGTCATCTGAAGTTGTACATGTTTTTGATGGAAATGTGGTCAAAACAAATGGGAAAACCGTTCTTGGAGCAGATGATAAAGCGGGAGTTGTTATTATGCTAAATATGATAGAAAAAAACATCCCTGGTTTTTATTTATTCACTGTGGGCGAAGAAAAGGGGTGTCAAGGTTCGGCTAAATTATCTCAAAAATTACAGACAAAAGGAGACGATAAATTCAAAGGTATCAAAAAAATAATAGCCTTCGATAGAAGTGGATATAGTAGTATTATTACACACCAAATGGAACAAAGATGTTGTAGTGATGAATTTGCAAATGCCTTAATTAGAGAATTTGGAAAAGTAGGTCTCCAATACACATTAGACACGGGTGGTGTATATTGTGATTCTGCTGAGTTTGCGGATCTAATTCCCGAATGCACTAATATTTCTGTTGGTTATTTCGATCAACACAACGTAGTGGAAAAACAAGACATGGCTTTTTTGGAAAGGTTATCAGATGCTTGTTGTAAAGTAGATTGGAAATCATTACCAGTAAAAAGAGATCCTAAAAAAGTAGAATATATTGATAGTTATTATACTAGTAGAAAGAAAAGAACTATTGTAGGTGAAGATGAATCCGAATTTGATGATTATGATTTTCATCCAATGGCAGTTGAAGATAATAAAGATGTGGAAGTTTTCTATTTCGAAGATAAAAGATATAATTATATATCTGATATATCTTATCTAAATGGTGAAATTGTAGATATTACTTTAAGTCAAAAACGCATTGAGCATGAATTAGAGGCAATAACAAAATATATAGAAGATAGTGGAATAATATATGATTTCGCTGTTTGGGATGGACTCATTTTGGTCGTCGAACACGACAAACACGAAACAAAAATATCAAGAAACGATCTCATCAAATACGTACCAATTCTCGATATAGAATTTATCAAGAAAGAGGTAAGACCAATTAGAAAATTTTAAACAAGACTGACCTTCTTTAATATATAAAGAAAAAAGGAAGTGTTATGTTTGTGTATCAACTAGTAAACGCTAAAAAAGCGTTAGATAATGTATCTCATTATCAAGGTTTAGAATTTGCTTATGCTGTATTTAAGAATAAACAATTAATTGATAATAAATTAATGGAAGTTGATTTCATTAAAAATGTATCACCTGAAGTTGTTGAATATGAAAATCAAAGAATAAAACTCTGTGAAGATTATTCTAAGAAGAATAATGAAGGCGTGCCTATAATAGAGAACGATCTTTATCTCATTGAAAATCAAGATGAATTTAAAGAAAAAATGAAAGATTTAGTGGAAAAATATAAACCTTTCGTTGAAGAAAGACAAAAACAAATTGAAATTTTTAATGAAAAAATGAATAATCAAGCTAATATTGATTGGATAAAGATTAAAAAAGATCAAATTCCGCCAGATATTAAAACAGCGAACGAACTTCAAGAAATATCATTTATGATAGACTAATTTTCATTAGTGATTAATTCATATTTAATTCTTTTAACAGATTGTCTATGTTATACTGAGCTTCTTCTAAAAGTTTGACCTCCGGTATAATGATATTATTACCAACTTTTCTTACGCTATCAAATAAGATTTTTTCCTGATTGGTATAAATGGAAGCTGACGCTGTATATAAAACAGCTGATATTTCAGGATTAGATTTTTCTACTTGACTGGCTAAAAAATTTAACTTCTCAATCAACTTGTCCTTCTTCATATTTATCTGCTTTTTAGTGTTGCAATTATAACAAAGAGTTTGATAATTATCAATATTATTTTCTCCGCCCTTACTTTTTGGTTTTACATGATCTTTTGTGAGCATTACTTCATCTCCGTTCTCATTGTATCCATATAAATTAAAGTGCCATTTGTAATTTTCTTTTACTTCGTTGGCGTGTCTTTCCAAAGCGAAGAATTTTCCTTCTAGACCACATTCAACGCAGGATACACCACTTTTTTTAAATGTTTGATATCTGTGAGATGCCAAACTAACTAAATTACCCAAATATTCTTTTACTGTTTTGGGCACTCTTTCTTTTCCTTTTTGATTTCCTTTTTTAATCACAATAGGATCTGGAACAAAATCCAAAACTTCATTTATGGAAAAAGTTCCAATTCTTATATACCGGTTGTTTTTATTTTTCATTAATAACTATAATTTTTTGTTGACTTGCGAACCTTGAGTTGTGAGTGGGTGTTATTTTTTTCAGTAAGTCCAGGCTCCAATCCAGCTTCTTTTCTTTTTAAGACTAATCCTTCAATCATATCAATCTTAGTAAGACTATCCCAAATTTCTCCAAATCCTTTGTAAAAAGTTTTTGTCATGTATATATTATCAGTTATTTTATAAGAATATTCATTTTCATCGACGAATTTAAACATATCTGTTAAAATATCCAATCTTTGCTGAAAAGTTTTTCCAATAAGATGATCATTATCTAATACAAGAATATCAAAGATAACAAGTTTGTGATTAAAAATTTTTCCAAACTCATCTTTCTTCGATTTATTCATATATTCACCAACTATGAGATTTGAGCCGGTGTTTGGAATTAACTTTTTAATTTCTTCCCTAGAAATTTTAAAACCGCTAAGTTCGGCTTTGTGACGATTCATCACTCTCCAAAGATCATTTCCGATGTAAACTTCTGCGCACGAACCATTAAATTTAGGTTGTGCTAAAAAAGTTCCATCATCAAATTTATCCATTCCAGATCTTGGAAAGGTGTTCTCTGGGCGAGGAGGATAAACGTATTTTGAATCTTTATAAATCATTAGAATCTTTACTGTTATTTTTGTTCTTTTTTGAGGTTTGAGATGAAGGTACAACAGTGGTAATGACAGCAGCAAATACAACCCAACCCCAACCTGGTTTTCCCCAATAAGCAAGCAATCCAGCTAAAACTACAAAACTTATTGATACAATATTGTAAAATAAATATCTAAACATTTTTCTTATTTTTTTAAAAAAGTCCCTCAGTGTTTTCTGAGGGACTTTTGGTTAAATTTATTACTTAACTTTAGCGCCCTTAGTCGCGAAGATGGGCTGAATATCCCTGATAAAGTCAGCGACTTTACCCTTACCCCAAGTGAAAGCCTTTTCAATTGCTCCCTTGCTTACAGAGTAAGCGACCCTTGCCTGAATGAGTTCACCTTTATCGTCGTCGGTGATATCGGGGCAATTTTCAATCATTGTGGAAAGAACTTCACCGTATTTGTCAACCAATGCTGCATTGAGAACAAACTCAGTCTTTTCGGTAACAACATCATCACCATAAGTATCTTTGAGTTCGTTGAAGCGATTTTCATCACACTTGATATATCGATCGGATGGCACGAACATGACGGAAGAGTTGGTATCAGAAGTGAGAATGAAAGAACCAGGATATCCACCAGTCTTGGTATAGACATCTTCGAAAGCCTTGATGCCCATATCCTTCACTACGCCTTTAGCCATTTCAAGTTCAGCGGTGAGCTGATCAATCTGAGCTTCGAGCTGAGCCATTTTGGTAAGATTCTGATCGAATTCTTTACCAGCAATGTTGATGCTAAGCTTGTCATTCTTTTTGTCAGCTTTTGCAGCCCCTTTTTCTTTTGCTTTGTTGAAAAGATTACCTTTTGTCATTTTCTTTAAATATTAGGTTGTTTGACTTCGATTTTGATAATACGAAGATACGCCAATGTCCCGACATAAAAAAATCATACCGAAAATTTTTTTACCAATAAAATCAATATTTTCAGAATTATTTTTCAGTATAAAAGGAACTTGGAAGTATCTTTTATACTTATTTCTTAAATACCCCGTTATAAATTGGGTTCATCATATATTATTTTAGCCTTGACATTTTGTTTCTTACCATTCTTGAAGTAAAATCTACTACAATTAGGATCTCCATCGCCATCACTAAAACCACTATCCCAGTCTATGTCAAGTCTAAAAACAAGTTCTGGAAACTTTTTAGAGAATTTTTGTATGTCGTTTTCGATATCATATCCACTACAACCTTCATTAGCTTTTCCACTATCTTTCAAAGCAACATAACAATCTTCACTTTCCTGTCTTAATTGTTTTATGATTTCTTCACTTTTAAATGGAACTTGTTCCACAACTAGTTTTGTACCACAATCAGCACAGAAATTCCCAATTCTTTCTTCGTTACATGTTTTACAAAACATTACGGGTTTTGTCATCTCGCCAGCTATTTTCAAACTAAATGTATTATCGTACCCCATGGCTTTTTATTTTAGTTCATTATCTAATCTTTCTTTCAATTCACTTAATGCCTTTGTGGTAGTATGTCCTTAACATACTTAGCGTCACCTGTTCGATTAGTTAATATCGCTCTTAATCTGATTTCTTCTCTGTCCATATTATTCTAATTTTCCTTTATTATACCATTTAACTATCGTTTTTTCTTCTTCAACTTGTTTGTATCCCATTCTTCGCTTAAAATCCTCATGCCATATTTCACAATATTCATCAAGAGTTACTTCTTTTCCTCTATAATACCATTTAGTATTAATAAGATCATTATTATCAAGATCTTTATAATATTCTTCTAATTTTTTCAATCTACTCAAATCTTTTACAAAAACTTTACGCCATTGGGGATCGCTTACAATAACCGCAGATCCTGGTCCTTTTGATGTTACAACTCCAGGAAAAGATATGGTTACTCCTTTATAAAATACTTTATCTCCTATTTCAAAATTACTTTTCATTAATTAATTGATGTTTGTAAGTTAATAACATATCTTCCTTTTCTTTTGGAAGAACTGGATAAGCTAAATCCAATGCTTTCATTCTTTCAATCAAAATCTTAGAAACCAAAAGACGAGACAGTTTCTTTTTGTCAGCTGGAATAACATACCAGGGACTCTTTTCAGTTGAAGTATTGTTGATCATATCTTCATATGCTTCCATATAATCATTCCAATAACAACGCTCTTTTAAATCCGCTTCTGAAAATTTCCAATTTTTAGCTTCATCTTCAATTCTTTCAAGAAGACGATTCTTCTGCTCTTCTTTTGAAATATTTAAAAATATTTTAACTACTTCAATTCCATTACGATTTAAATGTTTTTCAAAGTTACGAATATCATCATAACGCTCTTCCCAAACTTTATCTGTGATAAGATCTGATGGTATCTTCTGTTTAGTTAATAAATTGTGAACTTTTACCACTAAAACCTCTTCATAATAAGAGCGATTGAATATTGCAATATTTCCTTTATTTGGAGCAAAAACTTGAGCCTTCCAAAGCCATGTGTGATCAAGTTGCTCGGGCCCGGGTTGTTTAAAACTCATAACTTGTGTAGCTTGCGGATTCAATCCGCTCATAACATGCTTTATGATTCCATCTTTACCGCACGTATCCATCCCCTGAATTATCATCAGCATACCATATTTATCTTGTGCATAAAGCATGTCCTGCATAAGAGCAAGTTCTTTAATATGATCTACAAGATTTTGCTCAATATCTTCTTTGCTAAGATCAGATTTAATGGAAGTATCAAAATTTTTAATTTTGAATTTATCTCTACCGTCAACAGTGTAATCTTTGATTTTCATTATTATTTGTTGTTAATGAATAACTTACTCAATGATTTATGATTTACTATGTTGCGAATAGCTCTTGATAAAAGAGTTGATGCAGAAACCACCGTAATCTTACTGCTATTCTCTTTTAACGGAACGGTATCTGTTACAACTAGCTCGGTTAAAGCTGATTTATTTACGTTATCATAAGCGTCTCCACTTAAAATAGGATGAGTAACAACCGCTCTTACGCTGTTTGCTCCTCTTTCCATCATCAATTTGGCTGATCTACAGAGAGTTCCACCTGTATCTATAATATCATCAACAATCACAACATCCTTGCCTTTGACATCACCTATGAGAATCATTTCATCTATTTTATTTTCTTTTGGTCTGTGTTTGTAACAAAGAACCATTTCGCATCCAAGACTTTCTGATAAATATTTTGCCTTTTTTGTTCCACCAGTATCAGGAGCTGCTACTACAAGATTTTGAAGACCCAATTCTTTTAGATAAGGAACAAACATATAAGAAGCTAGGAGCATATCTACAGGAATGTTGAAGAATCCACCAATTTGATCGGCGTGAAGGTCAATAGTAACGATTCTAGTCGCGCCGGCGGTTTCTAAAAAGTTGGCAACTAATTTAGCTCCAATGCCGCATCTTGGTTTATCTTTTCTATCCTGTCTTCCATAACCGAAGTATGGAACAACAGCAATGATTCTTGCAGCGGACGCTTTCTTTGCAGCATCAATCATCTGGAACAACTCCCAATAATTATCAATAGGAGCATATCCCGACTGAATGATGAACACTGAACGTCCTCTAATATTTTCTTTGAAAACTGGTTGGAATTCGCCGTCAGAAAACTTTGTAAGTTCTACCTGACCCAATCCCATTTTAAGATTTTTGGCTACATTTTCAGCAAGCGCTTTACTAGCTGAGCCAGCGAAGATCTTTACTTCACTTTTATCCATAATGAGTTTTTTTGAGTTATATTAAAAAAACGTATTCTTGTTTTCTTTTACAAAATTAAAAAATATTTCATTAAATAAAAAATTTAATTAAGCTTATATTATTTTAATATATAAATAGAAACAACATTTCATCAATGGGACAAGTTGAAACATTAATAAAAAACATAGATTCATTAACAGCTACTATTTACAAATTAAAAGAAAAGACTTTTCTAACTCCTTCTATTCCACAAATAGATATTACTAGTATGGTTATGACTCCGCGTCAAATAGCAAAAAGAGTTTTATTAGTTGGAAGTGGTGTTGTGAACACATCGGGTCAAATTGTTGAAACACTAACGTCAACGGGAATATATACCGCGCAATCATTGGGGGCTGATACAACTTTAGCCCAAGAGGCTTTGAACTCACCCGAGGCTCTTACAGCACTAACAGCGATTAAAATATCAGGTATGGTCACGACAGAAGAAGAAGCTCATTTGATAGTCTATGGAAAAATAATGAGAGACGCCAACGGAAAAATAATAGACAATGAAAAATTATATCCCGAATGTGTTGATGATCGTTTAGGAATGCCTAAAATTCATCCAACATTGACCGAAGTTAAAAAATATGTAACTTTAGCCACAAAAGCCGTTAAAATGATAGGAATTAAAGAACAGGATTTATTAGATGATATAATGCAAGCTGCAATTTCAATACCGGCAAACATAACAGCGATGGTTTCTGCGACAGCTATAATGCCACCGGGCTCAGGTCTTCCAGTCGCTTTCGCGGCTTTTCAATCTATGGTCGCTACAATAATGGGGTTAACGTCTAAAATAGCCGACATTACAGGAATATTACCAGACCTAGAATATGTTCCTTTAATACTACCGAAAGAAATGGTTGATGCCGTACTTATTCCAGTAAATGCTATTCTTACAGCATTGATTACTGTTATGGGTACAATAGAAGGTATAACGAGTCTTATTCCAAGCACGTCATCATTATCGTCAATGTCTGGTGGAGCCGTAATACCCCCAGCGGCTTATGTTGGCGGAACAGTCACTGGGACAGTTAAAAGAAGTTCGGATAATGTTTCTATACCTAACGCTACTGTAACTGTTGGAAATAAACCAGAAGTAAAGACAGACGCAGCTGGAAAATATACAGTTGAAAAAGTAGATACAGGAAAACAAAATATAACAGTATATCACGCCTCTTTCCAAGGATATACTAGTTCGGTGGATGTTCAAAACGATCAAACAATAACAGTAGATGTTCTGTTACTTCCTTTATGAAAACAACCAGAAATAGGACCTCATCAAATTAATTTATATTAATAAAAAAATAATATGAAATATAATAACGAAGAGGACGAATTTCTAATAAAGAATTATGAAAATAAAGGACTTTCTTGGTGTTCTAAAGAATTAAATAGAACAAAATATTCAATCAAAAACAGAGCTAAAATTCTTAAATTGAAAGTCGATAGAAGAGTCGCCAATTCGAATTTTACAAAAGAAGATATAGATTTTTTATGCAATAATTATTCTACTATGGGAACTGAAATCATTTCGGTAAAATTAAATAAATCTAAAAGACAAATTAGAAGGAAAATCAATGAATTAAAACTAAGAGTAAACAAAGATTATATTAGTGAAATTCATAGAAAAGTAACGCAAAATTATTGGAATAATTTTGAAAAACCATTTAATAAATTTAAAGTCAACCCTGAAAATTTCATGAAACCATCAACACCAGAAGTATCCTATATACTAGGAATTTTATGGGCGGACGGTTTTATTAAAAACAGCGGGAAAGGAAAGGAGAATTCAGTCGGAATTGAAAATTTAACTGACGATGTACTCGATATTAAATGGATTTTTGATAAAACCGGAATTATCTTTTACTGGAAATTATGAGCAAGATTGGAAATGAAATTTTATAATTATATGTCCATTTTATGAAATTCCGTTTTCACACCTAAACAATCGCAAAAAGTCAATTTGGTTAAATCATGAAAATCGTATGTTTTTATTTCAGGTACAGGGTTGTGACCTATTAGCTGATGATAACCAGGTAAAGGCTTTGTATAGATTTCTTGTTTACCAGCCCAAAGTGGTCCTCCAACTTTATCATGTCCTCCGCGTAAATGACCTACCATAAAAATAGGATCATAATTAAATTCAAACATCAAATTTAAAATATCAGCGATGTTCTTACAATCATCTAAATATGGAGTAAAACGATTGTTAGTTTTTCTGTCTAAAACAGGTTGAACAAAATATTGCCACCAACCACGATGAATTCCAGCGTGAGTCCAGATATTATATCCTTCTTGATAAGCTAACTGAAATAAATTACGATTTTCACGAAATAATTCATTTAAGTCGTGATACATCTCGGGGCGAAATCCGCTAATATTTTCATTTCTTACATAAGCTATTTCATGATTTCCCCACAGCAAAACAACATTATCTGGATAATCTTTTTTTAATTGAATGATTTCCAATAAATTATCTAAAATTTGATCGTTTGTTCTCTCATAAGCATCAACATAATCACCCAAGAAAACAACTTTATCTATAGCCATTCCTAGACGGCAATACATGATTTCATCAGTATCTTCATTGATACGATAAACCGCGTTTTTCCATCTATCGCGACCATGAACGTCACCTATTGTAACAATTCGCATATTATTAGAGATTTAAGCAAATTTAAGAAAAATATTGAAATCTAAAAAATTATTCTTGTTTTATTTCCACTTCTTTAGATTCAGCTTTAGTTTTTTCTTCGTCTTCTCTTTCTGTAACATATTTTCTGGGGCATTCTGCATGATAGGTATTATTCCATTGATAATTTCTATAAGGCTGTGGTAATCTTGTATAGTTGTCTGTTAATAAATTATGCTCGAAATTAACATACATCGAATCAAACGGACAATAATTCAGGAATCTGGTTTCTAATGATATTAAGAGGGTAGAGTAGTTTGGAGCGGTTGATTTTTCAATAGCGTTATATTTATTTCTTAAATATTCTCTTATCATAATATCATATTTTCCCCCCACTCCATAAGCATTACCCCACACTGTATGAACTTCGCCCTTTTTCCAATCTCCAACGGTTTCTACTTGTGGACCTTGTTGGAACGATCTACGTGCTACTATAACATCATTATCCCAAACAACAGCGACTCCACAATTATCTGGATTTTTTGTATAAATGTGAAATTGTGCTAAAGTTGGTTCTGGATAATTTCCAAACGCATTCTCGGCTTGTTTGAAATTAGCACAACTATAACCAAAATTTTTTATAAGTTCGTTGTTGTAATTGTAACCTCTGAGAAGTTCTTCGCCTCTATATTCTACAACTCGAGCGGATTTGTTTTTTATTTCAATGTTCCATTTATTTATAAAAGACTCTAAATCAACTGGTTTAATATAACTGTTTAAATAAGCTTCATTATACACTTCACGTAAAACTTTTGTTGATTTCATTTTAACTCTGCGCGGTGATGTCCATAAATTTCCTTCGCTGAAAAAACGCGGTTTAATAAAAGAGATATTTCCTTCAGCGTCAACATCAAAATAATCTGGAGGTTCTTTTGTTGAATATTTTCTTTCAATACCTTCTTTTAATCTCAAATAAAATTCAGCCACTTTATATTCGTTTTTCATTGGCATTAAAATTTTCAAAAGTTTATTGGATATTTGAAAGAATATCTTTTCATCTGGATCTTTTGGAGGAAGATCAGATTGAATTTGCTCATTAAGAAAATCTAAATAGTGTTTTATTATCATTTCATTATTATTGTTTTTTTACCCCATACTTAATCCTCTTGTAAAATAATATGGATCTCTTTCAAAATTTAAATCTGGTTCTGGTTTTGGTTCGTTTAGATGTTTTTCTTCTTCTATTCTTTTTTTAACAAGTTTTGTAGGACAACTTGCTCCATAAGCTCTTGTCCATTTATGATTTCCTCCTCCACCATCGGATAATAAATTATCTTCAAAACACACTTCCATTCCATCGAAAGGAGGGTATGTAAGAAATCTGGTTTCAAATTTAATAATAAAAGATCCATCTTTTGTATGCATTCCATTGGCGTTGTATTCTTCCCTTAAATAATCTCTTATCATAACGTCATACACACCACCACATCCATAATGATTTCCATAAACAGTATAATATTGTCCTTTTTTATAATATCCTCTATTTTCAACTTGAATTCCTTGTTGATAAGTTCTTCTTCCCATTATTTTTCCTTTATCGACAACTACCACAACTCCACAATTATCTGGATTTTTAACATAAACATCATAAATATTGGTGTTTCTACCTTTATACCAATTAGCGCAAGAAAGACCGAAATTAGAAGATAACTCTCCTGTTACACCATAAGCTCTAAGAACATCTTCACCTCTTAGATCTTCTATGTGAGGTTTGTTATCTTCTTTTCTGTGTAATATCGACCACTTATTTACAAAAGCTTCGATATCAGTTTGCTTTATCTGACTATTTATATAAGACTCGTTGTATATGTCGCGTAATATTTTTGAAGCTTTAGATTTTTGTCTTCTTTGTGAAGAAAATTCATTTCCTTTAAATTCTTCAAAATATCTAGATTTTAAAAAACTTATATTTCCTTCTGTGTCAACATCTAAAAAATCAACTGGATCTGTCACCAAATATTTCCTATCTACTCCTTCTTTCAAGCTAATAAGAAGCATGGCTACTTTATATTCATCCATCATTTTTGTGAGATCTTTCACTAAATTTTGAGATAAATTAAAGACTCTTCTATCTTCAACTTGCTCATTTATAAATCTATCAAATCTAGTTATCATATTTAATTCTTATCTTTTTGCTAGTCCATACAAATATCCATTAACAAAAGTACTGATTATTAATGGAGATTCACTTCCCCTGGTCGTAAATACGACTTTTCCCTCAATAGACACACTTCCGTTGGGACCATTCACATTCACGTTAAAACTTGGAACTCTTCTTTGTATCAATCTACACATCAGAGTTAAATTTTCAGTGTCTTGTTGAGACCATTCTTCATTTACTTTAAAATCTTCAAAATTTTTCATTAGTTCTTTTATTTTCTTAGTATATATATTAAAAAAATTAAACACATTTTATAAAAGGTAATATAAATAAGAAAATTATGATTTTTATAAAATAATATATATGAATATGATAAACAAAGAAAAAATAACTATTTCCTTAGATAAAGAAATTATAGAAAAATTGGAAAAAATATCTGATGAACAATGCGTTAATAAAAGCAAATTCATAAATAAAATATTAAAAGAACATTTTAAAAAATTATGATATTGTCAGAAAAAATTGATATAACGATATCAGCCAATAATAAAAAACATTATTTACAATGGTTTGATGATATCAAAGTAGGTGATAAGAAACAAGTATCTATCGAAATGATTCCTACGGGAAGTCATAAAATAATTACTTGTAAATGTGATATTTGTGGCGATGAAAAAAATATTCCATATCGAGATTACATTAAGAGTTTAAATAATGGTAATATTTTTACATGCAATAAATGTAAAGATTTTAAAGTCAAAAAAACTAATCTGGAAAAATATGGAGCAAAAAATTATTATAACAAAGAAAAAAGTAAAAGAACATGTTTAGAAAAATATGGTGTCGAAAACGTTTTTCAAAATGAGGGCATAAAGAAAAGAATAAAGGAAAATAATTTGGAAAAATATGGAGTTGAATATACTTCACAAACAGAACATAATAAAAAGAAGTCGAAAGAAACTTGTATAGAGAAATATGGCGTAGAGCATCATTTAAAAAACAAAGATATTTTAGATAAGCAACATCAAACTAATTTGGAGAGATATGGAGTCGAACACACTTCTCAAAATAAAGAGGTGATGAAAAAAATAATAGAAAATTCAAAAAAGACAAGAAAAGAAACATTTTTAAATAAATATAAAAATAATCCAAATATTTTAGAAATAGATTACGAGAATAAAATTTTTAAAATGACATGTAACAAAGGTCATGTCTTTGAAATAAATTTTGGTCTATTTCATAATAGAAAAGTCTTGAAAAACGAATTTTGTGTCGTTTGTAATCCAATAGATTCATCAACGAGTGATCTAGAAAATCAATTATTAAAATTCATCGGAGAAAATTATAATGGAACAATTAAAAAAAATAAAAAAATTCTAGAAGATTTCGAAATAGATATTTATCTGCCAGATTTAAAACTTGGATTTGAATTTAACGGATTATACTGGCATAGCGAATTGTTCAAAGATAAAAAATATCATCTAAATAAAACCGAAGAATCTGAAAGAAACGGAATAAAATTGATTCACATTTATGAGGACGACTGGTTATATAAACAAGAAATAGTAAAATCTAGAATATTAAATCTTTTGGGCAAATCCGAAAAAATTCACGCTAGAAAATGTGAAATTAAAGAAATAGAAAACAATGATTTGATTAGAGAATTTCTCAATAAGAATCATTTACAAGGATTCGTTGGGTCAAAAGTAAAAATAGGACTATTTTATAACGATGAGTTAGTTTCTTTGATGACGTTTGGTGCTCTTAGAAAATCCTTGGGACAATCAAAAGTAAAAGATGTTTATGAAATGATAAGATTTTGTAATAAATTAAATACCAATGTAATAGGAGGGGCTGGTCGCATGTTTAAATATTTTATAGAAAAATATAATCCCAAAGAAATTATAAGTTATGCAGATAGAAGTTGGTCATCCGGTGGTTTATATGAGAAACTAGAATTTAAATTGGTGCATAAAACGAGGCCAAATTATTATTATTTTAAAAATAAAAACAAATATCATAGATTTAACTTTAGAAAAGATATTTTAATAAAAAACGGAGCTGATCCAAATAAAACAGAGTACGATATAATTGTTGAGAAAGGATATTATAGAATATATGACTCTGGAAATCTAAAATTTATCTGGACATCTTAAACCAAGATACGGTGCTTTGTTCCTTTATATAAGTTTTTACTTCTTCTACCATTTCTTTTCCTTGTGTGATAATATCATTAGCGTTATAAGTAAAGTTACCTGGCATGTTGAAATTAAAACGACCAATCAATTCGCCCATTCTGCTTCTACACATTCCAATAACAAATCTTTTAAACATTTCAAAATCAAATAATTCTTCTTCTTGAATTCTTACCCAGCATTCCAACATTAAATTGGATTGATCTTTAATTTCTGATAAAAAGTGCAATCTTTTGTTTATGTGATTGTAGTTATGAGCTATGGTGTTTTTTGTAAGTTTATTAATTTCATCAGCAAAATAACTAATAGTAGATCTATAAAGCGCCAAATCACCAGCTGTAGTTACAAAAGAAGTCAAGAATGGTTGATTGGTTACACCAAGATTGATGGATAGATTTGGCGCTTGAATACCTAATCTGAACAAAGATGTATCTTCCATTTTCACTATCTTTGTTATATTTTCAACTTCCTCGGGTAATTGAAAATATTGAAACATCGCATATGTTTCTCTCGCCAGTTTGTCATATTTTAGAAAATAATAAAATTTTTGAACTGCGTATTGATAATTCTTATAAAACCACTCCAGAGCAATTTCTTTAATAACACGTCTAACTTCTTGATCGGGAAGAACTTTTGGAAGTGATCCAGAGAATGTTAAATCCTGTTGTACAATATCTATTAACTGCTCAAATGTTATTGAAGCCATGTAATAATGTCTTTTTTTCTATATATTAATTTTTATTATCTAAATATTTTTTAATTACAAAATCAAATAAATCTTTGTGTTTATTAAAATAATCATGTATTGGAATTAATAGAATATCTAGAACAATACGATATATATTGTCATCGTCTATTTTTTTAATGTTACCTTTTTTTATATTATAAGAAGGTCTGAATTCGAAATCCGATATCATATCCCACTCTCCGATTGTTCCAAAATAAACATATTCATTATCTCGTATTTTTAAATAAATTTCAAAAGATGCTGATGTTAGAACAATTCGCGTTTTAGAAGTTTTTTTTACATATAAAGAGTTATCTAATTCTTTAAAATCAATTTCATCCCAGTCTTCCTCGCCATAAGGATCTAATGGATTATATGCGATAATTCGTTTTTTATTTCCAATAAATTTCAATTCTTCTGATATAACAAATTCTTCAAAAGTTACCATTTCTTCTAATTTGCCTTTATTCCACCATCTTATTTTGGGAGTAAAAAATTCTTTTTTTTAATTCAAAATGACCGAGAGTCATTCTCATGTCTTTTTGTACATCATTTTCAAATTTTATCGTAGCAATATGTCCACCTGGACGAATTTTTACTATTTCCCCTATTCCAGGATCATCTTGATATCCTACAAGACCCGTGTATCTTACAATATCCCCAACTTGTAATAAATCGACATTATCTACTGTTATTCTAATCCATCTTTTCATCAACTTTATATATTAAATTTTGAAAAATTTTTTTTAATATATAAAACTAAAACTCGTAAATGAAAATGATAAGATTTTCTGACTACATAAAAGAAGCAGCAAACATAAAAAGCAACGACGGGATACTTGTTATAGTTGATGTTCAAAAACAATTTGATAAGTTTACTCCACAGAATTTTGAAGGAAATATTTCAAAATATTGCAAAGAATTTCCAAAAGATGATAACTCGGGCAAAGGAGTCTATCAAATATGGGACGCTAACAAAGCTCAAAATTTTAGTTACAACTTCCCAAACACTTTACAAGTTATTAAAAAAAATTATGGAACTAAATTTGATAATAGAATAAGGAAAATAGCAGAAAATTTATCCAAAAAATATCCAAATGCTAAAGAAGGACAACAATTCAAATTAAAAGATAGCAATTCATTTTTGGTTAGAGTTAACAACAATCACAAATGGTTTTATGTCAACGAAGATTTATATAATCTTTATTTGAAATTAAAAGGAAAAACTATTATATTGGTTGGTGGAGCCTCGGAAGAATGTCTCTCAGATTTATATGTCTCCATGAAATCCTTCGGGATTAATCCAATCTACAACCACGATTATATTTATAGTGCTCAAACCAACGATAATCAGGTAGCTGCCCCCAAATAATCTTCATAATTTCTATTATATTTCTTAGAATTAATACGTCTCTTTGTTAAACACAAATTTTTAATGTCTGCTATATCTTCAGCATTAATTTTATTTTTAAATCCCTCAAAAATTGTTATTTTATGATCGATCGTTGGATAATTCCCATCGTGATATGGTAAACTAAAATTATCTCTTATATATTCACCGTCATAATAATCTAATCCGTTCCAATTTTCTAATAATTTATTTTTGACTTTTTTTGTCAACGAATAAACTTTACTTTTATATAAATCGAACTCGTTTGTTAAAATATTATATCCCATTTTTTTGTGATATTCAAGTCTTTTCTCCGCCATTTCTTTCGACATTTGCGGATGTGGAACACCATAATTTTTCATACTAGTTTCTTCACTTTTTCCTTTAAAATCTTTATTTAACACATAATATTCAACACCATGTTTCTCCAACATCGTTTTCTTTCTCTTCTTTTTAATATTTTCACATTTAGAAGGATTATCCACTCCATAGTTTTTGATATTAGTTTCTTTGACTCTTTTTTTAGATTCTTCTGTTTTAGAATAATATTCCACTCCAAATTTATTCAAAGAGGTCAATTTAGCTTTCATTCTACCACATTTTGATCCACAAACATAAATGTTGTGTTTATTGAAACTTTTTAGGTAGTGTCTATACATCAAATCTTTTTCTTTTCCACAGACATCACATTTAACTTTAACTATACTATGACTTCCTTTGTTTAAATGCTCTACCGGAACTATCAATTTTTCTCCCTTTTTTAGATTTGAATATCCAAGTGATATAAAATGTTTAAAATTGGCTGAATTTAAAGTCACCTCAGCTTCTTTACTTATTATCATTTTTATCATTTTTATTTTTTAAAAATTCTTTTATCAATATTTCTGTTAATTTATTAATTTGATATCCATTTTCTTTACAAAAGATTTTGAATTCTTCGTGGGTTTCATTTTCAATGTGTAGAGTTTTCATATGACGATATTTTATTATTATATATTAAAATAAAAAGTCAAAAAATACCAATTTTGATAGCATAAAAAAGGGAACCAAAATTTGGTTCCCTTTTTAATTGAGGACTTCTAATTATTACTGGATTGGCATCATCATTGTCATGTTTGTTCCCTGCCCCATCATATAATTTGGAAGCTGTCCATCCCATTTATTAATCCATTCGAGAGTAATAATCTTTGGATTTTTATTAATAGCATCTCCCTTGATCTGAAGAGCTTTAGCTTCACCTTCGGCTGTCTGAATGACAATTTCCTTATCAATCTTAGCCTGAATTAGGAGTTCCGACTTTTGTTTGGTCACTTCAATAAGAGTGAGAGCTTTCTGTTCCTGAACCTTTTTATTCTTGATTTCCTCTTCGTATTTTGGATCGTAATAAACTTCACGAATGTCTATCTGTTCAAGAATGATACGCCAAGATGCCAATTCTTGCTTCATTTTGGCAAGAACCTTATCCTGAATTTCCTTACGTTTCATAGAATAAGTTTGAATAGGAGTATACTCAGAAACAGTCAAAGCGAGACAAGATTTCAGTTTAGCTCTAATAACATTCTCTTCCAACCAAAGATAACGACTCGATTCATTTCCATCTTGGGGAGTTACGTTCTGATAAATCCAGGGAGCTTGATTAGCATCGATCTTCCATGATGCAGAAATGTCAAATCCCATTTTAATACCTTCTGATGTTGGAGCCCAAATAGCATCGTCATTCTTATCCTGTCCATCTTTTGCCTGTTGAGCGCAGGTGTAAACCCACACAGTCTTATCCATAATGTGAACATCCCACCAAGGCATTACAACACGCCAACCCGTGTGAAGAGGTTCTTGTTTAACTCCAGTTGGAGTTGTTACAACACCAACACTCTGACCATCAATTTTTACAATGAAAATCCAAAAAAGAATTAAAAGAATAAAAGATATTCCTGATATCCATGCAACGGGCACAGTAAAAGGCAAATTAAAAGCCGGTGGTGCCTGTCTTCCACGATTTCCACCAGCCTCTTGTACCCTCAAGAAATCCTCACGATTCATTTTTGAAACTTTATTGGCGATTCCTCCGCCAATACCATAAATTAGCCCAAGAAGAGCTAAAATAACTAATAATGCCATCATTTTTTATAAAATATTAGAAACGCCTACTCTATTCAACCATTTTCGGCATCCTGGTTAGAATACAAATGTAAAAAGAAATAAAATATCTGCAAAATAATTTTAAGAAAAAAATTTATTATTCTTCTCCCCAATCCTCCTCACCATAAGGATCATCTGCGGAAATAACTATTTTTGGAGGTTTTTCTTTTTTTAAATGTTCCATAGAACACCAATATGATTTATATTCAGGATCTATCCCATCACCGCCATGCAAACCACCTGACCACCTGTTATCAAATAAGATACTCTATCGCCTACTTTAAAGGCTTCATTGATGAAATCTGAATAACTTTTCATTGTGAATAAATTTTGTCATAAAATCTTGTTATAATATCAATCAATTTTTTAATTTTTCCTTCTTTTCTTAATTTCTTAAAAACAAGATTTTCTATTGAAAATTCTCCTTCCTCGGTAAGAC
>Ga0209099_1000144_pt1 | contig 81839 bp, 84 predicted proteins | sample AD_JPNHW2_MetaG_FD_184430 | JGI IMG/M metagenome (GOLD analysis project Ga0209099, IMG submission 184430) | Active sludge microbial communities of municipal wastewater-treating anaerobic digesters from Japan - AD_JPNHW2_MetaG (SPAdes) (version 2) | ecosystem: Engineered > Bioreactor > Anaerobic...
CGGTCCAATTGATAAGATATCTCAGTGATTATATCGCTTTTGGCTAGTCGTATTTACTGGCGGTTCATTTCTTTGGCACAACCCATACTGCCACAATCCCCGCAAACGCCAGCTAGAACCGCTCCGGACCATCCCAAACATAGAATTGCGCCGGTGAAAACGTCGCCTCCGGTTCGGAAACACCACCCGACCCAACAAACCGGATCATCGCAGAAGTAAATCGCACACGGCATGAAAAAGCCGTCAGCGTCTTCCTTGTAGCAGTCTCGGTGGCCGACTTCCACAGCACAATCGTCTCCGTTGTCCTGATCTGTGTAGTGCTTCGCTGCCGGCATATTTGGGATCTCGTGACTGTTGCTGCTGGAGTCGAGGTCGATCGCGCCCATGCAGGTGATAACCGCATCGAGGATGTACTAAAGGGTGTAGTTCTCTGTGCTTTCGTAGGAAAGGGGGGCGGGACGGTCATGACGGTTCCGTAATCTCTGACAAAACCTTTGGTTGAAAATATCTCTTTAAGATAGGGTCCTTAGTATTTGCTGAAAGGGAAGAGGAATAATTAAGGGGAGTTATTTTTTCAATTAAAGGTCTCTATGAAGGGTTTACATTATCTTGAAAGATACAAGGTCTTTTGTGAATAATTCGAATATGCAAACAACCATATCCCTCAGATTCATACGATTGAATTGAACAAAAAGGATCCTTTCCCCATGCCGCCCCCATCACAGATGAGTATCGAGGAAATCGCCGAGCTTTTAAATATCGAAGATCTCTCCGAAAGTACGTATATCGAAATCAAAAAAGCAACCGGCGGGGATGGAAAAGGTCAGTTACCCGAATCGTTTTTTTCAACCTACAGTGCATTTGCCAACACCCAGGGCGGAATTGTCCTTCTCGGATTTCAGGAAGTCTCACCCGGTGAATTCGTTCTCATCGGGATCGCCGAACCCGGCCGGGTCATCGACCAGCTGTGGAGCAACCTGAACAACCGCGAAAAAGTCAATATCAACATCTTAAAAGACAACGATGTTTCTGTCGGTACACATGACGGAAAACAATATATCAGGATCGTTGTGCCACCGGCACGGCGCGAGCAGAAACCCGTATATGTTGGGAAAAATCCCCTGACCGGGACATACCGAAGGAATTTCTCCGGGGATTACATCTGCGACGAATCCACGGTAAAAAGGATGATTGCCGAACAGGTCGAAGAATCCCGCGATGCAAAATTGCTGTCACATTTCACTAAGAATGACCTGGACAGCAATACCCTTCGGGCCTACCGGAACCGATTCAGCAGCACCAAACCGACGCACCCGTGGAACAATTATGATGACCATGAATTCCTTCGGTCAATCGGTGGGCTCACACGGGATCGGGCATCGGGAGAGGAAGGCCTGACCCTTGCCGGACTCCTGATGTTTGGAAAACTGAGGCCAATCCTCGATGCAGTCCCCCATTATCTTGTCGATTACCAGGAGCGCAGACCCGAAGATGATGACGGGACACGGTGGATAGACCGAATCACCACGGATGGAACATGGTCTGGCAATCTCTACGATTTCTTCCAGATTGTCATCCAGAAACTGTACCGGGATCTCAAGGTACCGTTCAAACTGAAAGGGCCCTCCCGCATCGATGACACCCCCGTTCATGAAGCCTTGCGTGAGGCACTGACCAATACGCTTGTTCACGCGGACTACAGCGGTACGGTCCCGATCCTTATCATCAAGCGACCTGATATGTTCGCGTTTCGGAACCCGGGTACCATGAGGGTTCCGGTTGAGGATGCAATTCGCGGGGGTGTCAGCGATTGTCGCAACAGGAACCTCCAGACGATGTTCGATCACATCGGGTATGGAGAACGGGCAGGTTCAGGCCTCCCGAAAATTTTCCAGAACTGGAGAGAACAGCTCTGGCGTCTCCCGGAACTCAGAGAAAAATTCAATCCTGAACAGACGATCCTCGTCATGCGGATGATGAGCCTCCTTCCCGAGGCCGTCATGAAGAGTCTCGAAAGCCGGTTCGGACCGGAATTCAATGAATTGTCCGAAGAGCAAAAGCTCGCACTTGCTACGGTCGCCATTGAAGGCAGCGTAACCCATGCACGGATTAAGGAAATGTCGGATATCCATCCGCATGATCTTTCGAAGGAATTAAAGGACCTTGTAACCCGCAGATTCCTCCAGTCTGCCGGGGCAACCCGGGCGATGGTCTATACATTCCCCCGACCGGGAGTGCCAGAATCAGATGATACCGTCCAGATACGGCTCGATGCGATAACGGAACAAAAGGGAGGTAGCTCCGTGCTTTTGCCGGACAGCTCCGAGCATTTGGTACCGGGCTCCGAGCATTTGGTACCGGGCTCCGAGCATTCACCATTGCGTACACTGGTTGATGAGCGGTTTCTGGGCCGGAAAAAAGTATCAAACACATTAATGGTGGAAACAATCCTCATCCTCTGCACCGGACATTTCCTGACGCTGGATCATCTTGCCGATCTCCTGAAGCGGTCCCCGGACACGATCAGGACACATTATCTCAACCAGATGGTAAAGAAAAATTTACTTGAACTGAAATATCCCGATAAACGCACCCATCCGGATCAGGGATATAGGACACGAAAATAACAAAACCGGGAACTTTTCGATGTTGTCGAAGTCCACACCAGCCTGGATCTTACTTTGAGTTTGTCGAAAAAGAAATATTTGAACCGAGGGGCATTCACGGTAAAGGAGTGCATTACGTTTTGGGTAAAAGCGCCAGAAAAGCGCCATAAGCGCCATTCTGGATTGTAGGTACAGCGTACCCACAAATTCCTAAAAACATCTTCCTCGCTATGAGCAATTGTCCTGACACTGTCGCAACAATCGCGCAAACACTGTCTGCGCAATTGACGAGACGATAATGAGTCAGACGCTGTCTGACCAATCTTCGCAGAACGAAAAATCTGTACTGGCAGTTCTCCGGACTACCCGGCTACTATCCTGAATTGATTTTCCCCATTATCACTGATACCTTTATGACCATATCACTAAAATGCGATACCTGCTAACGTCATATGTTACCTAAATGAGTCAATCGGCCGGGCATGTCAGGCCCTTCTCCTCCGGCGGAGGCTGGCCCTTTAGGCCCTTCTCTGGCCCTTCTGTTTTTTAAAAAACGTTGTCTCATGAATGTCTCGAATATCTGGATTACTCATAGGCCCCTTAGGCTCCTTTCTGGCCCCTTTGATCAGCGATTTTTATCGTTTATGTCGGTATCAGAATTGTCCACCCACTGATTGGATAATTATCCAGACGCCGTCTGGATTATGTTCAGTCTGAAAATTCCCCAGGCACTGTCTTTGAGCAATTGAACGAAAATTTAGCAAATTCAATTGGGCAAACAGTGTCTGCCAAATTTATCAGGAGCAAAATTGGCATTCAGCGCCTGCGAAACCGTCATATTACCCCGGCCTCCTCCGCCTCTTTCCTCACCCCTCTCCCATAACAATGCTCACACAACATCACCCCGGTCTCCCGGTCGATCCACATCGCTTTCTCCATCCCGCAGACCGAACATTTCCCGAGATCCGCCGTCACTCTGGCGCACCGGGAAACAACCACCGTACCCGGCAGCGGAACCGCTGCCATCTGCTCCGCTCTGACCGCCACATCGTAGCACGAACGACAGATCCGCCGGGCGTCCTGCCGGTCCCGGGGCCGGGCCAGTCGTTGTGCCGTCAGTTTTTCAACATACCGGGAACCCGTCTTCCCGCAGGACCAGCACCGGGACTTCGGCTCCGGGATGTCGAGTTTTTTGTAGTCGCGGGCCCGGATGGGCCGGACCCGATCCTTGTTTACAGCAGGAGGGTCCGGATCCGGGCTTGTTTCAGCAGTTTTACAGCATGTGCTGTAAACAATCGGGGCACTTTGCGGGGCCGGATTCGCGATCTTTGCCGCTCCGGGCAGAGATCGGTTTTTGTTTACAGCAATTTCAGAATCATGGAGACACTGATCAGAACTTTTACCGGAATTGTTGTCCCCTCCATAATTCCGGTTTTGCTGTAAATGACCTTCTCTTAGTACAGAATTATTTGTACAATCATCATCTTTACCCGAACCGGGCGCACCGGGTTTGCCATTTTGATTTACAGCAGATGCTGTAAAACTGCTGTAAACGTGCTGTAATGCTGTAAATGACCCGGCGCCATTGTCATCCTTGATCTCCCCGAGGTCATTGCATTCGATAGATCCCTTGATGTTGTGATCATGATCGCCATTGTGATCATGATCGTCATCGCTGCCGCCGTTCGGATCCCGGTCAAGCCAGCAGGCACCGCCGTCCGCCCACTGCCGGTATATCTCCCGGCTCCACGTAAACGCCTCGGTCCTTCGCCGGACGGTAAAACCGTCATCGTCATTTGCTGTCACGGTCCGGTCAGTAAACGACAGCGCCGGGCACTTCTCAAGAAGACCCGTATAGTTCTTCCCCCGGCTCTCGTAGCCCTTGATCATCCGGTAGATCGCCATGTAGGAACCGCCCGTGAACCGCTGGAGATCCTGGATAGTAAACTCCGGGAGATCAGCCTTCCCGATAACCGCGAGCAGGTCTGACTCCTTCTTCGTCATCTTCGATTCCTGCCCGCCCGCCGTACCGTTCAGGAGCGAAAAGACATCATTTGCCGCGTCGAAATCCGCCTCGTTCGCGTACACGCAAAGCGTCCCGTCCCCGCATATCTTCTGCCGGCGCTGCATGAAAAAGAGGGCTGCATGGCTCTTGATCAGGTCGTAGAGCATATCCGGGTTCCGCCGGTTACCAATCGTGTTGAACCGGATCCGCTGCGAGTAGGGGATGATCACCCAGATCATCTGCTGGTGCAGGATCTCCCAGATAGCCCGGCAGGTCAATAGTTCATCGGACTCCGCGACAAACGAGTCCGGGTCAAGCTGCTCCCGGGCCTGCTTTGCCGCCAGCACCCGGGCGTCTTGGCCGGCGGACTCATCGATCCAGCAGGTAAGCATCCGGTTTGCTACCTGATCGTCACCGGTTCCTTCCTTTTTTGCAATCCACCAGACGCACCGCTCCGGAATTGTGCAGACCCGGGAAGCCAGGTCTTTTGTAACCGTCGTGTGCGTAATCGGCTCGTGGAAGTTCGAGGTCGCTGATTTTAAGATCTCCTGGATACCGTCCGAAAGATCCGTATCGTCGCTGACGAGGACCGTCCGGGGCTTCAGGTCCTTCATGTAATAGAGGGCCTTGTTGCTCACCGTACCCTTGACCTTGTACGCATCCGGCACCTGGTGTAACATCTTTTTAAAAGCATGGGACTTGCCCTTACCGGATTCGCCGGTCACCGAGACATGCAACCCGTCAGAATTTTTTACGGCCTGCGATGCCATCGAAAGGATCATGCACCGGGCCACGATCTCATCGCCGACATGTTCCTGCGCAAACGTCGCAAGCATCAGCGCGACCGGGTCACCGTGTTCCAGCATATCGAGCGCCTTTTCACGCGCATCGGGAGAAACCGCGACCGGTTCCGCAGTACCGTCGTGTCCGGCTTTTGCCTTCGCCCGGTCTTTCTGCCAGTTTTTCTGTTTCTGCTCCCAGTCCTTCCGCTTCGCTGCCCTGTCCGGCTCGAACCGCTCGCGGAGTTCCTGCCACCGCTGGGTACCGCCGCCGCATGAATTGTGTTTGCAGCCGGCAAAGACCGCACCGTTCCCGAACTGGATTGCAAACGCACCGTCTTTATGGGCTGACGAGAACGGGCATTGGGTAAACGTAAAGAGCGTGCCGCCGCCATAGGGCTTCTCTGACCGGATATCAAGCCCATGACCGGTAAGCCAGTTCCGCAGGTCAAAGCCCTTGCCCTTCGCAGGTTCCGGCTGTTGCTGTGCGTGCTGTTCGGTCGGGAGCCGGGCTGTGAGATCGCGAAGTTGGGATACACTTGCGACCTTCAGTTCAGCCGGGGCCGAAATAATGCGACTCCTCCGGTGCGGACGGTCGGCTGTGTTATCACCTTTACGCGAGACAGTCCCGTAGAGTTTCCAGATCCGGGCCGCGTTGAAATTCGCCGTGTCCACGGCCACCCGGTCATCGGTGAAGAGTACATCGAGCGTTGCAAGACAGCTCTTCACGAGAGCTGTCGCGGCCTCATCGTTTGGCAGGTCGATAGCGTAGAGCAGGTGAGCCCCGTTGCCGGAATCAGCCCGTACCGGCTCCGGGAAACCGAGCCCGGCAATCCAGCGGGCTACCTCCCCGGCTTTTGCAAGTGCCAGCCCGTGCTCCTCGTCCGTGCTCGACACACCGCTCGGCCGCAGCGGGTCGATATCGACCGGCAGCCAACGGCGGCGCAGGATATCCGCATCGCTTGTTGTGCTGTCTTTCCTGCCAAGCCGCATCTTGATCCGGTTCGCCCGGCGGGAGAGAAGCGCCGGGTTTACCTCGTTTAACGTGATGTAGATGCCGTGCACCGAGCTGTCGGTATCAAGCGGCTCGACAGCACGGATGACGAGAGCTGGATCGGAAAAATAACCGCTGTGGGTGAACTTGTCGGAAAGTGCCCGGACCTCGACAACCTCTCCGGGCCGGGTCAGCAGGCACAACGCGTCGCGAAGGTGTGCATCCATGCTTCGCACCCTTTACCCCGGCGGGCGGTTTTTAGCCCGGAACCGGGAGCAGTCATCCATGATGCTCCCCGTCCTGCAGGCCGCCCGGCTCTTTTTGTGTCACCATATCCCGGCACTCGTCCCGTGACAGGACGGTAACGGTATACCGGTGATTGAACCGGCGCTCGATACGGATGTTAAAGACGGCCTCGCGTTTCTTTCGTATCTGGTCGGATATCACTTTGGGGATCAGGTACAGCGGGATGCCTTCGACACTTTCGGTCACGACAGGCAGGCCCACGGTTTCACCGGGCATAGAGAGCCACCTCGCGGATCGTGTTTTGTGAGATCTCAAAGCAGTGGATCATTTTGTTCGGCGAAACAACCCAGACCTCGCAGTGGAGGACCGCATCGCCCGGATCCTTTAGCAGCAGGGAACGAAACTGGCAGCACTCGAACCGGCAGGACGATTCGACATAACGCTCGTTTATGGTACCATACGCCATCCGCAGTTTCACGCAGAGCACCTCGTCATCTTTTCCTATTCCGACGAGGTGGAGCGGGATGTAGCGCGAAAGATAACTACTCTCGACCGGGAGCACCGGGTCGTACCCCCGGGACATGAGGACACCACAGGCCCGCTCCCGGTAGGACGTAAACGCGCTCTGTGCGATCATTTTCTGCCTCCCGCCGGGGTGTTATCTGCCGGTGCTGAACAGATCTCCCGTATTCCCCCGGTATAGATCTCAAACCTCTGGAACTGATCACCCGGGACCGACACCCAGACCTCGAACCGGATGTGATCTGCTTCTGTCAGGAAACCGAAAAACTTCTGTTTTATCATCCGGATCTCGGTCCCGCAGAACTCTTCTGCATTCCTGCTGTCGAGCCGGTGCAGCGAGACTTTGAGTATGACGAAAACGGAATTGTCACCGCCATCGACCCGGGCACAGCGGGCAAATATGACGCAGGGACCGGAATGACAGTTCATGCTCCCGGTATTGAGAACAACAGCATCATAGCCCTGCATTTTCAGCCGGCGTTGTGCCTCGCGCTCAATGATTGCCATTCTCCGGCCGCTGCTCATGCTACCCCTCCGGCAACGGGTGACGTGGATGGGTTGACTGCAAACCTGGGAATTTCTCGTATAGAATCCAGCCGGATTTCAAAGGGCCGGAACCCGTAACAGAGAGAATACGTCCAGATCTCGCAGCAGAGGCCGGGCTCTTGTGGGTCGTGTGCAAGGTATTTCCGGAACTGCCCGACATCCCGACTAAACTGTGTCTCGATTTTCCCGGCAGAGATGGGCCGGCGTGAGGTTTTCCGGATCCGGATGAACCGGGTCTCGCCCGGTTTTGACGCGACAAGATGCGCCGGTGGCGACCTTCGGGTAAACCCGGATGGCATGATCCTCACGGTATACCCGTGAGCGTGGAGGAGTTCGCCTGCGCCCTGCTCGATGACCGTTCCCCGCCGGCTGGTCATACGACACCTCCGCGTGATGCACTGCACAGCGGTTGTTTTTGTTCCCGTGTTTTTGTCGTATCAAACAGGCGTCCGGCAATAATGAGGGGGTGCCCGTGTTCCTGTGACTTTGCACTGCCAAAAAAGCCGGTCTGCTTTTTTTGGGTTCTGTCTGCCTCATGACGAGTACTCATGAGTGCGAACGTAATTTTGTCCTGCATGATTTTCACCGTGATTTTTCCTTTAATTTTCCTGCCATCCCACAAACTGGCGACACCGGGTGCACTAGTTTATAAAAAAACCAATCCGGCGCTCTTTTGGCAATGCACAGGAAAAAACCCGGCGTGATAATGACCCTCGCACGTGAATGAAGCGAAAAGGTCCCCTGTCGGATGATAATCGCACGCTGCCCCGGCACCGGATTACTCTTGGCAGCCTATCTCTTAAAAAAAGTGAAGAGCGAAAAGACCGGTGCCTGTCCGCTCCTCTTATTGTACTGCAGCCGCACGTCCAGTGCATCTGCCGCACCGCTCAAAACAACAAATCCCATAAACGGCAGGCACGCTGATACCGGGGAGGTAACCTCCTCATAAAGAACGGATTCGATTTTCGCCCTGATGGCTTTTATCGCCGTTACGATCTTCTTTTTCAGCTGCTCTGCAATTTTCTGGATCATTTGCAATAATAAACACAACAATACGCAGATATTTAAAATTCATGTAACCCGGAGGTTATACGCATGGGTTTTGCTAAAATTCGGCCGATATTTCTGGCTTTTTAAAAGATCTGCACAAAAAAAAGATCGCAGGCGCACAAAAACAAACAAAACGCATGGACGTTTGGCACTTTTGCGGCCGTATTTTTTTTAAAAACGGGAGGGTGCCGCAAAAATCAAATGGATGCGGGCACAGGAAGAGTATGGTGGATTTTGGTGAATTGCCTGACGTCCGGGATGCCCGCGTGGGTAGTTTGCCGGTTTACTAAAAATCAAGACGAGATACAACCATCTGGCAATGTGAATAAAAAAAATTGTTTTTTCTTTTCTCGCAAATCCTATAAAAATTTGTATCCTGCATGCGATAATTATTGGATCCATGAAATTTTAAAACGTTAAAAATTTTTAAATTCTCTCCAGATACCCCCTGTTTTCCAATTCTCCGTCGGAGAAAATTAACCCTCATATTCGCGTTCCTGCGGCAGTTCCGGGGCTGGGATGGGCAAAACTACACCGGAAAAATCACCACTGTGCAAAGTGCTGTTTTGGTCGTTTAAAACAGGGTCAAAATGCCGTATTTTGGCAAACGGAGCGATAATTTGCCGTATTCTCCACTGGAACCGGAACGGGCGATTTTTATAGGATTTTCCGGGAGTGATCGGGATCCAAAAAACGGAATCGGAGCCCGATTTGGGCGTATCTTATCAGGGTTTCTAAGGACACCCCTATTGGCACCCCGGTCTTATTCTCATCCATCCTTTCAGAGGGGTGATGGAAAAACTGCACTTCAGAAAGCGATACCGGACGAGTACGCGGTAATGTACGCGAACGGGAAAATGAATCGATTGAGGTATACCCGTGAAATCGATATGACCGTAACAGTTCCGACCTTAAAATGACGGACCGCTGCCGAAAAAACCGGATGTTCGTATTTTTCCGGGTTTTTGCCGGCTTTTTAATGTTAATCTGCACTGATTTCAATAATAACGGAATGGAGTGTGACATTAACCGGGCTCACATCCTGCCGGATATCCCACTGTTTCAGGGTTTCCGTTGAAGAGAGATTGTACATGATGTTGTTCCTGCACACGGTCTTGTTCATTGCACCAAACGTGGTATTCAGACCGTTTATCGCCCGTTTCCCGAATGGACGGGTATCGGAGCCAAATGAAATTTCACTGATTTCCGGCAGAGTCTGTAAATAAACGGTCGAAGTAAGACGGAGAGACCCGTACCCGTTGCCGCTGGCAAACGAATGCCCGAAAGATGCGGTCAGGTTTACTACATAAAGATCGATTGTATCGCAATTCCCCTCCAGCGGCGCAAAAACAAACTGGTTATCGGCAGTGGGGGTCTGGTTTTTTACCGGCGTCTGGTTTCTGGTAAATGATGCTGTCGCAAACGATTTGGCAAAGGCTTCAAGAGACCCGGATTCAAGCGAACTGTTCACTTCGTTCATAGTGTAATACTGAAGCGGCGACTGGAGCGTTTTGTATTTGGTCACATTGATGTACCCGTACTGCCACCGGTATCCCTGTTCCTGCCAGAAATTTGCGACGGGTTCATAGGAAAATGTCACGAGCGTCCCGTTGAAGGTGCGGACCGGCCCATCATCCGGGTTTCCTGTCAGGTTCAGAGTATAGACCGGAGTACTTATTTCCTGTACCCGTAGCGTCCCGCTTGACGTAAGTGGATTGACCGTAACATCCCCGCCGCCCAGCTGCACCGGTTCGGAAAATGACAGGTGGTTCTGGTGGGATGAAACGGCATATTCAAGGTCCGATGAAAAACGCTGGAATGAAGAAGCCACGTTTTTTAAGTGTTCGACTTCATCTGCCTCTTTCATTGAAGGAACATATACCGCGTTCCAGATCGAGAGCACTGTCACGATTGCCGCAAGGATGAGCATGACGGCAATGATTGGCGCTAACGCATCATCTTTCATGACTGCCCGCCCCAGATTTTCCCGGAAAAAAGAACAGCCCGGTCTGTCGCAAGGACAACCGATTCATCCCCGGCAAAAGGCGATCCGGTATCGGCCGTGATATTTCCCCCAAGATCAAAAACCGTACTTCCCGGTTCGCTTGGATCGGGAACAAACGTAAACACCCTCTCCCCGGTATAGGTATAGACGGACTGGGTTGTCTGGTTTGAGACAATGAGCCTGACACTGCTGATTTTTATCCAGTCCCCTCCCTTGTGCCACAGGGTCACGCTCCCGGAGGTATCATTGCTCATCATGAAAGTCACGCTCGGGCTGCGATCAGAGGGCAGGTAATTGGGAAGCTGCGATGAAAAGACCGCAGCAAGGATAAGCACAATCCCGATCATGAGCATCTCCCCGACAACTTCGGAAACCGCCCGGCAGTCGTTGTTTGTTTTTCGCATAAAATCCCTCACACAATAAATACGAACATGACAACAGCCGCCACAAGCATCACGATACTGTGCTTAAAGCCGGCAAGAACACTGTTTGAACTGAACTGACCTGCCATGATCCCGGAGAACAGGCCAAGAATAATACCGATATTGAACATATCTGCCACGTTCTGTGCAGTGTTGAGATTGACTGAATACTGGGCAAAGCTCGAAATGAACGGACCGTTGAGCTGGTATGCCGTGTAGAGATAGATCCCAAACGACAGGTAAATGATCATGACGTAGACGATAGCCGAATTGATCCGGTCGCTTTTCAGCTTGAGGTAGTGTTCGAAATCGGCAATTGCAATAAGAAAAATATCCCGCAGGTTTGTTGTGATCTCACTTGCCTTGACAAGCAGCGAAATCGCACGCTTAACCGAGACAAGACCGATGCGTTCCTCCATCCGGACAAGTGCCGAACTGATGTACGTCCCCGTCCCGACATCTCTTGAGACAATTGCCAGTTCAGAACTCAAAAGCCCCAGTTTCGTATTGGAAATCCGGTGAATAGCATCGGGCAGCGTCAGGCCGATATCGATCATATCGGACAGTTCACGCAAAAATTCCGGCATATTCGCCTCGACATTGCTGACATACCATTTTCGTCCTTCGTAAGCAACCGCCACGGGTGCCATGAACGCAATGACGATAAGGCACATCCCGGCCGGGAATGTATTTTTCGGGAACAGGTTTTCCATCCCCCCGGTAAACAGGACAAGGGCAATAACAGCGGCACATATTCCGCCGGCAATAAGGCTGTAATCGTAATTGGCAATGTATGTACGGAACGGGTGCCGGAGCATGGTGTAGACCCGGTGTTCGTTCTTTTTTGTCTGGAGATACTTAAGAAATTCCGGATCTTCCGCGTACGGATTATCATTTGCCGTAAGTGCCGAACTGAAATCCGAGGACTCCATCTCCCTTTTTGTAATCTCAAGGTTCTCGGGCGGCATCATGACCGAGAGCATCCAGATCATGATGATAGCACCCGCCGGGAGGCACAGGTACATGAACGGCAGGAGCCAGCCCATCCCGGACGAGCTTGTCATGCCCTGCGCAACGATCATGATGATAAGGGCAATTGGCCCGGCGACAAACGCAGAGACATAGACCTCGGCCATGATCTCGATTGTTTTTAAGAGGACTTCCAGTTCCCTCCGCGCCTGTTCGTGAAAGAATTCTGTTTTTGAAGAAAGGTATGCGGTAATGTCGCCACCGCTTTCATACACAACACCAAGGTCGTTTATAAAATCGCGGAATACTGGCGAAGGGGTGGTTTTCTGAAGGTTTTTTAAAGCAGTAATCAGGTCGTCGCCAAAGAGTTTTACGTCCCGGACGACAAGACCGAACTCAAGCGAGACCTCGTTAAACATCGCTTTTTCTTCATACACCTTTTTTATAACCTCAAACGGGGACATCGTCGTTGAGAGCGCCTGCATGTACGAGACGGCATACGGCAGGTCAAGGTCGATCCGGGATTTTCTCCCGTGGGCAAGCATTACCGGGTAATAGATCTGGACAAGATATACTCCCGGAACCGTAATGGCAAACAAGAAGATCCAGAACAATAGTGGCGGAATCAGGGTAAAGAGACCGAAATCGTATCCCGTGATATGGACAAACGAGAAAAAAACCAAAAAGAATGCAATTGATGATACCGAGTTGATCCTTACCGTTTTCAGGTATTGTTCCGCCGTATAGGGAAGATGTGCGGCCTGAAGGTCATGCCGGAGGTTCGCGCCAACAGCGATGAGCTCGAATTTTTCCAGCGATGACCCGATATGCCGTAAAAAGGTAACGGACGTCAATTCACTCACCGAGATCGTGAATGGCATTTGCCAGATCGATGATGTCCGGCTTTTGGACTTCTGTGGCAATTTGCAGGAACTCTTCGCGTTTTTTAAGTTCTTCTTCCAGTTGTTCCATCGACCAGTTCTGCAAAAAGGCAATATCTTTTAAGACCCGTGACTCGGCTGCTACGCGGACGAAGCGGTCACTGCCGATATCCCATTCGTACAGTTTTACCGGAATAATGTTACCCTCATTATCCACCGAGATCTCGTGGATGGCAGCACAGCGGCGCACGCGGTTGTTATTATACGTAAATACAGACTGGTTGACGACAACATCGAGAGCCGTGAACATGACCGGGGGGACATTGATAGGTTCGTGGATGAGCCGGTTGATCGCTTCCTGCACACTCCCCGCATGAATGGTCGAGAGCGTTGCGTGGCCGGTGTTCATGGCCTGAAAGAGCGTCTGGGCTTCAGCACCACGCACTTCGCCAACAATGATGTATTCGGGTCGCTGTCTCATTGACGATTTGAGGAGGGCGAAGAGATCGATATCCCCCTGCATGCCCGGAGTACTCAGTTCCCGGGTACGGGTCGCCAGCCAGTTCTTATGGGGAAGCTGGATCTCCCGCGTATCTTCAAGCGATACAATTTTTGAGTTGAGCGGGATGAAAAGCGAGATTGCGTTCATTGTGGAGGTCTTGCCGCTGGCCGTCCCCCCTGCAATAATGAGGCTTTTCCGGTGCTCGATTACAAGCCAGAGAAACGCAAGGATTTCAGGACTGTACGTCCCGTATTTTATAAGGTCAAGCGGGGTCATCGGCTCGGCACGGAATTTACGGATGGTCAACGAGCTGCCGTTTGTCGAGATGACATCGCTGTAGGTTACCTGGACACGCGAGCCATCCGGAAGAGTGGCATCGACCATCGGGTTTGAAAGCGAGATCTGCTTGTTTGCTTTCTGTGCCAGTTTCAGCACGTACTGGTTGAGTTCCCCTTTGTGGAAAAGGACGCTTGTCGGGAGGCTGCCGTATTTGCGGTGGAAGACATACACGGGAAGGTTTTCCCCGTTGCAGCTGATATCCTCAAGAAACGGGTCGTGCATGAGCGGTTCAAGCAGCCCGAATCCCGAGAGGTCTCGCAGCAGGAAATAATAGAGAACCGGGAGCCTCCCTTTTTCGATGGCCGGGTCAAATTCCTGTAATATGCGACAGATATTTTCCCTGCTGAGCTTTTCGTCCGGGGGTTTTTCGGGATTGTCAAAGACAACAACGTCGCGGAAGATGATGATGTCGCGCAGATAGTTGTAAGTCTCCTGCAGGACGATTTTTTCACGGCTCGTGATTTCCGGTTCGACAACCGTATAGACAAAACCGAGTTTTCCTTTCCGGACGATCCTGATATACGTATACGGGGCCTGCACCCAGTAGACATCCCGGATCCCCCCGGAGGGTTTTTCGGGAAGTTCCGGTGCGGGTTCTGCTGCATCGTTGTCAGAATTTACCGGTTCGATTCCACAGACCGCTGCCGGAGCGCCTGCCGTTTTTTGGGACGTAACAAACCCGGCCATTTTTGCCGGGGCAAGCCTGAACGCAGCGGACAATCCGACAAGGACTGCTGACAGTGCCGCTGCAATGAGGAGGAGGATCATGATCGCGAGAGGTATACCATCAAAAAAAAGGGCCGGGTAACCGGTACCGAGTGCAACGATGCTGATGCCGAGGATCATGGCATCGCCTTTGTCAGTTTTGTTTCCCAGTGCCTGCGGGATCCTGAAAAACAACACTTTCATGTCAGGCGAGGCCGGCAGCGATGACGGGACACCGGCCGTAGACGCTTGTGTGACAACCGGAGATTTTTGTGTGACATCCTCTTTTGAAGCATCTGTTGTTTTTTTCGGGAAGAAACGTTTCCGGCAGGCAATAATAAAAAGAACGAGAAGGAAGAGAGAGACTGCCGACAAAACAATCATCGGGACAAGTGGCATGTCGATAAACAATGCAACACCTCCCGTTGCCAGTGCCCCAAGGCCGGTTAAAAAAAGCAGGGCCTGACCCGTGAATGAAGTGCTTGTAAGTGTTCTGATAATTTTTCTGGAAAAGCCACGGCAATATATTACTGGCCGGGAATATGCAAGGGCCATTATACCGGGACCTCTCTGGGGAAGGGTGGTCTCGGGGCCGTAGTTGTAGTTGTAAGAATGTCTTTTTGTTCCAGCGGATCCGGCGAAGCTCCTGTAATAATCTTAACATTTACATCGAGATAGTTGCCTTCGATGGTGATGTGGAACTGACCTTCACGGAAGACTGCGATATAGCGGGGTCCCGGTTCTGATGAGTGGGTTTCGGTGGTCGAACTGTCATCACCGGTGGAGGTAATAACAAACTGGTAGTTCCCGGTATCAGAACTGTACTCACGGCCGTACCCGTCTTCTGCGACAATCTCATGGGTCTGGTTGTCCCGTACGGTAATTGTCATGTACGGGCGGTTAACCGGAACAAGGACGGTCCCCCGGCAGGAGTCCGGGTCCCTAAGGCAGTCATATTTCGGTTCAACCGTGTATACAATATACAACGGTCCCTCAACGACATTGACACGAAGCCCGACGGCATTGCCGCTCATCGAATAGGTCTTTGTAAATTCCGGCGTGCGGGAGAGGAAACTGTACTGGGGCGTCGCGTTAATCCGGGCTCCGTGGATGACCGGGTACTGGTCCGGGGTCGTATAGGGTTCAACCTCCACTACCACTTCGGATTTCCGGGGAGTGACCTCAACTGCGGTCTGCTGTATTGTCGGCGTCACGGTTTTCTGCGTAACAACCGGGTGTGGCGTGTTTTCCGGTTCTGCTACCGGAACTTTTTGATCTGTTTCCGCACCTCCGGTAATCGATTTCCGTACCATATTGATACAGCCGGCTGAACAGATGGCAAGGATCACAAGTAGCATCAGTACAAGCGGAATATAGTGGAGACAGGTTTTTTTATTGCGTGCAGTCATGCACCACTTCCGGCCCGGTATTTTTCTGGAATTCGTCATCGTTTTTCAAATCCCTGTCTCATTCTGCGCTTAAGCTCATCTGTGAAGACGGGTCCTCGGGAACCTGCCTGATATTTTGACTATATACACCATGTTTTTCCAACAACAAAAGTCTATTTGTTTTAATTCAAATTAAAATGATCAATTAAAATAGTATTAAGGAAAGTACATTTGTTCATCGCTATCCGAATTGGATTCTTTTAGGCGGTGTTGTGGCACAACCGCCACGCAGGGCGCCGGCCGATTGGGTAACGGTTCAGAGGTGTTTAATGAAGATGCAGAAAATGAAAAAGAACGAACATGCAGTGTCGCCGGTTGTCGGTGTCATGCTCATGCTCGTCGTGACGATTATTATTGCAGCAGTTGTCTCCGCGTTTGCGGGGGGACTGGCAGTTGGAAAGGAAAAGGCGCCGCAGGTGTCCCTGGAAACTCACATCAAACTGACCGGGGGGATGGCTGGTGCTCCTTCAATGATCATCAAACATCTGGGCGGCGACTCGATCAACACGAAAAATATTAAAATTGTAACCAGCTGGGCAAATTCAACCGGGATCTATCATACTCAATCCACAATAGGACCGAAATATGATAGTACAAATTCAACGGGATATGTGTATTGCGGAGAAACCGGGGCAACTTCAAATTATACACTCGATTCGCTCAACGTTCATTATGCATATACCCCGGGAAAAGATGTGTGGTATAATGAACCGTATCTGGTTGTAGCTGGACAAATGGCCGCAACAGGTAATGCCACAAATGATACGCCTTTGTGGTTTGGGAATTATGTCATGAGTGCCGGAGATGTCATTAAAGCTGATATGAACCTGAATTTCGATGATCTTTATGGTGGAGATAATCTGCTGAAGGATAAAATGATCATAAAGGATGCCAATCTGCTAACCCGGAATGATGTTGTTAACGTCCAACTAATCGATTTGAAATCCGGAACAACCATCTATGACAAAGATGTCAACGTGGAGGCATGATCATGCAGAAGAATGGAAAAATTGAAGATGCAGTATCGCCGGTTGTCGGCGTCATGCTGATGCTCGTTGTGACCATTATCATTGCCGCAGTCGTCTCTGCATTTGCCGGAGGCCTCGGCCAGAGTACGGGAAAAGCGCCGCAGGTCAGTATCGGTGCTGAAGCTCATGATGGTGCCGATATCATCATCGATTTCAAGGGAGGAGATACGATCAGTGGCAGTGCAATTATGGTGAAAACCTTCATTCCGATGGGTACATTCAAAGATATGAGCAATAAGGTTAATCTCAAAAATGTGACGTATCTGCCAACAAATACGGCGGATATATCCTCCCAGACTCTCCAGACCGGTGACAGGATCAAGATCAACTGGACGGATGCATTTGCAGTAGTGACGAGCAAGGATGGAACAACTACATATGCCCCGTCAGTGGGCGAACCCGTTGTCATCGAGATCTATGACTCTGCGAGCGGGAAGATGATTGCTACAGCGCAAACGACCGTTCTGCCCTAAACCCCAATTAGTTTGGCAGGGCAGACAGGGAAATTACTGAAAGATATGGGAATATCCCTTTTTTTGGGGAGAATCAGAAATCAGGAAATTGTGATCGAACCATGCCAAAATTCTTCGGATGCAAACCGGCCGGGCCGACCCGGCAGGCAGTTGAGAAGTTCGAGAACGAAGTGCTGGTCCGGCAGGACAACCAGCTGCTCATCGGGACGGTCTATCTGGACATGCAGGAGACCGCATGGGCGGTTGCCGTTGCGTATAACCAGTCCCGTGCCCCGGGACTTCACGGGCACGAGAACACTCTTGAAGTGAGATACACGTACACACCAACGGAAAACGGGACCACGAATATGTTCCGCTCCAACCCGGGCACCGTAAAGGTACTTGGAGGCGGCCCGTTTTCCAGCCCGGATAGTTTTGCCCGGTATGCCCTCGACTATGAACGGGGCATCGTGAACCATGACACTTGAAAAAAGAGCAAAAAAGACACAACTCCCCTTTCTTTCGGGCGACGCCGGCATCATGCTCGGCGATTGTTTCGAAGAGCCGGTGTTCTTGAGGATTAAGGGGCGGGCCGTCCCGTCCCTCAAATTGTCACTCCACACACGACGGGCCACACGGAAAAATGTCTTTTGATAAATACCCCATAAAAACCCCGCATTAACGGATATGGTATTAATGAAAACCTCACGTTCCTTCATTGTTCTTCTTGCCGTCCTCTGCCTTGCCGCAGTCCCGGCACTGGCAGCGGCACCGGCTACGACCACTGCCGTGTTTGAACGCACCATCACCGATGATTACGGCACCACGGTCATCATCCACGGCGAACCACAGAGGATCGTCTCGCTCGCCCCGACAAACACCGAGATCCTCTTTGCGCTTGGCCTCGGCGACAGGGTAGTCGGGGTGACCGATTACTGTAACTACCCGCCCGAAGCCTTAACAAAACCGAAGATCGGCGGTTTCAGCACCGTGAGCGTCGAGAACGTGGTTGCGCAGAAACCCGACCTTGTCGTCGCCTCCCAGGGAAACGGCGCCGAACTCGTCGACCACTTAAAAGAGCTCAACATGACCGTGATCGTCACGAATCCGAAAAATGTTGACGGAATCTTAAACGATATCACGTTTATTGGAAATGCAGCCGGTGCTGATGAAAACGCGACGGCGCGTGTCGCTTCGCTTGCAGCACGAATCAACAACACTGAAAAGAATGCTTCGGCACTTGTAACGCACCCGAAGGTCGCCCATATAATATGGAACGAGCCCATCTACGGGAGCGGGAGCGGCACATTCCAGGACGAGCTTATCACGATGGCCGGGGGAAGGGATGCATTTGCGGATAAGAACGGGTACGCCACTATCGGCATCGAGGATTTCATCGCGGCAGACCCTGATGTTTTGATCGTGAATTCCGGTTCGGGTATGGGCGGCAGCGAAAATTCCATTGCACAGTATTTCAAGAATGAGACACGGTTTTCAAATGTCGCAGCGATCAAAAACCATCAGGTCTACGTGATCGATTCCAGCACGGTCGACCGGGCCGGGCCCCGGATTGTTGATGCGCTCGAAATCATTGCCGGCGACATCCAGTCTGCCGGTTCTACAGTACCTGCCGGGACTCCATCGCAGAAATCCCCGGGCTTTGGAACCGGGTTGGCGCTCGCGGCACTTTGTGCCGGATCGGTAGTGGTGTTCAGAAGGTTACGATAATGTTTTGGGGGAAAACCCTGACGATAAAAAAGGAGATTCCGGGGAGGTACTCGATAAAAACCTCAAAAATCACTTTTCTCTCCAGATACCCCTTATTTTCCAATTCTCCGTCGGAAATATCCCGCCCTCATAATCGCGTTCCTCTGGCCTTTCCGGGTGCCGGACAGTAAAAACTACATGGCAAAAATACCCCTCGTGCAAATGGCCGTGGCAGCCGTTTAAAATGGGGTTAAAATCGTGTATTTTCGCAAACGGGCGGACAATTGGAGATATTCTCCACCGGAACAGGAACGGAAGATTTTACGGGGATTCCGGGGAGAGGTCGGGATCCAAAAACCAGAATCGGAGCCAGATTTGGGCGTATTTTACCTGGGCTGATCGACCCCTTTTTTTTAAAAAGGCCTCCGATCGGGAAAATATGGTCAGCCGCCCGTGCTGTACAATACGTCAGGGAACACGGGAAGATCACGAATAAAGTGTACCGGGAAATGGTTTTTATTGGGGAAAGCCTTGCGTTGCGGGATTTGAACGATCTGGTTTCCCGGGGCGTCTTCCTGAAGGTTGGCAAGACGGGGCGGAGTACCGAGTACGTTCTCAATCAGGAGAAAGCCGATAAACCCTCAACAAACCCGTTGTAAACCCTTCAAACCCTTACACAAACCCTTCATAATCCCGTCAATCCCTCACGATCCCGACATCTCCACAGCGTTAGCCTGGGTGTTCTCAACATCTGCCGATGAATATGTAGAGGTCAAAGGGGCAGTAAAGGGCGGGATACGGGCACCAGAAAATTGTCCGGACAAAGATAAGGGGCAGGGGTTTCTGGAGATGCCCCCGTGGGGAGGGGGAGTGTATACCGCACTATGAAAATTTCCATTCTGCCGTGCCTTCCTTAAGCTTGATGATGGCGATGCAGAGAGTGTGGTCGTCATGCGAGTAGTATACGAGGCACGCGGTATCTTCGGGTGTCGTATAACCGGAGAATGGCACGTCAACAGGAAGTTGTTGCATCCGTTCTCCGAGCGGTTCCAGGGACATAGGGGTCTGTGGCCTCATATCTGTCCAACACCCAGGGAATGATCGGAGGTAATTCTCTTCCGACGGGGCTCAATGAACGGAGCGTATCGAGAGGTTTGTTTCTCCCTCCCAACCGTTCGCGCCGCGCAGTAAACCAGTCCCAATTCCGACATTTGTCCGACACGGTCTCCGCGTTACCCCGGGCAATCCCGACATCGGCCATGGCACGTCCCGACCGGGACAGTTACGGTACCGGCCCAGGTGCCGTCACATGACACCAACCGGCCGCCCGGTCTACCGAAGGATACCGACTCGGTTGACTAAACCGATCCACTTAATATACTGCAGAAATTAAAGGGAGGAAACCCCATGAAAATTGGCAGGCGTATCTTTGAAAAAGTCAATTTTTAAAAAACGTACGTAATATCGTCATGTTTATGAACATTTTTCAGGATAAATTTGACCATGCCATCGAGATCAATTTCAAAATTTGAGATATCTCTCGGCGCAGTAACCAAACAAGTAATTTCAGAAATTTTGATTTTGGGGATTTTTTCCGAGGGTGTTTTAATAAACGCGTTGTCAAATTTTTTGAAAATCTCTTGTGTTGAATTTTCTATGATATCTGAAGTAAGTATGTCGTATAAGGTACCGATTTCAGAATCATTTTCGTCGTATAAAATCATCTGGTCGTATCGCCCAGAAAGTGAAAATGTATAGTGACCCTTGTAACAAATTTTAGAAAATTCGTTTCTCACCCATTCTTCATCCATTTTTACGTTCAAATTCTGAAAACGGTAACCACCCGATATCTCCATCTCTATATCGAGACTACCGATTTGTCCTGCAAAATCGGTTTCTTCCGGCTTATGCAGCTCGTAGAGAACAATCCTATTTTTTTTAGCATAATCCGAAGCCCCGGACTGATACCCAGTTTTTGTAACAAAAACCCCTCTTGGGCGTCCTGGCAAATCGACCAAAACTCCTTTCAAAGTTAAAAGTTGCTCAAGTTTTACTTTTGACGCCCAGTCTTTCGTTTGAATAATCGTTTGGTAGAGTCTTCCCTTTAACTCATATTCCCAAAACACATCGATTTGGTGTTCTGCGGTTTTTCCTTTCAGAAGTACGTTATGTTTCACTTCAATATTTTTGACGAGTTTCTGATCAACTATTTTCTGAAAAATGCGTTGTGTAAGAATTTCATAAGCTTTCCCAGTGTTTTTTTTCTTTGGATTTATAGGATCATGGGGGGTCATCTAAGGACATATTGTAGTGATCCTGTTGTGAAAGTGTCGGTTTTTATAGAAAAATCGGCTCTGTAGAAACCCTCACAAAGAGAGAATAACGCTCTTTTGGGCTGTCACCCCCACACGCTGGATGCATCCCCCGTTTGCGATGATCTTGTATTACCTTCATTCCGGGGCAAGTGCCCGGTACAGATAATACCCGCACTATCGCATACCCCCCGCCCCATTTTAGGGCAGGGCTGGCGTAAGGAGGGGGGCTGCATTATTATTGAAGAATAAATTTCTACAGCGAAGAAAATTTCAGTACCCTATAATCACCCGGATTACCGCGAACGCGGCAAACCCAATGATGGCACTTATGGGAATGGTAAATATCCATGCCCACATGATGGTCCGGGCAATATTCCATTTCACCGTGCTCGTACCCATCGTTGATCCAACCCCCATGATGGACGTGCATATGATATGGGTCGTACTGACCGGTATCCCCGCAAGCGATGCACCGATAATTGTCGATGCGCCTGCGGTTTCGGCGGCAAACCCGTGAACCGGACGGAGCCTCGTTATCTTAAAGCCCATGGTCTTTACTATCCGCCAGCCACCGGAAAGGGTGCCGAGGGCAATAGCCGCATGGGCAAGAAGGATCACCCAGAACGGGACCGGAAGGTGGTTGGGATCAACTGCCGTGCCGAAGTACCCGATGGAGAAAAGAAGCGGGACGATGATCCCCATGGTCTTCTGGGCATCGTTTGTCCCGTGGCTGAAACTGTAAGCGGCTGCCGAACAGAGCTGGAGACGCTTGAAATAGGACTCTGCTGTCGGCTTGTTTGCATTTTTTGTCAGGTTGAGGATCAGCGCCATGAAAAGAAAACCGCAGGCAAGCCCAATTAAGGGGGACAGCACCATGAACAATGCCACCTGCCCGACAGTCGACCATTTTATGGCAGCAAGACCCGCGGCAGAAAGCCCGGCCCCGGTCAATCCGCCAATCAGGGCATGAGAAGACGACGTGGGAAGGCCAAAATACCAGGTAATCAGGTTCCATGATATTGCCCCGATAAGAGCACTAAGAATAATGTACGGGATGACAGCAGTCGGGACTATATCCATCTGGATGATCTTGCTGATCGTGCTTGCGACGGCAACACCAAAACCAAATGCTGCAACGAAATTAAAAAAAGCGGCAAAGAAGATCGCATCGCGGGGGGAGAGGACTTTTGTCGAGACAATCGTCGAAATAGAATTGGCCGAGTCGTGGAACCCGTTGGTGAAGTCGAAGACAAGCGCTATACCGATGATTACGACAATCAAACCGATGGTTGCTTCGATCATAGGAGTAATTTTCTCATTTCATTGCGGGGTTTATACTCATTTTCGCCATAATCTCTATTGATCACTATATACCCGGCACCTGTGGGGCAGTATATCCTGCAGGATCGCCGGGCCCCTGTCCGCCGGTGTAGTACCGGAAACCCGGTTCATACCCGTTATTCTGGTGTGATTTTCCGACCCCCGCCTTCGCCGGCCTTTAACGCTTCCTCTGCAAGCCGGCACTTAAGCCCGACCGTTGCGATCCGGATATACGTCTCGATCAGTTCCTGTCTTTTCAGCACATCCCCTTTTTGGAGAAACAAAATAACATTTCCAAGAATAGTGTTCTTTGAGACGAGTCCGATACCATACATATCACCGATATTCAGTTCCGCCTGAATCGTATCACACGTGGATTGGGGGATAGTACCCATCATCATGACATGCAGATCTCCGATGGCTTTAAAGATCCTTCCCCCCATCAGGTTCTCGACCACATGGTAACGGTCAAGTTCACCGGATGCCTCTAACGTAGTTCCAACGATATCATGGCCGAGATATTTTGAGAAGGCCCGTCGCTCGTTTTCCCCAAGGAAACAATGCGTGGTAGCTTTTTGGGGTAACTGGAACGTGTTGACAACAACAATTGCATCGGGAAGAATATCCCTGATGCCTCTTCCTATCGTTTCGTAGATATTGCAGTCATCCGGTAATCCGGCGAACTCGGCTGAAGCCCGGTAGATAAAAGCCTGGTCAGCGATGTATCCTTTGATTGCTGCACCTGCTTCGCGTTGTTCGGTAATATCCCTGCCAACGCCCTGGTACTCGATGATATTTTCACCGGCAAAGATCGCCCTGATTGTCCACTGCTGGAACCGGATCTCTCCCTTGGGGCCGATAATGCGGCAGTTGAGGGTGGTTACCGGGCGTTCTTTGTTTAACGATAGGATCGCCTGATCAAGTACGGTCTGGTCATCAAAAGGTACCAGGGATCGGAACGTCCGGTCAAGGCATTTTCCCGGAGCCTGCCCGTAGAAACGGCTGAGTGCAGGATTTATGGAAACAAGGTCTCCCTCCGGACGGAACCGGACGACGAATTCGGTCTGGTCCAGAAGCAGGGTATCATATCCGGCAGTGCCGGAATTTTTTGTATCTTTAAGATTATTCTCCAGGGTCACATCTCTCATCACAATCGTAATTCCCCGGTTGCCGTCTTCAAAGACTGTCGGGACGCCTTTGATTTTAAAAGAGAACTTTTTTTGATCTTTTTCCAGATCGATCTCCTGCTCATTATCTGCATTGACGAGCAGTTCGGAAAAGTGGTTGGGAAGATCCGGATACCGGATCCCTGCGGCGCAAATTTCGACAATATGGCTGCCGAGAAGATTTTCCCGTTGGACCGAAAAGAACCGGAGGAAGTTATCATTGCAGAAAACGATCTTGTGGTTTTCATCCAGCGCAAGGACGAGATGGGACGAGATGCTCAGCATATCGGAAATGGGAATCCTGTGGGTAAGAAAATAGACTTTTGACGGCCCGTATTCCTCTACTTCAACAAGGCCCGATACCTGCATGATCTCAAGATACTTCGCTGCCGAATTCCGGTTCAGTTTCAGCTTTTGCGAGATGTCAGATATCGTCAGTCCTTTTTTATGGAGTTTTAACAGCGACTTTATTCTCGCTGTCGTATCTTCTTCGAGAACCATACAAAAATCCTATTCACAATATTAATATCACTCAATAGAATTGGTTAAAGTAACTTTCGATTAAGCCCCGGAGTACCATTCAATTCTTCACGGCATGTTTTGTGACTCTTTAATAAGACAGGCCCGGTGGGAACGGAGGTCAGGGCTCGGGCTAATCTCTTTTTGGTATCGGTAGTAAAAAAATCCCGGCCCGTAAAACGGCGATGGGAAAATAATCCCGTTTCGGGCTCCGATTCCGGTTTTTGTATCCATGTCCCTGCCGGAAAACCCTGTAAAAACCGCCCGTTCCGGTTCTTGTGGAAAATACGCTCAAATATTGCTCGGTTTTCAAAAATAAGAGATTTTGACCCGGTTTTAAACGGTCAAAACAGCCCTTTACAGGGCGGTGATTTTCACGGTATGGTTTTGCCCATCAGGAGCCCGAAACGACCGCAGGAACGCGGATATGAGAACCGGTTTTTCCGGCGGGGGTGGAGAAAATTCACCCCATCCCGTACGGCTTATTCTCCCGGAGGCACCGGGCCATATCCGCAAGGATCGACTCGATCGCCTTTTCCTTACGGAACCGTTCCGCCATCTGCTCGGCAAGGCTGCCCTGTGTAATCCGACTCTCAATCACCGGGAGGTACTGCCGCTCTTCAGCGGTTGCCTTCTGCCACGCATGGCGGTACAGCGCTTCGAGTTCCGGCCGGAGCCCGGCCGTGCCCTTCTGGATTGCCGTTTCCGTGAGGGAAAGCAGGGCGTCCTGGTCAGTCTCGACCGGCAGCGTCGAACAGCGCAGGAGTGATGACACCAGCGCAGCGACTGCCATATCCGAACGAATACATTCCTGTTCGTCCGGTGCTTTTATCTCAAGACAGCTCCGGGAGAACCGGATGATGAGCCCGCTTGAATTGAGCCACTCCTCGCAGAGGATTTCCGCATCGCGGGCCCGGAGTTCCGAGAAAATCTGCTCCTGCATGGCGTTGTATTCTGCGACCGACCGGAGCCGGGCCGGAACGATGCCGTTACAGATTTCCGGGATTTCCTTCTGGTTCTCACGGTAATAGATGAGCCGGTTGTCCATTGTCCCGGTAAGTCTCCCTTCAACAAACGGGGAGGATGCCGTGAGCGCGATAAGGTACGGGATCAGGGTCCGGATCCGGTTGTACTGCATGAGCAGGTCCTTTTCTCCCGCATACGAGAGGTTGACCTGGAGCGCCTGGATGTTGAGCCACCCGTGCTGCCGGATATTAAAGAGCCGGTCATAGGTCTCGTAGTACTCCCCTTCGTCATGGTCCCAGACGGCAGTCCGGTCAAGCGTCAGCGTCGGGTGCATCCCAAGCCCGAGCAGGTGGTACTGGCTGGGGAAAATCTGGTAGAATTTCCTGATCCCCGCCATGAGCATCGTTTCAAGTGCCGCAGGGCCGGCCGCCGGCAGACGCGGGAGAAATTCCAGTACATGCTTCTGGAGTTCTTTCCCAAGCTTTGTCTCGCCAAAGAGGATCTCACTTTCAAAACTCCCGCAAATCGATTTGATGATCTGGTCGGAAACGGGAAGCGCAGTAAAATGTGCGTCGTTAATCGAAAACTCGTGTTCCGTTCCGATTGTCATACGTACCGGTGCCCGCGTGGGATCTCCGCAACCAGATCCGTTTCCGGTTCTTCAATCCGGTTGATTGCGTCAATCTCAACATCTGTCAGGTGTGCAACAAGGTTTGTAAGGTTCTTTACCGCAAGATCATACTGCTGCTCGTAGGCTTCGGGCACCTCTTTTAGGAGCGAAACAATAGGGCAGATCGACTCATGCTTTAAGAAGAGCCGGATCATATCGCCGTTCACATCGAACGTAAACGGCCCGGCCCGGCAGGTCTCTGGTTTTATCGCGTGGATCTTGCACATGCCTTCCTTCATGAGGATACAGGTATTGTCGGGATTAACCCGGAGCCTCCGGTATCCCGTAGTCTCAAATGCAGTCACGGGTACTCCTGCTGCAAGGAGTCGTTGTTCACATGTCTGGGAGATCGGGGGATGTGCTTCATCGCAACAGTGTCCCCCGCATTTCATACAGATAGCTTCAGCACGAAGCGGCCAGTTTTCCGTCAAAGATTATCACGCTGCAAAAAGATGATCGATAATTTGTTCGTATACATGGGGGTAACAGGTATCCTCGCCGCTCTCAAGCGAGGGGTTGTCGTTTACCTCGATTACACAGGCATCGCCGTTATTGTTCTTGATATCCACGCCGTAAAGGCCGTTTCCCACTGCATCTGCCGCATCGATCCCCAGCTGGATGACATGGGGCGGCACCGCCGTTTCAGGGACGCTTTCAACACCGCAGTACACGATATGGCCGTTCACGGACGCCTGGATCTTAAACGTCACCGACGGGATCGTGTACTTGCAGGCATACAGGAGCCGCCCGCCAAGGACTCCCACCCGCCAGTCGTACGTGCTCTCTACGTACTGCTGGACGACAATCCAGTCCGACATCTTGATGAACCGCCGGGCGACCCGGAAGAACGCGGCAATATCGTTTACTTTTTCGACCCGGAGCGAGAACGAGGTCGACGGTTCCTTGACAATGAGCGGTGTTCCCATCCTGTCAAAAAGCTCTGAAACCCGCTCGACCGAAAGATCGTTTTTTGACAAGAAGACGGTCTGCGGGAGCGAGACGTTCTTTTTCATGAGATGGGAATACATGTTGATCTTGTCGCCGCAGATCTGGATTGAGTCCGAGTCATCGATGACCGGGATCCCGTGGAAATCTGCCATCCGTGCGGCAACATACGTAATGTTCATCGGGTCTGTCCGGGCCCGGATAAACAGTGCGTCCATTTTAGGGATTTTGTTGATGTCGACCGGGAAAAGGAACTCGACGTTATGTCCCATGCCTTCAGCGACATCCCGGCAGTGGATCAATGCACTGAGCTGTTCGGAGTTCGACAGGGTTTTCCTGTCGACAAAAATGCCAAGACGGCTCATAGGAACTCCTGATCCTCGCGGTATGCAGCAAGGAGCGCCCGTTCTTTCTGGGTGAGGTGGGTGTAGCGCGTGGGTGCAAGTGACGAGAGCACAATCCCGTTTGCAGACTTTACAAACACCATGCTCACCAGAGGTATGGAAAAGAGTTCGTAGATCTTTTCTGCAAATTCCCGTACTGCCGTGCAGCTCCCCACCGTCTGGCCAAAGACTGCCGTGCAGGTATGGATGGTCGCTCCATCGTCAAGTTTCTGGTAACAGAACGGGTACTTGCCCTTGTTTGTGATATGCTTGACGACGTCTTTTGCCTGCTCGTTGTCCTGCACGACAAAAAAGTCAGAGGCAGTCGCAAAGTAATTGAGACCGTAAAGGATTGCCGGAAGCGGGACGTATGCCTGCGAGATGCCCCATTCCATGACCGGGATTCCTGTAAGTTTTGCCCGTTCAAGACATATTGGCACAACAAAAGCGTCAAGGACGTCCCGGCTGGACGGGCAAATATTCTCCCCGGCCTGTTCATGTTCGAGGATCGTATAATACGCCTCGGTCTTGTACGAGTAGTCCTCGGCAATAACGTGGCATGCGTGGTCGCGCATGACAAGGGCAAGGGAATCCCGGGTCATCACCGGTTCCTTTTTTGGAACAAGGTGTGCATGGGCGTGGTTGCCCCCGGTCTCCATTCTTACATGAGTTTCGGCAAGTATTGTCTCCCGGATTTTTGCCCGCCGGTTCATACCGGGCCGGGAAAAGGGATTTGCCGGACCTGCCACAATGGGACTTTCCGTTTGCAGCCCGCCATCGGTCTGCGAGGTGTAACCCTTCCTATCGTTCATCAGCAGATCAGCTCGCGTTCCACCCTCGTTCTGGTATCCCGGGGGCCGGGGATTGCCGGTACAGACCTGCCTGTAGACATAAAGGTCCGGGCAGAATGAATGGACTTGGCAAAAGCCTGATCTACATATTCACCCGCTGCTCTGGCAGAATACCTGCAGCGTGTCGTTACAAAAGAGAGGGAAAACGCGTACCGTTTGGCCTCTTCATCATCGTCGTCGTTGATGACACTGTCGGTCATGTTCAACACTACTCCATCACGGTGTGTGGAGTATTCTATTTTCCTCTATAGGTGCAGTGGTTTAATAGAATTTTGCACGATGCCCTGTAAAAAAATGACTGGTGCTCATATCATGCTGTTACGACGTCAGGGACGGGTAGGTTTCCGGATGACTGCCCGCGCAGTTGTGATGAATGTGTAAAGGCGAAAGTCCGGATCCATGACCATGATCCAATGTGTGTTATCGGAAATAATCCTTAACGGGTTCAGGACTTCCATAAGTCTCTTAAAAGAAAAAAACAGGGCAGTTTTTTTGATGAACCGGATAGTCGGCGATAACCGGTTTAACAATCTCCCGTTTTGCACCGCAGTTTGTGATATTGCAAACCTTACTAAAACGGTTGCCGGACTGTATCTGGTGAACGCCAAAAATTACAAGCCGCTTTTACTTCCGGACCACATACCCCCGCTCCGTAAGGACCCGGATTACCAGCTCGTCCCACCGGGAATCATCCTTTTCCTCAACCGGATCGATGCATTCCTCAAAAATCCGGGAAACCAGCGGGTCTTCCCAGCAGAGATACCGTGAGTACATAATCCTGCCAGCCCGCCGGCCGGAGCGGTTGCGGATCAGCATCCGCCAGCACCCATAATCCCGGCAGATATCCGGACGGGTCAGGTGAACTGTGCAGTACGCCTTCTCAGTACCCGGCTGGTGCCGGAAGAACGGGCAGGCTTCAGGGAGTTTTGCAAAGATACTCTTGTCATCAAAAATGTCGTGCTTGTCGGCATCTACGGTTACAACATTCGACTCATTTGTGTAGCAGTTGTAAACCACAAACTCATAGTTCCCGTGATCTTCGGTGATGCTGTGCACAAGTCCCAGGTGGCTGCAACATTCCCCGCACTGCTCGCATTCAAACACCATACGTCCCGCTCCGTACTCTTATGTTTTTGGCCGGCCCGGGGGATTTTCATCCTCCGCTTTGTTCCCATCGACATCGTGGCGTTTCCCGCAGTACGGGCAGACATACACCTTCTTCTGCTGCTTTTCATTAATTACATCGACAAAACCGGATGCAAAAATACCCATCGGGAGGGCAAAGATCCCGATACCGACAACAACCACGATCCCCCCAATGAACTGGCCAAGCGGCGTTACCGGGTACACATCGCCATAGCCGACCGTTGCAAGTGTCACGATCCCCCACCACATTGCATGCGGGATATCAGGGAACTTCTCCGGCTGCGCATCGTGTTCCACCGTGTACATCATGCTCGACGAGAGAAGAAGGACAATGATCAAAATAAAAAACGCAAGGAGGATCTCCTCTTTTTTCCTCTCAAGTACTTTCTGGAAGGTTTTTGCCGCGTCGGTATAGCGCCCGATCTTGAGGATACGTAACAGCCGCATGAGCCGCAGCACCCGCAGCATCCGGAGGTCAACCGGTATAAACAACGGGATGTAGAACGGCAGGATTGCAAGGATATCGATGATGGCAAAAGGCGTTGCGGCAAAACGCAGCCGTCCGGCAACCGGCCTCTGAAATGCCGGATTAAGCGTGATCGTCCAAATCCGCAGGAAATACTCGACCGTAAAGATGAGCACGGATACGGCATCTATCCAGTAAAACAATGAGCCATAGGCAGTATTGATGTCCTGCACGGATTCAAGGATTACAATTGAAATATTGAGGACAATGAGCACGCTCATAAAAATATTGAAACGCGGAGCCCATCTGCTTGGAGTGGGGCTGTCTTCAATAATATCAAATACCCGGCGCCTGAATTTTTCAACGGCACCAGACGAAATGGGCAGTTCTTCCGGCAAACGGTGTCATCCCGGTTTAATTTTGGTATTCACTTGATTTGCAGTCTTTCTTATTATAGAATACTTTAAACTGGTTATCGTGAAGGTAATCTGCCAAGGTTTAATACCGGTTGCACGCAAAACTGATCCGGTTTCATGGATATACTTTCCATCATTCTTATCATTGCCGGGCTCTGCCTGTTTGAGACCATCACAAGCATTGATAACGCAATTATCAATGCCGAAGTGCTCTCAACCATGTCAGAGAAAGCACGGCGCTGGTTCCTTCTCTGGGGACTGTTGTTTGCAGTCTTTGTGATCAGGGGAGCGCTGCCGTGGCTGATTGTCTGGATGTCCACACCGTCTCTCGGGCCAATCGGGGCACTGACCGCGACATTCTCAAGCGATCCTGCGGTTATTGCCGCAATCGAAGCGTCAGCTCCCATCCTCCTGATTGCCGGCGGCACATTCCTCATATTCTTGTTCTGCCACTGGCTCTTTCTCGAAGACAAGAATTTCGGACTTCGCAGCGAGCGTTATATCGCAACCAAAGGCGTCTGGTTCTTTGCCATTGTCTCCATCTTCCTTGCCGTCCTTGTATGGCTGGCACTTGGGAGAAACCCGATGATGGCGTTTGGGGCGGTCATCGGGTCGACTGCGTTTTTCATTGTCCACGGCTTCCGCCAGAATGCCGAGGAACAGGAAAAAAAGATGGTCTCGGGCAACCTGACGGACGTCAGCAAGATCTTTTATCTTGAGATTATTGATGCAACGTTCTCCATTGACGGGGTGCTTGGCGCTTTCGCCTTTACGATGGCAGTCCCGCTCATTATTATCGGTAACGGCCTCGGGGCTTTTGTCGTCCGGGAAATCACAGTAAGAAACGTTGACTCGATCAAAAAATACCGTTACCTGAAAAATGGTGCGATGTATTCCATTTTATTCCTGGGTGTTATCATGGTCCTTGACAGTTTCGGGTTTGAGATCCCCGCGTTTGTCTCGCCCATCATCACGTTCGGTGTTGTCGGGTACTTCCTGTTCAGGTCGTTAAGGGAAATGCCAAAAGCAGAAACTGCGTAAAATTAGATCTATTTTTTTTTATCGCGACCCATACGACCGTACATGGTCGCGGATCCTTCGGTAAGGTTCTGATAGCGGGCTTTTTTCATCGTACATCCTCATATCCTCCCGGCCATACTGCCCGCGGTCCTTTCCTACTGGACAAACGGCAATACAGCTGCCGCAGGGTGAAAGGGCACGCCGGGACAGTTCCTCGTTTCTCGCGATACATGCCTGCTTGTCAGTGAGATCCTGCGGGTAGCCGCCTTTTTTTACAGCGGACGCCGGGCATATCCTGACACAACGCTGGCACCGGGTGCAGAGCGGTTCTTCAAGCACCCAGTCCGTCGGGAACGAGGCAGTGGTAAGAATTGAGGTAAACCGGACCCGGGGGCCGTATTGGGGGGTAAGAAGCATATTGTTGAGCCCGAAATTCCCAAGGCCTGCGCAGTAGGCTGCATGACGGTGCGAGAAGAACGCAGCCGGATTTTCTTTTAAGGCGGCAATCGACCCGTACCCGTCCCTTGGTATCCAGACCGAGGGGTAGCCCTTTTCGGTCAAAAATGTCGCGATGCGATAACCGCACGAGTCGAGCTCGGCATTGACGGTCTTGTATAGTTCGTGGTACCAGATGGAGGGGGCGGTATCAACAACCGGCAGGCTGACCGGAAACCCGATCACGATCACGGTTTTTGTCCCGGGAAATATCGATGCCGGGCGGAATTCTTCCGGAACCCACGGTTCAAACGGCGGATCATCCCAGCGGTCAGCAGGGGCAAACCCCACAAGCGAAATGTCCATGCTGTTGCATTTCCTGAGGATCTGACGCCGGAGAATCGTGCTCATGGATCAAGAGTTGCATGGGTGAGGATAAGAGGTTGTTCCTGTTCCTCGCGGTAAATTACGGGATTGTGTTCCTGCAAGATGGCTGCATATTCCGGGATAAATTTAATACAGGGTATACTGATTGACTGATCGGGAGCATAACACAAAATGGCAGTTATTCCCGATCCGGTTATTATCATCAACCTCGTCCTGTGTATCGTTATCTTTTTTCTCGGTTATGCAGCATACAAAAAAAGCAGCAATGTAAACCCGCTTTTCATTGGAATTGCATTTGGCCTGTTTGGTTTGTCGCACCTTAATACACTCTTTGGCCTTACGCTCTTTCCCGAGATCACGTTTGTCCTGCTCCGGCTCTGCGGTTACATCCTTGTCGCGTGGGCACTGTACCGGGTGTTACGGGAAACGGTCTGAAAAATTATTTTCCGGGGTGTCCGGGCCAATCTTTTTTGACGCTGCAATTCATTTTAGTCCGTGTAAAATCCAAATGGATACTGCAATCCCGGTCAGGTCATCGCATGACGTTCCCCGTATGGAAAAACCGGCACGGGAAATAAGAATATGTTGTCGCATAACACGTTTACTTCAATGACTAACATTTAATCCGGGTACTGTGAAAAAACGAACATGTCCGAAAAATCCCGCCCTGACAATGACAACTTCCCAAAATACCGGAGGGTACTTGATTCGGCAATAACCGATACATTCAGGCAGGCCACCCGGCTCATCAGGGATGACCCCCGGCTCCTTGTTCCCGCCATGGCTTTGCTGCGTGACCAGAAAAATGCAGAAAAGATCCGAAAAAATCACGAACAGAACGGGCTTCTCGTTCCGCCGGTCTTTATAATCAGCATCACCTCGCGCTGCAACCTTTCCTGTGCCGGTTGTTACATGCGCCGGCGCAATGCACAACCTGTCCCGGATATGAGCGAAACGACGCTTGCTTCTGTTGTAAGCCAGGGGGAAAATTTGGGAGTATCGGTCATGGTCCTTGCCGGTGGCGAACCACTTATGCGAAAGGACGAGATAATTTCCCTTGCCATGGATCATCCCCGGATACTCTTTCCGGTTTTTACAAACGGCCTTTTGATCGATGCACCAACCGCCGCATCTCTTGCCAAATGCAAAAATATCGTCCCGGTCATCAGTTTCGAAGGCCTCCGCGATGAGACGGATGCCCGGCGGGGCACCGGTGTCTACGACCGGCTGCGTGCGACCTGTGACGGTCTGAAAGACGCCGGAATTTTCTTTGGCTGTTCGCTCACGGTCACACGAAAAAACGTCGGCCTTGTCACACGGGATGATTTTATCCGGGAAATGACAGCGGCAGGAGCCCGGGCGTTTGTATTTGTCGAATATGTTCCAGTCGAACCCGGCACTGAAAATCTTGTCCTCTCCCCGGACCAGCATGAAGAACTGAATGCCGGCATCGCGGCGCTGCCAAAAAAATTCCCGGCACTCTTTATCGGCTTTCCCGGAAATGACGATGATTATGGCGGGTGCCTTGCAGCCGGCCGGGGTTTTGTCCATATCAGCCCGTCCGGGAATCTCGAACCCTGCCCGGCATCACCATTCTCGGATGCAAACCTTTCACAGACTTCGCTTGAAGACGCCCTGCGATCTCCGCTTTTTGAAAAAATCCGTACCAATCCGGCTCTTCTGACCGAATCCGAAGGCGGTTGTGCGCTCAGGGCACACAGCGGATGGCTGGCGGATATTGTTGCCGGGCAAAAAAAACACGGCGCACCATAACGAGGATTAACAACCTAAAAATGTCGCAGTCACGCGATTGGTAAAAAGCGTGTATGTGGTCTAGGACCCCGGTTTTTTCTCTGTTTAAGAATCTGTCCTGATCCTCCGGGCAGGCATCAGGTGCCGGTAACCGTGCAGATAATCGTCCGATCGCGTCCCGCGTTTACATCCAGTTCGAGAAGGACAACCTGCTGCCATGTCCCTGAGCAGAGGTTTCCGCCAGAAACCGGTATGGTTAGAGACGGGCCGACAAGTGCCGCTTTGACATGCGAGCGCCCGTTCCCGTCACCCCATTTTGTGTTGTGGGCGTACTCGGAATTATCCGGCGCAAGCACCGACAGAGCCCGAAGGAGATCCGCAAGAACCCCGGGCTCGTATTCAATCATCGTCAGCGCTGCTGTCGAGTGCTGCACAAAAAGGTGAACAAGTCCTTCCTTTACCGTACTCTCGCGGACAGCGGCTTCTACCTGCGGAGTAAGGTTAAGGATATCCCCCTCTTTGTGGGTGGATACATGGATAGTTTTCCGGAACAGTGGTACCATAGTTTCCCTTGGATGCCGGAGGGTGATAATTTTTTAGAATGCCTAACAGATGATGTAAAAACCGACACAAGACTATCGCGATCGCACAACAACAATAAACCCGGAAAAATTTTATGAGGAGTTCCCGCCTCAAGGCCCCTCGCGGGGTACGGCGGGGCAAGGATGTGTATCCTGATTTCACAAAATTGACTGCCGGGGACTGCAAAACGCCATTTACGACCTGTGGCATAAACCACCCTGCCCAGGCGCGACCCGACGAGGCGTTGCGCCGACCCCGAAGGGGTGGGAACCATCACTATAGATCAGGATAAAAACGGGGTGCTGCCGTATTCAGACAGATTCTGGTTCCTCGCGTTTTTTTAAATTTCGAAAAAAAAGTGAGTCTTATTCCGGTTCCGTCGGTGTTTCAGGCAGGGGATTTCCATCATCATTCCCGTTTCCATTCCCGGTCTCCACGACATCCGACTCAGTATTTACGATAGCGACACCGACCACCTTGTCGTTTTCGTCAAGGCGCATGATCCGGACGCCTTTCGTGCCACGACCGATGACACGGACCTCGCTTACCCGGGTCCGCATGACAACACCCGCCGCAGTCATGACAACGATTTCATCGTTGTCCGAGACCGCACTGGACATAATAACGACCGCATCGCGTTCGAGCGCGATATTCCTGACGCCCTGCGTCCCCCGACCGTGCCCACGGAAATCGTCAAATTCCGTGCGTTTCCCAAAACCAACATCGGAAATGGTAAGCAGGTGATCCTTTTCAAGCAGGGTAACCGCAACGATGGTATCCCCGCCTTTTATGGTCATGCCTTTCACACCAACGGCATTCCTGCCGACACTCCGCACGGTTTCCTCGTGGAACCGGAGACTCCGGCCAAACCGGGTGGTAAGCACAAGCTCGTTGTTGCCGTTTGTCGAGATTACGTCAACGAGCTGGTCGCCTTCACGGAGACGGATGGCGTTTGTGCCGACAGACCGGGGATTGGAGAACTCGGTCTGTGGGATCTTGATGACCTGACCGAGTTTTGTCGCGAACAGGAGGAACCGGTCCTCGCGGAACTCGCGGATCGGGACGACGGTCGTGACAACTTCGTCTTTCAAGTTCAGGAGGTTTACAATCGGTTTGCCCTTTGCCACCCGCGAACTCTCGGGTATCTCGTAGACCTTGAGCCAGTAGACCCGTCCAAGGTTCGTGAAGCAGAGCAGGTAGTCTTTCATCCCGGCGACAAAGACCGAATCAACAAAGTCTTCCTCTTTTGTCGTCATGCCGGTAATACCACGGCCGCCCCGCCGCTGCTTGCGGTAGGTGTCAAGGTCCATACGCTTGATGTAATTTGCTGTCGTGATGGAGACAAGAACCGTTTTGTCCTCGATGAGATCTTCCGTGGAAATATCGTTTACTGCACCGGAGATCTTTGTCTTTCTTGCATCGCCGAATTTTTCCGCAATCTCGGCAGTCTCCCGGCGGATCTCGTCTTTTATCGTGGCTTCGCTTGAGAGAAGGGTGGTCAACCGTTCGATCTCGGCAACAAGCCCGTTCTTCTCATCGATAATTTTCTGGTGTTCAAGAGCCGCAAGGCGGCGCAGCTGCATCTGGAGGATCGCATTTGCCTGCACCTCGTCAAGCCCGAACCGGGAAATGAGCGTGAGCCGTGCATTGTCAACCGTATCAGACGACCGGATCGCAGCGATCACTTCGTCGATCCGTGCAAGCGCAAGGAGCAGCCCTTCGAGAATATGGACCCGTTCCCGTGCCTTTTTTAAGTCAAACTCCGAACGGCGCCGGATCACGTTAATCCGGTGCTGGACAAAGGCTGAAAGGAGACCGTGAAGGGTGAGCACTTTCGGCTGGCCGTCAACAATCGCGAGGTTGATTACCGAGAAACCGGATTCGAGCGCCGTGAAACGGTAAAGGTTGTTTAGGATCACCGGCGCCATCGTGCCCTTGCGGAGCTCGAAGACGACCCGGATACCTTCCTTGTCGGACTCGTCGCGGATATCGGAGATACCGTCAAGACGTTTCTCCTTTACCATGTTTGCAATGGCCTCGATCCACTGGGCCTTGTTCACCTGGTACGGGAGTTCCGTGACAATAATCCGGTCGCCCCGGTTGCCGCTTTCAGATTCCTCAATGTTTGCTACACCACGGACAACGAACCGGCCCTGCCCGGTCATGTAGGCGTTCTTCACGCCATCGGTGCCCATGATGATACCGCCGGTGGGAAAGTCCGGGGCCGGCATGATCTTCATGAGGTCGTCAACAGTAATTTCCGGGTTTTCGAGATATTTTGTGACCGCTGCGCAGACCTCGCGGAGGTTATGGGGCGGCATCTTTGTCGCCATACCAACCGCAATCCCATCGGTCCCGTTCACAAGGAGTTCCGGGATTTTTGCAGGAAGGACACAGGGTTCCTTCAGGGATTCATCGTAGTTGGGGACAAAATCAACGGTCTCCTTCTCGATGTCCTTGAGCATCTCTTCGGCAAACTGGGTAAGCTTGACTTCAGTGTACCTGCTTGCTGCCGCAGAGTCCCCATCGATAGACCCGAAGTTCCCCTGTCCGAGCACGGGCATGTACCGGTACGAAAAAGGCTGGGCCATCTTTACTATCGTATCGTAGATGGATGAATCACCGTGCGGGTGGAACTTACCCATCACTTCACCGACCACCCTCGCGCTCTTTTTCGTGGGTTTGTCGGAAGTGTTTCCCATCTCCCACATTCCGTAGAGACAGCGGCGGTGGACCGGTTTTAATCCGTCCCGGACATCCGGGATTGCACGCCCGATGATGACACTCATCGCGTAGTTAATATACGCGACCTTCATCTCCTTTTCGATACTGATCGGCTCGACCCGGTGGGTGAGCGGAGCTGGTGCGGCGGGCATGTCTCCTTCAGATGTCAAGGTTTGTCACCTCCTTTGCATGACGGGTAATGAACTCTTTTCGTATCTCCACGTCCTTTCCCATCAGGGTCTTGAAAATCTCGTTTGCTTCCATCGCATCTTCGATATTGACCTGCCGGAAAATCCGGTTCTTCGGGTCCATGGTCGTGTCCCAGAGCTGCTGGGCGTTCATCTCACCAAGACCCTTGTACCGCTGGACGGAGACCCCCTTTTCGCCCATTGTCTGTGAGACCTTTTTCATTTCCTCTTCGGTAAACACGTATTTCTCCTCTTTACCCCGGGCAATCCTGAAGAGAGGCGGCTGGGCGATATATACAAACCCGGCCTCGATGACTTTCGGCATGTACCGGTAGAAGAACGTTAAAAGGAGTGTCCGGATATGCGCACCGTCAACATCGGCATCGGTCATGATCACGATGTGATGGTACCGCGTCCGTTCGATATCGAACTTATCGCCGACGCCGGTTCCGATTGCAGAGAGAAGCGTCTGGATTTCGGCGTTCTTTAGGATCTGGTGCTCGCCGGCTTTTTCCACGTTGAGGATCTTACCCCGTAACGGGAGGATTGCCTGGAACTTCCGGTCCCGGCCCTGCTTTGCGCTGCCGCCTGCCGAGTCTCCTTCCACGATATAGATCTCGCTTTTCTGGGGGTCGCGTTCCGAGCAGTCGGCAAGTTTTCCCGGAAGGCCGGAACTTTCAAGCGAACTCTTCCGCCGTGCAAGTTCCCTTGCATTCCTCGCTGCTTCCCGTGCCTTTGCCGCCGAGACGGCTTTTTCGACAATTGTGGCAAGGACCTTGGGGTTCTCATCGAAATACTGGTTGAGCGCCGAATAAACAAGCGAGTCCACGATTCCCTTGATATTGCTGTTCCCAAGGCGCATCTTGGTCTGGCCCTCGAACTGGGGGTTTGCCATCTTGACGGAGATCACCGATGTCAGGCCTTCGCGGACATCCTCGCCACGGAGCGCAATCGTCGAATTCTCTTTTATAATGTTATTGCGTTTTGCCACCGTGTTGATGGCCCTTGTAATCGCGCTCCGGAACCCTTCAAGATGGGTGCCGCCTTCACGGGTATTGACACTGTTGACATAGGAGTACGTCTTCTCATCGTATCCGGTCGTATACTGGAGGGCAATCTCGACCTCGACTTTGTTCTCGATATCTTTCTGGGTGGCATCAATTGGTACCGGGTGGAGACTGTCGGCTCCTTCGTTTAAGTACCTGACGAACTCCGAGAGCCCTCCTGTGCAATAGGAAGCGCGGGTGCCGGTCCGTTCATCGGCAATCCGTATGGTAAGGCCGGCATTCAAAAATGCCAGTTCGCGGAGCCGGGTTGCAAGGACATCGTAATCGAACGTAACCGTTTCAAAGATGGTCGGATCAGGCCTGAATATAACCTTTGTACCTGTAAGTTTTGACCCGAATTCCACAAAGAACCGGGCACGGTCTTCCGGATCAGAGCTGACGGGTTCCGTCCCTTCGGACAGGTTCTGCTGGCCGGGGGCGGATGTTGCATTTTTCCGGGTAAACGCCGGGGTTGCGCCGTACCACTGCTGGTACCGGATGAGCGCTTCGGCAAGCGTCTCCTCGCGCTGCATCTGGGGCCCGGTGGGGATTCCCTTGGCAAAATTCATCTCGTAGATGTTGCCGTTCCTGTAGACCCGGGCGGTAAGGTTCGTGGAAAGGGCGTTTACGACCGAGACACCAACGCCGTGAAGACCTCCTGATACCTGGTACGTGGACTTGTCGAACTTACCACCGGCATGGAGGACGGTAAGAACCACTTCAAGAGCGCTTTTGTGGTTCTTTTCCATTGTATCGACCGGGATACCCCGGCCGTTATCCTCAACCGACAGAGATCCGTCGCCCTGGATAACAACCGAGATTAAATTACAGAACCCGGCAAGTGCCTCGTCGATGGAATTGTCCACGACTTCGTACACAAGGTGATGGAGCCCCCGGGTATCGGTGCTCCCGATGTACATTGCAGGGCGTTCGCGGACCGGCGTGAGCCCTTCAAGTATCGTGATGTGGGATGCATCGTAAGTATCAGTCAAAGAAAACCTCCGTTAAAAAAACCTGTAAAAAATCCACTATAATGAGCACAATAAATATTGTTTTTACAGGAGATAAAATATTGTTTTTTTATAGCAAAAACCTGTGGTTAAGGATATTGCAAATGCATTGTTGTCCGGGTTGTTCCCCTGAGAGAATCCGGCAGGTTCCGGCCTTTTGCAGAAAACGGATCTTCCTGATTTTTCATAACACACAAAAGCTCCGAGCATCACCCCACCCTTCATTGAGAGGGCAGACCCCCTCTCTTTAAAAAAAATCCGGGACCCCCCACCACCCCTTCCAACGTAATCAGAAAAATGAAGGCCCCCCCTCCTGTCTCAATAAAAGGAAGGAGTCACCCCTAAAAGTTCCAGTCTTGGAGCCTGTACTTCGCGTAGAGCCTTCGTCCTGAACCGGGTGCCACCCCCACACAATCGTCCATGAGGAGGGGGTCTCCTTTCATATCATAAGGAGGGGGTGACCCTGAGAACAATGCGGAGCAAGGGTAACCCCCCTGCCCCCTCTTAAAATTTTTAAGAACTGCATGACACCCCCTCCATCAGCTGCTTATGGAGGGGGTGGCCTTTTTTAGAATAAACGGATTGCAGTCAGCCAGACTGTAACAGGTATGGCAATGATTACGCACAGCGACATGGAGAGAAATACAGCGTCTCCCCTGCCAAGCGGTTTCTTTTTCACAAAAAGAAAACTGTCCCTTCCGTATCCCCGGCAGAGCATGCTTGTGTATACCCGTTCACCCTGTTCATAGGAACGGATAAACATGGTACCGATAAGATAGCCGATCTGGCGGAGGCGGTACCGGTAGGGGAGATGACGATCAAACGAATCAAAACATTTGGTTTTTAAGGTCTCGTTCATCTTGCGGTACATGTAGCCAAAGACAAACAGGTAACGGATCATCATGCCAAGCGCAAGGGCAAATTCCGCCGGGAGCCCCATCCGTGAAGCTCCTTCAAGCATATCGGGCATCTTTGTTGTCGACGAAAGCAGGATGATAAAAGAAATGCACACGACAAACTTCACAAACAGGATAAATGCAAATTCTACCGACTGCGCGTAGATGTTTATCCCAAGCGGCAGGGAGTACAGGACATCGTAATCGGTGTAATATTTATTCTTAAAAAAAATCTGGAAAAGGATAATAATACCCCATAGCGGGACAATCGCACAAAGGCGTTTGAAGTATACGACATACGACAGCCGGGTGCAGCACCAGAGGATGAAAAAAAAGATGAAAAACAGCACCCCGACCGTATAAATCATTATCGAATAGGGCACGGCAACAAGTGCGATGATCGCCGCAAAACAGATCACTATCTTTACCCGTGCGTCAACCCGGTGGATGATGCTGTCCTTATACGCATCACGTTCGATCTGGAAAAGTTCCTCGATCATGATTGTTTGCCAAATGCCCGGAGCAGTGCCTGTTCCGCATCTGAGTAGGTGTATGCCATTGAAACTTCGACACCGTGTTCCTGGAGTGACCGGAGCAACCGGGGCAGCACCGGGACATCAAGCCGGACTGATTTGAGCATATCCGGCTGGACAAAGATTTCTTCAACTGATCCTGAAGCAACGATCCTGCCCTTGTCCATGACATAAATATAATCGGCCACTTCCGGCACAAGGGAAACATCGTGCGTGGAAAAGATCACGGTCATGCCGTATTTCGACGACAGTGAATTGATAAATGTGTTTAAGTCGGCAACCCCTTTCGGGTCAAGGCCGGCGGTTGGCTCGTCAAGCACGAGCACTTCGGGTTCCATCGCAATGACACCAGCAATGGCCACCCGTTTTTTCTCACCGCCGCTCAGGTGATGGGGCACCCGCCCGGCGAGATGCTCGATCCCGACAACTCTTAAGGCTTCGTGGACACGGTGGCTGATCGTTTCCGGATCAAGCCCGAGGTTGGTCGGCCCGAATGCAATATCCTGCTCGACAGTAGGCGAGAAGATCTGGTCGTCAGGATTCTGGAAAACAAGACCCACAAATTTCCGGACTTCTTTTTTGTTTACCTTTGTTATCGGTTCCCCCCGGATAAGGACCGAACCGGAAGACGGCTGGAAAATTCCGTTGAAGTGCTTGAAAAGTGTGCTCTTGCCGGCACCGTTCGAACCGATTACCGCAATTCGGGAGTTCCTTGGGGCAATGAAATTCACATGGTCAAGTGCCGTGACGTTACCAGGATAAACATAACAGAGATCGCGGGTCTCGAGAAGGTGCATGAATGTATGGAATATGCTGAAAAAAAATAAAGGTCTATTGGTTCGGATCTGTGGATTTTCCGGACCGTTTGATCGCGTATGCAAAACCAAATACCACAATAAACGCAAGCAGGGTTCCAACCGCTATTGCAAGGATACCACCGGTTGATCCCATTGCGTCGCCAAGCGAGTAGTCGGGCATCGGGGATTCATACGAGAATTTCCCTGTAAGGTCTTCCTGGATTTCTGCCTCCGGAGGAGTGTCACCGGTAAGGGTCTTCTGGCCCTGTACGATTAGGGCAGTGCTTTCAAGGCCGTCCGGGTCACCGGACGCAAGGAATACCGCAACCACTCCGATAAGGAGTGCGACGATAATCCCTCCGATTAAAAAGGTCTTGTTATTGATCATGCTGCTTTCGCTCCTGCGGTTGTTTTTACACCATCATCGACCAGATCCGGCCGCACGCTTGTAATCAGATAGATCGCTGCTACAGTAACGACACCTTCAATCACTCCAATCGCTGCATGGTAGACTCCCATCGCAATAAGTCCTTCCCGAAGAGGGAACGTCCCGGCCAAAAACATCTCCACCGCACAGGCAAGCGCCGGGATCAGGCAGGCAAGCCATGCTGCGATAAACGCAGAGATCGGCATGCTCTTTGTCATCTTCATGAGTCCCTTGAACGAGTAGAACCCGACAAAACCCCCTATCACTCCCATGTTGATAATATTTGCGCCCATGGTCGTGATCCCACCGTCACCGAACAGGACACCCTGCACAATGAGCACCAGTGCAAGGATGAAAACCGCTGCAAACGGTGAACCGAGGACAATTGCGGCAAGTGCCCCGCCAACAAGGTGACCGCTCGTTCCCATAGACACGGGAAGGTTGAAAGACTGGAGGGCAAATATCCCGGCAGCAAGAACGGCAACAATCGGAAGTTTTTCCTCGCTCATCTCGTTCCTCGCCCATCTCAGGGCGAGTGCAATAAATACCAGGGCAATAATCCAGTAGATTATGCCCTGCCCAATCGGAATGAATGCATCAGGAATATGCATGAAATCACCATACGCAGTATTACATTTATTGCAAATAGTAACATCAGATAGATAAAAAAGATTGCTATTTGTTATCCGGTTTGACAATTTTAAAAAAAAGAGACAAAAGAGTGTGCACGATTTTCCATGAAAAATATTGAACACGGACCCACGAGGGGGTGTCTTGTGACCGGATTTTAAAAAAAAAACAGGAACAATACTTGTCCGCGAGCGGGGATCAAAAACCGGCGTTTGTTCTTATGCCGAAATGTAAAATACAAACAGGTAGAGCGCAGCAACCAGCAGGACGATGCTGTGCTTGAAACCGCACAGGATACTGTTTGAACTGAACTGGCCGGCCATGATTCCCGAGAATGTACCAAGGATTATCCCAATCCGGAACATGTCGGTAATATTTCCGGCGACATCCATTGTGATGTTCTGTCCCTTGAAACTGGCAAGGAAGGGGACATTGAGCTGGTATGCCGTATACAGGTAGATCCCAAAAGAGAGGTAGATGATCATGACATAGACGATGGTCGTGTTCTCCCGTTCGCTCTTGAGCTTGAGATAGTGCTCAAAATCGGTGATCGCTATCATGAAAATCTGGCGGAGGTTTGTCGTGATCTCGCTTGCCCGGACAAGCAGGGAAATGGCACGTTTGACCGAGACAAGACCGATCCGTTCTTCCATCCTGACAAGCGCTGCGTTCACGTTTGTCCCGGCCCGTATATCACGGGAGGCACTTGACAGCTCCGAACTGAGCAGCCCGAGTTTTGCACCGGAAATCCTGTGGATAGCTTCCTGGATAGTAAGACCAATATCTTTCATGTCCGAGAGTTCACGCAAAAATTCAGGAAGGTGGGACTCTACGTTCCTGACATACCAGCGCCGGCCCTCATACGCGACAGCAACCGGTGCCATAAAACCGATAATTAAAAGACAGATAACCGCCTCTAACGCGTTATGCGGGAAAATGCCATCGAATACCCCAGACATCCAGAAAAGGGCAATGATGCTGTCGATGATACAGCCCGTGATTATGCCGTAATCATAGGTCGTGATATATGCCCGGAGAGGATGGCGGATCAGGTTATAGATACGGTGTCGTTCCCTCTGGGTCTTTATCCGTTTATAAAAAAGCTCGTCTTCGGCGGATAAATTATCTAAAGAGCCGGCAGGCTGCTCGGGAATGGACTCCCCAAAGTCATACTCAATAATCTCCTTGCGGGTAACTTCGAGGTTTTCCGGCGGGAGCATGATCGACAGCAGCCAGATCATGATAATTGCACCGGCCGGGATGGCAATATACATCAGGGGGAGAACCCAGTCCATGGACGCCTGGCTGGTCATGCCCTGCGCGACAATCATGATGATGAGCGCGATAGGCCCGGCAACAAATGCAGAGACGTATACCTCTGCCATGATCTCGATTGTTTTTAAGACCAGTTCCAGTTCCTGCTTTGCCTGTTCCCGGTAAAACTCGGTTTTTGCCGCAAGATACGATGGGACGTCCCCCCCGCTGTCAAAGACGATCCCGAGATCGTTTAAAAAGTCCCGGAGGTTGGCAGACGGCGTGATCCGCTGGAGATCACGCATCGCGGTGATCAGGTCATCGCCAAAGACTTCAACATTGCGGATGATGACACCAAATTCCTTTGATACTTCACCGAACATGTCACGCTCTTCGTAGACTTTGTGAATAACCTCAAACGGCGGCATGGTAGTCGAAAGGGCCTGCATAAAGGAGATGGCATACGGGAGGTCCAGTTCAATCCTGTTCTTGCGTCCCTGGGCAACAATCGCCGGGTAATATACCTGGGTGGCATAAATGCCCGGGACAAGGATACAGAAAACAAGGACCCAGAAGAAAATATTGCCCGAGCTGATGGCACCCATCTCAAGAGTAAAACCGGAAAATGCGAAAAACGCTGCCAGCGCGATATAAACCAGGAGCGATGCAGCAAGGTTCGTATGGATAGTATGGAGATACCGCTCGGCCGTTACCGGCATATGCGCTGAACGGAGGGATTTTTTAAGGTCGGCACCAAATGCCACCATCTCGGAGCGGGTGATCCATTCTTCGATCCTGAAAAAAGATCCAAATGACAGGTCCATGTCAGTCACTCAAATTATGGATGGCATTTGCCAGGTCCCGGATATCCGGCCGCGGTACCTCAACAGCGAGCGAGAAAAATTCCACCCGTTTGTCGAGCTGGCGCCGGGTCTCTTCGGCTGACCAGCCCCGGTGGCTGGCAATATCCGCAAGGACTCGCGAATCTTTGTTTACCCGGATAAAGGTGTCACTTTCCATATCCCATTCATACAGAGGTGTTGACCGGATCCCTCCCTGCATATCCACCTCGATCTCGTGAATGGAAAGACAGCGACGGATACGGGTGTTGCCGAAAGAATACAGCGACTGGATAACAATCAGGTCAAGCGCGGAAAACATCACGGGCGAGACATTGATGGGATCATGGGTCAGCCGGTTGATCGCTTCCTGCACGCTCCCGGCGTGGATGGTCGAAAGCGTGGCATGCCCGGTATTCATTGCCTGGAAAAGTGTCTGGGCTTCGTGGCCCCGGACCTCTCCTACGATGATATACTCCGGACGCTGCCGCATACAGGCTTTTAACAGCGAGAAGAGATCGATATCATCCCCTTTGACCCCGGTTGCCGTGAGCTCCCGGGTCTGGGTGGGCAGCCAGTTCTTGTGGGGCAGCTGGATCTCGCGGGTATCTTCTAAAGAAACGATCTTTGCATTCTGGGGAATGAACAGCGAGACCGCGTTCATGGTCGATGTCTTGCCGCTTGCCGTGCCTCCCGCAATAATCAGGCTTTTGTGGTGCTCGATAGCGAGCCATAGGAATGCGAGGATCTCCGGATCGTAGGTCTTGAGATTGATAAGATCGAGCGGAGTCATGGGCTCTTCCCGGAACTTCCTTATGGTAAAGGAACTGCCTTTTGTGGAGACGACATCGCTGTACGTGATCTGGATGCGGGCGCCGTCCGGCAGGGTGGCGTCGACCATGGGATTCGAGAGCGAGACCTGTTTGTTTGCTTTCTGGGCGATTTTTAAAACGAACTGGTTGAGTTCGCCTTCAGAGAACACGACGCTTGTGGGCAGGCTGCCGTAGACTCGGTGGAAAATAAAGACCGGCAGGTCTTTCCCGTTGCAGCTCATGTCCTCAATTGCAGAATCTCTCATGAGGACTTCGAGCGGACCGTAGCCGGAAAGATCGCGTTTGAGATAATAATACAAAACGTCAAGGCGTTCCTTTGAGATAGTCGGATCATACAGGGAAAAAACCGGGTAAATAACGGCCGGGTTGATGTGTTTTTCTATACTGTTCCCGGTGTCATCGTAGATGATCACGTCACGGAGATATGCATAGGTCTCCCGGAGGATTGTTTTTTCCCGGGCCAAAAGGGGCGGTTCGATGATGGTGTAAGTAAACCCGGCATTTCCCATGCGTACAATTTTTACTGAAGAGTAAGGGGGTGTCACCGGGTACCGGGTGAGGATTCCATGCTCAGGTTTGTCCATGTCGGACGGTTCCGGTTCATCTCCACTATCCTGTTCAATTTCAGGTTCCCGGATATGAGATGGCGGTTCTTTTTCAGGCGCCGGTGGAGCTGTATCCTCCATTACGGCCCGGCCTGATGGGAAAAACCGTATCCGGGCGGATGAGATCGCAGGCACCAGCGCGGCAAACGAGAGCACGGACAGGACGGCAGTGAAAATGAGAGGCATCACCACAAAAAGCGCAATGATCCCGGTTCCGAGGGCAAGACCGGTCACACCGATAAAAAGGGCGAGGCTTTTTTTTGTTGGCTGAGTCAGCGCAGATATCACGTTGCGATACGGCTCGATAAATTTTCGAGGATTTGCAAGACGCATTTTTTTACCAGAAGATTCCGTTGAAACTGCGGGTTCAACCGGAGATGGATCCATATTTTTGCGTTCAAACCGGGAAAAAAATGAATGGCGATGGCTCTGAAGTACAACAAAAACTCCGATAATACCCCAGATAAGTATCAGTGCCATGGCTTTTTTTGGTCAGGCAGATGGGATTTTGACCGGATCCCTGTATCCTGCGGCAGAAAACGGCCTTCCCATTGCATCTGTTATAGTCCTGTTTTGTATATCCCGTGAAATAACATTCTATTTAACAGCATTATTTTGTTTAACCTTTTTGATTTACACGCGCAATAAAGAAAGTTCAGACAAGTCATAAAGTCCGATTTTTTAAACTCATTTTTTGGATGGTAAAGACTCACGCACTTTTCCCAGCCATACTTCGCTCTCGTATGCCGCACTCACCAGTCTTTTTGTATAGGGTGCCTTTGGAGACGCAAGAACATCACGCGTCGTTCCGCGTTCGACGATAATTCCTTTATGCATCACCGCGATAGTATCACTCATCTGCCCGATGACCTGGAGATCGTGGGAGATAAAAAGGAGCGTGAGGTTTGTCTTCTTCTGCACCGTTTTTAAAAGATTCAGTACCTGTGCCTGAACGGATAGATCGAGCGCTGCCGTAGGTTCGTCAGCGACAATAAATTCCGGGTTGAGTGCAAGGACCCTTGCAAGTGCCACGCGCTGTTTCTGGCCCCCGGAGATCTCGAAAGGATACCGGCCGGCAAGATCCGGCTGGAGTCCCACCGTCTCAAGAAGTTCGCCGATCCTGTCCTCCCGTTCATGCGGGCTGCACAGGTCCCAGATTTTCATCGGTTCCGCGATGCATTCTCTCACGGTCATCCTTGGGTCAAGCGAGGTATCCGGGTCCTGGAAAATGATCTGCATCCGGGGCCGGATCTGCCGTAGTTTTGACCGGGATAATGCGGTCAGGTCAATGCCATCGAACCGGACCGTTCCGCTTGTCGGTTCGATGAGCCGGAGCGCGATCCGCCCAAGGGTCGTCTTCCCGCTGCCGCTCTCGCCGACAAGCCCAAGCGATTCTCCTTTTTTTATCCGGAGTGATACGTTGTCTGCCGCGACGGTCTTTTGCCTGTGTAAAAATCCTTTTGTGTAGACCTTTGTGACCTTGTCAAGTTCAATCATAGAGGAAACACCGGACCAGTCTCTCACCGGTACTGATGAGGGGGGGATGCTCCCGGCTGCACCGCTCTATCGAAGCCGGGCACCGCGCACAGAACCTGCATCCGCCGGGCAGGTGAGTGGGCGAGGGGCTCATGCCGGGGATGGGATGCAGCCCGGCAGACGGGAGCGAGGCAAGGAGCCCCTGGGTATACGGGTGCATGGGCAGGGAGAGGAGATCGTGTGTCCGGCCGGTCTCGACAATTTCCCCGGCATACATCACGGCAATCTGCGTGCAGAGATAATGCGCGGTCCCCATGTCGTGCGTAATGAGAAAGAGCGTACGGTCTGCCATCTGTTGTTTTATCAGGGCAAGAATCCGGGATTTTACACCGGCGTCGAGCCCTGATGTCGGTTCATCGGCAATCACAATATCCGGTTTGCAGGCAAGGGCAACAGCGACAAGGATCCGTTCACGCATCCCCCCGGAAAATTCGTGCGGATAACGCCCGGCTGCACGCTCCGGTTCGTCAAATCCCATTGCTGTTAGCAGCCGGACAATTTCGTCATGTGCTGCTTTTTCGGCAAGAACATGATGGATGAGGAGCGGTTCTGCAATCTGGTCCCCCACTTTTTTTACCGGGTTGAGTGACAGCGCAGAGTTCTGCATGATCATCGCGATCTCTTTTCCGCGAATCCGTTGCAGGTCAGGTTCTGCTGCCTTCAGGAGGTCTTGGTCACGGTACCGGACAGCGCCGGTGATCCAGGCGTTTTTCGGGAGGAGCCCCATTACCGCCATGCCAAGGACAGTCTTCCCGCACCCGGATTCCCCGATAAGGGCGATGTGGTCTCCCCGGGCAATATCAAGATCGACTGTGTCCACCGCCTGGACACATTCCGACCGGGTGGAAAACCGGACACCAAGACCTTCGATCCTAACAAGGGTCATGCCGTGCCTGCCTGCGGGAACGTGAGAATTTTTTCCGGGCTCATATACGGTTCACCCCGACACGCGGGTTGAATTTTTCTTCAAAACTGTACCCGATCATTGCAAGCGCAAGCGAGATGCCGACAACCGCGATTCCCGGCGGGAGAAGCCACCACCAGAGCCCAAGGGCCATACCTCCAGAGGTATACGACTTCTGGATCATCGTTCCCCAGTCAACGGTTGTCGTGTCCCACATGCCGATGAAACTTAAACCCACGCCCATGACAAGCATCCTTTGGGAGGACGAGACAAATTTTGCCATAACAAGCGGCATCACGTTTGGCAGGATATGCCGGGACATGATGTAAAAATCCGGTGCGCCGATTGCACGTGCGCCTTCCACAAAATTTGTCTGAGCAAGCGAAAGTACCTGTGACCGGATAATGCGGATGCCATGAATGCTGCCAAGAATTCCCATCAGGAGGCTGATTGTCAGGATACCAGGGGAAAAAAATGCGGTAAGCACGATTAACAGGGGGAACACAGGGATTGGCATGAAAATGTCGATAGCCCGTGAGACGAGTTCATCTGCAAAACCGCCATAGTACCCGATGACAATCCCGATACTGGTGCTGATAAATACGGATAACAGGGCAGCACAAAACCCGTAAAGCAGGGTAATTCGTGCCCCGTAAACGAGCTGGCTGAATATGTCCTGCCCGAGATCATTTGTCCCAAGCGGATGGTTATCCCCGGGAGACTGAAGCGGAGAGCCGGTAATTTCTGTCGGGCTGTAGGGAGTCAGGAGCGGCGCACAAAGCGCGACCACGATATAGGCGCACAGGACTGCTACACTTACCCACAGGATTATCTTCCTACTCATCTTTTCCCATCCTGATCCGGGGATCGATTATGGAAGAAAGGACATCGGCAACAAGCATCGCGGCAATCGACATGATAGTATCGAGAATGAAAATCCCTTCAAGAAGCGGGAGGTCCCGCATCCGGAGTGCATCGGTTGTTAAAAGGCCGATTCCCGGCCACGAGAATACGGTCTCGACAAACACGTTTCCCATGATGATTGCAGCGATCTGGAACGTCGTTATCGTGATAATGGGCAGGAGGGCATTTGCTAATGCATGGCGCCAGAGGATTTCACGTTCGCTTAACCCCTTTGCCCTGGCGGTGGTAATGTAATCCTCTCCGATGACCGAGATCATCGAGTTCCGCATCACGTAATAGTTCCCGGTCGCGATGAAAAATGTCATAAGGGTAACCGGCAGGATTGCGTGGTAAAGCACATCGGGGACACTGATCCCGGAGTACAGGACATTAATACTCGTGTAACCCCAGAGCGGGAACCATTTGAGATAAAATGCAAAGACCATTACGGCCATGATCGCCCACCAGAATTCCGGGATGGCACGGATCGCGATCATGACATTAAAGAGCGCAAAATCTTTTTTCCCCCCGGATTTCCAGCCGGACCGGGCGCCAAGCACCGTGCCGATCAGGATCCCAAGAATTGTCGCGGGAAGGAGAAGGACAAGCGACCATGAGAGTTTTTCAACGATAAGCGAAAAGACCGGGACGGAGTAGGCGTACGAGTATCCCCAATGTCCCTGCAGGATGTTGGAAAAGTACAGGACATACTGTTCGGTGAGCGGAAGGTCGAGCCCGAACTGGTGGTAAAACTGTGCAACCGTTTCTTTTGGGAGTGCGTTTGTAAGGGAAAGCAGGTAATTGGTGATGTAGTCCCCGGGCATCATGTGCAGGAGGAAAAATGTGAGGGTGACACTGACAAAAAACGCAGCGCCGCTGTAGCAGATCCTTTTTAACAGATAATTTCCGGATATCACGAGATTTTCCTCAGGGCCTGTGTTGGTTCTGTCACGTAGTACCCGGATTTTTCCATATTTACCTGCCGCCCGTTTTACAATTTTTACCTGATGATGAGTTTACCCGGCATTGCAGGAAAAAACCAAAAAGAAAAGGGGATGGCCGGATTTTGTTGCATTGTCCCGCTCCTGTGTCGGGGTCATGTTGAATGCACCGGTGTCAGGCTTGAAAGTACTTTTGGATCGAGAACGTTGTGGTATCCCGGGCCGATGTCCCAGCCGGTGAAACGGTCGGACCGGTATGCAACGATGGTATCGGTCGTGCAGACCGGCACGGAGGGAATGTCTCTTGCAAGCAGTTCCTGCATCCGGTAAGCCAGCTGTTTAATTTTTATTTTATCGGGAGTGTTCTGGATCTCGCGGACAAGCGTGTTGTATTCCGAATTGTTGTAATTGTAATAATTTGTCTCCTGCGTTGGCGTAACGGCAAAATTCACAAGCGCATCTGCATCGTCATGAAGCGTCACCGGGAAGCCGTCGATAAAGACCGCGTTCTTTTTGACTGCGGCCCGGTACTGGCTCTGGTCATCATAGGAGAGCGTGCTTACAGCAATTCCCAGTTTTCCCCAGTCTTCCTTTAAAACGGTCACGATCTTTTGTTCGCCACCGTTTGGTGCACCTTTGCCCCCGAGCGGGATGGTGATTGTGACAGGCTTTTTGTCCGGGCCGGTGAGGACCCCTTCAGCGTTTTTGGTAAATCCGGCAGCTTTCAGGATCTCTTCTGCTTTTTTTAAGTCGTAATCGTACATTCCCGTTACATTCTGGTTGACATAGTCCCCGGCAAGGCCTGGGATTAAAAATGTCGTGTCGGTCGGCCGGCCGGTCCCGAACAGGGAAATGATAGTGTCACGATCAATGGCATGGCTCATCGCCCGGCGGAATTCCGGATTATCCGCGGGATACTCGTTCATGTTGAACCCTACTTCATACGCTCCCGTGTCGTTGATCGTGTAGAGCCCGATATTTTTTTCACCCTTAAGGCTGTCAGCTACAGCCGGGGTGATCCCGCTTACCACATCGATTTCACCGTTTTTGAGCGCAAGGATTTTGCTGTCCGCATTTGTGATCACGGTAAGAATGACACCGGAAATTTTCGGGACCTCTCCGAAGTATTTGTCGTTTACCGTATACGAGAAATAATTGCCCTCTGCATTTTCATATTTAAATCGGCCTGTACCAACAAAATCAGTATCCCGGTAATGCTGAGGATCGGAAATGTTCTCCCAGTAATGTCTGGGAGATATTGTAATTCCCGGCTGGCGCGAGATCTGGTCGAGGAAACCGGAGTACGAGGTCTTTAGCGTGAATACTGCTGTATGATCGTTGGGACACGAAATTGAGCTGACATCCTTTAAGACAAATCCCAGCGTGAGATTTTTTTCTTTCATGTAATCGTTTGTAAATTTCACGTCGGCGCACGTGAACGGGACACCGTCATGCCATGTCGCGTCTTCTACAAGATAAAACGTCCATGTCTTTGCATCGTCGGATACATCCCAGCTCTTTGCAAGTGCCGGTTCGAATGTACCGTTTGTTGCCTTGATCACCAGTCCCTCATATGCGAGACTGCCTGCAGGGACGCCGCCTTTCTGCATGACGCTTGTATGTGTCAGGGTGGAGGCGGAATCAACCGGGATGACGACACTCGCCGGATTTTTTGCAGTCTGGTTTGTTGTTCCTGTTGTTGCTGCGTCACTTACGCACCCGCAAAAGGCACAAAAAGCAAGAAGGGTACCGGCGCATATGACAGAAAAAATTCCGGGAATTCTGTTTTTTTTCGGCATGAAGAGACTCATATCCCAAAACCTCGGTTATCTATAAAATCACGGGATTTATAGTGATCATTCACATTCCGGTTTATTTAACAATTTTTCTTTAATCTTCACAATAAGTATACTTATAAAAATTAACATTGCGGATTTTACTGACGGTGTTGAGCGGGAAAAACTTCGTACTGCGCTAAAAAAGTTCATATCATATACTTAATATTTTGAAAAAATCAACATCTTTAACAAAACTTATATGGTTCTACGTTTTATTTTGAAAAGATCTGTATGGGTTCAGTTCACGATACGATGCAGACATTTGTCGCACGGGAGATCCGTTCATATTTCAGGAATACCGAGGGCTGGGAATGCCGGCCGGTCCCGTCGCCAAGCACACGCGATATGACCTGTATCCTTTCCCGGGATGTCCGGGGAAGGAAAGAGTCCATTGCCCTTGCGGTTTCCTACGATGAAGAACCGTCCACGCTCTCGCTTGATACCGTGGCGGCGACAATGAACAAAAAGATTCTCCGTGGAAAAGTCCTGTTCGTTCCGAAATCTGCCGACGTTTCAGCAGTTCCCGGCGAGATCCGGATCATCCCCATGAGCTCGTTTGGGTTTGTTGACGGGAACCTTGTCTGGCTCAATAAAAAGAAGAACGCGAAGCACTACCCCCGGCCGGAACAACCGGCAAAATCAGGAGCTGCCATCCCGGCCCCGGCGCCACACGCAGCATAAACACGGGATATTGAAAAAACAGGGCATTACCCGGTAATTCCCTTTTTAGACGGTTTCTTTTGCATCTCATGATTAGCGTACCGTCATTTCGGGCAAAATTAACTTTTATTAGTTAACAAATGATCATTGTTAAATATAATTGTTTACAACCTTTGTAATTGGCTGAAGGAATCAATCCGGAAATCTGGATCTATTTTTTCGGGCCAATTTTCTGAACCAGAGGAAAGAACATGCATTATCTGAAGAGGATATCAAGAAAAAATGGCGAAGATGGAGTCTCGCCGGTCGTTGGCGTGATGCTGATGCTCGTTGTGATGATTATCATTGCAGCAGTAGTCAGTGGATTTGCCGGCAGCCTGGTGAGCGGTAAGAAGACTTCACCATCAATGTCAATGGATGTAACGATTAAGAATGCGGGATCTTTTTCCAACAGTTACTTTGAGGCAAAGGTGCTGTCGATATCCGAACCGGTCAACACAAGTGAACTGAAGATTGTTACCACTTGGGCAAAAGCTGGAACTACTCATGTTACCAACACGCTTCCCGGACATAATGTGACTTACTGGGAATTTACTGGTGATGCGGGTAAAAAGATAGGCAACATAACTGGGGCTCCATGGGGTTATGGTCCTGGAGTTGATAATATGAATGCCGGGGTTCCCAATAAAGAGGAACAGCGGTTTGGTAATTATACACTGATTGGCGGGACTATGATTTACGCACTTCCGGCCGGACAAGCCGGTGGATTCATTGACCCTACCTCTCCTAGTGAAAATGGAGGATATGGAATTAACACGCCATACAAGTATACCGATAGTTGGGTTTACACACCAGGTGTCGAAGCCGATGGTATGCAAACCATTCTTGGTGAAGGTTGGGAAGTCCTCCGCGCCGGGGATTTCGTTAACGTCAAACTAATTTACACTCCAACCGGCAGTGCTATCTTTGAGAAAAATGTGGTGGTGAGCTGATATGAGAAACCATACAAAATCTAATGATGCAGTCTCGCCTGTTGTTGGCGTGATGCTGATGCTTGTCGTCACGATTATTATCGCGGCAGTCGTCAGCGCATTTGCCGGGGGGCTCGGTAATTCACAGAAAACTACACCTCAGCTGACCATTGCAGGAACTTACAGCCAGACAAATGGTATGACAATTACTCACACAGGCGGGGATTCCGTTGCCCTTTCATCGGTTAATTTCATGACGACACCATCCGAGATGATGGGAACGGATGCTGGTAAATTTGCCTGGATCATCAACAACACAATTATTCTTGATCCCGCTAACAGCAATTACGCAGTATATAATATTACCGGGAGTTATTTCAATACAACATCATTCAACGCCGGTGACACTCTGGTAATTAATTCCACGAGAAGTTCTGATTACTCAACGACCACTGCATGGAGTAAAGACACAAACAATCCTCCAGGAATTAATGCAAATGCACGTATTCTCTGGACAAAAGATGATGCAGGGGGTAAGGATAGATATTTTGCAGCATATTCATTTGGTAACCCAAAGAATATCGGCAAGTACTTCTACTTAGATCTGGTTGACACAACCGGCAGTAAAATTGCCCGGACAAAAGTCACCATTACCAAGTGAGAACACCAAAATTAATTTTTCTTTTTTCTTATTCCCGCAGATAACACTGAACGAATCACAATAATTTGCCAGAATATAATTGCCGGGCAGTATGATTTCCCATTCCAGATAGCCGTAATTTTTATAAAGAACCCGACAAAGACACCTAAAAGTCTGAAAATGTATAATCGACAGACATTAATTTGATTAATACGTCACGGGAATTTTGAACTCCAGATTATCATCATCAACACACAATATTTGACTCACACCGTCGATACTGGCGTGAACGTATCCAGATCCCATATCGATCAAAACCCCCCGTTTTACCCAATCCTATACTGATCTTCACTCCCAGACCCGATCCTCAAAATAAAAGGGTCCTATTAGCGCAGTTTTGCCCCTCCGACGTAAAAGTTACCAAAAGAAGCCCCAATCACGCGATTTATTTCCATTTCCGCAGGTGTTTTCACGAATTCCGCAGTTTTTCGGGTACCCTAAAAAAATGCTTTCCGAAAAAATCGCCCGAATATGACCCCGTTTGCCAAAAGGGGGGCGATTTACAAAACGGGGTTCCCTGGCGGAAAGTGTCCTTTTTTGGGATCTGTTCTCCGACGGAAGCCCCCGGATAATGGGAAGTGGGGTATGCAATTTTTCAGGGAGTGGTAGTATCCCCCGTCAGACGAGGGGGGCCGGCAACCGGTGTTTTCATACCGGTTGCAGTCCCGGCATTCCGGTCCGGGGATTTTTGCTCAAGCAGCATCCCATCCCGCCCGAGCTCACAAAGCCCGTTGTCGCAGACCTTATAAAATCTCCACGCGTATTCGGGAGAACAGATCCAGAGCTCGCGGGAAATTTCCCGGGACGACGGGAACATTTTGAGGCCGGCAATCTCTTCTGCTGCCTCCCGCTCCATCCAGTTCATAGTGCAGCAGATGTATCGCAAACGTTTGATCCGGACCTGCGATAAATTTTCAGGAGTTGTAATGGAAAAATCGGCAAGCATGCCCGGACCGCGTTCATAATAATGGACAAACCCGCGTTTCTGTGCAATCGTGCCGGCGTTTTCGAGCGCCCGGACCGGGTGCCGGCCCCGGGTCATGGCAGGTCTCCAGGAAGATCCTGCGGGTTTGTCAGGGCCGGCAGCTGAACAAAAGAAAAGCCGCAGACAGTGGTATCGGTCACTTGTGCAATTGAATAAGTCACACAATGTACGAATGGTTTGTTTCGGATTATTGTATCCCCTCTTTCATGTCAATTATCCCGGACCTTATCGTCGTAAAATTATTTCCGACCTCAACGAAAGGCGGACCGGATAGTTGTCCAGTAATTATTCACCAAATTATATGGGCTTTGTAGTACGCAGAAAACGAAAAACACCCACGTTACAAAAAAGCTCCCATAAGGAGCCGGATGTCTGCCTGTCGTGCCGGGATTTGCAAATTACCAGTCACTTCTGGAATATTCTTATACAATTCCTTCCAGAACAAAAATCCAAAGGTTGTACAGTATCTCTACAAGGATGTGCCAAAAAACGATATGCTCTTTTAATCCGGCAGACCACTGAGGGTAAGCGTATGGACCTCCAGTATTCAGACCAGAAGATCGAAGTATCGGAAAAAATTCTTACAAGCCTGGATCGGTTTGTACTCGATTTTATCCGGATACTGGAGCAGAAAACACCGTATGTTATTGTCAGCGGGTACGTTGCTATCCTGTTCGGGAGATCCCGTGGTACAGAAGATGTGGATATTCTCATTCCTTTTTTAGAAGAGGCTACCTTCGACAAACTCTACCAGGCACTTATCACCAGCGGGTATGAATTCCTGAATGCAGAAAATTCCGATGGTCTTTATGACATGCTTAGTAAAAAAATGGGCATACGGATCGCAAAAAAAGATCAATTCATACCCAACATCGAACTCAAATTTCTCAAAGATGAGGTTGATCGTCACGTTTTCAGGGACAGGATCGCTGTGAGCATGCCGGGCGCATCGTTTTACATTTCACCTATTGACATCCAAATCATATACAAGCTCTGGCTTGGATCGGACAAGGATATCGAAGATGCGGTCTATCTCTGGGAAATCTTCAAAAATAATCTCGATCATAACCGTATGAAAAGCCGGATGAAGGAATTCGGTGTCTCAGGTGAGGAATATGGAATTGTCGTTTGACAGGACAGCCCATAAGGAAGAGCGCCTTGCATTTGTCCGCAGCTATGCGGCGTGGGTGAAACGAACGCCCAACGCTGAATGGAGCAGGGAGCAGGCGGTACTCATCGATAGTCTCATGGAAAATGCACGAAATATTCCCCTTTCCCCTCAGGTTTATCTCCAGAGGGTGACAGGGAGAAGACAATCCGGAACCCGTGTTCCTTCTGCCAGTCATACGCAGGTTTGGGACCGGGAGCGATCCTCAAAATAAAAGGGTCCTATTAGCGCAGTTTTGCTCCTCCGACGTAAAATGTTAAAAAAGAAGCCCAAATCACGCGATTTATTTCCATTTCCGCAGGTGTTTTCGCGAATTCCGCAGTTTTTCGGGTGCCCTAAAAATATGCTTCACGGAAAAATCGGAAGAATCTGGCCCCGTTTGCCAAAAGAGGGTTGATTCGCAAAACGGGGTTTTTTGTGCAGAAACGATACTTCCCGCGACACTGTTCTCCGACGGAAATCCCCGAATAATAGGAAGGGGGCATGCAATTTTCAGGGAGTGGTGGTATCCCCCGTCAGGATAGGGAAGGCGGCAATCGGTGTTTTCGTACCGGTGGCAGTCCCGGCCTTCAGGTCCGGGGATTTTTGCTCAAGCAGCATCCCATCCCGCCCGAGCTCACAAAGCCCGGTGTCGCAGACCTTAAAAAACCTCCACGCATATTCGGGAGAACAGATCCAGATTTCACGGGAAATCTCCCGGGACGACGGGAACATTTTGAGGCCGGCAATCTCTTCTGCTGCCTCCCGCTCCATCCAGTTCATCGTGCAGCGGATGTATCGCAAACGTTTGATCCGGACCTGCGCTAAGATTTCAGGAGTGGTAATGGAAAAATCGGCAAGCATGCCCGGACCGCGTTCATAATAATGAACAAACCCGCGTTTCTGTGCAATCGTGCCGGCTTTTTCGAGCGCCCGGACCGGGTGCCGGCCCCGGGTCATGGCGATCCACCTGATAACAACCATATCGGATACATACCTGAACCGTTACCTACAGGATGAGATATGCTTTCCAGTCAGAAGGGAGGAATAAATACTACAGTATCAGCCGGACCCGCACATAAGAGTTTTAATAAAAAACGGTTCATCCCTGCCGGACTCTTCTTACCGGGCTCATAAGCCAGTATCTGCTTTTTTGGAGGTGTTGTTTATCCAGACCTTTTCCGGCTCCCTGCATCTTCCTTTATTTCGTCGCGAATGGCACGGATATCCGGTTCAAGTTCAGGCAGTTTGTTCTGGATAACATCCCAGACAATCTCATAATCGATGGCAAAATACCCATGAATTATTTTGTCCCGGATTCCTGCCATGAATTTCTACGGGATTTCCGGATGAGCCGTCCTTACCGGACCCGGTACATTTTTTGAGGCTTCCCCAATTATCTCAAGGGATCGGGTAACCGCCCGACAGAGCGTTTTATCATGAGTAAATTTTTCATACGTGACATGGGATGCTCGAACACCGCCAAGGTACTCGATCTCATCAAGAATATGCTGGAGATAAACCCAGTCATCCTTCAACCCATATCACCTCTCTCTCAATCCGGGGTCGTATATAGATATCAATTCCGCCAACGGTAAGGAGATCCACTCTTCTCGTAAAAATCTCTTCAAGGAAATACGAGAGCTCCATGAAGTTATCGAACGTCGCCTGTCCCTCACGGAATTCAACAAGGACATCAATATCACTGGTCCGTTTCTGTTCTCCACGCGCGAAGGATCCAAAAATCCCAATCCGTTTCACTCCGAAGTTCTCACGGATCCGAGGGACGGCACCCTGTAGTTTCCTGAACACGGGACTTTTTTTGTGTGTCGGATAAAGTCCCTGCATAACCTGTAGCCCAGCTCCGTACCAGTTGTTTGAGGATTGTGGTAAAAAAGGATATGGCCGGGAAAAGGAGGGGTCCGGTAAAAACTATTATGAAATTCTCCGTAATTTTGTTTTTTATTCACATATCAGGAAAATCAGGCCAAAATGGTAAATCATTGTATTTAATAAATACAAAAATTAAAGCAATAAAGTAGACATGATTCCGGGATCCCTTCGGCCAGATACTACAGAAATAACAGCACCGACCAGCGGATCAACATACTGGCGTGACCAGTGGCAACAGCAGCGGCTCGCACTCCTTGATAGCCGGAAAGGAGAGGGGAGCAGTTTCTGGAACGACAAAAAAGCGGTCAGGTGCCATTTCATCCGGGACTTAAACGAATGGCGGGATTTTGCCGAAACCCGCATCGCGGGCATGGGAATAAAAGACGGATCACGGGTGCTTGATATCGGCGCCGGCACGGGCACATTGAGCGTCCCTCTCGCTTTCCACGGTTGCGATGTCACAGCAGTCGAACCATCAGCAGTCATGGGAGACGCCCTTCTGGAGTACCAAAAAGATCAAAAAACAAAGGAGATCACCCTCATCCGGAAACGCTGGGAGGATGTGACCGCTGGAGAACTTGGGGAACCGTTCGACGCGGTCATTTCTTCTTACAGTCTTATGGTAACCGATATCGGCGACGCTGTTGCAAAAATGCAGCAGTGCTGCCGGGGGACAGTCCACATCTTCTGGTTTTTAACACAGCCGCTCTGGGCGCAGGTCAATGCCGGTGTCTGGAAACAGCTGCACGACACGGAATTCTGCGGGGAACCGACCTCGGATACTCTCTGGCAGGTGCTCTACGAAATGGGAATTTACGCCAACCTCGCGGTCGAACCCGGATGCGAACCCGCATTTTATCCCACCATCGAAGATGCGGTAAAAGAATTCCATGGCCGAATGAACTGTACGACTCCGGAGCAGTACGAAATCCTCCGTGCATATTTTTCAAGGACGCTTGTAAAATCCGAAAAAGGCTACTACGTTAACGGCCGGGCTCTTGGCGCCCATCTCTGGTGGGATGCAAACGAGCAGCAGTCCCGCATGAATAAAAACGGGAGATTGTAAGTGCCCGGTAACAGGTAAAGGCAAAAACACGATAAAAGGACTGTCCGAAAATGAAATACCAGTATTTTACTATTCTTTTTGTTGTTTTCTGTGTTATGGGACTCTGTGTCCTGCCGGCAACTGCCGCAGAAGAATCCTGTTCGGTAACTGTTCTCTCTATTCCGGACGGAGCGGCAGTCCATATTGACGGTACACTTGTCAGTGCCGCCCCGCTCCGCGATTACAAAGTTTCGTGCGGGAACCATACCCTCTTGATAAGCGCAAACGGTTATGCAGATTTTATCGAAACTCTAACGCTTGAACGGGGCAATCCGCGTACGATCGTCGCAAACCTCAAACGGCTGGAAGACCGGGGCACGGTCTTTATCACATCAGATCCTTCAGGAGGGGACCTCTATATTGACGGAATCTTACGGGGCAAGACACCGATATATGTTGACGCACTCTATCCCGGGCCGCATACGGTCCTTATCCGTAAAACAAACTATGTGGATTACCAGGATGTCGTGACTGCTTCAAACGGGATGATAACGGAGTATAATGAGTTTTTAATTCCGCTCCCGCAGACGGGATTTTTGGGTGTTGCATCTAATCCCGAAAACGCGACGGTTTATCTTGACGGCGAACTTTTCGGAACAACACAGACGCCGTTTTCAAGAATTGCTGCCGGGGAGCACCGGCTCTTTGTCCAAAAAACCGGATACCTCAACTATACCCGGAACCTGACGATCACCGGCGGAACAATGAAATTTGTACAGGCTGATCTCAAAAGAATCCCTGATGAAGGTACTCTCATTATCGATTCGTATCCAACCGGTGCCGGATTATACCTAAACGGCACATACAAAACCGTAACGCCGGTCACGTTCGAACATTTCCCTGCCGGAAATTACACTCTGGAATTCCGGAAATTTAACTACACAAACCAGAATACCTCCTTCACTTTTACCGGTGGGGAAACACGTGAAGTCTATGCGCTGCTTGGTCAGAGCGGGAATGGCTCAATCAACACGGCTGTTCGGAATTTTTTTTCGGATACGGACAGAGACAACAATGAATCCGTGGCAGGAACTGAATCAACATATATTGAACGACGGTATGCATGGGTTTCGGAAAGCCACCAGGCATCAGTAACGGTTCGGATACCGCAAAAGCTCTATGATTTTTACAGGACACAGCCCCACCCCCATGGTGAGGGTACCAACATCTCGGCATATACATTAAGTGATGAGGACCGGGTCTATCTTAACGATCTTATCGGGAAACTCAAGGATGCCAGCGGGAGCAGGAACCGTGCTGCGCGAGGCGACTACCACAATGTGGTCGCTTTCGTCCAGTCGATTGCATATGTAAGTGATATTGACCCAGCCACCGGACAAAAAACAGAGTATTGGAAATATCCCATCGAAACCCTTGCGGACGGAAAAGGGGACTGCGAAGATACAGCAATACTTACCGCTGCACTCCTCAAGGCAATGGATTACGATGTTGCAGTAGTGCTTCTGCCACGGGCAAATCCAGGACATGCTGCTGTGGCAGTTGCCTGCGAAAACTGCAATGGCTACTACTACCCACTTGACGGGAAAAAATACTATTTCCTTGAAACAACCGGAACCGGTTTTTCATTGGGCAGCATGGATTTTGAAGACGGTCCTGACAAATATGCGAACACTCCGGCACAGGTCTACGTTCTATGAAAAAAAAAACCATTGACTCCCGGAAGTTTTTTCATACTCCCCTGACAGCCCCTGCGGGCAATAATATTTCAAAATCCAGACGATTTTTACAAGGATTTGGATTTATTTTTGGCGTGATGGTTTTGCTTATTGTCCTGACCGGCTGTTCTGGCTGTATTAAGGTTGCACAGGACTCACTTTCCGGAGAGCCATCCTTTACACTGGAAAATTCACCGGATGTAACGGACATCCCCACACTGGCGGAAAACATCACTGTGCAGACGACAATTCCCACACCGACACCGGCCCCTGAGCTTACCCCGGTAAAATCAGACATCGTAAAAGATGCGACACCGTGTACCACCCCGAACCCATATCCCATTCTTCACGGTGTCCGGATTAATTCCACACCCCAGTACGCATTCCTTTACCGGGCTCCGGAATATACAAAAACCTATACACTTACAGGCAATGCATACGGCCTTGTCGTAAATGTGGTGGAGGGGCCGCTTTATATCCGGTATACGGTCAATCCGAAATACGACTGCCTTGACGATCCGGATTCCTGCCGGGGGACAGTCTTTGCGCCGGTCAACCGCCCATACATGACCATCACTGTCAGGGACAACCAGACCCAGCAGATTGTCGCAAAAGACGGGTATGGCCGGGAATACAGTTCAGATAAAGGGGATTATAGTGCCGGTAGCAGCAGCGGGAGTAGTTCAGTAAGCAGTAGTTACGACAATTCTGACAAGGGTAATTATGCCCATGAGCCAAGTCCAAGGTATATCCCGGTCTATAAAGAAGGCCAGTTCCATATCACAATTGAAGGGAACTATCTCGACGTTACCGTTGCGGTTATTACCGGTACCGCGGCTCCGCTTGAAAAGAATCCGGAAAATCCCGCAGGGGGAATCCCGGCATCTGGATCTCCGGACTGGAACGATTAAACACCAGCCCGGATTTATTTCGGACTTCGGGCTGTAAAATAAAAAACAGGTTTTCCAGTACTGCTGAAATGAGCATGAACCAATCCGTTTCATGTCTGTTTCAACAAAAGCAGGTTTTTCTTTTTATTTTCACCCCCTCCCTTTGCAGGTTTTTAGGAAGGATTCTATCTGTTTTCATGCAAGCCAACTCCCGCGATTAAAACTTTGTATTTAATAAACCTGAAATGTTTAAGATTTAATATAAACATGAAACCGCAAACCCCATCCCCGAAATTTTCCGGAGGAATATCCCTTCCGGCAACCATCCACGATCCATTCTTCTGGAGGGAGCAATGGAGACAACTGAAACTTGCCCACTGTGCCGTGCCAGACTACGGCAACGCCCGGGAGTTCTGGGCAAATAAAAAAATGATACGCACCGTCTACATGAAAGGCAGGAAATCGCACAAGGATGTTGAGAATTCACGGTTACGTGCAATGAATATCCCGGACGGTTCCCGCGTACTTGATATCGGTGCCGGCCCGGGAACCTATGCGGTTCCGCTTGCGGCCCGGGGCTGTAAAGTCACTGTTGTCGAACCCTCTCAGGTCATGCGGGATGCGCTTGCAGAAAACATGCGTGAAAACGGGACCGGTGAGATAAGCATCATTCCCAAACGCTGGGAGGATGTAAAAGTTGAGGATATTGGCGAGCCGTTTGATGCAGTTATTGCATCGTATTCGCTTACGATGATGGACATCGGAAAAGCCCTTGCAAAGATGCAGGCCTGCTGTTTCGGGACAGTCCATCTTTTCTGGTTCATGACTTCCCCCGCATGGGTACAGGTCAATAAGGATCTCTGGCCGCTGCTGCATGGCGGCGCATTCCCGGGAGAGCCCACGGCCGACTGGTTATGGCAGGTCCTCTGCGAAATGGGGATCTACGCAAATGTAGAGGTCGAAGTAAAATTCCCGGCGCCGGTTTATGCTACCGTAGATGATGCAGTCAGTGAATTCACGCAAAGGCTGAACTGCACGACCGATGCCCAGAAAGAAACGGTCAGGAATTATTTCCAGACAATTCTTTGTCAGGAAGAACAGGGACTGGTCCTTGGCGGGGATACACTGGGTGCGCATATCTGGTGGACTAACAACGGCCGGAGGGCCTGACTAAAAAAATATCCATTTCACATGGACTGCCCAATAACTGCAGGATAACGATTACGATGACAAAAACAAACGAATTTGACGTATTGTTCAGGAAAGCAAAAGAATTTCACGGGCATGTCTGCCCGGGTATTATCCTTGGCACACGGCTGACTATTGCCGGACTGCGCGAACTTGACATGAACCCGCTTGAACCTGCCCGAAATCTTGTCGTATACATGGAGATCGACCGCTGTGGTACCGACGCCGTACAGGCAATTACCGGCTGCTCGCTTGGCCACCGCAACCTCAAGCACAAGGACTTCGGGAAGTTTGCTGCCACATTTGTCGATACCCAAAACGGAAACGCTGTCCGGGTTGCAATCGATGAAAAAAACCGTGCAGAGCACGACAAGCTCGACATAAAAGAAGTCATCAGGCTGCTTTCTGAAATCCCGGATGATGAAATTTTAAAAATCGAGCATGTCAGGATTATTGTTCCAAAAGAAGATCTGCCCGGGTTCCCTGTAGAAAAAGCCATATGCAACAAATGCGGGGAACAGATCTCTGATGGCCGGCATGTGAACGCAAATGGAATGATGCTGTGTAAAAACTGTGCAGGAAAACCGTACTATACGGTGATTGAAGGGGCGTAAGCAAACCGGACCAGAGCCCGCCTATAAAAAAATCACAGGAATGATGAGGATGTGCAGGAAAACTTACAAAAATTTTAGGTCTATGCTTTCGTAAGATCCAAAATGACGGTGTCGCAACATGCAAAGCCAATATTTTTCCCGGGCATACTCCAATGAGGATCTATAACGAGGAAAATGTATGTACTCCACTCTCCCTCCACTCTGCCATGCATGCAGGCATCTCAATCCGGAAAAGGTATTGTCATGCGCTGCGTTCCCTGACGGGATACCCGGTGACATCCTTTCCGGAAAAATAAACCATGTAATGCCGGCTGACGGTGACCATGGGACCCGGTTTGAGAGGGCGAGTGCGGGCCCGGTTTATTTCATGACGACAGAGGACTCCGTAATGTGCCTCTTTCAGGTAGCATTTGACGGGGCCTGTGAACGGTATGTCCCGATCCTTGATGAATGGGAACCGGACAATGAATTTGTAAAAATCCTTCTTGAAAAGGGGATTGGTTTCCGGCAGATCGATGAATTTGATGCGGTGTCATTTATTGAAGAAGCACAACTCCGGAAGAACGCGATTAATCCCTGCACGCTTCAGTTCCGGCAGATGAAATACCTGCACAGCCGGAAACAGGGACCATGAACGGAATCTCCGGGATTTTGTTCCGGAGAGATTTAAAAAAAGACTAGTCTGCCTTCGTATTGCCGGTAAAAAACGCACATAAAAACACGGGATAACCAGATTATGACAACATATTCACATCCGGAACCCCCCACAACGCAGAACCCCTGCTACTGGAGAGAGCTCTGGCTGCATCAGAAAAGCGGCCGGTCCCTTGTCACCGGCAACTGTGCCGGTTCCAAAGGGTACTGGAGCTGTGAGAAAAACGTCCACGAGATATATGGTAAAAGCCGCAGGTCTGCGTCATGGAACTCCAAGGTCGAATCACAACTGGCAGACATGGACATCCCTCCGGGCTCGCGGGTGCTCGATATCGGAGCGGGGACCGGGACACTCGCCATTCCCCTTGCCGCCCGTGGCTGTCAGGTAACGGCAGTCGAACCCTCGGACCTGATGTTGCAGGGGCTCATCCGGAACCAGAAAAATACTGGCACTCCCCGCATAGTTATCATTCCCAGGCGATGGGAGGATGTTACCATGGAAGAGCTGGGCGGTCCGTTTGATGTTGTGATCGCATCATATTCCCTGACAATGAAAGACATAGATGCGGCACTTTCCAAAATGAAAGCCTGCTGTACCGGGACGGTTCACCTTTTCTGGTTCCTCACACCACCATCGTGGGCGAGAGTCAGTCACGATCTCTGGCAGGAACTGCATGGTTTGGAATATACTGGCGAACCGCTTGCTGACTGTCTCTGGCATGTGCTCTGCGAGATGGGGATCTATGCAGACATCAGGGTGGAACAAAAAAAGCAGCCAACGGTTTACCCGGCTGTTGAAGATGCAGTAAAGGAGTACTACCAGCGGTTGAACTGTTACACTCCAGAACACGAAAAAATCCTTTACAAGTATTTCTCAGGCCGCCTGCTGCATTCAGACAACGGGTACTATCTTCCCGGGGATTCGATAGGCGCTCATATCCGGTGGAACACCGGTATAAACCCTGCCCGTTAGAAGATTTCCCGGCTTTTTACAGATACCGGTATCATCGAAAAAAATTCCCAAAAATATACCAAAAACGGTTTGTTCGCCTTTTTAGATTCTCTGGCAGAGAAAATGACACCGGGCCCGCAAGCGAGGTTGATGAGATCCTTTTGGAAATTTATCCAAAGGCATTTATTGCGGCATTCCGGTGTCGACGGTTATTGATCTGGTAAACAAACCTGCGTTTCAGGCGAGGTTCTGATGTTTCCTTTATTTTGTGCTTGTGTGCATGTGTCCTCTTGGTTCGTGCATTCCAAAGGGACAATAAAATCATTAGTGCTTCCACAATATAAACCTTTTACTTTAAACTTTCAAAAAATGTTAATTAATTATGGTTAATAGACAATGATTGGATTTTTTTTCAGGAACTGCAAAACCAAAACATTACCGTTAAAATTTTCGTGATCGTTTAAAAACGGCTCACGGCAGACAATTGGCGAATGGCAATTTTTGGATTTAAAAAAAATAAAAAAAAGTTAGTCGACAGCGATCATGACTTCGCTTGACTTGACGACAGCATATGCGTCCTTCCCTACTGCTAGTCCAAGGGATGCCACGGATTTCTTTGTGATAATGGATGTAATCTCCTGTCCACCGGGAAGCTGGATAACTACCTCGGAGTTGACGCTGCCGGGCGTGATCGCTTTTACTTTGCCTTTCAGGATGTTCCGCGCACTAATCTTCATGGTTCTCACCAAGGGTAACTGGTAGCAGGCAATATATCTAATTTCTGATGCGCCGGGCATTGTTTTTTTAAAAAATGCAGGTGCATACCTTCGCGACTTTGGATTTAATATGCATCCAGTACGACTTCAGTCGATTCACGTATCACGGTAACTGATGGAGTTGAATTAATTTTTACCCATATTGTGCCGGATTTCGAATCAACATCATCGAACCGGATATTCCCGCAGACACCAAGGACATTTGTTCCGATACTGGAATTTACGGATTCGTGTAGAGCATAATTAAAACGAGTAAATGAATCGTCGGAACTTTCGGTTGAATACAGCCGGACGTTTAGTAACGACACATTGGAATATACTTCAGTCCTTTGAGTGCTGTTCAGTTTTAAGGTACCAATCCCGTTCCCGCTTACGGAATTACCGGAATCAGCTGCTATAATATTTACTCCTTTTATGACAATGACCGAGCAGTTTTGCGAATCTGAAGGATTCGGGTATGACCGGGCACTGAAAAGTGCACCGGTGACTTTATACTCCACGTTATCCATTGTCGGAAATTCAAGAGGTGTCGGAGCAAGTGATGTTTTTGTCACGTTCACGTACCCATGTGACCAGATGTACCCCTGATCCTGCCAGAAATTCCCTACTGGCATATAGGAAAAATTTGGAAGCCTGAACGTATCATTGCAGACTAATGTTGATTCAGAAGGCGGGGACGCGTTATACAACCGTATCCACATATACTCATCTTCGTCATGTACCGCAAGCACGCCACCGGATCTTGCCGGGCTGAAAAGGAGTTCCCCGCCCCCGAGGGGAATTCTTTCCGACAGGGTCATGCTGTTTTGGGCGGAAGCGGCAGATTCAATATCGGACGAAAAACGGAGGATGCCAGACTCGACTTCATGTAAATGCGAGACCTCAGCCTGCTCCTTCATGGACGGAGCAACCGATGCATTCCATACCGCAAAAACAGTAACAATGACTGCAAGGACGAGCATCGCGGCAAGGACCGGCGCGACGGCATCTTCCCGGATCATCGCACAACCCTCCCGGTAAAGATCCGGGAACGGGACGTGACAAGGGATACAGTTTCATCACCGGTTAGTGTTCCGGCTTTTATGGTAATGTTGCTTCCCAAATCAAAAACAATTTTATCGGGGACCATAACAAAACCGGCCGAATCCGAATACGGGATCTTTTTTACAGTATCGTTTGGATAACTCACAACAACCATGAGGTCTTCTTTTTTTACCCAGTCCCCGCCTTTGTGCCACAGGGTGATGGTGTCATTTGCTGTATCAGCGGTCAAAAGGATTATTACGCTCGGTTCGCGGGATGTCGGGAAAAAATTACCAAGGGTTGCGGCAAATACCCCGATAAGCACAATGACAAGTCCGATCATCAGCATTTCGCCGACAACTTCAGATACCCCGCTCCCGTTATGATTCCGGCCGTCCATGAAAGTCCTGCCACCTTTTTACCGGATATAAACCACAGACCTGTTATGTCCTGACATGCCGGGAGAACCAGAACCATCACCCGGAGGAATTTTTTTATTTTAATCCCGGGGCGAAACGGTTATACCGGCATCCGGTTTTTAGGAACCTGCCTGCCAAAATAACTGCGATGCATCATCATATTAACATTTAGTTTTAAATTATTGAAATAAGTTAAACAAATATTATAAATTTTGACACCATTGTATCATAGTTGAAAGGTTTGGGAGTATCAATTCTCATGAAAAAATTGCCGGGTCGTGGATATATGACAACCAGGGAATCTGCGGTATCACCGGTAGTCGGTGTCATGCTCATGCTTGCAGTAACCATCATGATCGCTGCAATTGTCAGCGCTACGGCAGGTTCCTTTACCGAAACCCAAAAAACTCCCAGTGCGATCCTGGACGTGAGTATTTATTCGGCAAAACAATATGACGGTTTTTCTGCCCCGGCAATAACTATCAGGCACATCTCCGGCAATGTCCTCCAGACAAAAGACCTCCGGATTGTGACATACTATTCTGTCCCAAATGGCAATACCAGTAAGGGATCCCTTTTAGGGGAAACAACGGTTACATTAAATGACGGTCGTCGTTGCGGTGCTTTGTTTATTACTGACCAAAACCGTTTTGGGACGACAGATACCGTTCTGCTTTCGTCCGCAGGCACCGGAGGCAGCGCAAGCTGGTTTGGAAACGCTTCTGCGGTATTCAAACCGGGAGATATCCTCGTGACTCCCGCACAATACTGCAATAACGAGGATACTGATGCCAAAAATACGAACCTGCACCGCAACCCGGGTATGGAAAAACTGTTCCCAAATGTGAAGTTCATTAGAGGCACTTCCACAGATACAGATGAATTTACTCCCGGGGGAGTTGTCAACGTCAAAATTATCCATATCCCAAGCGGCCGGATGATTTTTGACAAGGATGTGGTGATCGGTTGATGAACCGATACGGCAGGGATGCTGCGGTTTCTCCGGTTATCGGCGTCATGCTCATGCTCGCGCTGACGATCATGCTTGCCGCAATAGCCAGTGCATTTGCCGGGGGTTTTCACGACAATACAGAGAAATCCCCACAGAGTTCGCTCAGCGTTTCACCGGATTTTAGTAAAATCAGTAACAGCAGTACCAATTATTACCGGGTCTATTTCGATCATACCGGTGGAGATCCATTCTCGCTGAATTCAGTAAAAGTAGTGTTCCGGTCCGATGAAACTGAAAACAAGACCGAACTGACAAAACAGAGTCCGGACTGTTACAATTTCACTCTTATAGGCGAGAGTGGTCCGGCATATAATGATACAACCGTGCGGGCGGGAGATCGGTTTTTCATTGACGGCAAGGCGGTCAATGAACCGGATGACAGGGATGGCATACAGTTTGGCAATACAATATTCTGGAAGAACAAGGAACTCATCTGGATGGTAATTGATTCCCGCACGGGCAGGACTATTGCAATGGGATCTTTTTTTCCCCAATTAAGAGGATGATGGTTACAGGTTAAATTTTTTTTTGCTCTGTAGAAAACCTCACTTAAAAAGAATCAGCCCCCCTCTTGCGCCACCAGTCCCCCTAGGGGGACAGGGCGCATTGCGATGCCGATGTATTACCTGCATCCAGGTCCAGGTAACCAGTGTCATTTTTTTGTACAGGTAATACAACGCTATCGCAACCGGGGGGTGCCACAGCGGCGGGGGTGAAGGCAAGAATTGCCGTAGCCCCCAAGAGTGTTCGAACAATTTGCACGGGGATTTCTACAGAGCCTTTTTTTTAAATTTTTTTTGATTATTAAATTGTGATCTGGTGCTGATGCCCGGGCACATACAGGGTGTTACTAAAAACATTTTTTTTTAAAAAAATTAAAAAACAAGGAACAATGATATTCTCATGATATGACCCTTGATAACGATCTTTCCCGTATCGGGATATCACTCCCCAAAAACCTCCTCGACCGGTTTGATGAAATTATTAACGCCAGAGGGTATTCCTCCCGGTCTGAAGGCATTCGTGACGCCATCCGCACCTATATTACATATTACAGGTGGATGGCAGATGTCAAGGGACAACGTGAAGGAGTGATCACGATGGTCTATGATCACGACCAGCGCGGACTTCTTACGACAATCACTGATGTCCAGCATGAGTACCACGATATCATAAAAGCGTCCCTCCATTCGCATGTCACCCACACGCGGTGCCTTGAAGTGATCCTTGTACACGGGGACGGTTCACAGCTCAAGACGCTTGCCGAGCGGCTGATGTCCCAGAAAGGAGTCGAATCGGTAAAACTCACAACAATCCAGATAGAAGATTAACCCGGAAATGACTAGTTTTGTTCTGGTTTATAAACCGGGACGCATTATTTCCGGGTCGCATGCAGGATTCCCATAACACCAAGTGTTGAATATACCGGTGAACGGTCAATAGTAAACGTGTACCGGTCGCCAATGTAGTCAAGTAATGCCATATCCGGCGGGCCGCTGATGGGTGGGATATGCAGTTCCATCTCAATCCTACGGATACCATCAAGGTCCCGGGGATGGATCAGCCACTCCGCACCTTCGCAGTCGCATTTTAAAAAATCACAGCCCCCGGCCAACCGGATGAGGTCGTGCAAGGTATATGTCGGAGACAGGCACCGGCATTCATCCCAACATATCTCTGCCGGAATGCCATTGCCAAGAGCCCCCCGGATAATCTTTACGTCCGCATGGTTGAGCCGGACATTTTCTTCAAGTATATCAGCAGCCACCGGTTCAACGGCAGTCACATGGTGTGACAACCGTGCAGCCCGAAGGCAGAATGCCCCGACATTTGCGCCAATATCAAGAACACGGTCATCCGGCCGTATATCAGAAAACCGGTACTCGGGGACTTCAGTAATCTGCCGGAATGTTACATCGGCTAAATGGAATACTATTTCATCACGAGCGGATTTGGACCGGTCAAACATATTTTGCGAAGATTTTTGGTGGGACATAGACATCACAAAATACAAAAACGCCGTCCAAGCACTTTTGTCTCTTTGGTGCGTACTTGTGTACTTGTCCATGGGATTAAAAGAGCACCTTTCCGGGATCATACCGGAAAATGACCTCCCAAGAATAACCCGGCATTTTGATGTTATCGGAGATGTCGCAATTGTAGATCTTCCTGAAGATCTCAGGCAGCATGCCACCGTTATCGCGGATACAATCATGTCCTTGCGCCACAATATCCGGACAGTACTTTTGAAATCGGAAAAAGTAAGTGGGCTCTGCCGTACAGCACGCTACGATAAGATTTTCGGCGACACCACAATTACCACCCACCGCGAGTACGGTTTTTCATACCATCTCGACACGGCAACAACTTTTTACAATCCCCGTCTTGCAAGCGAACGCCGGCGGGTGACAGACCAGGTACAAGCGGGAGAAAAAGTGCTTGTCCCCTTCTGCGGTGCCGGCCCGTTTGTCATGCCTGCTGCCGCCCGGGGGGCATCTGTTTTTGCTGTTGAAAAAAATCCGAATGCGTACCGCTGGCTGCTTGAAAATATCGAAGTGAACCGGTGTGCTGGCCGGGTTACTGCGATATGTGGCGATGCATTCGATACCACATTACTGGCCCACCACCGGTTTGACCGGGCAATTATCCCGACACCGTACGGTATGGATGATATCCTCGCGGTTCTCGTACCCTGTGTCAGGCCCGGTGGCATGCTCCATTTCTACACGTTCAAAAACCGGACACAGAGCGAAGATCTTGAAAGAGATTTCAATCAAACCGGGCTTCTGGTTGTTGCCAGACGACGGTGCGGGAATGTCGCCCCATCAGTAAGCCGGTGGGTATTTGATTTAAGAAAAAAATGAAAAAAATGCTTTGTAGAAACGGGCATGAACCGATCCGGTTCACACCGGAACGAGGGAAATCAAAAAAGTGGTATTTGTTTTCAACGAAAAATAAATTTGGGCGGGTTGATTTTCATAGGAAATCCCATAGATGATTATTCGAACGCTCTCGGGGGGCTACGGCAATTCTTGCCTTCACCCCCGCCGCTGTGGCACCCCCCGGTTGCGATAGTGTTGTATTACCTGCGCAAACGAGCGATAATAGTTTCCCAAACTTGGGTGCAGGTAATCCAACATCATCGCATACGCCCCCGCCCCCATTGGGGGCAGGGCTGGTGTAAGGGGGGGGGCAGCATTATTATTGAAGAAGTAATTTCAATAGAGCGAAAACCTCTAACATTTCGCACTTTTGAAATCCAATATGACAAGAACCGCTCTTTTGGGGATTGCTTCCTTTGCCATGCAGGACTTCATGCAGGGACGCGATCCTCAAAATAAAAGGGCCCTATTAGCGCAGTTTTGCCTCTCCGACGTAAAAGTTGCCAAAAGAAGCCCCAATCACGCGATTTAATTCCATTTCCGCAGGTGTTTTTGCAAATTCCGCAGTTTTTCGGGAGACCTAAAAAATGATTTGTAAAAAAAATCGCCAGGATCAGGCCCGGTTTGCCTGAATGGAGTCCTTTTAAAAAAACCGGATTCCCATGCTGGAACGATACTATCCAAAAGACCGGTCTTTGGCAAAGCGTCCTGATTGTGGGGGGAAAGGGGGGGAATTCTCAAAAAACCAAATCAGCCGGGATTTTTAGCCGGCCCTTCCTCGTCATACGTGAATACCTCTTCAATATTCACTTTGAAGTGACGGGAAATACGGAATGCCAGATCAAGGGAAGGAACATACTTGCCTTTCTCAATTGCAAGAATGGTCTGGCGGGTCACACCAATTGCCTGTGCAAGATCCTCCTGTGTAAGATCGTGCATTGCCCGGAATACCTTGATCTTATTCTTCATCGGTCTCCCATTCCCCGTACTTTCTCGCATAATACAGCCTGAACCCGACATACAAAAAGATCATCAGGCAGAGAAGACCCAGCTGCATATATCCTATCATCCTCGGAGACATTATTTCCATGGATAACGGCAGGGACTGACGGTCAAACCTGAACTCGCGGGAAAAAAAATGAGGCATGTACAGCATATTCATAACAGCCATAATCGAAAATGCACAGAAACAGACCCAGAATACCTGGAATGTCCTCAAGGCCGCTATCTCGGTGATCCGTGCACTCCGTTCATCCTCGATAAAATCATCCACCCTGCGATACGCTGCGTAAATAATCACAACCCCGATAATAAACGCGACAACGGGAAGGACCGTCTGGATGTATTCAATAGAATACCAGAATATCGCAAGAAGGGCAATCGAGATAAAACCGATAATCAGATAGAAGATGTTTTTCTTCATTGCGCCACTTTGTAAAGAATTTTAAACATTCTGTAATATAAACTTGAGCCCTTTTTAACAATTAACAAGTATCCAGTTTTAAAGATCCACGCCGGTTAACCGCTTATCCGGGAAAAGAGTTTATATCGACAGGTTTACCATGATTTTCCATGAATGAAAAATCAACTCCCGGCCTCTTACGGCTCGCATCCGCAGTGTTTCTTGGACTCATTATCGGGTTTATCCTGTTCCTGATTGCAGCAATGGTTATCGGCAGCATCAACCAGCTTATGGGCATGAATATCCCTCTCGGGATGGATGTTGCAGAGAATATCCTGAGTGCAATCCTGCTCGCTGTATTTATTTTCGGATCAATTGCATTCTTCTGCTGGAAGGTCTGGACTACTCCGGCAACGATACCAAAAACCGAATCTCCTGAACCTGAAGATGAAGAGTAATATCTAAAAAATAAAGTAACCCGGAACCGGATAAGCCCTGATGGCATATATTCGACTCCCGTTATTTTTGGACTTACTTTTTCTCTTTACTAAAAACTACTTTCTAAAGATTATCCGGTTTTCTCTTACAGCCTGTGCCTTTCCCCCGGCGTTACAATACAAACGCGTGATGACAAGCCGAAATATCCGGGCGCTACATTGTCACCGTAATAAAAAGAGGGCCGGGTTCAGTTCCCCGGCATTACCCGGATGACTACAAGAGTGATGTCGTCTGATTGGGGAGCAGCGCCGGTAAAATCCCGGACCGCCAATATGATCCGGTCACGGATCTGTGCGGCGGGTAGATCACGGCACTCTTTTGCAACACAGACCAGGCGTTCCTCCCCAAACGCTGCATACCCGGGATCAAATGCTTCGGTCACTCCGTCAGTATACAGGATGACAAGATCGCCGGGCTTTAACTGCACGATCTCGTGCGCACTTTTCTGTTCCGGAAGAACGCCCATTGCAACCCCGTGCATAACCAAAAATTCCGCTCTGCCGCTATCCGCCCGGATGATAATCGGGGGATTGTGGCCGGCATTTGTGCAGGAAAGCGCCAGACCGGCCGGGTCAAGGACCGCAGAAAATACCGTCACAAACATGCCGGATGGCGCATTTCGGGCGATCATGCTGTTTGCCGTATCAAATGCACGGACAGTATCCATCGTCCCTTCAAGGTTCACGCGAATGAGCGTCCGCGACATTGCCATGAAAAGTGCGGCACTTGCACCCTTCCCGGATACATCAGCGATCACAAACGCCCACCGCCCATCGGGAAGCGGGACTGCATCATAAAAGTCACCGCCGACTTCCATTGCAGGGATCATCACTGCACTGATATCAAAACCGGGAATCTCCGGCATTTTTTCCGGTAAAAAACTGCTCTGAATGTTTTTGGCGATCTCCATTTCCCGGGCATACCGTTCTTTTTCCGCAGTAGTCTTTTCCAGGTTTGCAATATTTACCTTAAGCGCTTCAGCCATCGAATTAAACGAACGGCCAAGATCCTCAAACTCATCCCCGGACCGGATCGTCACCCGGAAGTCAAGGTTTCCCTCACCAAGAGCGGTCGCCCCTTCTTTTAAGGTCTCAACCGGACGGCTGATCACGCGGCTGAGACTCACCGACACAAGGAGAACAAACAATAGTATCGCAAGGAAAAGGAGACTAAAAACCGTACTCAAACGGGTGGTCTGGTCGGTGATATGTTTCCCGGTATCCTGCGTTGCTCCCTCAATTTTTCCGGAAAATTGATCCACCGGCCCTGTGATCTGGCTTGTCGGGAGAGAGAGCGCAAGGCTCCACTTCATCGAGCTCACCGGCGCGTAGGCAACGTAGGTCTCCACACCATTGAACGAGACTTTTCCAAGGCCGGTCATACCAGCGGTCATATTTTTTGCGACAAGAGCAAGATCGGGTTTACTGCCGGAAAATGCATTCTCCGGGCTGAACTGCTCGTTCCATCGTAGCTCCCCTGCTGACAAATTGGGACGGCTGATAACATCCCCGTTCCCGCTTAACAGGACCGCATATCCTTTCCCGCCAAACGTATTCCCGATAATCTCGTCATTAATCGTACCCGTAGAAACATCGGACCCGATCACCCAGTGGCCGTATACCGGGCTAGTTACTGACCGCGAACAGGTCATGACAAGGCCGTTGTTGTCCGCATCAATATATGGCGCATCCGTCCACCAGGGCAGTCCGTCCAAAACGACCGCGTGGGTATACCACGAGCGGTTCCGGGGATCATAATCAGGAGGAAGGGTGCCTTTTCCCGGGTACATGAGTATCATACCGGAATCGGTGGCGATATAAACACTTTTCAAATCCTCATCTGAATTATACACCGCCAGAAGATCATCGGCAAGACCGGTAAGCCTTCGTGACTCTTCTGAACCGGGAATAACTGTTGCCCCGGGTGCAATTATGAGCACAGCCCCGGACAGGGGGTCAATTGGCCGGCTGTTGTTTGTGTAGACCGGGATTTGGGAAACGAGCGGGGCGTTGCGCTGAAACTGTGACGCCTGGGCTGCAAGAATTCCCATTTCAGTTTCGGTATCCTTAAAAATTACATCCGTGAGATTTGCCTTGTCGGCAGTCGTGCGGACAAGATATTCTTCGCCAAGCGAAAGCAGGGCAGAAGAACTGTCATTTCTCACGCCTTCCCCAAGTGCCTGGCTGCTTCCCTGTGCATAAGACCCGATGTCAGCAATTGCGGCAAACGCAAAATATCCGGTTATTGCAAGAGCGACAAGGGAAAGCACCAGAAACAGGATGAGAATCTTCGCCCGGAGGGTAAGCATAATCCGGGGCAGAGATGGAAGGTTCATAGAAAAGACCCTTTGAAAGAAACCGTTAGGTTCTCATACGTCTTGCGATCTAAAAAAAGGCATCCTTTAAGATCCTAAAACAGGATAAAAAAATACTTGTTTTTGTTTTTTACTTGTAACTACTCAGTTTACTCAATTTTTTCAAGTTTATTTTTGATCTCTTTAATGGCCTGGCGCATCTCCTCGGAATAGGGAGTGAACCGGTAACTGAGATTGTTCTCAATCTGCCAGAACCCGATCTTCTCATCATAGCGCCCGATGATATAACAGACGACAATATAGCAGGGAATCGCCAGTGCAATAACCATAGGCAGGGTCAGGCCCAGCTGGTAATAAAAGAAGTCCTGGAACAGCTTGGCATTTGCCGTGATGATGCCGAAGTTAATGAGGATCTGGGTCCACGATGTCCCCCGGGTATACCGCTGCTTGAATAATGCCAGATTGTAGAGCAGTCCATTGTTTTCGGTCATACAGGGACATCTTTTCGCAGGTAAAAAGAAATCTTTTCTCATCAGGACAACGTATCAGCGGGAATCTGGATTTTCTAATCCGTTCTTGCAGTTTTAAACAGAGAGCAAGTACCAGCGCTAAAAAAACAAAAATTTTCAGGAATTGCCGGTACTGCTGATATCGTTTACTGTCCCGGTGATGTGGGCAGGCTGTCCGTCAGAATCCCATTCGATCACTTTGCCACGGATAAAAAGCTGTTTCCAGGTTTGATTGCGGCAGAGCATGCGGAGCTCATATTCAAAAAATGGCTGACCGTTGATTACCCGGTCATAAAACGCAGCCTTGAGCCGGGTAATATCATCCGGATGAATGAGCGGCAACAATGTATCCAGCGTAAAATTTTCCTTTTCTGCATCATACCCAAGCGTTTGAAGAAACCATTCCCCGATCGCGATAATCTTTGAGGTGGAAAGATCGAGATCCCATACTCCGGTTTTTCCGGATACAAGTGCAAGATCCAGTCGTTCCCGTGCTTCGTGCAGGGTACGGGCGATCTCTTTTTTTTCGGTCATATCGATAATGATCCCGCGTACTCCGGTATATTTCCCGGTATCAGGATCGATGACCGGTGAACCATAGATAAGGCCGGGAAATGTTGTTTTGTCTTTTCGCATGAGCCGGTATTCCCGACCAGTGCTTTTTGTGCCTTTAACAGACCCGCGTATATCTGATGCAGCCCGTTCCCGGTCCTCCGTTGAAATATAGTCAAAAATATTTATTTTTTTGTTAAAATCGTCCCACGTGACACCAAACAACTCTAACGCACGTGAATTGGTAAACGTCAGGGTGCCCTTAAGGTCCATTTCATAGACCATCACCGGCATCAGGTCGGCAAAATCCTGGTTCATCCTGCGGAATATCGACAGGTCATGGCGGATTTTCTGAACGTCAGACATATCCCGGATCGATTCTATAGCGCCGGTAAGGTTCCCGCTCAGATCATAAAGCGGTCCTGCCGTGAGCCAGAGATACACGCCCTTCTTCCCGTTAAGACTCGGAATGGATAGTTCTGCATGAATGGTTCTTTCGTCCCGTTTAAAGTAAAAATAACCTGCTTCGAGATCGGGATGATCTCTATGGACGAGATCGATAAGGATGGGACGTGGTCTCCCAAAAAAAGGAATTGCATACTGGTATTCTCCCTTCCCGATAATGTCGGCCTTTTTTACCCCGGTCATTTTTTCTATTGCATTGTTCCATGATACAACAGTTCCTTTTGTATCGATCACAAATGTCGCATCCGGGAGGAAATTGATGATGTCGTTCTGGATCTGCCGGGATTCATTTAACGCCGTTTCAGTCCTGCGGCGTTCAATCGCACTTACAAGTTTGTGCCGGAGCTCCGCAAGCATACTCTTCATGTCCGTACCTTTACGGATGTAAAAATCAGCGCCGTTGTTGAGCGCATCAATTACGATCTCTTCCCGGCCTTTACCGGTAAAAAGGAGAAACGGTATATTGCCATGTCCTGACCGGACGTATTTCAAAAAATCGATGCCGTCCATTCCCGGCATCTGGTAATCAGACACTATCGCATCGTACCGGATTGTTTTTATCCGTTCGAGTGCTTCTTGTGCCGAAGAAATAGTTTCAACTGAGAATTCCCCGGTGTTTTCCAAAAGTAATTTATTGACAACCAGTAATTCCGCGTCGTCATCAACATAAAGGATCGAATACATCCGATCGTTTCTCCAAGGAAGGGGTTCCGTGATAAAGGTTTTTTAGGAGGACCAGTAACTCAAATACCCATTAGTTTTGAGCCAGTGAAAATATATGTATTCCGTTTTTTTCCAAGTATGCCTACATAAATAATCCAGAATGTTTGTTAAATCACTAAAAAAAGAATGATTTCAAAATGGTTGAAAATAGATATTTATTTATAATGAAACATGGCACAAAAATTTAACCGGAAATTATCCCAAATTTTCGCGCACTATAAAAAAAGAAAAAATGAGGACGTTTCCCTGCGGGCGGGCTACTCCAGTACAAGAAGCAGGTTTTCGGGCAGGACTTCTGGTAAAATACCGGGGTGTAAAGTATACAATTCTTCGCGTGCACGCCGTCGCACCTCCCTCTGGAAGAGCCGGGTCCGTTCTATTTGTTCTTCTTCGCGGAAATTCACGGTTGCGGACCGGTGGGGCGTAAGTGCAATGTTATACGCGGCATTGACATCGGCATGTGCCACAAAACCACAGTGCGGGCATTCGAACCGTTTTTTTGTCCGGCGCCCCATGCACCCGCACCGGCAGCACCGCTTTGAGGTAAATGCAGGATTGACATAGGTAACCGGGATCCCCCGGCGCAGCGCCATTTTTTCAACCAGCCGCTGGAGCGAGAAAAACGATCCGTTCGCAAATGAGAACCCGATAAAACCTGTAGCATCACGGGAATGCGAGTAACGGCTGGAAAAGAGCTTTTCAAACTTGATACCCGAGCCGAGCGATTCCGCGAAGGATACGATCTGCCGGGAGATTTTGTTTAATGCGCCTTTAAACGCCCTGCGTTCATGGCTCTTGTCTTTTTTTAGTTTCCAGAGTTTTCCTTCTTTGTAGAGTTTTGTACAGTTCCTGATGGAATTACTGCGGACATAACGAACATTCTTACCAAGTTTCAGGACTTTCCCGCTGTACGGTTCGGCGGCAACGGCCGCGTGGCCGGTTGTGTTGAGATCAACACCGATCCAGCGGGCAGGTATGTGTTCATACTGATGAACTTTGATCACCTCATCCTACCCAAGTTCGCCTGCGGTACAGACTGCCTTTACATGGTCGCTATTTTTTTGTTTTTCATCCTCCTGTCCTGATTCGTCATTATGCACACCGTTTGTTTATTTCTTGCGGTTGGAAAACCCGGATTTGAAAACGGGATGAAGTGCCGGGCGGAATTTTTTATGACGGTAATGTCAGAGTGTTTTGCCTTTTGTCCAGTGTGTTGGGACAGGGTCTTTTCACAACCCGGACTTTTCCGGGGTTGCCCGGTTATGTTCTTTTGTCTCCTTTAAATTCTCCGTCGGAGAAAAACAACCGCAATATTCGCGTTCCTGCGGCCTTTCCGGGTGCCGGACAGTAAAAACTACGTGGCAAAAATAACCCCCATGCAAATGGCCGTGGCGGTCGTTTAAAAGGGGGTTAAAATCCCGCATTTTTGCAAACGGATGAACATTTGAAGGTATTTTCCACTGGAACAGGAACCGGGAATTTTAAGGGGATTCCGGAGAAAGGCTGGAATCCAAAAACGGGAATTGGAGCCCGTATCGGGCCCGGATTGACCGGGGAGTATTGAAAGATCACACCAAGGGATGCTCATGAAACAGGGTATCAGATCAACCCGTTTTTTTATGAGCCTGTTCGATTGTCATCAGATCGTATACATAAACACACCCGCCTTTAATCCGGTAAAATGCCGTGTAACTGTGGCGGATATGCAAACGGTAAACGGGATCCTTCCCATGACTGGTGAACCGTTCTTTGTCCCCATCTTTTGCAGGATACGGATTGCCGGAAAGGAGTGACATCTTACTGCGCATCGTACGTTGACTTTTTTCCGGAAGATCGTCAGGAAAATTTTGAGCCTCATCCTCATTCAGGATAGGAAAGGTCACTCTTTAAAACTCCACAAAGTGCCCTTCACGCATTTTGCGATCTGCATCCTCAAAGAGCCGCCGACGTTTCTCCTTTGCAACCATCTCTTTAATCACAGAGTCGAAGGTCTGGCTTGGTTTCCGGAGTTCGTAAACAGATTCCCACGTACTGGGACATACGGGAATTCTTTTTGTTGCACATTCCAGATCAGGCATGTACCTAATGTACGCATTGTCACTATCTACTTTTTTACAATCCTTACATAATTTCCACGGAGGAACTACCTTTAACCACGCTGTAAATGATAACGCACCCCAGCATTATTATTAAAGTAGGGATTTCTACAAAGCAAAAATCCAGATACTCCGGTCTCACACCATCAGCAAATACGCCGCAAGCGACAACAAAAATGCCAGAAGCAGCATTGCAAGCGAGAGCGGTGCCACAAAGATGAGCATCGCGTTTACCGTGCTCGCGAGCTGGGAAATCCGGTTGGATCCAAAGACCACCACGTGCTCGCACTGGGCTGTCGTGGCCGCACACTCGGCGGGTTCGAGATCGTCAATTGCGGCCTGAACCGTGCGAAGGACATCGGGAAGGAACTTTTCCGGGGGGATCGCCATGCCGACCGGGTTCTTCCCGGTGATCGTGTTTACGACATGCGAATCGGTCGTCATCACTTCCGCTGCATTGACAAGGGTAAGGATCTGTTCAAGCAGGATATCCCGGACACCGGTGGCCATGTTATTGCCGTCAAACAACACGTAGGCCGTCCTCTGGCCGGCAGTTTCCACAACCATGACCTGAACGCCAAGATCGCCAAAGCCTTCCTCCCGTGAATAGGGCAGGCGCTGCCGGGCATAACCGACTGCAAATGGTGTGAGTTCTGCCGTGCGGCATTTCTCCATCGCATACAGTGCGCCGCGCTGGTACTCGGTTGCTGTCAGGGTTGCCTGCAGGACGGGGCTTGACAGATCGGTCATGCAGTTATGGCCGTCAACAAACGCGACGTGGGGGAACCAGCGGTGCCCTTCGGCCATGATGCCCATGCCGATGGAAAAATCAAGGTCCTCGGTTTTCTGGGGCGACCGGGTCGTAACGATAAGCATCGCATCGCCAAAGCGCTGGTACAGCACCTGCACGGAACCGCAGGACAGCCGGCCGGACGGGGTTGCGCCGGGCAGGTAGACCCGGTCTTTTTTTGTGCGTTCGAGAGCATCAACCACTTTTTCGATCTCGCTCTCGGAGACAAGGTTAAAATCGTGCGTGGCGCACCCGTGGGCAACAAGCGTCTCCTCCTCCCCCATCCGGTCATGGATGACCCGTGGCAGGTTGCCGCCGCCGATTTCACCCATGGGCCCGGGGTGCAGGTTCGGGACGGTAAAGAGGACAGGTTTCCGGGATTTCCGGGAAAAAAAGAGACTGACCTGGGGGACAAAGATCTCCTCGCCGATATCGCGGAAAAAGTTCTCCATGCCCTTTGACGACCCATCGGTCATGTGCGCAATAAACGCGTT
>Ga0209099_1000148_pt1 | contig 80910 bp, 51 predicted proteins | sample AD_JPNHW2_MetaG_FD_184430 | JGI IMG/M metagenome (GOLD analysis project Ga0209099, IMG submission 184430) | Active sludge microbial communities of municipal wastewater-treating anaerobic digesters from Japan - AD_JPNHW2_MetaG (SPAdes) (version 2) | ecosystem: Engineered > Bioreactor > Anaerobic...
TCTCCTTGTTGCGTGATAACTCAAGAAAACCAGAATCCGGCCCGTGGGGCACTCCTCTTTTTCCGGGCCGCGCCCCCATGGGGGCTGCTCCGGAGGCGCTCCCGGAACGTCCTGCGGACGCCCCGGGCCCCGGCGCCTTCCTCGCTTTCCCGCCGGAACCTTCCATTTCCGGAAAAGCGTGCAATGCATTTTGCACTTCGCGAATGGAAAAGGCGGGCGCTTTTTGCGGGTACGGGAATTTCCATGGGAATTACCGCGCCATTTGCCTTGGCAGTCGGGCCGGTGATTCTGCTACACTGAAGGGCAGTATGAAACTGGTGCTGGTCCTATTGCTGGCGGTGGCGGTCATCGCGTTGCCTTTCGTCTTTTGGCGCGCGCCGGATGAGGGGGACTGGCGTGACGGCGACCCCGAGCTGATCGTTGTGACCCCGCACAACGAAGCGATCCGGCAGGAGTTTGCGGAGGGTTTCTCGCGGTGGCACCAGGCCAAGTTTGGACGTCCGGTGCGGATCGACTGGCGCGTCATCGGCGGCACCACGGAAATCATGCGCTACCTGGCCGCCGAATATGCCGCGTCCGCGAAGCGGTTCTTCAAGGGGCGCGGGACTGCGTGGCCCGCCAACGGCGCGGAGGTGATCTTTTCCCGCAGGTGTCCGGAGGCTGCCGATGAGAAGACGCTGTGGCAAGCGTTCCGCGCCAGCGACAGCCCAGGCGGGGTTTCCTGCCGTATGGATCTCTTTTTCGGCGGCGGGGGGTATGATCATGAGAAAGCCGAGAAACAGGGGCTTACGGTACCGGCGTGGGCCGCCGGCGGGCCGCCGGTGGGCCTTTTTGAGGACGCGGCCGGCAGAGTTCTGATTCCGCGCGAGATGAACGGCGAGGTCTGGCGCGGGGAGTGTTTCTACGGCAGCGTGCTCAGCGCGTTCGGCATCTGTTATAACATGGACCGACTCGAGGATCTCGGGATCACCCGCCCGCCCGCCTCATGGGAAGACCTTGCCGACCCGCGCTATTTTGGCCAACTCGGCTTGGCCGATCCCACCAAGAGCGGCAGCGTGGCCAAGGCGTTCGAGATGATCGTTCACGCGCGGTGTTCCCGGCGCGTGGCGGACGCGGGGTTTACGCGTGAGCAGATCCGCCGCAACGAAACGCGGTTGGCCGAGTTTTCCCCGGGCGTGGCCGAATGGCCGCCGGAGGTTCCGCGCGCGTATCAGGAGGCGGTCGAGCGCGGTTGGCTGGACGGCGTCAACCTGGTGCGGCGCATCGGCGCGAACGCGCGCTATTTCTCGGATGCTTCGGGCAAAGTCCCGGTCGATGTGGGCATGGGCGCAGCGGCGGCAGGGATCGCCATCGATTTCTTCGGCCGGCTCCAGTCGGAACTCTCCACGCCGCCGGGACGGCCGCCAGTCATGACGTACGTGACGCCGGTGGGCGGGTCGAGCGTGACGGCCGACCCCGTGAGCCTGCTGCGTGGCGCCCAGCACCGCGCGCTGGCCGTGCTGTTCATCGAGTACCTGCTCGGCGAGGAGGGCCAGCGCTTGTGGAATTACCGCGTGGGGGCGCCGGGGGGGCCGCGGCGCTTCGCGCTGCGGCGGCTGCCGGTGCGGCGGGATTTCTATCCTTCCGACGACCCCGCGTGGCAGTCGGCGTTCGAGGTCCGGCGTCCGTATTTCGCAGATCCGCTGTGGCTGCCCGAGGTCGACGCCTACCGCTTGGGGGAGTCTTTCCACTATGAGGCCCGCTGGACCGGGCGTCACTTCGGCATTCAGCGCGACCTGATCCGCGCCATGTGCATGGATTCGGGCGACGAGCTGAAGCGCGCGTGGAAGGCGATTCTGGAGAACGGTGGTCCGGAGAACAATCACGAAGCGATGCGGCTGCTGGAGGCGATGCCCGAGGCGCCGTATCCGCTGACGTGGGCCAGCGCGGTGGGCGAGTATGCCAAGGTACCGCGTCTGGTCGTTTTGCGCGAGTGGACTGCCTTTTTCCGGCAGCGCTACCGACAAGCCGAAGAAGCGGCTAAAAGACAGGCGGCCGGAAAATGATATCGGGTGTAACGGCACGACCGTTTGACGTGTATAAAAAAATTAACGGTATATTGGGTCATTAAAGGATACGGGCAGTTGGCAAGGAAGCGAGGAGCATGATGCTTAGATGCTTAGGAATGGCGGTGTTTCTGGCCGGAACCTGTTTGGCGCAGACGACCTCTTCCGTGCCGGAACAGGTGGCGGTTCCGGCGGAAAACAGTTACACGGGTAAAGCGTTCGCTTATACGCGCACTTTCCGGGAACAGAATCATCGGCACGCGGTCTACGACATCCGGTATCCTTCGCCGGTCACGTCTCCGCACGAGTCGAACAACACGGTTCCAGCCGAGCTGTATTTGCCGGTGGGGGTCACGCGGGAGCATGCTTTTCCGGCGGTGGTGTGCATGCACATCATCCACGATAATTTCGACCTTGAACGCATGCTGTGCACGCGTCTGGCGCAGAACGGGATCATCGCGCTGTTTTTCAAGCAGCCATACTATGGCGAGCGTGGCGGCACGGTGGGCAAGCAGCTGCTGGCGAGCGGCGCCAACATTTTTACGGGCGGACTCGAGCAGGGCCTGGAGGATGCGCGGCGCGCCGTGGATATCGTTCAGGCGATGCCCCAGGTGCATCCGCGACACGTCGGCATCACCGGCATCAGCATGGGGGCGATCCAGTCGGCCAGCGTGTGCGGTAAGGAACCGCGTATACAGAAGGCTTTCTTGACCCTCGGCGGGTGCGACATCAAGAAGGTGATTCTTTCGGCTCACGAGACGCGGCGCATGCGGGCGTTCATCCAAGGGCTGCCGCAGGCCGAGCAGGATCGGGTGTGGGCGTGCATCGACAAACTCGACCCGATCAATGCCAAAGACGCGTTGCGGAAGCTGGGCGAGGGCGGCAATCTGCGCATGGTGTGCGCGGAGAATGACAATGTCATCCCGCCCGATTGCGGACGCCGGTTGGCCGCGGCGGCGGGGTTCGCGGACCGCGTGACGTGGCTGCCGGGCATGGATCACTACACGGCCATGGCCGGTTTCCCGCAGATCATGAAAGATGTCGTCGCTTTCTTCGGCGCGGACGTCCCGGCCTCATGGCAGCCGCCAAAGGGCAATGGCGAGAAGACCTCGACCGAGTTGCTGGGGGTCTTCCTGTCGGGACTGGCCGCGCTGGCCGGCGGACAGCCGTTGGAAAACACGGCGCACATGGTGGGCGTGGACGCCGAGTTCGTCGCGGACGGCAAAACGCAACGCATCGCGTTCGACTACGTGCGTGGCGACCGCGGCCGCTTCAAGCTTTCGGGCGAGTTTCCGACGGTGGGCAAGGCCGGTTTGGGGCTGGGTGACTATCCTTGGCTGATCGGCGGCGGCAAGGTGACCTTCTGCGGGACTGAAGACGCAAAGGCGGGCGTCACGGCGGCCGCACTCATCGCACCGCAGCGCATGATGCGGTACCGCGTGGGCGTCGGGGCACTGGCCGGAGCCTCGCTGTCGCCTGAGGCGTTGAAGCAGTACTACACGCTGGGCGAGGCGCTGGGGTCGAACGGGGAGCGTTCTGTCGAGGTCCGCGTCGATTACAAAAAAACAAAAGGGACCTTGAATCTGACCTTCGCGAAGGACGCGACACCGCTCAGCGCCGCGTGGGCTTTCGGCGAGGTGACCGGCAAAGCCCGTTTCACGCACTGGAGGCTGAACGCGGTGGCCGACGACTCGGTGTTCGACGCGCCGCCGGGGCTGCCGCAAAAAGCGGTGCGGCAGGAAGATGTGTTGCGCATGTTCGCGTCGGTGTTCGAATTCGCGGTGGAGGCGGCAGAATGAAACGGTTGAGTCTTCGGTCTGTTTGTTTAATCGTGGCGGCCTTCGGCGGCTTGACGCTGGGCGCGCAAGAAATGCAACTTGTTGCGCGAGATCCCCAGGGCCACGGGATGCTGTGCAAGATCGGCGGGAAACGGGTGCTGATCGTGGACGGCACGCCCGAGCAGATGGGCGCGGCTCATGGCCGCCTGCTCGCCGATCTTGTGCCGCACGTGATGCCGCGCACCATGGCGCTGGTCGGCGCCGGGCTGGCGGTGCAGAAGGGCGAGTGGTTCTTTGACCGCATCGATGAGATCTACCGCCGGTCTTCGCCTCACACGCCGGAGCGCTTTCTGCGCGAATGCAGGGCCATGGCCTCCGCGGCGGGAATCACGGAGCGGGATGCGGTCTGCGGCAACTTCTTCCCGGAGCTGTTTCACTGCAGCGGCGTGGCGGTGCGCAACACCGCGAGCGCCGACGGCCGCGTGGTCCACGCGCGCGTGCTCGACTACATGCGCGACATCAACCTTCAGAAGTACACGGTGCTGCAGGTGTTCGTCCCCGCGGACGGCATTCCCTGGGTGTCGGTGGGATACGCCGGCTTTCTGGGCACGGTCACGGCCATGAACGCGCGGGGACTGGCGATCGGCGAGATGGGCGGGCGCGGCGAAGGGAACTGGGACGGCATGCCGATGACGTTTCTGATGCGCGAGATCGCGGAGCGCGCCGAAACGGTCGAGCAGGCGGTCGAGATCATGCGCAAGACGCCGCGCACCTGCGAGTATTACTACGTGATCAGCGACGCCAAAAAGAGCATGGCCGGCGTATGCGCCACGCCTGAAAAGGTGGAGGTCTTGCAGCCCGGGCAGCAGCATCCTCTGCTGCCCGCCGTGCCGGCGGACACGGTGATGATGTCGGCGGGGGGACGGGCCAAGGCGCTCTCGGAACGGCTGCAGGCGAACTTCGGCAGAATCACGCCCGAGGTGATGATCGGGATCATCAAGCGCCCCGTGGCGATGCGGTCCAATCTGCACAACGCGGTTTTCATGCCGGAGACCTTGGACATGTGGTTCGCGGACGCTGGCAAAAAGACGCCCGCCTGCGATGAGCCTTACACCAAGGTCAACCTCAAAGCCATACTCGATTTTTACGCGAAGAACGCGGGCGGCCAGCCTTGACGATTCTTGCTTTGCCTCTGTATCGTGGCGCTTGATAAGATAAAAAAGCTGATCGCAGAAAAGGGGGACTATGAAAGACATGCGCAAGTGGGGGATCATCATGCTGGCTGGCGGTGCGTTCGCGGCATGTGGGCAGACGAACTGGTTGACGAACGGCGGTTTCGGCGCGGGCGAGAAGTCCCCGGCAGGATGGGGCATGCCCAAGGCGGGCGGCGCGTGGCTTGAAACCGGCGGCAGCGGCGACGGCGCGTGCGTGGCGGTTTCAGGGGACGGCACGACCGACGGCGCGTGGACTTCTGATCCCGTCGATTTCCTGCCCGGCCGCGTGTATCGCCTTTCGTTCATTGTGCGGGGCGAGGAGGCGGGCGGCGGCACCGTGGTCTGCGGCCCCTCGTTCGCTAACGTGGACATCGGCGTGCCGGGAAAAGAGTGGGTGCAGCACGAGAATGTATTCGCCGCGCCGCTGCGGAAAGACATGTTGACCTCTCCGGTGCGACTCGGGCAGTGGCAGCTGAAAGGGCGCGCCGTCTTTGATGACGTGCGGCTGTCGCCGGTGCTTCCGGTTCACGCCGCGTTCGGCGAAGGGGCGCTTGGTGAAGGCGAGAAGCTTGAGGGCAACCGGTATATCTTCGACGCGCCTTTCGGTAGCGAGAGCCGGAACCACAGCCGTCCCTTGTTGGGTTTTACGGCTCATTACAATACGGAGCGCTGGTGCTTCGGCGAGGGTGCTGCGGTGACTTATCGGCACGATCTGGCCGGGCGCAAGCTTTTGTCGGGCGCGATTGAAGTGAACAGCGGATATTTCGTTTCCGGGCGGCTGATGATCGACGCGTCGCTGGATGCGAAAGAGTGGGAACATGTGGGCGTGCTGACCAACACGGGCGGCGTGAAGGTGGAACTGCCCGCGAAGATGTTTCCGGCGGAGGCGGTGTATGTGCGCCTGCGTGGCGCCAAGCCGCCCTGCAGCCTGCAGGTCCACGGCTATCGCTTCGAGGGGACTGTCGATGGCGACCCCGCGATGTTCGCCGGTTCGACGCGGTATATCGAGACGGAATCGTATCGGCCGCGAATCCGCGTGCAGGTGCGGGGGCTCGGCGAAGCGCTGCCCGGCGGCGAGAACCTTGCGGATTTGCGCGTGCAGAATGCGACGGGAGCACCGTTGACGACGGAGGCCCGCGTCGTTTTCTCGCGTCCCGGTGATGTCGCGCGCACGAACGCGGTGGCCGTGGCGATTCCGGGCGCGGGCGCGTTCGATGTCCGGATCCCGTATGAGGTGCCGGGCGTCGGCATGTGGCAGATGGAGGTCAGTCTGGGCGACGCCTTCACGGCCCGCAGCGCGATTCGCGTGCCCGAGTATTACGACGACGCCTACGGCGAGGTCATCCCCGTGAACAACCCCAAGCTGAACCTGTGGCGGGCGTCTTCCGGCTGGAAAATCCCGCAATTCCGGGGGCTGCCGCGGCAGATCGCCAAGTCGCTCGCGTTGCGCGTGGCCAAGAACGAGTGGGAGGCCGTCCAGCTGGTGGTCGCGCCGAACGAGGCACTGACAAATCTGACGGTTGCGGTTTCGGATCTCACCTATGGCAAGGGCAAGATTCCGGCCGCTCAGGTCTCTGTTTTGCGCGTGGCCTATGTGCCGGTCACAAAGAAGACCGACAGCACGGGAACACTGGCCGAATGGCCGGACCCGCTGGTGCCGCAGGGCGCGCCGCTGACGGTCGGGGCGGGCCGGAGCCAGCCGTTCTGGATCCGCGTGAAGGCATCGAAGGATACGCCTGCCGGCATTTACCGCGGCACGGTGACTGTCCAGGCTGAGGGCGTGAAGGTCATGACCGTGCTGAACGTGGAGGTTTATGATTTCGCGTTGCCGGACACCCTGACGTGCGAGACCGCGTTCGGGTTCAGCCCGCAGACGGTTTGGCGATATCATCAGGTGACCGAGCCCTCGCAGCGGCGCGAGGTGCTGGACAAGTACCTGCGCAGTTTGGGCGAGCACCGCATCTCGCCGTATAACCCCGCGCCGATGGACGGCTGGAGCGTGACGTGGACCGGCCAGAATCCCTGGCACGGCGGGAACGTCGTGACGGACGAGAAGGCGGAAGGTCAAGGTTCGCTCCTAGTGCGCGATGCCAGCGAACAGCAGAACGTGGGCGCTTCCTGCCAACTGCCGGTGGCGCTGCCGGAGAAAGGCCTCAAAATCACCTTTAAGCACAAGACCGATCAGGCGCGGAAGTTCCTGTTCTCGATGAACTACCTGAAAGCGGACGGTGCTTGGATGCCGGGCTGCAACACCGACATCGCGATCGAAGGCAAGCCCGAATGGCAAACCTTCGAGACCGTCCAGACGGCGTTTCCGAAAGAGGCGGTGTCGTGCCGTTTCACGCTCTGGGCCGCGGGTTATCAGGAGCCGGGCATGGCGACGGGAAGCCTGTGGGTGGACGGGCTGAAGGTGTCGGATGCGGCGAGCGACAAGGAACTGGTAGAGGGGGGCGCATTTGAGCCTGTGGATATCAACGCGGTCAATCCGGTCTTCGACTGGAAAAGCTGGGACGCGGCGATGGAGCGGGCCTTCAGCGAGTACCGCTTCAACTCCTTCTCCATGCGGGTTGAAGGGTTGGGCGGCGGAACCTTTCACGAGCGGTACGAGCCGTCGTTCCTGGGGTATCCCGAGAGTTCGCCTGAGTACGATCTCCTGTTCGGAAAATATCTGAAGGGCATCGAGGCTCACCTGAAGGAAAAGGGCTGGCTCGACAAGGCGTACGTCTACTGGTTCGACGAGCCAGACCCCAAGGACTACGCGTTTGTGATGAACGGCTTCGCCAAGCTGAAGAAGCACGCGCCGGGGCTGCGCCGCATGCTGACGGAGCAGGTCGAAAAGGGGCTGGCTGACGGGCCGAACCTGTGGTGCCCGCTCACGCCTTCGCTGAACGTGGCCGGCCTCGCGGAGCGGCGGGCCGCGGGCGACCAGTTCTGGTGGTATGTCTGCTGCGGACCCAAGGCGCCGTACGCGACCGAGTTCATCGACCATCCTGGCACCGAGATGCGCGTGTGGCTGTGGCAGACGTGGGCCGAGCGCGTGACCGGCATCCTGATCTGGGAAACGGTCTGGTGGACCAGCGGCACGGCGTATCCGGATCCGGCGAGTCCGCAGGACCCGTATCGTGATCCCATGAGCTGGGTGTCGGGGTACGGGGTTGCTCCGGGAACGAAACAGCCGTGGGGCAACGGAGACGGGCGGTTTCTCTATCCGCCGTTGGCCGCAGCCGACGGCAAGCCGGCCGGGCCTGTGCTGGATGCCCCTGTGGACAGTTACCGGCTGGAGTTGCTGCGGGACGGGCTTGAGGATTATGAATATTTCGTGATCCTGAAAAAGCTGCTGGCTGAGAAGGGCGCAAAGCTCGATCCGCGCACGCGCGAGAACCTGACCGCGTTGCTCGCCGTGCCCGCGGACGTGTCGGCGAGCCTGACGAGTTTTACGCGCGATCCGGCCACGATCGAAACGCACCGGGACAAGCTGGCCCGTGCGATCGTCGAGCTGCAGAAGGTCCCGCGGCCGTAAGGGCCGCTATTGAAATCGATGGGGGTTAAGCCGCTACGGCTGTTTGCAGGTTACTTGATAAGATCCTGAGCCGGCTGAGTAGACATTCCTGCCGTTATCTTTACCCGCCAACGTCAAGCCGGCGCCTTTTTTTATCAGGAGGCTTGCGGGAGGCAGCGTCATGCGCGCCGTGGCGTTGACCGGGATCGTCAGATCGATTGTCACGGATTCGCCTTGACGTTGCCAGCGTACGGCGACACGTCCCTTTATGGTCTCCAGCGAGGCCTCTGCGAACGTCAGGTTTTTCGGCATCGTCGGGCTGATGGCGATTTCGGAAAATCCGGGTTTTAACGGCGTGATGCCAGCCAGTCGCGTGTAGAAGAAAGTGCCTGCTCCCGCGAACATCGCGTGGTTGTGGGAGTTCATGCCGCCTTTGACGCTCCATTGTTCCCAGAGCGTTGTCGCGCCTTGCGCGATCTGGAAGCCGAAGCCCGGATACTCCGGTTGTGACAGCATGCCCAGGGCGAGATCGGCTTCGCCGAAATCGCACAGCACGTCGGCCAGATAGCGGGTGCCGAAGATGCCGGTGTTCAGCCGCCCTTTATCTTTTGTGCGGATCGTCTCGACGAGCCTCGCGAAAACAGACTCGCGAAGTCCTTCGGGCACAAGGCCGAAGGCGAGCGGCAGAAGCGCCGTCGTCTGTGAGCCGTCCCCGTAGACGGCGCGGGCCGCATCATACCGTTTTTCGTTGAACGCGTCCGCGATGGCATCGGCAAGCTTGGCGAAACGTGCCGCGTCGTCGGCTTTCCCGAGAAGCGCGGCCGTGTCGGCGACGATTCGCGTGAGCGCCGCATACAGGCACGTATTGACCTCCGTGACGTCGCCGTGATAACCGTCCCAGGAGCCGTCGTTGGGCGGACACCAGTCGCCGAATCCGTCCGTGTAGATGTGGCCGGGCGTCTTTGCGCTGAGATGCTCGACAAAGCCCCGCATGTTCTCGAAGTGTTTCTCGAGGATCCGCAGGTCGCCATAGTGCCTGTAGAGTCGCCAAGGCAGAAAAACCATATCGCCGTTCCAGTCGGGGTTCCCGCGTCCGCCGGTGATATCGTCGAGCCATTTGGTGTAGTAGCGGTTCATGTCGAAATTGCACAGCGCGTTCTCTTCGTAGGCGAGCGAGTCCATCTGGCAGGGAGTGCGCTCGTCGCGCATGCAGCAGTCGGTCGGGATGCTCATGAGGTTGCTTCGCATGGACCAAAGGCAGTTGCTGTGGATCTGATTGAGGGTTGCGTCGGAGGTGACGAACGTGCCCGCCGGCTGCACGTCGGCATGGACCACGCAGCCCGTGATGTCGTCCAGCGAGGGACGTCCCGGATAGCCGGAGACCTCCACGAAGCGGAAGCCGTGGTAGGTGAAGCGCGGCTCGTACGTTTCCGTTTCCCCGCCGGCCAAGATGCAGGTGTCCGTGGCTTTGGCGCGGCGGTTCGTCCAGGGGTCGAGCATGCCGTCCGGGCCGAGCAGTTCGCTGTGGCGCAGGGTGATGCGCGTGCCGCGCGGACCTTTGGCGCGCACACGGACCCAGCCCGCGAAGTTCTGGCCCATGTCGAACACGAACACCCCCGGCTTGGGTTCTGCGACACGGATCGGGCGCAGCGTTTGGGTGACGCGAAGCGGCGGCATGATGTTCGGCACGAGCTTGGCGGGGGGCGGGGTGGCGATTCGGGCCGGCTGCCACCCCGTCGCGGCGAAAGACGCTTCGGCCCACCCGGGGGTTTCCAGCGTCGCGTCATGGATTTCGCCGTCATAGAGGCTGGCAAAGGTCAGCGGGCTTTGGCCCGTCCGCCAGCTCTCGTCGGTGACCACTGACGTGGCGGTCCCGTCCTCGAAAACCACGTCGAGCTGCAGGATCGCCCGTTTGGCTTCTTCCCATTTCCAGCCCCACTGCGAGTAGTCGTCGGAGTAGCCGGCGGCTAGCCAGAGCCCGATGCCGTTTGCACCCCGTTTGACGAGCGACGTGACGTCGATCGTGTCGAACAGCAGACGCTGCGAATAGGGCGTGTTGGCCGGTGCCAGAACGCGGACGTCGGCCTTTTGCCCGTTCAGGTAGAGTTCGTAGAAGCCGAGGCCGCAGACCGAGGCGGTGGCGCGGCGCACGGGCTTCTCCAACGTGAACGTCGTGCGCAGGCGCGGGCAGTCTTTCGCGAGAGGCGGCCTGTGGAGCAAGGTTGTGCCGCGCAGTGCGAGCTGCCCTTTCTCGGTTTGGGCTTTGGGGAACGCCGGGCTGTTGCCGTTGAAATCCTCTTTGAGCAGGACTTTGCCAGAAGCGTCGGTGACCGTCACGTCGTCGACGGAGGACTGCTCCTTGCTGTCGGCGCGGAACCCGACTGTGCCGGAAACGAAAGTGTCGTCGGTACGTTCGTCGACCGTTTTGCCGTCGATCCTTGTCCGGATGGTGTTCCCGCGCGTTTCGATTTCAATGCGGTGAGGTTTCAGCTCGTCACCCGCCGCAATGAATTTCCGCAGCGGGACCGCGGGCAGCATGGACCACTGGCCGTTCTTCTGGATGTGCGGCCGCAGCAGGGGCTCCCGACCGATCGCCGTATTGAGTTGCCACATGTAGCCGTTGGCTGCGTCGCAGGCACGGAAGAGAATCCCGTAGGCCTCTTTTTTCAGCGTGATGTTCGCGACAAGGGTCACGTCGCGCCATTCCGGCGTGTCGGATGAGGCGGGCCCGATCCACTGGGCATTTTTCCAGTCGTTCGCCGTCAGCAATGCGACCTGCCAAAAGGAGGGCGCGCTCCACGGTGTGGGGGCGCCTTGGCGGTCCCACGCCCTGATCTGCCAGAAACAGCGCATGCCGGCGTGGAGGGGCGCACCCTCGTAGACGATGTGGGCGGTGTCGCTCGAGACGGTTTTGTCGGTGTCCCACAGCAGGCCTTCGCCTTTCTCGAGGGCTTCTTGTGTCTCCGCGACGCGGATCTGATACGCGGTCTGGATCTGATTACGCGTCTGATCGGTCAGCTTCCAGCTCAAGCGCGGTTGCAACGTGTCGATGCCGACGGGGTTCACCGCGTATTCGCAGCGAGTCTCTCCGACCGTCATCGCGGCTGCCGCCAGCCGGACCGTGCCGAGGGCCGATAAAACAAAAATTTTCAGGTGCATGTTGGTCAGTTCGCTTCTTTTCCCGGCGTCACGCGTTTCTGTTCGCGGATCTCGACCGTGATTCGCTCTTCGGTGAATTTTCGTTGAATTTCGTTTTGGGTGAACCAGACCAGGCAGCGGTCGTTGTCGCCGGACTGGCGCAGCACGTAGCAGTCGGAACCGTCACGCATGGGCCACGCGGTCCAGTGGAATGAACCCTCCGCGGGAAGGGCGGTCAGCGCCGCACGAATATACCGCTCCCGCGACTGAAGCGCCGCGATAACCGGCGCGGAAAGCATTGAGGAATAGGTGATGTGCATAGTGTTAACGGGTACATTAACCAGAGGCGCTGCGCTTTGTCAATGATTGGTCAGAGATCCCACAATGTGTCGGGGATGCGCCCGCCCAGATGAACGACGTAATCGGTTGGAGGCTGGGGTGCGGCAGACGAACGCGAGGAATGGCGGAAACGGAGCGGTACAGGCTGGTGTACCGACTTCAGTCGGCCAGGTCCGCACCAGCCGGCTAAACAAGCCGGTACACCAACAGGGTCCATTATCCCCTCCCTTGCACTTACCCTCGCGCCCACCTGCCAAACCCCCAGCCACCAGCCGATTACATGAACGACAGATACGAATTGTCACCACGCGCCGATGAGTGCTATAAAATGTGCGTGTGCGGAAAGCAAAGACATCAGCAGGGGGTATGATGAGGGGGATTACAAGCTACGTTTGCGTGAGTGTTCTGACGGTTGCCCAGATGCTCCGGGCGGATATCCGTGTGATTGAAGCGGTCTCTGCCGGTGGTTCTACTGCCCGATATTTCGAGGAAATGGTGCCCATGCCGGACGGCGTCAAGCTGTACACGTTTGGCGCGGTGCCGCCCGCGGGGATGAAATGCCCGATCATTATTGAGCGCAACCCGTACGTCAAGGACGAACGGGTCAAACCCGAGACGTTCGCCGGGTTGACGTGGACGCCTGACAGCTACGTTCGGATCACGCAGCACTGCCGGGGATGCGGGCGCAGCGAAGGCGACTGGATCCCGTATGCCACGGAGCGCACTGACGGTTTGGCGTTTCTGGAGTGGATACGGAAGCTGCCCTTTTACAACGGCGAGATTTTTTTGAATGGCGGAAGTTATTTGTCCAGCGTCCACTTCCTGTATATCGACACCAACCCGCCGGACATCAAAGGCGCCGTCTTGGCAATCCAGGACTGCAACCGGTACAACATCGTGTATCGGAATGGTTTTTTTAAGAGCGGATTGCACGGGAACTGGTTCATCGGCGGCTATAAGAAAAAGAACACGCAGCTGCAGCGCAACCGGTCCGTGTCGTTCCTCGACTTGCCGCTCTGCGATTTTTCCCGCCGGTATTTCGGCGAAGCCGTGCCGTGGCTCGATGCGGTGTTCGAGCATCCCCGCGAGGACGATCCGTTCTGGAAGACCTCCGAAGGCGGCTACGACTCCTATGAGGCGGTCACCAAGGCCACGTTTCCCATCCTGCTGACGACCGGCATGTACGATATCTACACCGGCGGCATCTTCGATATGTGGGCGCGGATGCCCGCGGCCCAACGCGCCCGGTGCGCGCTGGTCGTCGGCGCATACGACCACGGCGGAAACGGTCTGGTGAAATATCAGAAAAAGGAGAACATGCCGGTCGAGTTTCCCGGAGGATCGCTTGCGATGGCCAGCCCGGACAGCACCCTCCAGTGGTTCAATCATATCCGGAAAGGGACGCCGCTTTCCTTCATCCAGCCGGGGAAAACCAGCTATTACGCGCTTTATGAAAACGCCTGGCACCACACGGACAGACTGGTCAATGGTCCCGTCCCGCACACGTTTTATCTGAACAACCGGACACTGGACGCGCAGCCGGGAGCGCCCGCGGCCATCACGTACGCCTACGATCCGAAGAAGCCGGTTCCGTTCAAAGGCGGGTTGTGCCTGAATTTCGGCGGCATGCCCGTGCAGGATCCGCCGGACTTCCGTCCCGACGTCATCAGTTTCCTTTCTGCGCCTTTGACGCAGACGTGGGATGTGCGCGGGCGTATGACGGCCCGCCTTGTCTGCAAAACCGATTGCGAGGACACGTGTTTCTATGTGCGGCTCAGCTTGGTCAAAGACGGCGTGGCGTATCCGCTTCGCGACGACATCACGTCGCTGTGTTACGCGATGCCCAAGTACACGCCGGGCACGGAGAAGGCGGTGGAGTTCTGTTTTTCGGACCACGCTTTCCGGATCAGCCCCGGCGATGTGTTGCGGCTGGACGTGTCGTCCTCCAGCTCGCACTTCGTGCCGCACACAAACAACAAGGGGCTGCAGTCCGTCCAGCGGTCATGCCGGATAGCGAACAATACGATTGTTTGCGGAAAATCTTGCGTCACGCTGTTCTGCGATCAATAAAGCCTTGAAACGCGTTGACTTGTTGGGGATTAGCGGTGATTGCCATAAGGGGCACAGGGCCGATTCGGCACACGTCCGTTCCGCATCGCCCCATGTTGGTGTCCCGCCTTTAGGCTGCCCCGGGTCGCGTCGGCCGACTGAAGTCGGTACACCAGCCTTGTTCAAGCGCTCAGTCAGTGAATCGGGGATGCGCCGCGCCATAAGGGGCTGGCATGCCCTTGACTTACGGCAGGTCGGCTGATATAAGGACGGCCGACGAATGACGTTTAAGCCGGTTGTCACTTCGGGTTAGTTGATGAAAGGCTAAAGGAGCAAGCAATGAATATCGAATTGAGGAAAAATTGTAAGTACGCCCTGTTGGTTCCGACGAGCATGGGCATCCGCATCACGCCGATGAACGGCCAGCCCGTGCATACCGGCGGCGCGTTCATGATGCAGGCCACCAGCGCCGAGACGAACGTGGCCAGCGTCGCCGCCTACCTCGGCCTGCCGGTCAAGGTGCTGACGACCTTCGTCAAGGGCAGCCCGATCGCGCAGCTGATCAAGGACAACCTGCGCAGCCGCCACATGGACTACGAGGGCGTCGAGGTCGCGCAGGGCGGACCGTGGGGCTACCGCCACCAGATCAACATCGCGGACAGCGGCTTCGGCTCGCGCGGGCCGCGCGTGTGGAACGACCGCGCCGGCGAGGTCGGCCGCACGCTCAACGTCAAGGATTTCGACCTGGACCGCATCTTCGGCAAGGAGGGCGTGCAGATCGTCCACCTTTCCGGCCTGATCGGCGCGCTGTCGCCCGAGACCAGCCAGTTCTGCCTGGAGCTCGCCCGCGCCGCCAAGAAGTACGGCACCAAGATCTCGTTCGACCTCAACTACCGCGCCTCTTTCTGGAAGGGCCGCGAGAAAGAGCTTTCCGCGATCTTTGCCGAGATCGCCGGCCTCGCCGACATCCTCGTGGGCAACGAGGAGGACTTCCAGCTCTGCCTCGGCATCAAGGGGCCTGAGGCGGGCGGCAAGGACATCAAGGCCAAGATCGAAGGTTTCAAGGGCATGATCAAGCGCGTCAAGAAGGCCTATCCGAACGCGCAGACCTACGGCACGACCCTGCGCGAGGTCGAGGACTCGAACAACCACCAGTGGGGCGCGCTGATGATGGCCGGCAAGGAGTGGTTCGTGGTCGAGCCGCGCCACATCACGGTCATGGACCGCATCGGCGGCGGCGACGGCTTCGTCGGCGGCATGCTCTACGCGATCCTCAAGGGCTGGGAGCCCGAGAAGTGGATCCAGTTCGGCTGGGCCAGCGGCGCGCTGGCCACGACCATGCTGGTCGACTACGCCTTGCCTGCTGACGAGGACCAGGTCTGGAGCGTCTGGAAGGGCAACGCCCGCGTGCAGCGGTAAGCGGGACAAAACGTCCAACGTTCAACGCCCAAGGGTCGATTGTCGGCACTTGGGCGTGTGTTTTTCTGATTGCCGGATGTCAGTCGGTCGAGCGGTGAACGTGATCTGGAGTGCGTGCGGCAAGCGGTATCCCGCGCGACGCCGCTTTCGCATGGGCTGGGAGAAAAGCGGTGCCGCGCTACGCTTGTCACCGCATTCCAAGGCAGAGCGCATCCAACCGCTTTCTTGCCGCTTAACCTGCAACAGAATTAAATCGCACCCGGAAGGGGCCAGGGCTTATTCCTTTGGCTTTGGCATGCATAGGAACGGTCGTTTCGGATAAACGACCCTGCCGACTCACCTCTCAATTTTGCCGCCAACGCATAAACAGGTAGGGCGTTTTCTCCGAAACCGCCGCTCGGAGGTCCAAAGGTATAAGCCTTGGGCACGGAGCGCCTTGACACAGTTACTCAAAGAACGACTTTGACGCACTTTCAACGCTGCAACAATCGGAAGTCATAACGACTGGGTTCACGGTATTGAGATTGAAGCCGACTATCAGCAGAATCCAATCTTTAAGGAGGTGTCACGACTTTCTACGGCACTCGGTGCGAGTGTCTCTGGCCGATGCCCAGGCGCTCGCGTGCATGGCCGTGCCACGCGCCACACGCGAATGTGGCGTTGACATCTCAACGTTATGAGCATATTCTCATATCAAATTTGCCAAGGAAAGGACCGGGAGTATGCCAAGACCCTGTTGCATGCGGCACGTCAGCGGCCGTCCCAACGCAGACTTTTTCAAGCCGGCCGGCATTCCCTGTCACGCTCTGGAGGTCGTGACCCTCACCTTGGATGAGGTCGAGGCGCTGCGGCTGGCCGATTTGGAGGGCCTCTATCAGGTGCAGGCCGCAGAGCAAATGAGGATATCCCGTGCGACCTTCGCGCGAATTGTGGAGGCGGCACGGCGCAAAACGGCCGACGCCCTGATCCACGGCAAGGCTCTCCGACTGGAAGGAGGGGTCGTGACCGTGAAGGGAGCGGCCGGCACGCCTCGCGGAGAAGGCGCCGGAGCAAGGCGCGGCCCGTGCGGATGCGGGCGGCGGCGCGGATGGACAATCGAAAACGACGGCACGGAAGATGCCGGAAAGGATGCTGAGTAGTCATGAGGATCTGTATACCTGTTGCAGAATATCAAGGGCTGGAAAGCCAAGTTTACGGCCATTTCGGCTCCGCCGAATCTTTTGTGATGGTAGACACCGAGACGATGGCGGTGGCGCGCTTGTCAAACGGCGATCGCGAGCACGTTCACGGCGCGTGCAGTCCTTTGGCCGCACTGGCGGGGGCGCGGCCCGATGCGGTGCTGGTGGGCGGGATCGGGCCAGGCGCACTGATGGGGCTGCGGCAGGCGGGCATCACGGTTTGCCTGGCGCCGGCCGGGACGGTGGCCTCAGCTGTTGGACTTTTTCAAGCCGGAAAACTGCAGCAACTGGAGATGCCGACGTGCGCTGGCCACGGAGGCCCGTCGGGCTGCCACTGCTCTCACTGAGCTGAAATGGTCACGGGGTCAGGACAAACGGACAAATAAAAGAAGGCGGCATACAGCCGCCGTCTTTGTCAGTGGGTGACGTCCAGTGTGAACGGGTTGACTTGCCCTTCTTCAACTCCACGGCCAGCCATTCGTCGGCCGTCAGTTCTTTGTCGCCGCCGCCACCGGCCCCGGGACTTCGCGGCTTTGCCCGTGAGCTTCTCCAGCCGGTTAATCATGGCATCCCGTTGAAAAAGGTGTCGCGTTATCGGTAGGGCGTACACTCCTGCGCCGCCGCAATCCAATCCCTTTCGGCGGTTTCGGAGAAACCGCCCTACCTCGGATCGGCACGTGTCTCTCGCTCGCCTGGTTCTCGATGAGATCGAACATCGCCGACATGCCCGCTGTCTTCCGCCCTCTGTTCCCCGCTTGTCGCGCTTCTCCTGCCTAACGCGCTTCTCGCTGCTCTGCCCTCCGTCTTCCGCCCTCCGCCCTCCTCTCCTCACCGGATCGGGCTGCGCTCGGGCGTGTAGGCTTCGTCGGCGCGCAGCACCGGGTCGAGGTTCTGCGTGGCTTGGCCGCGGTCGACGAGCGGCACGGCCACGTCGTAGAACGCGGTGCGCTGGAGCAGCGTGTGTGATGCGCGCTGGCTGATGCCGACGCCGATGCGCGCGCCGGAGACCCCGTTGTTGAGGAAGACGTTGCCCGTGATGCGCGCGGGTCCGTTGGTGCCGCCGCCGGGCTTGATGCCCAAGTCCATGGGAAGCACGCTGATGCCCGCCATCACGTTGTCCCAGCCGCCGCCCCAGGTCCAGTTCGCGCCGTACTGCGTGCCGCTGAAGGGAGTGACACCCTGCACCTCGTTTTCGATGAGGCGGTTGGCGAAGTTGGCGAGCGGCGCAAAGGGCTCGTTCTCCAGCGGCAGGCGTCCGCCCGCGCTGCAGAGGAGCCCGCCGCCGTCGTGGACGCGGCAGTCGCGGACCAGGTTGAAGAAGTCGGGCGCGGTCTCGCGCGCCGCGGGGTCGGCGCTCTGGCGGTCGTCGTGGGTCAGGAGCGTGACGCCCAGGGTGCGGTCGCAGAGGTGGCGGTCGACCACGCAGTTGACCGCGCCCGCGCCGTAGAGATACAGTCCCTTGCCGCAGTCGATCTCCTGGTTGTTCACGAAAACCGTGTCGATCAGCCCGTTCATCACCACGACTACGCTGGTGGTGTCGGGCGTCACGCGCCACGGCTTGTCGACGCGCAGCTCGCGGGCCGCAGGCTCGCAGCCGGCAATGCGGCGCCACTGGCCGAGCCCGCGGCCGCGGGCGACGACAACGAAGCGCCCAACGCAGTCGGCGGCGGCCGCATCGTTGCCGCGCACCTTCGGCCAGCGTTCGGTCTTGAGCGAGGTCGCGTCCGCCGACGCCACGCGGCTCTCGTAAAGCAGCCCGGCGCCCTCGATGAGGTAGGTCTCGCCGGCGTTGCCGCCGAGCACGGTGCGCTCCACGGTGTTGCCTGAGATGAAATTCTGGTAGTTCACGCCGAAGTGCGTCTGCATCACGAAGCCGCGCGTGTCGCCGGTCATCAGGTTGTCCTCGAAGATCACGTGCTCCGCGCCCCAGAATTTGAAGACGTGGCCGCGCCAGCGGCGGTCGGTGACGAAGCGGTTCTGCGCGAACAGGCTCTCCTCGACTTTGCGCTCGCAGCTGACGCCGCCGGGGCCGTAGGTCTCGCAGCGCACCATGCTCAGGCGGCGGGCCTTGACGATGTTCAGCGGCCGCGCGCAGTAGGGGTTGTCTTTGGCCGGGCCGTAGTCCTGTTGCGTTTCAAAGCGCACGCGGTAGAGCGAGACGTCCTCGGCCCAGAGCGGGTCTTTGCCGATGCGCAGCGCGGAGCCGGCGGCGGGCATGAAGCGCACCGTGAGGTCGCGCAGGGCGAAGCGGCTCATGCCGGTCAGCAAGTCGCGGCCTTGGAAGGCGGGCTGGGTTTCGGAGAGCGTGCGGGACTCGACCGACGGCGTTTGCAGATTGGCGATGAGGGTCAGCTGCTGGCCGGCACCCTGAAGCACGGTGTCGTCGGGGATGGCCAGCGTGCGCGTGAGGGCGTACGTGCCAGGGGGCAGGAGCAGGTTGCCGCCGGCGGCCTGCTTGAACGCGGCTTCGAGCGCGGCGGTGTCGTCGCTGAGGCCGTCGCCCTTTGCGCCGAAATCGCGGGCGTTCACGGTGCGGCGGGCGGCGGGCTTTGCGGCGACGGTCAGCTTAAGGGGCTCTGACCAGCCGTACGCCCCGCCGTGGCGGCCGTGGACCACGAGCTCATACTCGCCCGGCGCAAGCTCGGGCGGCAGCCAGACGCTGAGGGACCAGCGCTCGGTGTGGCCGTCCTCGTGGTGTTGCGCGGCGACGCGCTGGGCGGTCGCCTGCGTGTTGCCGGCCTGCCGGATGACCGCGAGCGCGGAGGGCAGGTGGTGGCCCCACGCGAAGGTGCGCCCGAAGATGCGGACGACCTCGCCGGGCGCGGCGGTCTGCGGATAGAGCCATTGGGCCTGCGGCCGGTTCACCAGCAGCGGCTTGCTCCACGTTGTGCCGTCGCCGACCCATACCGCGGACGCGAACGGGGCGCGGACCCACGGCTGGGCGACGCAGTGGAACTCGGTTTGGAGGAAGCCTTCGCCTTGGCCGAGGACCGGGCACGCTTGCGCTTCGGGCGGCGGCGTGTCCGGCAGCGCCGGCGGTTGGCCGATGGCGCCGAGCAGCGTCAGCGGGTCCTGCGGGGTCTGGGCGTCGTAGGCGCCGAGGCAGAATGCCTTCACCACCGTCTTACCGGCGGTAAAGCCCTCGCCGGTGATGACGACCGTTTCGCCGTTGCAGGCGGGCTCGGTGACGGTTGCGATTTCCGGCAAGCCGAACACCGTACGGATCACGGCGAAAACAAGAATAAGGAACAGACTTGTACGCATGGCAGGAATCTCCGGAGTTGAGCCGTCATTTGGTGACTTTACAAAGGCAGGTGGATGGTGTCAAACTAACCGCATTAATAGAAGCGTTTTTTGTTTAGAAAAAAGGGGGGCTTGAGTTATGCGCCAAAGGGAGGGCCGGTTGCAAAAACAGGGACGGTGCGTTTCGGGACGCGCCTGGTTCGGATGGGTCGCGTTGTCGCTCGGCATTCTTTCCGGATGCCGCAGCAACGACGACCTGCCGCGTTTTGTCTGCCGTTGGGGACATGTGCAATCGCTGACGGCAGGCCCGGGGAACGATACCGAGGCTGTCTGGTCGCCGGACGGCAAACGGATCGCTTTTCAGACCGACCGTAAGGGCGATCTGGACGTGATGGTGCTGGATGTGGCAAGCGGGCATCTCGCTGCCGCCGCAGACGGCGCCGGCCACGCCTGTTATCCGGCTTGGACTCCCGACGGCGCGCTGGTCTACGCGTTCGGGAAACTGGGCGGCACGGCGGTGCAATCTGCGAACACGGATTGCGGATACGGCTTGAGGCTGCTCCAAACGACAGGTGAAACGCGCCTACTCACGCAGGGCCATTGGCGCGACTACACGCCGAGCGTCGCGGCTGACGGGAAAACGGTGTATTACGCGTCGACGCGCGACTGCACCGGCAACAGCGCTTCGCTTTGGCGGCTTACGCTTGCGCCTGCCGTTTCCACCGCGTGTGTGTTGCATCTGGATGGCGGCACCGTCGGTGCGGTTCAGCCCTCTCTGTCGCCCGACGGCAGCAAGCTGGTCTGGGCGCAACTCGACAGCTTTCGGCAGAACTGGCGTCTTTGCGCGGCTTTTTCGACGAATCTTGATTCCTCGGTTTTCCTGACGCCGAGCGAAATGAGCGCCTATGCGCCGCGCTGGTCTCCCGACGGACGGTTCATCGCCTTCACCGGTTTCCGCCAAGGCGATCCCGGCTGGGGTGCCTGTGTGCTGGAACCGTATTCGGGACGCGTGCTTCGGTTAGACACCGGCAAAGGCAACACGCGGAATCCCTGCTGGTCACCCAGCGGCAAAGAAATCGTCTTTGAAAACAACCGAACCGGCTGCTACAAACTCTATCGGATGCCGGTTACGTGTTGCGCAGCACCGATGCCATTCCCGCCAGAAGCAACGCCGGGCGCGGGTCAAATCGAAGCAAGGTTGCAGGTGCTCGAAAACCGTGCGGTCTTAATCGGGGCAAACGGTTCAACCGTTGTCGGCAAGCGTTCAGCACCGAACGGCTGGATGTTCGATGGTCCGAAAGGACTCGACTTCGGTGCGGATGCTTTCTTTGTGCGCGTCACGCTGGTTGTCGACGCACACGAGCAAGGCACGCATATCGCAGCGGTTGGGAACTATGCGGAAAACGCGCTGGGGTGGCAGGTCTATGTGCGGGACAACCGGAAGCTGTGGTTCAACTCGCGTGACCCGAAAGGACAATTTGTCGGGGTTGAGTCTGACCAGCCGGTGGAAACGGGCAAGCCGGTCACCGTGTTGGGGATACGCGATGCCGACGGAACCGTGCGCATGTTCCTCAACGGGAAGCTGCAAAGCGCGCGCAATTCCGGCGCGACGATGTCCTACGGCCCGGCGCTGAAAGTCAGCCTCGGGCAGCAGTGGAACGGCGGAATGCGGTTCAACGGGCGCGTCCTGGGTTTCGAGTGCGGGCGCGGCTACCCGAAGGGCGTGCCGTGCGTGCCGACACGCGAAGCGCTGTTTAAGGAGGTGGTGAAATGATACGGTTTGACCTCGCCCTCGTTGTCGTCGCAAGCTTCTGCTGTTCGCTCGCCGGGGCGGCCGAACGGTTTGAAGTGGCGGCGCTGGTGGACAGCTTCGATTTCGCGGCCGTTCAAGACCGGCAGGGACGGTTGTTTTTTGACACGGAAACGCCTACGGGAAACGTGGCGGTGTTGGATCATGTTCTGCTGACGGGGGCGAACACCATCCTGTGGCGCAATTGCGGCGGCGCGACCATGCGCTATCAGAGCGCGGAGGAGAGGACGCCTTGGGTGCAGGCGCCGCTCGACAAGCGGCGCCTGCCTGACAACCGTGCGGTGCATGGCTGGCTGCGCTATTACGAGGCGGAACCCGACATCTTGCGCCACATTCTCGGAGTGTGCCATGAACGCGGCTTGCGTGCCGGTGTACATTGGCCTTTCGAAGAAACGCATTGGGCGAGCTGGACGTTCGGGGCCTGGAACTTTGAGCATCCTCAGTATTGGGGCGTGACGGGGAAGGGGCAGGTCTGGTCCGGCCGCTGCAGCTTGGCTTATCCCGAGGTCGTGGCGCATAAGCTGCGGTTGGCGGATGAGTTGCTGGCGCGCGGGACGGACCATCTGTTCGTCGACACATGGCGCATTGGCGGCTGGAGCCCCGAGTACGAGTATGTGCGTCCGGAAGTGGAGCGGTGGCGGGCGAAATATGGAACCGAACCTCCTGCCGATCCCAAGGATCCGCGGTGGTGTGCGCTCGTGGCGGAGACCTCGCATGCGTATTTCGTGGCGCTGCGCAAGCGGCTGGATGCGTCGGGCCGCAAGGTGCGGCTGATGGTTGGCATTTCGGACGTCGATAGGTTAGGCGATGGACCGGATGCGACCTTGCTCACAAAGGGGGTGGACTGGCGACGCTTGGCCCGCGAGGGCGTGCTCGACGCCGTGGTGGTAATGAACGTCAGTTGGGACGCAGACCGTCCGTTCGAAAGCACGCGCGACATCTACCGCGGCGTGATCGCAGCGTGCCAAGGAAAGTGCCAGGTGCTGTTTCCCGTGCAAATGTACGACTATTCTAAGAAAGGCATTCCTTCGTACCAGAAAGCGACGGGACAAGCCGCCGACAAGATCGCCGGACGGCTGTTGCGGATCGCATGGGAAGAGGGCGCGGACGGCGTCTGCCTCGAATGCGTCGATTACAAAAACTACAGTGACGCCACGTGCGCGGAACTGCGCCTGCTGGCCGACGGCCCTTGCCGCATGAAGCTGCGGAAATAAAGGCCGAAGCCTCGACAACAGTGGCGCGGGAAGGTATTCTTTCAAAATTCGTTCTCAGGGTGTTATGAGTGTGGAAAGGGAGTGGATTCTATGCGTCGTTTATGCCTGAAGTTGTTTGTTGGATTGATGGGGGCGATCGCGCTTGCCGACGGTTCTAGCGACCGGGTCGATCCGCGCGTGAGGACGCTCGTCATGCCGACGCGTGTGGTATGGATCTCGGCCAACTGCGAGTCATCGTCGGTGGCGAATGCCGAGATCCTGCTCGCGAAGCGTCACGGCCAGGTTCCTGAAGGTCTGTTTTTGGCAGGTTCAGGTTGCCGGTTGGAAAACAAGGGCGCGCCCGCGTCGGTGCTGGTGGATTTCGGCCGAGAGATGCATGGCGGGGTACAGCTGGCTTCGGGTGGACCCAGCGGGAAAAACGTCAAGGTGCGCGTGCGCTGCGGCGAGTCGGTGGCGGAAGCCATGTCCGAACTGGGCGAGCGCGGCGCGTGCAACGACCACGCGATCCGCGACGGGGTGATCGATCTGCCATGGCTCGGCATGCGCGAGGTCGGCAACACCGGTTTCCGGTTCGTGCGCGTGGATCTGGTCTCGAAAGGCGTATTGAGCCTCGAATCGGTCCGGGCCATTTCGCTCATGCGTCCGATGGCTCAGCAGGGGGCGTTCTCATGCAGCGACGCGCGCCTGAATCAGGTATGGTCAACCGCCGTGCGCACGCTCCATCTCTGCTGCCAGGATTACATCTGGGACGGCATCAAGCGCGACCGGCTGGTGTGGATGGGCGACATGCATCCCGAGGTCTCTTCGCTCATGGCGGTTTTCGGCAAGCAGGACGTTCTGCCGGCGTCGCTCGACTACATGCGCGAGACCACGCCGCCCGAGAAATGGATGAACACGATGCCGTCGTATACGCTGTGGTGGATCCGCTGCCAGCACGACTGGTACCGCTATACGGGCGACCTTGCCTATCTCAAGACCCAGCACGCCTACATCAAGGCGGTCTTCGCGAATCTGGTGAAGTTCATCGGCGCAGACAACCGCTGCACCATGGGAGGCTTTCTGGACTGGCCCACGCAGCACAACCCCAAGGCGGTGGCGGCGGGCATGCAGGCGCTGATGCTGATGACCTTCGAGGACGGTGCGCGGCTCGCTTCCGCGTTGGGCGATGCGGGGCTTGAAGCGCAGTGTCAGGCAGGCGCGGCGCGGCTGCGCCAGTACAAGCCAGCGCCCGAAGGCAGCAAGCAGGTGGCGGCGCTGTTGGCTCTGGCGGGGCTGAACGACGCCCAGGCGATGAATGCCCAGGTGCTCTCGCAGAACGGCGTGCAGGGCGTTTCGACCTTCTACGGCTACTACATGCTGGAGGCGATGGCCAAGGCCGGCGATGTGCAGCGCGGCATCGATACGGTGCGCGACTATTGGGGCGGCATGCTCGACATGGGCGCCACCAGCTTCTGGGAAGATTTCAACGTGTCGTGGACCAACAACGCGTTCCGGGTCGACGAACTGCCGGTGGCCGGCAAGAAGGACATTCACGGCGATTACGGCGAGTTCTGCTACAAAGGGTTCCGCCACAGCCTCTGCCACGGCTGGTCCTCGGGGCCTGCCGCGTGGCTGATCAATCACGTGCTCGGTATTCAGCCTGTGGACGTGGGGTGCAAGACTGTGCGCGTCAAACCTTTCTTGGGCGATTTGACGTGGGCCGAGGGCAGTCTCCCGACGCCCCTGGGCGTGGTGAAGGTCCGCCATGAGCGCCAGGCCGACGGCACGGTCAAAACCACTATCGATGCGCCGGACGGCGTGAAAATCGTGCGGGACTAGCGGGATCTGGTGTGCGGCGGCAAGCGGTATTCAGCGCGACGCCGCTTTGCTCGTGCGTGAAGAAAAGCGATGCCGTGCTGCGCTTGTCACCGCACTCCAAAAGGAAGGTCCGTGGTATGAGGATATTTGGGGCAGTAGGGGTCGTGTTGATCGCGGTCGTTACCGCGCAGGCTGCTCCGCAGGCCGTGAAAACCCTGTTCCCGACGCGTGACGTGATGGTCGCGGAAGAGGTGCTGGCGCCGCCGGCTTCGGTCGAGACGGATGCCGCACCGCTGATCCAGGCCGCGGTCGACCGCGTGGCGAAGGCGGGCGGCGGCACGGTGTTCTTGCCTGTCGGCGCGTACACGATCGCGTCGCGGGTTGTGGTGCGCGAAGGCGTCACGCTGCGCGGTGACCGTTCGGAGACCGATTGCGCGCGCGGCACGTTGCTGCGGATCACGGTGGACAAGGGCAACGCAGAGGCTCCCGCCACCTTTGCGATCGAGCGCGGCAGCGGACTGCTCGGCTTGACCTTCTGGCATCCCGATCAGCGCGTTCCTGATCCGGTGCCGTACCCGTGGACCGTGAAGAACGCGGAGATGCCGGCCAACGACAACCAGACGGTTGCGGACTGCTCCTTTGTCAATGCGTGGAAGGCGATCTGCATCGGGCCGGACGGCAACGAGCTGCACACCTTTCGGAACGTGCGCATCTGCGCGTTGAAAACGGGCCTTTCCATCGACAGCACCACGGATATCGGGCGTATCAGCGATGTGACGCTTTGCCCTGAGGTTTGGCTGGCCAGCGCTCTGCCGGGACGTCCCGAACGCGGGGCGCTGTGCGGTTATCTGCTGAGCGCGGACAGCCTCGCCGTCGATATCGGCCGCAGCGATTGGGAGTACATCTGGCGGCTGAAAATCGACGGATACCGCCGCGGCTTGGTGTTCCGCAAGGGCAAGCGCGGTACGACCAACGCCGTGATGGCCGATTCCCAGGTCACGGGTTGCCTTTGCGCCCTTGAGGTTTCCGCGCTCAATCAGGTGGGCTTTTCGGCCTACGGGTGCGCGTTCTCAGGTTCGGAATCTGCCTTTCACGGGCAGCCTTCCTTCGAGGCGGTCGTGCAGTTCCACTCGAGCCGGTTCAGCGGCGCCTGCCGCAACGAGGGGGCGGGTGTGGTCTCGTTTCAAGGCTGCGCGCTGACGAACAGCGCGGTCGATTTCGCGCGCGGCCAGCTGCTGGCGCAGGATTCTTCACTGGGCGAGATCAAACTCGGCGCCGACGTGACGCGGGCCCGGCTGCTGGGGTTCGACGAGAAGGTTGCAAAGCTTTCCCATGCGGCGACGAACGGCGACGTGATGGTGTGCGCGCGACAGACGAGCCTTCGCCGAGAGGCCGCCGCGGTTGCGCCCGAGCCGATGGCGTTCCCGCGCCCGGCTTCCGACGCGCTGTTTGTGGTGACCGACTTCGGCGCCTCGGCGGCGAATCCCGACAACGCGGCGGCGTTTCAGGCGGCGCTGGATGTGGCGGGCAAGAGCGAGGGTGGCGGCACGGTCTATGTGCCGGCGGGCCTCTACGCGTTCCGGCACGACCTCGCGGTGCCGGAGGGGGTTGAGTTGCGCGGCTGCTCCGATGTGCCGCACCATACGGTTTCGGCGGGCTCGGTGCTGATGGTCTATCACCGCAAGGGACAAGAGGACGGGGCGCCGTTTGTGAGCCTTCGGTCCGGCTCCGGCCTTCGCGGGCTGACCTTCTGGTATCCGGAGCAGCCTCTGAAGGCGCCGGTGCCGTATCCGTGGACGGTTCGCGCGATGGGCAAGGCGTGTTGGCTCACCGATGTGACGATCGGCAACGCGTGGCAAGCGGTCGACTTCGCGACGCACCGCAGCGACGGTCACCGCATCTCCTATCTGGCCGGGTCAATGTACCGCCGCGGCCTGTTCGTGGGCAACTGTAAGGGAAAAGGCTGGGTGGAGGACGTGCAGTTCAACCCGCACTATGCGGCGCGTCTGCCACAGCGGCTGCCCCGCACAGAGGGCGGCAAGACGGGTGACGCGGGAGGCGCCATCATCCAGTTCCAGCGTGAGCATCTGGAGGGACTGGTTTTCAAGGATTGCCGTGACGAGCAGTTGCGCGGCACCTTCCTCTATGCCGCCTACGACGGGATCGCTTTCCACGGCAAGGTCAAGGCGCAGGTGCTGATGCATGGCACGGACACGGGCAGCCGCGCCGCGGTGTTGGCGACGAGCCGCGGTTCGCAGGTCGACTTCGCGTTGGCGCAGCTCGTGTCGCTCGGCGATTGGGCCAAGGCCGCGATCGTGACCCTGCCCGAGAGCAAGGGCGCTGCGCGTTTCGTCAATTCGCAGATGTGGGCGGGGCCTGCCACAGCGTTTCTGGAAGGCCGCGGCCTGGTCCGCCTGGAGCAGTTCAACACCTTGACTGGGCCAGCCGAGGTCCGTGCCGGACGGCTGGAGGCGGTGAACGGCGTGTTCGACCGCAGCCTGCCCGCGCATGTGGCGGTCTCCGCCTCGGCCGAAGCGGAGGTGGTCGGCACCGTTTTCGAGCGCGGGCCGCTCGCCGTCGAGGGCGATCCCGTACGGGTGTGCCAGGGTTTCAACTCCGCCTCGGTGCGGCCGCCGGCGCTGGACGCCAAAGGCGTGCCGACGGCTTACGCGAGTTCGTTCGAGCCGGGCGAGCCGGAGGCCGTGGCGGACACCGTCGTGAAGTCGCGTGGGGGCATCCGTAAAGTGAGCGCCAACCGTTGCGGCGCGGTGGACTGCAAGGATGCCCACAGCGGCGCGCGCGCGGTGCTGCTGCAAGGCGTGTCGGACGACCCCTCGTACGCCTTCGTGTATCACGTGGTGAGCGACAAGCCGGTTTTCGTCCTGCCCGACACCGCTCTGACCTACTGGATGAAGCCGCTCAACGAGAACGGTCGCGGGACGGGCCTCGATCTGGTTTTCGCGGACGGCAGGACGCTGCGCGAGAGCGGCACGTCCGACACGGAGGGGCGTCCGACTTTCCCCGGAGTCAAGCGCGGCGAGGTCGGCGTGTGGCGGTCCTTCACGGTGCCGCTCGGCAAGTTTGCGGGGGCGACCATCGTGACGGTGATGGCCGCTTACGACACGCGCAAAGGGGGCGGTCCGTTCGAAGCGCTCTTCGATGACATCCGTCTTGCGCCCGAACTGCCGCCCGAGGCGTGGCGCGTGCGCGCGGACCCGGCCGGCGGGCGCGTGCTGGTGAAGACGGCGATTCGGCTCGTGATGGACCCCTCCGTGCAGGTGCGCTACACGCTGGACGGGAGTTCACCCAATCCGAATTCGCCGCTTTACATGGCGCCTGTCGTTCTTTCCAAGAAGGGCCTTGTCGAGCTGCGCTACGTGCCGCTCAAGGCCGACGGCAGTCTTTCGAAACAGGTGTTTGGAGAGGTTTATGTTGTGGAGTAGATACTGGTGACTGGAAACTGACTGCGTGTCGCGGGGCGCGAGTCGTGAGTCGAAAAGGGGGGGACACAATGAAGAAAACGGCGATCGTGATGTGTATCTTGGCGGCGGGTTTTGCGGGGGCGCAGGCGCTTCCGGGCTGGACGCTGGTCTGGTCGGACGAATTCGACAAGCCGGGGTTGCCCGATGCGGCGAAGTGGACCTATGAGAAGGGCTTCGTGCGCAACAAGGAGGCGCAGTACTACACGGCGGCGCGGAAAGAGAACGCGCGCGTCGAGGACGGCAAGCTGATCATCGAGGGCCGCAAGGAAGCGTACAAAGGTCCGGACGGAAAGACGGCGCAATACACGGCGGCGAGCGTCACGACGGAAGGGCTGTTCGCGACAACCTACGGCCGAGTCGAAGTGCGGGCCAAGTTGCCGAAAGGGCGCGGCATGTGGCCCGCGATCTGGATGCTCGGTACGAACATCCATGCGGTTGGCTGGCCCAAGTGCGGCGAGATCGACATCATGGAGGCGGTCGGCCACGAGCCGTCCAAGGTGTTCGCGACGGTCCACTGGTTCGGCGTGGAGAAGGGCAAGCACGCTTCGCTCGGCGGCAATCTGTCCGGTCAAGCTCCGGCTGACGGTTTCCACGTCTACGCGGTGGAGTGGTTTGCCGAACGGATGGACTTCTACTACGACCAGAACAAATATTTCACGTATCCGGTCGACAAGGCCGGTGCCGGCGATAAAAATCCCTTCCACAAACCGCACTACTTGCTGATGAACCTCGCGATCGGCGGCAGCTGGGGCGGGCAGAAAGGCATCGACGACAGCGTCTTCCCTCAGACTTGTGAGATCGATTACGTACGGATCTACCAGAAGAAATGATGGGGACTGTTCTGGCCCGGATTGCTTCAGATGGCGGCAACGTTCTTGCGCGTTTCGTAGACCCTATTCCAGAGCGGCCGCTGTCGCGGACAGCCATGCGTCGACATGATCGGAAGGAATGTCGAGCCTCTGCGTTTGCGAGACGGACGAAGGATATCCGCCGACCTCGTCCTGCGAGTCGATGACGCGTCCCTTACGTTCGATCAAGTTGCGGATGATCCGCTGGTCGATGGTGTCCCGGTCTTTCGGCCGCGCGCCGGCGTGCCGGATCACAGACGCGACGACGTCGCCGGAAGGCAGGGGGCACAGTCCGTCAGGCCAGACCGGCTTTTCTTTCAGAATGTTAACGGCGCCAGAGAGTAATGGCGCCGGAGATCCGTCACGTTTGAACGCGAGGTTGTCTTCGAGATAGGCGTCCCCTTTACTGGCGACCAGCGCCAAATGGGGTTTTGTGCTGGCGCCGTGCAGAAGCACATTGCCGACGATACTTACGCGGCAGTTAGCCGGAGCGAATTTTGCACCTTTCCACTCCTTTTGCGAATAGTTGAGTTGGATCGCCGTCGAACCCGGATCGTAGATCACGTTGTTGACGATCACGCCGGTGCAGTGCGCCTTAAAATAGGGGTTTCTTTGGACATTGTGCGCATACAGGTTGCCGATGATCGCGATGCCTTGGCAACAGTCGTGAATCAGCGACCCTTTCGAATGCTCGCCTTTCTCGTGCGTGGAACGGCTGAGGCCCTCGGCGATGATACAGTTGCTGAAAGTGATCCTGTGGGCCGTGGCCTGCGGCCCCTCCAGCCGAGGCCCGGATGCGCTTAAGTTCTCATCCACGGCCCAGCTCAGCGAACAATGGTCCACGACGATATTGTACGCCGAGCCGCCCGCTGCGCACAGGCCGTCCGGTTCCCATCCGCTACGCTTGGGGGCTCCAGCGTCGCCTGGACGGATGCGGAGGTGCCGCACTAGGACATCGTGCGTGTAGATGGAGACTGAGCCTCGAATCAGGGTGATGCCCGGGGACGGGGCGGTCTGGCCCGCAACCGTGACAAAGGGCTCTGTGATCTTGAGCGCCCGCTTGTTCAAGTCGATGACGCCGCTGACCTCGAACACGACGATCCGAGGCCCCTTGGTCTCCACCGCCGCGCGCAGCGAGCCAGCGCCCTCGGCACTGAGGTTTGTGACGCGGATGATTTGTCCGCCCGCTCCGCCGCGTGTCGCGGCAAAGCCTTGATTGTCCTGCTCGGCAAGGACGCTATCTCCTCGCGCTGCAAGAAGCGAGGATAACACAGTTGTCAGTGAAGGTAATAATCGCCAGCATATTTTCATGTGATTAACGGGTTGCGGGAATCGTTTCGTGTTCCATTTCTCGCAAGAAGCGGAAATGCGTAACCGATCCGTCCGCGCGTGTTACCGTGAGGACGTCGCCGATGACCTGCAGGTTTTTCACAGGGCTGGGGGCCGGTGCCGCGCTCGGGTAGAGCGCGTAGAGCAGGAGCGTCTTGCCTTGGGACTGTTTCCGATAGATTGCGGTCGGGATGGGACGGATGCCTCCGTAGCCGGACGAAGAGTCCGGCAGCCATCCCTGAACGACAGGTTCTTTCTGCCCTTTGACGATCATCACGCCATCGGCGCCGTACGCCGTGATCGTGAGGACTGGGCCGTCGCCCAGCGTGGTGACTTGAAGCCCTTCCGCGTTCGCGCCTTCCGCGTCAAGGTGGAAGAGCGTTTCGTAGGTGTGAGGCTGGCCGTCTGCGGGATCCAGTTCGTCGGCGATGACAAAGAGGTCAGGTTTCACAAAAAATGTGTGCCGCGTGTGTTTGAGCAGACGCACGGCGTTTGTGCCCCAGCCCTCGGCATAGACCGCGGCCGCGTGGTCGAACGTCGCATTGCTTTCCCACACATGCGGCAGCGGCGCTTTGACCACATAGGTTTCTTTGGGCTCTTTCCTGCGGCACTGCTCCAGCCCGTCGGCCAAGACCACGTTGTGCGCGCGGCTGCTCAGCACATACCGCCTCCATTCGCTCGCGTCGTAGGTATAGACGCCGCCTTCGACCAGCAGGGCTTTGCCGAAGGCCGTCAGGGTCACGCCCAGCTTGTCTTCGTGCTGGTGGCCATACCCGAACGGCCCGACTTCAATGCAGAGCCAGAGGGCCTTCCGGTCCCAGCCGCTCCGCATCAGGCATTGTCCCGCATACGGGAAGCGGTATGACGTCTGTGCAGGTGCCGCGCCTTCTTTTCCGTCGGTCGCCACCCAGCGGAAATCTTCGCGGTGCGGGAAAAGATCGCAGCCGGTTTTCATCCAGCGTTCCACCGAGCCCTCGCCGGAGTCGTTCAGCGCCGGCGTCCTGCGGGTGGGCTGCATGGAGTACAGGAAGTAGTCGAACATCTTCTCCATTTTCGCCGTGTAGTCTTTTGGCACCCTGCAGCCGGTCAGCGGCTCCAGGTTTACCGGGCCGAGGAAATTTTGGACCGACACCCCGTGGTATCCGGGCGCCAGCTCGACTTGCGCGCCGTCGGGGTAGACCTGGATGTCGAGCTCTTGGGACAGGCGGGACAGGGCCGTTTCCCGCCAGAGTCGGGCATCGCTGAACTCTGGAAACAGCGCGCCCGCGTGGTAAAGCCCGTTTGCCTCCATCGTCAGCCAATTGCCGCTCGTGTGGAACGCCATCAGGTAAAGCGCGTGCTCGGCATAACTTTTCAGGAAGAGAACCAGCGCATCATCATCGAAAGATTTGGCGGAAAGGAAAAGGTGATAGACGTCGGGCCATACCGATCCGGCGCGGATTCCGGCTTCGATCGTGCGCCAGCGCGAGAAGGCGCGGTTGTCCGCCTTCTTCACGGGGACGGGACAGTCGTGCACCCAGCTTTCGAGCTGGGCCACAAATTCCGCCGCGTACTTTTCGTCTCCCGTCGCATAAAAGGCGCGGCCCAGGTCTTTCCACATCGCATGCCGGCTCAGCTGCCACGTCCATTCGTGGTTTCTCGGCCACTTCGAATCGGGCCGCGCGGTGGGATTGAACGACCAATCAATCGTTTCGCCGAACTGCCACTCGATGCCGATGCTCGTCAGCCGGTGCCGGAGGGCGTTTTCCGCGCCTTTGACGCGCGCCTTCTTGTCGTTGCCCGCCCGGCCCGGATCGAACGTCCATTTCGGTGTTTTGCGGCTGCGCATGTGCTCCGCGAAAGCGTGTTTCGCCGCAGGCCAGTCCGATTTCGCTACGGCTTCTTTCACCGTCGTTAGGTCCGCGCGTTCCAAATCCACCATGGAAAAGAATTGCGGATCGGTCAAGCGGGGGCCGTGTTCCGGCTGTTTCGTCGTCAGGGCGGCAGGGGCCGGGGGCGGCGCGGCACGGAGTGTCGCAAGGTGGAGGAGCGGCAATCCGCAAACGCAAACCCACACGGCTAACGATGGGCGGATGCGGCGACACGTTTGCTGGAACATGACATTCCCTTTCGCATATTCAGTTTTCCAGCCGATCCAAAAAAGCCCGCACCTGCGCGACGAAAACGTCCGGCTGGTCGGCGTGGACCAGATGGCCCGCGCCGGGAATCGTGACGAAATCGGCTGCCGGAAACCAGCCTCGGATCAGGGCTTCGTCGGCCATGAGCCGGAAGGGCGAGGTCTCGCCCGCCACGAAGAGCGCCGGTCCCTCGTACGGCGCGATCAACGGCGGCGCATCGCTCACCGTCCGGTAATTGTCGATCAGCGCCTGCAGCGGCACCCGCCAGGCGAAGCGGCCGTCCCGGTCGCGGACGATATTCTTCAGCAGGAAATCGCGCGTCGCCTGTTGCGGCACGGAGCGCGCCAAAGCCGCGTCCAGTTCGCTGCGCCGCGTGGCTGAGGCGAGGTCGAGCTGCTGGCAGGCCCGCAGCACGAAAAGATGGACGGGCTGGATCGCGCGCGGCGAAATGTCGACCACCACGAGGCCGCGAAGACGGTCCGCGTGGTCCGACGCCATCTGCATCGCGACCTTGCCGCCCAGCGAGTGCCCCATCACCACCGCGCGGCCGACGCCCAGCGACTCCAGCGTTTCGGCCACGTCGTCGCCCATGCTGCGCAGGTCGAAAAAGGCGACGTGCGAAGACCGGCCGTGGTTGGGCAGGTCGAGGCAGACTATGCGCCGGCGGTCCGCCAGCGCGGCGCGCACGCCGCGCCAGTTCTCGCTTGAGCCCATCAGGCCGTGCAGAATCACGATCGCTTCGCCGGTCCCCTCGCACTCTGCATGTAACTTCATTCTTCGCCCGTTGCGGTGAGAAAAATCTGAAGGCAATCAGGCTGTGCGCCGCTTCAGCAAAGCCGGCGGCTCGGGCAGCCTGAAGGCCTTCCTCGTTGTGGCCAGACTACTTCGTCGACATCCACTGCGTGATGGTGTTCTTGTCCAGCTTGCACATCAGCGCAGTCGCCGTCAGGTCTGCCTGCGCGTCGCTCAGCTTGGCCGTGTCGAGTTCCATCACGCGGTCCGCCAGCAACAGCGCCGTGGCCAGGGCCTGCGTGCAGTCGCGGATGAAGGCTTTGCGGCATCCGATCGGGTCATCGGGGTCGCCGTCGGCGCGCAGCATGTGGCAGTCGTATTCCACCACGCCCTTCCAGCCGACCTTGCGCAGCGCCCAGAACATCTGCACCGTTTCCTTGAGCCCCTCGGGCCCGATGAGCGGCGGGAAGTCGTTGTCGAACTGCGCCTTGATCTGACTGCCGAAGTGCAGGAAAAAAAGTTTCTTCATGCTGGTCAGATAGCCGACCGTATGCACGGCGTTCAGGAGCGCCATGCTCTCGTGCTGCAGCAGTTCCGGGTTCACGCCGAAGAATTCGGGGTGCTTGAGGTGGCCGAAAATGAAGCCCACCGCATGCCCCGAGGTCGGCAGGAACATGTGGCCGCGCGGCTCGTTCGGCTTGGGCTCGATCGTCGCGCCCACATAGTTCGTCAGCTTCTTCGTGCGGATGTAGTCGTAGACGGAATCGAGTCCGTCAGCCAGCCATTTGTAGACGTTCTTCCAGTCCACGTTCACCGGCACTTCAAAGCCGTCGCGCGCCACCCAGTAGGTGTAGTGTTTCGCGCCGAAGAGCGCGCCGATGCGCAGTGTGCGCTGGACCTTCTTCTTCGCCAGAGCGCGGATTTTCGGATCGGGGTTGGTCAGTCCGCCCTTGCGGAACAGCTTGTGGCCGTGCAGCCCGCACGTCGCCGTGTTGACCTTCAGCCCTGCGTCGTCGAGAATCTTTTTGATCGTGCGGAGCGTGGCGTAGACCTCGCTCTTCGGGTCGAGATCGTCGTTCGGGTGCTCCGGATCCCACGGCACCAGATCGTCGTCGTGAAACGACGTGGCCTCGATCAGGCCCTCGTCCGCGGCCGCGGCCAGAATCCTGGCCACTTCGACGGAGTCGATCTTCGGCAGCACCGGGCCGCCGAACGGGTCGCCCAGCGGATTGCCGACACACCAGAACGGCATGGAGCGCAACGTCACGGGGTCAATGTTGAACCCTTTCTTAGACATACACACACCTCGTTGTTGACCGGCTTGAAACAAGCCGTATGTTTAGCGGAAAGAATAGCGCGAGGATGGCCTCATTATCAAGACGGAAGTGGCCGGAATCGGCGAAGTGTGAGATTCTGTTTGAAACTGAATAGCGCCGCGGCGAGGCCGCGGCGGTGCGGGTTTGACAACCCATGGCCAAACACGTTACCTTTTACCGGCACGCAACAATACGCTGCATTTCACTATGAAGGTTCTCCTGCTACGATTATCCTCGCTGCGCGACACGGCGGCCTCGTCCACGCATCGCCTGCTGGCGGATCTGGTGCGTTCGGCCGTGCCGGAGGCCGAGATCGATTTCGCGTTTCTGCCGCCGAAACGTGCGCCGGCTGCGGCCGGACTTTTTTCGGGGTGCGGCCTCGCCGCTTTCGACCTGATCTTTGTCACCGACTCGTTTGTCCAGGAGACCGTCAATCTGCCATGGCTGCTTCACGCCAACGGCATCGCGCCGTGGGCGCCTGAGCGCCCCGCGACGTTCCCGCCGATCCTGCTGGGCGGTTCCAACGCATTCGCGGCGCAGTGCCTCGTCCGCCAGGACGGCACTGCCGTGCCGGACGCCTTTTTCTTCGGTGAGGCGGAGGAGAGCCTGCCGCGCTTTGTCGCGCGGTGGCCGGGCACCTGCGGCGATAAACGTGCGCGACTCTTCCAGGCGGCGGAAGGGCTCGACGGCTTTTGGGTTTCGGGCGCCGTTCCCCTCGTGCCGGTCCGCCAGGCCGTGGCCCGCACGCCGCCGCCGCCGGCCGCGCTTCTGCCGTTGACCGACACCGAGTCTTCGGGCACCGTTCGGGTGACCGTCGGCCTCGGCTGCGCCGCGTTCTGCTCCTTCTGTTTCGAGGGATACGAGCGCAAGCCATACCGCGAGCATTCGGCTGCCGATGTGTTGGCGCAGGCGCGGAGCCTCAAGCGGGTCTGCGGAGCACGCGTCGCCGAACTGGACGCCTTCAACCTGAACCACTACACGGACCTCTGCGAGCTGGTCGTGCAGAGCGCCCGGCTATTCGACCAGATTTCCTTCAAGAGCCAGCGTGCCGACGGGATCGCCGCCTGCCCGGAGATTGTCGACCTCGAGCGCGCGGCCGGCAAAAGTTCCTACACCCTCGGCATCGAGGGCATCAGCGCCCGGCTGAGGGCGTTTCTCTCGAAGTCCCTTTCGGACAACGATCTGTCCAGCGCCATCCGAACGCTGCTGGACCGCCGCGTCCGCGAGCTGAAACTGTTCTTCATTCTCACCGCCTACGAGACGCCGGAAGACCTTGAGGCGTTCAGCGACTTCTGCATGCGCCTCAAAGGCTGGCTCGGGCGGCCGAATGCGGGGACGCGCGTGGTGCTGAGCTTTGGGCGGCTGGTCCGCATGCCCAATACGCCTCTGGCGTGCGACCGGCTGTTTTTGGACGAGGCGGAGTGGCGCTTCGCGGTGGACGGCGCGGCCGCGGCCTGCCGTCGGGCGCAGCTGGAGTGCCGTTTCGCCTTCGAGTGGCCCGACTACCTCGGCACGCAACTGCTTGCGGCGTGCGGGCACGGGCACGCCGATGCGGTTGTGGCGCTGGCCTGCGGCGGGCTCAGCTTTCATGGGCCGTGGCGTCTTTCGGAAGCGGCGCAGGTGCGTGCCGCGGTCCGCGTGGACGAGGCGGCGATGTCCCGGCCGGCCCCGTTTCCATTCGTGCGGCGCGCCGTGTCGGAAACGTTTCTGAAACGCCGTTGGGAAGAGGCGCGGGCCGCTCTCGATGGGGGGTACTGCTTAGGGGCGTCCTGTCTCGGCTGCGGCGCGTGTGCGGACGCGGACGAGCGCGCCGCGATCACCGGACGCGAGCGCACGCCGCACATCTCGGCGGAAACCGTCGCCGCCGTCGCGCGCATTGAGGCCGAGAAACGCCGGTTGGCCCCGGTTTTCCGGCGGGCCACGCTGCCCGCCGGGTTCGCGGGGCACTCGCCCCGCTGGGTTTCCGCGCGGCTTATGCAGATCATCCTGGAGCGGCATCCCCGCTTGACGGATACGCTGTTGGCGGTGGAAGAAGCGTTGTTCGCTTTCGGCGACAACGGCGATCGTCTCGTGATTCCGGAAGGCGAGACCGTGCTGGCCATCAAGACGTGGGACAGCGGCGCGTTCGCTGCGGCCGACATCGCTGAACTGAACCTCCGGGAAATGCCCCCGGACGGGTTCGGTCCGGGCGTTTTCGCGCGGGCCACATGGAAAGTCCATACGATGTTGGAGCCCCGCGATGCCGCGCAACAGGCCAGCGCCTGGCTCAAGACGTTGCATTTGCCGCACACCTTGCGCCGTGAAGCCGACGCGTGGAGGCTCGACCTCGCTCCCGCCGCCGCAAAGAAACGCGCCGTATACTCTGTTGGGATCAATCCCGAAGAGGGGGGCGCTTCGCTCGCGATTTGCTTTTCTCCCAAAGCCCAGCTCCGCGGCTTGCTGGCGGCGCTTCCTCCAGCCGCCGGCCGCGCGCACGTGAGGTGCGAGGAGATCGTTTTCGGATCGGGCGGCTAACCCTGGGGGAACATCGCTTCGTAATGCGGCAGAGGCGCGAAGATCCCGCCGCTTTTCGCGTAGTAGTCCGCGTCCAGATTGAATACGCCGCGGTCGGTCTTTGACCAGGGCGCGTCGGGATACGGATGATAGCTGCGCATCGTCGCCCAGTTCCGGTAGTTCTGGTGCCCGTTCGTTTCGACGAGGCCCAGGCCTTCCATCCCCGGGAAGGATTTCAGACGTGCCGCCACGCACTTGTTCCACTCCACGAGGATCGGATTGACCGTCAAGTCCGCACAGAAACAAGGGATGTCCCGGTCGTGCGCCGCCTGGGCGATCTTCATGGTCATGCTCAGCGTTTTCGCGATCGCTTTCAGCGCGATTGCCTTATAGCCCATTTGGATGCGGACGACCGCGTCTCTGTCCGTGTGCGCACTCTCGTCGGCAGCCAGCCGCACCGGGATGTCGCTCACGTCGATCTCGCGCGTTTCGTCGAACGGCTCTTCGATGATGGCGATCTGATCGAAGGCACCGATTTTCTTCGTGTGATCGATCAGCCGCAGCAACGTCTCCTTCTTTTCATAGCGACCGTTCGCGTCGAAATAATACGGCAGTTTCCCGCTCTTCGTGTAGGGAGTGCGGCACCCGGCGAGCGCCGCGTGGATGGCGCTCACGCGGGCCATGTCCTTTTCCAGCATCTCCGCCTGCGTGCCCTTCTGACCGATTTTGATCTTCATGAAAAAGGCGCCTTCGGCGACGGCTTGCTTGATCTCCTCGATCGGGATCGTGTAGGCCATCAGCGGGATCGAGGCGGCCTTCGGGTGATGCTGCGAGAGCGCCGGCTTGTACGCGGCGGGAATCATGTCGTCGAACGTGGCGATGCCGTTCTCTTTGGCGAAGAGCAGCCACGCCGCGTTGTCGACGCCGACGAGGGCGTTCAGCGCGAAGGTCTGGCGAAGCTTCGCGTGGCCCGTGATGCGCTTGCCGTATTCGTAGACCTCGCTGAACAGCTCGTCGTTGAAAGCGACGGGGTCGGAGAAGGTTCTGCCTTTCATGACGCGCAGCGCGTGCGCGGTCAGGGCGAACATCAGCGCGTTGCCGCCGGCTTCGGTGTTCGAGGCGAATACCGAGGCGTCGCTCCACAGCGTGCTGTGCGTGCAGACGCCGATGCCGCGCTGGCCGCTCGTGCTGCGGATCATGGCGACGCTCTGCCAGACGTTGGTCAGATAGCCGCCCTTGAAGCCGAACGGGCGCAGCAGCGGCTCGCGTTCGAACTCGCATCCCGTATCGGCCACGGTGATCTTTTTGCGGGGCGTTTTTTCTTCCGCCGCCGCACCCGCCAGCTTGCATCCGCCCGACAGAAAACCGCCCGCCGCAACCGTTGCGGCTTTCAGAAAATCTCTGCGTTTCATGCCCGTCCTTTCGTTTCCGCCGCCCTGTTTCAAGCGCCCGTCGTGACGCCGTATTTCTCGAGCTGCGACCTGAAGAAATCGGCGTCGCGTTTCATTTTGCGCACGGCGAGCGCGCGGCGCTCGGCCTCCGGCAGCGCCAGCTCCGCTTTCGTGAACAGCTCCCACTCGCAGTGCACCGAAGCCGGCCCGCCGATCTTCAGCGCTTTGATCAGCTTGAAGTACGCCTCCCACGGCACCATGCCCTCGCCCGCAAACGTGTTGTCGGGAATCCACTTGCCCTTCGGCTTCGCCCAGACGAAGTCCTTCAGGCAGGTGCAGCGGATGTACGGCGCGATGAGCTTCAAGGCCACGGACCACGAGCCGCCGGCCTCGGCGACCGCGTGCCGCACGTCATACTGGCATCCGACCCACTGCGGGTCGAGGCCTTTGAGCATGTAATAGATGTCCCACACCGGTCCGCCGAACAGGTCCCCGTTCCAAGCGTGGTGGTTCTGGTAGCACCCCGTGAGGCCGCACGCCTGGTTCAGCGCCTGCAGACCCTCCATGGTCTTGCGGTGCTTCGCGATCGAGCCCTCCACGCCCAGGGCTTCATCGTACTTGACGTAGCCCATGCGGTAGACCTTGACCCCGCACTGCGCGGCCGTCTTGAGGGTGCGCTCGGCCAGCGGCTCTTCCGCGGCCGTGATAGCCGTGACGATCATATCGACCTTGAGGCCGTGCTTGCGCGCAGCTTCGACCGCCTTGGGCAGGTCCGCGCCCACTTTTTCCGGCTCGACATGCCCTTTGGGCCTGACGGAGAGGTCGATGCCCCCGTAACCAGCCTGCGCCAGCGTTTCCGCCAGCGCGTCGTAGCCCAGCCACTGCAGCGGCTTCGAGAACGTGTGCAGGCACACGTTCTGCGGCGGCTGCTGCGCCCGGACGTTCTGCAGCGGAGCGGCCGCGGCGGCCAGCGCCGCGCCCTTCAGGAAATCGCGTCGTTTCATGCGGGTCACCCCAGTTTCCATGGTTTGCGGTATTCGTAGCTCAAAAGCGCGTTGGCCTTTTCGCAGTTGGTGAAGCGCTCTTTCGCGCCGTCCCACTCCAGGCGCTGCTTCATTTTGACCGCGATGTTGGCGAGATGCGCGAAGGATGTGGAGCGGTGTCCCTCCTCCAGCGGACAGAACGGCGCCTTGCGCGACTTGACGCAGTCGAGGAAGTCGCGGATCAGGCCCCCGGTGCTGACGGAGCTGCTGCCGTCCGGCAGCGCTTTCTCCTTCACCGTGAACTCTTCCGGCTCCACCAGCCGTTTCCAGGACTGGAACTGGCCGGCATTGGCCGGGATGATCCGGTAGCCTTTCTCGTCCGCGTACACGACGCCCTTGTTGCCGCGGATCTCGATTTCGCCGTAAGGGAAGATCGGCCCGCCGCACGACTCGAACATCTGGAAGGTGAGGAGGCGCCCCGATGCGAATTCGAAGGTCACGGCCATGGTGTCCATGATGTCGGCGTCGTGGTCCAGCAGCTTGGAGCCGTGCGCCGAGACCGCGCACGGCGCGGTCTCCTGCATCATCCAGCGGATCGCGTCGATGTAGTGCACGCCCCAGTTGCCGACCTGCGACGAAAAATCGTTGTACCAGCGGAATTTGTACGGCGCGATGTTGTATTTGTAAGGGCGGTACGCGCGCGGCCCGAGCCACAGGTCCCAATCGAAATCCCGCGGCGGTTCGGCCGGCTGCTGTTTGCCGATGCCGTCCGGGTAGAGGTCGCTGATGCGGGCTGCATTCGCTACGCAGAGGTTGCCCAGCGCGCCGCCGTGCAGCACCTCCGCCAGTTTCCGGTAGGACGGGTTGCCGCGCCGGTTCAATCCCACCGCCACGACCCGTCCTGTCGCCTGCTGGGCTTCCACCATCTTGCGCCCCTCGAGGATGGTTGCGGTCAGGGGCTTCTCGACATAGACATCTTTGCCGGCCTTGACCGCGTCGATCATCTGCAGGGCGTGCCAGTGGTCCGGCGTGGCGATGCAGACCGCGTCGATGTCTTTGTCCTCTAAAAGCTGGCGGTAATCCTTGTACAGCTTGGGCGGCTTGGGGAACGTCTCGCCAAGGTTTGGAATGCGGCCGGGCAATTCGTCTTTGTAGCGTTGCGCCACTTTGCTGAAGTCGCGCGAGAGGAAGGGCTCGTAAACATCGCACAGGGCCGTGACGTCCATGTCCGGCTGCATCATGAAGAGGCGCAGCAATTGCGATCCCCGGTTGCCGACGCCGATGAATCCCATCCGGATCTTGTCGTTCGCACTTGCCGCGCGGGTCATGCGCGGCGCCGCCGCCGCTCCCGCCGCCGCCAACGTGCCTGCCACAAACTGCCGCCGATTGGTCGCCGTCGCATCCATTTCAAAGCCTCCCTTCACTTTCAGCTTGTCCGCCGTACATATCAAAGCATCGTGCGGGTACTATAATCTGCTTCTGTGTTTCGGCTCAAGCCGATTCTCGCGCTACAGATAGGGAGGGAAATCAACATTTTGGGAGTGGCAGGTAGGGAGCGGTGAGTCGTGAGTAGGGAATGGGAAATCGTGAGTGGTAGGGAGTGGGATGAGAAGTCCATTCGGCAAGATGAGGGGCGCGGAGACCCGACGCGCCGATTGCGGAGCGGAAACCAAACGCATATTCTGCGCGGTGCGGGACGTCCCGCGCCACTTTGGCGGACGGGGTGCGAACCTCGAACAAATTTTTCGTCTTCGCGGTGTTAAAACTATTACGTCTCCGGCCTGACTCCTCTCTGAAAGGCGAGAGGACGTCGTTTTGCCGCTTGAAGCGCGCGTCGGTTGCTTGATAAACTAACACTTTAATTTTGGGTCGGTGTGTGGCGGAAAGGACCGGCGGCATGTGTAAGGTGTTTTCAGGCAAGACGGCGGTTGTGACGGGCGCGAGTTCCGGGATCGGGCGGGCGGTGGCGTTGACGCTGGCGCGCGCGGGCGCGTCGGTGGTGATCCACGCACGCCGAAAAGAGAAATTGGATGCGCTGGCCGAGGGAATCGCCGCGCTGGGCGGAAGCGCGCTGGCGGTTGCGGGCGACGCCGGGCAGCGCGCCGATGTCGAAACGCTTCTGGAACGGGCCCTCGCGTGGGAGGAGGGCGGCCGCAAGATCGACATCGTCGTGGTGAATGCGGGGCGCGGGTTGGCGGGCGGTATCCTCGGCAGCGATGCGGCGCAGTGGCAGGAGCTTTATCAGACCAACGTGTTGGGCGCGGCGTATCTGATGCGGCTGGCGGGACAGCGCATGGTCCGGCAGGGGCACGGCGACATCGTGGTGGTCAGTTCTGTGGCGGGCCGCAACATTTCACCTTACAGTGGCTTCTACGGCTCCAGCAAGTTTGCGGTCAGCGCGGCGGCGGAGGCTCTGCGGCAAGAGGTCTGCTCGAAAGGCGTGCGCGTATCGACGGTCATGCCGGGCATAGTGGTGAGCGGTTTTCAAGATGTGGCCGGCTACACGCCCGAGAATTTCGGCAAGAGCGTCGCGCATTACGGCAAGGTGCTCGAGCCGCAGTCTATTGCGGACGGTGTGGCCTGGTTGCTTTCGCAGCCTCCGCACGTCAATGTCAGCGAAATCATGATCCGTCCGACGGGTCAGAACTACCCTTAACGGTTTTGTTCTCGGCGCGCTCGTCACGGCTGTGGCGTCGGGCAGGAAAGGTTTTCATGCGGCTATTTTCCAGTCGGGTCTTGGCGGTGGATGCTCGCCATGTGCTGTTCGTGTTGCTGCATCTGTCGGTCATGCTGAGCGTGGTCGCGTATTTCATTTTGTTTGCGCCTTCTGCCGGCGCCAGCGGCACGGAGCCGTCGCCGAACGCGCAGATTTATCATTGCCGGCCAGGTCCGTGGGGCAGGATCCAGTGGCATTACCTGCACATCGAAGCTCCGGATTGGATCGTGGCGAACACCCTGTTGCCCCATTCCCAGCCCAGCTGGAGTTTTCCGGGGGCCTCGGTTGAAAACCTCAAGCGTTTCCTGCTTGCCGCCGGTATTGTCCCCGCCACCGTGGACCGGTGGCTGTCCGACGGACGCGCGATTCTCCGCGGCCCGGAGTCCGTCACGATTTTTCCGACCGTGGCGGACGTGGAGTCGCTCGGAGATGCGGCGCGGCGCACGATTTATCAGGAGTTGGCCAAAACGCCGGTCAACGAGTATTACGCCAACCCCATCTATATTCTCGACCGGAGCGTGGAGGATTGGATCGGTCAACGCAAGGTGCGCCCGAAAATCGTCGACCTGCTCAGGCGGCTGACCTATCGGCGGGGAGATGTGCTGTGCTTCAGCGACTTGTCGGTGCTGATGAGCTATGCGCAAAGCGATGCGGAGGCGAGAGACCTTGCCAAGCTCGGGACCCGCAAGCGGGCGGTCATGGCCTATCTGATGGTGGGCACGGAAGACGACACCGGGAAGCTGGAGGATTATTGGTCGGCGGCCTACCGGCGCAAAGATGTGCTCCCCATCCTTTCGTCGATCAGCCAGCTTCCGGGCGGCGGGCGGCTGGGGCTGTCGCACCTGATGCCGGCGCAACCGCGCAAGCTGATATACACCTATCCCACGCTTGACCTGGCCACGACCGGGCGGTTGCCGGACTGCCACTGGACGACCTTCAATTTCTTCAGCTATTCGCCCCAAAACATTTTTCTGGACCTGCGGCTGGCCGCCAACCGGTTGCTCGAGGGATATGACAAGGTCGAGCCTCCCTACAAATACGGGGACGCCCTGATGTTTTTGAACAAGTCGGGCGACGCCATCCATTCCTGCACGTATCTGTGTGACGACCTCGTTTTCACCAAGAACGGCGAGACGATTTCGGCGCCGTGGATCATTGCGCAGATGCAGGACGTGCAGCGCCTCTACGGACACCTCGAGCTGGACAGGGTCCAAGGTTACCGCCGCCGTTGGGAACAAGAGCGGTAAGCGCCGCGCCGCCCCGGTGGCAGGAAAAAGCACCCGGCTTGAAGGAAGGCCGGGTGCTTTTTTTCGTCATGATCGCCCGGGCGGGCGAACCGGTCAGACCACGCGGTTGCAGCGGATGACCTGCTGGTACCAATGGTAGCTCAGCTTGGGCGTCCGCTTTTGCGTGGCATAGTCCACGTAGACCATGCCGAAGCGTTTCGTGTAGCCGCACGCCCACTCGAAGTTGTCCATCAGGCTCCACGGGAAGTATCCGATGACGGGATAGCCCTCGGAGAGCGCGCGCTGGACGTTGCGCAGGTACTGGCGATAGTACATGAGGCGGTCGATATCCGCGACGAATCCTTGGGCGTCCGGCGTGGCACCGTCGGCAACGCCGTTCTCGCTGACGAAAATCGGCAGGTCGGTGCGCCCGAGCGCTTGGCTGACCTGCCGGATGCCCCAGTAGATCGATTCGGGGACGATGTTGAGCCACGGCATGCTGCCCTTCGGGTAGGCGTCGAAGCAGGGGAACGATTCATAGCCCTTCTTGTTCGAGGCCGCACGGACATAGGTGCCCGTGTAGCAGTTGAACCCGAGCGAGTCCAGCGGCTGGTTGATGAGCTTGAGGTCGCCGTCTTTGATGTCCGGGGCATTCGCGCCGAACTCGTCCAGCCACGGGTCGGAGTAGCGGCCCGTGAGCATCGGGGAGAGGATGCTGCCGTTGGCAGCGTCGCGCAGGAATGCGAGCCGCGCGGCCTCGATGTTCTCGGGCGTTTCGTAGACCGGCACATAGGCGTTGAAGTTCTCGGCGGCGCCGACGCTGCACGTGCGCGGCGATGCGGCGCGCAGCGCCTGGCAGGCTGTGCCATGCGCCAGCAGCGCGTTGTGCGAGGTGTTGCTGCGCTCCTTGATGGTCGCGAGCTTGATGCCGGGCGCATGGGAGGGCGTATAGCCGACCCCGTACCCCGCGCCGAAGGCGAAGCACGAGATCTCGTTCATCGTCATCCAGTGCGCGATGCGGTCGCCGAGACGTTTGCCGACGGCCTCGGCATACGCGCCGAAGTCGGCGGCGATGACGCGGCTCTGGAAGCCTCCGTAGCGGTCCTGAAGGACCTGCGGCAGGTCCCAGTGGAACAGGGTGGCGTGGGGCGTGATCCCGTGCTTGAGCAGACAGTCCGTCAAGCGCTTGTAGAAGTCGACGCCCTTTTCGTTGACCGCGCCGCGTCCGTCGGGGATGATCCGCGGCCAGGCGATGCTGAAGCGGTAGTGCTTCACGCCGAGGTCGGCCATCAGTTTCACGTCCTCCTCGTAGCGGTGGTAGTGGTCGCATGCGATATCGCCGGTGTCGCCGTTCGCGACTTTTCCGGGGGTGCGGCAAAACGTGTCCCAAACGCTGGGCTTTCGGCCGTCTTCGTGCGCCGCGCCTTCGAGCTGGTAGGACGCCGTCGCGGATCCCCACCAGAAATCGGAGGGGAAGTGTGCGCCGCCCGCCGCGGCCGCCTGTTTGCCTGCTGCGACTGCGCCGGCCGCTTTGCAGCCCTGAGTCTGGGCGGCTGCCAGAAGCGCCGTCATGCCGGCCGCGCCCGTTAAGAATGAACGCCGCTTGAATCCTTCGGTTGATGGGTCCTGTATCATCGTCCACCTCGCCTTGTTGGAGTTGAAAAATCGAATCAACATAATATACATCGTTTCCATTATCAGGAAAGGGTTTGTTTCCCCATTCCGGTCGGCTATAATGAACGCCAATCATGCAGGTTGATTCGGATAAATTGGGGATTGCGGGACCGGTGTTGCGGGTGCCGGCGGACCGGGGCAGGCGCGTGGCGTTGTTGGAGGCGGTCAGGGCGTATGCGAAGCGCGAGCGGCTGGAGCCGCCGCTGACGTCCGGGGAACTGGCGGCCCACGCGCGATGTGCGGCTTCGTCCGTGTTCGCCGAGCCGGAGGAATTGCCGTTCGTTTCGGTACTCCTCAACAACGTGCTGTGGTCGGACGTGATCGCCGGCGTGCCGTATGAGCGGCGTCTGTTGCTCCTTCCGCAATGCCTGGCGAAAAAAGAGGTGTGTCAGGCCGACCGCGACGGGCTCGGCCTCTTGTGCGCCCAGTGCGGCGCGTGCCCGATCGGCGCGCTTCAGGCCGAGGCCGACCGTTTGGGCTATGTGACGCTGGTGGCGGAGGGCACGACGGTGGTGAGCAAGCTGCTGACCAGCGGCAAGGTCGACGCGGTGATCGGCGTGGGCTGCTTGGACTCGCTGCGGCGTATTTTCCCCGTCATGAACACGCACGCGATACCCGGCCAAGGCATCCCGCTGCTGGCGGACGGCTGCGTGAACACCTCGGTGGATGTCGCGTGGGCGCTCGAAATCATCCGGGCCCGCAAGCCGGCGATGGCGGACGGCGTGACGGACCTCGACGCGGTATCGGGCGTCATCCGGCGCTGGTTCGCGCCGGAGTCGCTCGCAGCACTCATGGGCGAGACGTCGACCGAGGCGCAGCGCGTGGGGCAGGAGTGGCTGATGACCGGCGGCAAGCGCTGGCGTCCCATGCTCACGGCCGCCGTGTACGAGACCGCGGGCGGCGACGTCGAGCGCATCAAATCGGCCGCGGTGGCGGTCGAATGTTTCCACAAGGCCTCGCTGATTCACGACGACATCGAAGACAACGACGACGAGCGGTACGGCGTCCCGACCGTGCACAAGCGGGTCGGCGTGCCGGCGGCAATCAATGCGGGCGACTATCTGATCGGCGAGGGATACCGGCTGCTGGCGGCGGCCGATTTTCCGGGCGCCGTGCGGGCCGAAATGGTGCTGGCGGCGGCGCGCGGCCACCGGGCGCTGTGTCTGGGCCAGGGCGAGGAGCTCGCTTTCTGCCGCCATCCCGCGCCGGTGGCCGAATCGGCCGTCTTGCGCATCTACGAGCAGAAGACGGCGGCGGCTTTCGAGGTGGCGGTGCTGGTCGGAGCGCTCGCCGCCGGCGTGGACGCCGCGACGTGCACGCAACTCTCCGCCTTCAGCCAAGCGGTGGGCACGGCCTACCAGATCCAGGACGATATCGAGGATTTCCGCTCGGTGCGGGGGCGGGCCGCGGATTTGTTGGCCATGCGGCCGACGCTGTTTCTGGCGGTGGCCTGCACGAGCGAGCATGCGGCTGTCCGCGACGCGTTGGGCGCGGTGTGGAACAGCGATGCCGCGGGCCGGGAGCGGCTGATAGGCGCGATCGAAGAGGCCGGTTTGCACGCGCGTGTGGAGCTGTTGTACGCGCACTACCGCCATGAGACAGAGCGCGTGCTTTCCGCCATCCAGCACTCGGGACTGAAACGGTTGTTGCGGCGGATCATGGCCAAGATGCTGAGGTGAAGGACAGGGCGGAGTCGAGCTCCGCCCCGGGACGGGACGTGCAATTTTCATGCGGCAAACGCTTCCATTTTTTGTGACGGCGACGGCGGCTGCGCTTGCGGGCTGGGTCGTGATGGCTTGGCTTGCCCGCGAGGCCCCCCCCATGGCCGTCCGCCAGGCCGCTGCGGCGGGTTCGCAGGCGGAGTCCGCGGCGGCGGCGGCGGCGCGGGAGACGGATCTGACCGGTTGCTTCAAGGCGGACCGTGCGGTGCCGGCAGGAACGCTGGCAGGCCTGTGGCCCGGGTTTCGCGGGCCGGCTCGGGACAACTTGGCGACCCAGGCCGGCAAGTTGGCCGAGTCATGGCCCGCGGACGGTCCTCGCGTGCTCTGGACGATTCCTTTGGGCGATGGCCATGCGATGCCCGCGTTGTCAGACGGCAGTCTCTATGTGCTGGACTATGACGAGGCGCGGCAAGGTGACTGCCTGCGTTGCCTGAATGCCGATACGGGGCAGCAGCGCTGGGAGCATCTGTATGCGGTTCGGACCAAGCGCAACCACGGCATCTCGCGGGCGGTGGCGGCGACCGACGGCGACGCCGTGGTGACGTTGGGCCCGCAGTGCCATGTGTTGTGCCTGGACGCGAAGAGCGGAGCCTACCGCTGGGGCGTCAATCTGGCCCGGCGCTACGGTGCCAAGGTCCCGCTTTGGTATGCGGGGCAGTGTCCGCTGATCGACGGCGGCGTGGCGGTTCTGGCGCCGGCGGGCACGAATGCCCTGTTGTGCGGAATCGACGTGAAGAGCGGCTCGGCCGTGTTCGAAACGCCGAACCCCGGAGGACTGTCGATGTCGCACTCCTCGGTGATGGTGCTGACCGTGGACGGCGTGCGGCAGTACGTGTATGCGGCGCTGGGGGGGATCGTGGGCGTGGGGGCGGACGGCGACGGGCGCGGCCGGCTGCTGTGGCGCACCGATGCGTTCCAGCCGAGCGTGATCGCGCCTTCGCCCGTGCCGCTCACGGACGGACGGTTTTTCATGACGGCGGGGTATGGCTTTGGCGGGGCGATGTTCCGGGTGGCCCGCAAGGGCGAGGCGTGGCAGGCGGAACTGCTGTTCAAGACCGACCGCAAGCAGTTCGCCAGCGAGCAGCAAACCCCGATCTTCATGGATGGATTGCTTTACTCGGTTTTGCCGAGCGACGGGGGCGGGGACCGCCAGCAACTGGTGTGCATGACGCCGGAAGGGGTGCGGCTGTGGTCGAGCGGAAAAGAGAACACCTTCGGACTCGGGCCGTATGTGGCGGTTGCCGGCGGACGGATGATTCTGATGGATGACGTCGGGACGCTCTCGCTCGCCCGCGTGGGCCGTGAAGGGTTCACGCGGTCAGGGCGGCACGCCCTGATGGCGGGTAAAGGGCGCGACGCCTGGGGGCCGATGCTGCTGGTGGGCGGCCGTCTCTATGTGCGCGACAGCGCCCGCCTCTACTGCCTGCAGCTCGGCGAATCGTGATTTCGGCATGCACATTTTTTGAAAACGGATGATCAAAGGAGAATCATATGGCATCGGCACTCATGGATCAATTGTTGGCTGACATCAAGACGGCGATGAAGGCGCAAGACGGCGAGACGGTGATGGCGTTGCGCACGCTGAACGCGGCGATCAAAGACCAGACGGTCAACGCCGGCGTGGAGGTCACTGACGAGGCGGTTGTCGCGGTGGTCTCCAAGGCGATCAAGCAGCGGGCCGACGCGATTGAGCAATTCGCGGTTGCGGGGCGTCAGGACCTCGTCGACAAAGAGCAGAAGCAGGTGGACCTGTATCGGAAATATCAGCCAAAGCAGCTGGACCGCGCTGAAATCGAAGTGTTGGTGCGCGAGTGCATCGCCGCGAGCGGTGCCGCCAGCAAGAAGGAGATGGGCAAGGTGATGCCGCTGCTCATGCCGAAGGTGAAAGGGCGCGCGGACGGCAAACTCGTCAACCAGGTCGTTCTTTCCCTGCTTCCGTAGAAGCGATCTTGAACATCTCGTCGACTTGTCAGAACGACGCGGCTGTGTTATTTTATGCGCTTCTTACGCCAGCATAGCTCAGTTGGTAGAGCACTTGATTTGTAATCATGAGGTCATCGGTTCGAACCCGATTGCTGGCTCCAGACACAACACCATATAAGCCCAATAAAACAAGAGGTTCTGGTGAATACCAGTGCCTTTCGCGCAAAGGCGGGACGAGCGTTGCGTGAAAACGGTAGCTGAGACTGCAACGGTGTGCCGACTTTGAGGCTGGTGCAATTTCTGTGGTCGAACCCAAACGACGAGTGGCTTAGGTGGACTTTGATTTCACCATGCGGCAAGCGGTGTATTCTGTCAGTCCTTCAGTCAGTGCACCGTTCCCACTATTCTTCCAACGCCTTTTCGATCGCCTCGATCAGTTTGGGAGCGTCGGGTGTCGTGCGTGAGCCGAAGCGGGCAATCAGTTTGCCTTTGCGGTCAATCAGGAATTTGTTGAAGTTCCAGGAAATGGCTCCGCCAAATTCAGGATGAAGGTTGCTGTCCGTCAGCCAAGCATACAGTGGATGCTGTTCCGCGCCCTTGACGTGGATCTTGCCGAAGATCGGAAAGGTGACGCCGTAGTTCAGCGAGCAGAACTGCTTGATCTCGTCGTTTGTTCCGGGCTCTTGTCCCAAGAAGTCATTGGATGGAAAGCCCAACAGCACCAAACCGCGCTTCCGGCAGGTCTCATATAATTTTTGAAGGCCTGCATATTGGGAGGTGAAGCCGCATTTGCTGGCCACGTTGACGACCAGAACGACTTGGCCCTTGTAACATGCAAGATTGGTCGGGATGCCATCAATGGTCTCCACCGGGAAGGTGTAGAAGGCAGGTAAAGCATTGGCGACACGCGTGACCGGAATATGGATCTCTGACTTGCGCAGGAACCAGGGCATAAAGGGGGAGTTCCAGTAGACGACGTAGGGGACGGCGTTGGTTTGCCACTCCTTCTGTCTCGCACACCACCTGTTCAGTTTCAGGAGTCCCTCTTCATAATTTTTGCGGGTGTAGCTTCCTCTGAGTCCGATGCTCACCACCGTGAGCGCCGGCAATGTCTGCACCGAGACATCAGCCGTGGAGAGCAGCGCGCGTTTCGTGCTATTACTGCCGACGTAGAAGACCATATCATTGGTTGATACAGAGGCGGAGACCGGCACACTCATGGAGACCTCCTGCTCTTTAATGTAACCAAAGAGTTTCATGAAGGCAGTGCCGCGGTCTTCAAACGCTTCACCTGGCGCGGTGGCGACAAGGCATGTGCGTGCAGGCAATGTTTTGATCTCAATAGTGCCAACGGGCGTGCGTGGATAGATGGACTCATAAGCCGTGGTCGTGCCTCCTGTCAAAAAAACCGACACAATGAGGGTTGAAACATTGAACGATGTAAACAGGCTCATGATAGCACCTCCATTAATTTCAACTTATCTGAAACGACGGACTGAGGCAAACATGGTCGCTATGCCGTATCTCGCACCCGACGGATGTAGGCCGGGACGTCGAACTTGGAAGCACAGCCATTGAAGCTCATGTAGCGGATCTTGCCAAAGACCGGACGCTCGCCCCACGCGCGGTCGTGGACGCCGCCGACGGACCAAGCTGCTCCCGCGTAGCCGTTCGGATCGCGGCCGTCGATTTCATACCGATCGTTCAGGCCGAGCACTGTCTGAAGCGCCTCCTCGGGCGACCCGCTCCATTCCAAAATCTTCTTGGCCCAGTACATGCGCAGGTAGCTGTGCATCTTGCCGCTTTGCACCATCTCCTGCTGAGCCGCGTTCCAGAGATCGTCGTGCGTCTCGCCCGCTTCGAGGCGGTCACGCGGGTACACGTAGGGCCGCGCATCGCAAGCATGGTCGGCCAACGTTTGCCTGGCCCATGCGGGGAAGCCCAGCGGCGTGTCGTAGTGCGGGTTGTAGAGGCAGAAGTTGTCCGCGAGTTCACGCCGGACGATCACCTCCTCTAGGAACGCATCCCGGGCTGCCGGGACGGCTGACGCCGCTTTCGCCTCCAGTGCCACCCGCTGGGCGGAAATCTGGCCGAAATGGAGGAGGGGAGACAGGTTTGACAGGCCGTCGATGGCAGGATCGCGGCTTGCATCCGGATAGCCCGCAAGTTTGTGGTCAAGGAAATGCCGCAGGACACGCAGAGCGGCGGAGGAGCCCGGTGTGAACCCCGGCGCTTCACCGACCGACCGGTCGACCTGGAGGCTCTGTTGGATGGAGACCCAGTCAGCGGGGCCGGGGTCGTGCGGCCAAACATACGGGTGACGCAGCAGTTCCGGGATGGGCGTGAGGAAGTCCGGCAGCAACTTGCGGAGCTTAGGACGCAGCGTGTAAGCGCCGTACTCCTGCTTCGGCGAAGCGTGCCACGCGGGGACGATGTTGTGTGCGTCCACCTCGACCGCCGGCACGCGTAAAGCGGCGGCCACTTCCCTGCGCCAGCCGGTCTTGATCCGCAGAGGGTCAAAGTCCGTTACCACCAAGCCAGCCCCGATACGCCGGGCGAAGGCGGGCACCTCGAGGCCGGGATCGCCCCGCAACAGGACGAAGCCGATCGCATGATCCCGCAGCTTAATTTCGGTTTCCGCGAGCCCGCGCAGCATGAACCCGTAGTGTCGCAGCGTGGCTCCGAGAAATGCCGGGGCAAGGCAGAAGACCGTTACAAGAGGTGCTTTGCGGTTACACGCCTCCCTTTGCGCGTGAAGGAGCGCCCAGTTGTCCTCGGCGCGCTGGTCGCGGCTCATCCAGTACAGCACGGGACCGGGCTCCGCATCCGAGCACCCGTTCAGGGGACGGATGCGTTCCGGGCGTATAGTTGGATTACACATGGTTGAGGAGTTTCAGCTCGGTTGGATGTGGGTTCAGATAATACTGGTCCTTGAGATACTCGATGTTGTGTTTCTTCACGTAGTGCCTCAGCATCGTCACCGGCACGATCAGCGGCACGAGTTCCCGGTGGTAGTCCTCGATGATGTCGGCCATTTCCTTTCGGTCGGTCTCGTCCACGCCAGCGCGCAGATACCGCGAGTTCCTCAGGCACGGCATTTCTAACTGCCCCGATTTGCGGCCCGCCCGGAGGTCGGGCCCTACCTGGACATGCAAGGCGCGACGCTTTTGAACCCTCTACGGCAGGGTCGACTCTCCGAAACCGGCCAACACGCCGTCGATGATCTCCGGTTTGGCGAACCCGCCCGTTTCCAGCGCAGTGCGGAGCCCCGCCGTTCTCGCAAGGTGCGGGACTTCCGTCGCAAAGCTGGTTTGTGCCAGCGGCTCACAGCCTGCTCGGTCTCGACTGCAGCGCCTTCAGCGGCAGCGCTTATTCCGTCGGCCCGTACTCTTCAGGGAACCACGTGCGATAGTAGTGGTCGCGATGCCAGGTGTTGCCGGCGGACGCATAGTCGCAGAAGAAAACGGTCTCTTGGAGCGCGCCTTCCGGGTTCTCGTGGTGCGAGCCGAGCGGCAGCGTCGCGGAAAACGCCATCCACATGTCATCCGAAGGCTTGCGCACTTCGGCGAAACTGGGCATGCGCTGTCCGTCCTTGAGGCCCCGCCGGAACGGCGCGGTGAAATCACCGTCGCCGAAACGGCTGTCGCGGGCCAGGAGGACCGGGCCGCGCGTAAAAGCGATGTTGCGCTCGAGCGTGTGGGCAATGACGGGCATATCGAACCTGATCTCAACGATATCGCCGAGCTTCCATTCGCGTGCCACCGTGAAATAGGCTCCGGCCACGGCGCCCTTCTGCTCTTCGCCATTCACTTTCACCACCGTCGTTTCGCTCCATTTCGGAATGCGCAGCTTGAGCGGAACGACGCCCGCGTTTTCGGTGTGGCTGACGATCCGGGCGGCGTTCGAGCGCGGATACAGGGAATACATGTCGAAGGCGACCTTCTTGCCGGTCTTGGGAATGACGCCCTTCACCAGCGCGGACGCATAGAAGTTGAAAACCGCCGCGTCGTCCTTCGTGCGGAAGAGCTCCTTGAGGAAGCAGAGAAAGCCCCGCGGGCCGTTCGCCGTGCAGCAGTCCGTGTGCATGTAGCAGTGATGCTGGCCGTGATAGCGGTTGCCGGAAAGCGGCGTGTAGCCCGCGAACTCCGAGCCGTCCGCCTTCATCGCGCCGAGATAGGCGTTGTAGAACGTGCGCTCGATCTCATCCGCCCACTTCGTGTCGCCCGTCAAATCGAGCAGCTTCTCGCAGAAGCGCATCCACGTCGTGGTGACGCACGTCTCCTGGAGCCGCACATAGGGCAGGTGCTGCTTCCGCGCGCCGTGGAACCACGCCTCCGAGCAAGCGCAGCCGCCGGCGAGATTGATCTCCTCTTTGATGATGTCGTTGCCGGTCGCGACCGCGGCGTCGAAAAGGTCCTTGCGTCCCGTGACCTCGAAATATTCGAGCATGCCCTGATAGCAGCTCATCATCTCGTAGGATTTCCAGCGGTTGTGTTTCATCACGTAGGCGCCGCTGGTCTCCGCCTTGTTGCCGTAGCCGTTGCGGTCTGCGACGGAAATGCCTTTCAAGGCGAGGTCGAGCAGCCGCGGGCCGTCTTCCGCTTCGGTCATGTCCTTGACGAGGTACGCCGCGAAATCGAGATACTTCTTGTCATCGGTCCGCTTGTAGAGCCACATCACGGGCTCCAGGATCGACGAGCTCGCATAGCCGGACCAGTTGCCGGACTGGTACAGATGCCGGCCGCGCTTTCCTTCCGGCCCCAGCTCAGCGATCACGTAATCGCAAACCCGCTTGCACGCCTGCAGGACTTCCGGAGACTTCGTCGCATCGTAGTAGTGCAGGAACCCCATCATCGTGTACTTCATGCCCCAGACGTCCCACCCTTCGCCGCAGCGAAGCGCGTCCGGGTAGTTGCCGATGTAGCCGCTCGCCTCCTGCGAGGCGAGCATGCGCGCGATGCCGCGGTCGACATCCGACTTCAGCTTCGCGGAGCCGGTGTACTGCAGATACGGCATGGCGGAGTGCATGTACTTGCCCCAGAACTCCGTCTGCCACCAGCCCTTGGTCTCCGTCTTTTCCTGGAACGGCGCGGTGATGTAGTCGACGTCCGTCCCGATCACGTGGCGTTCGATCATCGCATCGAGCCGCTCGCCGAGATACCCCTTGAGCCGCACGTCGCCGATGTTGCAACCGGCCGGTGCTCCGGTCTTCCCGGAAACCTGGGCGGACGCGACGAGTGCCGTCATAATTACGATCGCAGGGATCATCATTCGTTTCATCTTTTCACTCTCCTTAAGCTTTTGAGAAACCTTCTTGTTTTGTTGGGTTTATTGTCCGTCCGCGCCTTCCGGGCGCGCGGCGATGCGGTTGCGCAAAACGTCGTTGGGCGTCATGCCGGTGATGCGCTTGAACGTGGTCGCGAAATACTGGGACGACGGGAAGCCGCACTCGAAGGCGATCTCGGTGACGGTGCCCGCGCCATTGCGGAGCAGATTCTGGGCGTGGTCGATCCGTTTGCGGAGAACATAGGCGTGGGGGGGGATGCCGGCGACTTCCTTGAAGATGCGTTTGAAGCTGGACACGGAAAGCCCCGCGACGGATGCGAGTTGCTCCAGCGTGGCCACGTTCGTCCGCTGCGATTCGGCCCACGCGATCGCTTTCCTGATCCGGGCCTGAGAGGCGGGGTCGGAGTCCGGCTGGTTGAGGTCGAGCAGCGTGAACAGAAGCGAGAGGATGGCGGTGCGCAGCATGGCGCTCCGGGTGGGGGACGGCGGCCGGTCGTAGAGATCGAAAAGCGTGTCGGTGCAGCGGGAGAAGTTTGCCGGCCATTTCGCGCACACCTTGGCCGGTGCCCGCAACATGTCCAGAAGCGGCAACGCCTCGGCGGGGCTGAGCCCCATCCACCGGGCGAATTTTGCCGGGGGCAGTTTGAGTTGCAGCCAGAAGCGTTTGCCCGGATACGAGGGGTGGCCGTCGGAGCTGTGGGGCGTGTCGGGCGGGATCACGGCGCCTTCGCCGCCGAGCAAGGTGAAGCGCTGTCCGCCTACTTTGTAAGGCTGATGCCCCGTTTCCACGTAGGCGAGTTCGGCGACGCCAAAGTGACGGTGCTCCGCGAGCGGCGGGTACGCGTGGCGATAGAAGGAGCGTCCCAGCACGACGCACTCTGAAAGCCCCGCATGCCGCAGGTCCAGCGCCCGCCTGTCGGCCCGGTCGACATAGAAGGACGTCAGATCTGAATACGGTACCTTTTTTATGGCGCTTTGCTCATTCACTGGTTTGATTATTGCAAGCGGCGAACGTGAAAACAAGCGGTTTCGATGCGGTGCCCGGGACGCGCGTGAATGTGCGGCCGGATAGGGTCGCGCGCAGACCTCATCCTCCGCGGCGCGCAGGACTCAAGGCATCGTCCGGATGGCGGCGGTGACTTTCAGGGGGGCCGTTGCCTGCAAGACTTTTGCCGGCTGCAACGCCGTGCCGGCCACCTGTGCCTGGGGGAACCGGGCTTGGATCGAGGCAAGAGCCGTTCCCGAAGCCGAAAAGACCTCGCCGATGCGCGTCGTTTTGCGGACCGATTCGATCTGGTCGATGATCTTCAGGACCTGGTTGCTTTCTACAAGCCCCAACGCCTTGCAGGCGACTTCGACGCGGCGCCAGTTGACGGAGGTCAACTCGCGCGCCAGAGCGTTGACCGCGTCCTCTGTGCCGATTTTGCCCAGCGCGTAATAGGCGTGACGGCTCTTGCCGAGCTTCGCGATCAGCGGTTGAACGCAAATCGCACCGCACCGGGCAAGCAGTTTGACAATGTGGTCTGCGCCCCTGTTGGTGTCCGGGTCCTCCAGCCTGTTCTCCCGAAACCCCTCGATCAGCTCTGGAATCACGGCTTCGCCCATCCGGATCAAAAAACTGCCGGCCTGCGCATCGCCGTCGCGGAGTTTTTCAATCAGTTGCGCGATGTTTTCTTTGGTTGGCGCCGGCGGCGCGGACGGCTGAACGGCGGGGGTCGGGGCGGGGGCTGTGGCCGGAGTCCCTCCGGGCACAAGGACGCGCGCGCCGCAACGTTGGCAGGTGATGTGACGGCCTGCGGCGCGTTCGGAAATGGCGATGTTCACTTGGCAGGAAGGGCATGCGAACTTGATGTCGCCGCCCGTCTGCGGCTGCGCCGCCGGGGCTTGGGCCTGCGGCGTGTCCGGCGGGGGCGCCACAGGCTGCTCGGGCGGCGGAGTCTTCTTCGCCGGAAGCCCGATGCGGCCGGTGCACGCCGGACACGCGATGGTTCGCCCAAGCGCGGCCTCGGGGACAGAGAGCCGTTGCTGGCAATGAGGACAGTTAAATTTGATGTCGCTCATTGTGTCCTCGTTAATGCGGACGTCCGTGCCGAGAAAAGATATGACAAACCCTTGATCATAAGATTAAGATTGAGAATCTTTCAAAAATCGCCGCACAATGCAAGCGATATTTGATCGGCGACGGTGGTTGGGGCGCGATTCGGTTGAGTTGAAACGGAATCGCACCAGAGGAGGAGTTGGAAAATCGGGATGTGGACGTTGTACGCGCGGTAACGCCCGAAAACAGTGTTTATTTCAAGGTCGGCTGGGCAAGGCCGCCAGCGAGCTGCTTTTCACCCCCTTCTTTTTCGTAAACGCCGTAAAACTGGCAGACCGAGTCCAGCCATGTGACGATGCGGTTTGTTTCGTCGGCGTCCAGTTTCACGTCGTGATGACCTTTTTGCAGCATCGCGTAGAGTTTGGAGGCGCGTGCGCCGAATTCGCCGGGAAAGGTGCGGTAGAACTTGGGGGCGTTCCAGTCGCGGTTCGAGCCGTAGGTCGAGAATCCGTATGGGGCCGCCAGATTCACGTACGAAATGAAGTAGCGGGTGTTCTTGTTCATCCAGCCTTTCACCGGCACGTCCACGATTTCCCGGTCCAGACGTGGGGGCGTTTTTTGTCCGGGACGTGCGGCTTTGATTTTTTCGGCATGGCAGCTCACGCAGCGTGCGTCGAGCACCGGCTGAACGAGACGCGGGTAACTAAAGGGGTTTGCCCCCTCGGGGCCGGGCGTCAAGTTCGACGGCGCGCGTTTCATCGCTAAGGGCGTCGCTGCGGGCGGCCGTTCCGGCGCGCCGGTCTTGGGCTCGTGGCAGCCGAGACACGACGCCTGTTCGCCCGGCACGAAGGCGGTGGCGGAGCGCATCGACTGGACCGCACACCCGTCGGCGTCCAGAGCTTGGAAGAAGAGTTCTACGCCCGCGGGCGCCTTGAAGTGTGCGCTGCCGTCCCGTTCCACGGGGACGGTCCCGAGCACCGCGCGCGCGAGGTTGACCGAGTCGAATCCTTCGGGAAGCTGGACGCCGATGTTGTGCGGCACTTCGGCGGACGCGACCGAGAGGGGAAAGATCTGCCAGACGCGGAGGGCGGAAATGCGGGTTCCATCAGGCCAGGGCAGCTGGCTCTTATAGACGTCCGCCACGGTGACGATGGTTTCGTTGGGTTCCCCGGCGCGGGGCGGCGCGCGTTGTTCGGGGATGACGGGCGGCAGGGTCGATGCGCGCAGCGGCATGGGGCTGAGGCACGCGATGCCGGGGTCGCGGTAGATCAGCTCTTTGTTCCCGAATTTGTCGAGCAGGTAAAGGCCGAACACGTGCCGCTGGGAGGCCCCTTTGACTTCCACCGGTTCGTAGGCGCATAGATAATAGTTTTCGTTCAACGGCCAGGCGGTCCCGTAGGTCTGCGATCCTTTCTGGCTTTCGGGAAACCCGGCGTCGGGAGTCAGGCGGCGCACAGGCGCCATCGCGTCGTCGTCCGCCACGCGCGGGTCGATGACGACCAGCGAGCCGAAGGCCTGGCCATGGTGAGGGGCGGCTGTGGCGACCAGCCGGCGTGACCCGGGGATGGGACGGGCGTCGAGTTCCATGTCGGCCCGCCGGTAGCGGAAGGAATAATTGCCGTGGACCGGGCGCGGGTTCCGCCCGTCCGGCGTGGTGAGCCAGGGGTGATGGGCGGTGCAGCCGTGGCGGTCGACGTAGTCCCAGCGAGTCCAGAGCAACATCCCGTCGTGCGTGACGGCGGGGGACCACTCATTGGTTTCGTGGAAACTGAGACACCGGATGCCCGATCCGTCGGCGGCCATGTCGAAAAGCGTGAAGGTCGGGCAGAAACGTCCGCAGCGCAGGTAACCGCCGCGCCGCTCCGAGATAAAGGCGATGCGGCCCGCGGGGGTGAAGCAGGGCTGGACATCGTTGAAGGTCCCGTCCGTGAGTTGCGTGAGGCGCGTTCCGTCTGCGCGCACCGAAAACAGGTGATAACAGAAACCCCGCTCCCAGTGTCCGTCCTGCGCGTGGTTCAGGTGGCTGATGTGGCGGCGCGATCCGTCGCCGGCAACATAGGCGAAGGCGACGGTTTTTCCGTCGTACGAGAGGGCGGGCGACAGCACGGATCCGCCGTCTTTGCCCTGGGTCGCACGGGTGCCGAACGTGAGTGGCTTTCCCGCGAGAGGGCCGTTGGCGACGCGGGCATCGGCCAGCACGTCGCGCAGCGTGGGGGCTGCGCCAAAGGGATCGGAGAGCACGAAAAGGCCGCCGCCGGAGCGCTGCTGCTGGCCGTAGAACTGGTCGCAGCAGTGCTCCATGACGCCGCGCACCTCGCGCTTGATGAAGAGCAGGCCGCGGAAGTCGAGCAAGGGATTGGCGAACGCGATGCGCCGCCGCACGGGGAGCAGGCGGTTGAACAGGGCCCGCCGCGCATCGCCGTTGCCGGGCGTGACGGACGCGGCTTCCTGGCGGATGCCGTCGAGGTCCCGCTGCTCCTCCGCGAGCTTTTCCGCTCCTGGCAGCGCACGAACATCGTCGAGCAGGTCGGCCGTGCGGCGCAGCAGGAGGTCGAGCGGATCGCGGTCGGCGGAGGTGACCAGCGCGGCCGGGCACCAAGTCTCCGGGGCAAAGGTTTCGAAACGCGGTTTTTGCGTCAGGTCGTACGTCATGAATGCCCATTGCCGCTCCGCCTCGCCTTCGGGGTAGGCCGCGCCGGGAGCGTCGGGTGAGCACCACTCCGATGCGCCCTGCGCCGAGGCGCACAGCAGGCACAGAAGCAGACGTGCGGGCGTGTTCATGGTGCAGGTCCTTTTGCCGTGTCAAAGGCGTTCGACGGTGACGGTGTAACGGAAGCGGGCGGCGGCCCCGGGGGCGAGGGTGAGCGGCTCATGGAAAACCATGGAGGGGCCCACCAGATAGTAGCCGCGGCCATGATGGGCCGTGGTGCTGTGCCGCGCGAACCAGGGGGTTGGGGACCGCGGGTTTTCGGGATGGTCGCGGAAGGTGATTTTGGCGCGCGCGCCGGATTTTTTCGCGGTCGTCAGGATCTCGATCCGCTCGCTTTTCTCGCCGCAGGTCTTGACGTCCGCAAGGTGTTCGGCGTTGGCGAAAACGTGGGCGAAGCCCGGACTGTCGGCAAGGCGCAGCATCAGCCCCGCGTAGCCGCCGGTGGCCCAGTTTCCGCCGGCGTCTTTTTTCACGGGCGTGGTCGAAAAAATCGCCTCGGCTTGGATAGCCGTGAACGTGCTGTCCCATTCGATCGCGTAATTTCCGTTCGGCTGCGTGGTCACGCGGACCGTCCGCTTCTCGCGGACGGCTTCCTTGCCGTTGGCGATATATGCGAGCGTGCAGTCTGTCGTGAAGGTCTTGTCGTCGGCCGGCACGACAGACTGGGACAGCACGCGCGTGACGCCGTTGGAGTCGGGTTCCCAGAAGTTGACGCCGTTGATGAACTTCCAGGAGAACCAGAAGCCGAGGTGCCAGGCGTGGTCCGGCGGGCGGAAGGACGTAAAGACGTCGTCGGTGCCGGGGATGGCGAGAGGGTGAAAATAGGGCTTGCCTTCTTTGCTTTGCGGCACGTATGTCCAGCAGGTCTTGCCCTCGACCGTCATCGAGACGGCCTGGGTGGCGGGGTCGGTCACGAATTGACGCGCGTCACGCGCTGCGCCCTGAGCGCTCGAGTGGAGCAGAAACGCGACGAGCGCGAGGCTGAAGGCGGGCGGCAGGACGGTTTGGACGGTCGATCGCATGGCGTATTCCTTTCAGATTACGGCCATTAGAATACCAGCAAGATCAGGGCGCGTCCAGTTTGACGCGGGCACGCCGCCGAAGGTGCGATGCGGGTTGGTTGATAGCCGGACTGCGTCTCACGCGTGAGGGGAGCGCGGTTTGAGCGGGATTTCGCGCGTGAACAGGCGCGAGGGAAGCTGGGTGTACGCGATGCCCGTCGCGTCCGCCGTCTCCCTCGCGATCGCGCGGGAGTAAACGTTGAAGACGGCTTTCGCCGGATGGATCTCGACCATCGCCCATGCGCCCTGGGTCCCCGTCACCGTCCCGCAGTTGACGTCGGAAAGGGTTCCCGCGCGGCCGACCGGGTAATTGCCGTTGTGTTCATGTCCGTTGATGTACAGGTCGCAACCGTACTGTTCCGCAAGCGCCAACAGCTTGCGGCGGTTGTCGTTGAATTTGTTTTCCTTGCACGCGTCGAGAATCGGCGCGGAAAAGTTCTTGTCCCCCTGCACCAGGCTCCAGTGGCTGACGAGGACGATGTGCTGGATTTCGGGGTCGGCCGCGGCCGCCTTCATTTCATTCGCTACAAACGCCAGCGATTCGTCCGAAATCGCACCCGTGCTGCGGAACGTGCCGGGCGCTGCCGGCAGCCCCACATAGGAAGCAAAGAAGCAAATGAAGCGCGTGCCTCCGCATTCGAAAGCGCACTCGCGGTAAAACTCCGGCACCCCCGTATCGTGGTTTCCCTGAATCGCGATAACGCGCGAATTCAGCGCCGGGTAGGTGAACTGGACGGGCTTTTGTCCGGGCCCGAGATTCTCGCGGCAAAGAAAACCAGCGGGGGAGCGGAATTTCAGCCAGGAAAGATCCGTGCCCGCCGATTTCGAATGCAGTTCGAGCGTGGCGAGGGTGCGGAAATAAATCTCGCGCTCGGCGTCGAGCTGCGGCTGTTCGCGCGAATAGCCGGTGTTGAGCAGGTCTCCGCCGAAAAGGGCGAATTGCGCGTCGCGGCAATACGGGTCCGTGTTGATGAACTCGTAGGTTTTGACCAGCGCGGCGTGATTGCCCGTCTTCCACTGCGCATAGCAGTCTTTGCCGCGCTCCATGAAATCGCTCTCGACGTGCGTGTCCGCCATAAAGAGGAATTTTGTCACCTGGTCCGCGGGACGCTTCCCGAGTAAAGGTGTCGCGCACGCAGCCAAAGCGCCAGCAAGGAATTGTCGCCTGTTCGTTCTCATGTTTCCCTTTCCGAGCATCAAACGGTGCCATCGTACGGCTTCTGGCCGCGCCCGTCAACGGCCGGCTCGGCTGTGAGGCCGCCCGAGTGCTTGAGAACCTGCCTCCGGCATGTGAGATCGAACGTGGACGCGCCGGGCTGGCCGGCTGATTGCCCTTTCTTCATCTTGGTCTGACGTTCGGCTTCGTGGGGGCGCGGACACTTGAATTGGTTGCCGGTGTCTAAGCGGTCTCGATGATGGTACGGAGATAACGGGGCCACCTTGCGCATCCATTCGTCGTCGAAGGACAGCAGCCGGAGCAGAAGTGACAGTAAAGCAGGGTTAGTACGCAAACGAGGAAACGATAGAAGCATCGCACAGTGATAGGTGGCGAAGCGAAAGGCCGGATGGAAAACGTATAATGATAGAGGGCAATTGTTGCGGTATGACGGGGAGACCGTTGACATTGTAAACGATCGTGTTAATATGCCGCTTAAAGGTGGTTGTCATCGCATACGAAGGATGCTTGTATTTGTATGGTCGCTAAGATGAGCGCCTTGCATAGCTCAGTTGGGAGCTTTAAAGGATCGTGAAGCATGAGTGCAGAGCGAATGTTAGTTCCGGGCGCATATGCCCGAATTCTGGATCAGGAGTTGCAGGCGCTATTGGCAGATTCGCCTGAATTTCAAAGCACCTTGCGAATACTGGATGACGAAGAGCAGCCCGCACAATATAGCCAGTTATTGGCACAACTCTTTCAAACTGTATTCGGACAGATTGACGCGGGACTACGGGCTGACTTGTTGAACCGTTTGGTCGAGTTGCTGAGCGCACAAGATGGCCAAGATTACCTTGTCCGTAGACAGGTTCTCGCGCCGCCGAGACTGGTCACTTCGATCCATCCACGCGGGCCCGCAGAAAAGAGTTGGCCATTGCCACAGACGGCTCTCAATGCCAGTTATCTGTTTACTGGTGCGGCCGGTGCTCCGAGCCTTGATCATGAATTACGGCAGGAAATGAGAAGTTCCGACCGGGTCGATATGCTCGTGTCGTTCATCAAGAATTCCGGATTGCGACTCCTAATGTCCGCGCTTGAGGAACTGACCGCCCGCAACATACCAGTCAGGGTGATTACCACTTCTTATATGGGGGCATCCGATCCCGATGCCATTGCGTGGTTGGTCCGCTGTCCAAAAACGATTAAAAGGATAATTGCTAAGTACTATACTTCATAATAAAATATTTGCATAAAGTAAACGTTTAAGAGGATATGATGAAAACGGAGAACCAACAAGGCCAAGGGGGGGTGTATGATGAATAAGATTGGAAAAGTGGGTGCACTGTTCGGTGCCGCCATCGTCAGTTCAATCCTTGCTGGATGCGTCAGCGTTTCGCAGGAGATGACACCCCAAAGCGTTGATGTTGTCAGACGATTTGAAAAGACGGTTTGTGTTGTCCCAACAAGCGTCGATAAGCCTATCCCGCTTCCCGGATACGATTCATACACAAGGGCTAATTGTTTTGGCCCCGCACTGGAAGTTGCCATGAATACGTTCGGTCCCTTTGCCCGGGTGGTGTCAGAAAAAGAGGCTGACTATCGGCTTGAAGTCTATGAGTCGCATCTCTCGCCGCCGCCGCTAAACTTCTTCGCCCTCAATAATTTTGACGACATCACGATTGGAAACGATATGTTGTGGACGCTTAAATCGACCAAATCCGATAAACCGATTTGGCAGGAGAATATTCATGGCCGGTATACGGCCACTATTTCCGATTCTTTTTTCAGCTGGGTTGCATTGGTCCGCTTCCGCCATGCGAACACGGGTGTTGCCCGCGTGAACCTCAAGATGGGGCTGGAGAAAATCTCTGCGTTGCCTCTTCCTTGAGTATAAGCGCAATGGTAAACAAGTCCAGTTGCGGGAAGTGCCGGGAACTACGCGGATGCTGACAACTACCTTGCTCAGCGTGGGGGCTGTGCGGGAATGCGGGGAGAAGTGCGTTAGTTCGGAAGTGCGTGAATGCGTCAGTTGTGGAGATGGGACGCAATATTGCCCGCAAAGACGGCGCGCAGATTCCTGGGCGGATTTTCGACATTGCTTGACGGAGAATCAATTGCCCTTGCATATAATACGAACATACTTGACTTCTCTGATGCGCGAATTCAGGCTTTCTGACAATCATTTTCAGTCCGCAGAACTGCGGTGAATCCGGGTTTGGCGTTTGGTGATGGAAATCGGTTACGCAAAGTTTTCTCGCCGACTGGGTGAGGAATCGTTCGGAAGGATCTGTTCTCTGGGTAGAGGCAGGACTGCCGACGAAATACAGAAAGAAGGATCGGTTATGAAATCGTTGGGTATGGTTGGAATGGTTCTCGTTCTCGGAAGCATGACAGGTTGTGTGTCGCTAAATGAAAATGCGGTGTCAGCGCCTTATTGCGCGCAAACGAAAACACCCGTCTTTGAACCGACCGTGACCGTTGGTGAAAAAACAACGGGGACGGCGTCAGGAACGTCCGTCTTCGGTCTCTTCTGGTTTGGCCCGTCTGAATTCGCGGATGGGATCGTCTATAATGGGGGCAAGTTCGATTTGGGGTTTGGCCGGTCGGCGCAGGTCAAGTCTGCAGCCGCGTATAATGCCATTAAAGGGTCTCAGGCCGATATTCTCGTTGGGCCTAAATATGTCATCGAAAAGCACGATTGCTTCTTCTTTTCGACCATGACTGCAACCGTGAGCGGGTATAAGGGTAAGATTGAGTGCTTCGCCCAGGTCAAAAACGAACTTCCGCCTGTTGAACTCAAGATCGGCAAATAAGCCAAAGAACGCCACGCGTTTCGGTTGGCAAATACAGATGATCTGGGGTGGTGGGACGTGTCGCGTATCGCGACAGACCGCCACCCCGGCTTTCAAAGGGAGTGGGGCCTGGGTGGACCCTATGTAACGACTTTTTGACGGTTTGCAATCGAGAAGGCGTTTCCGATTATTTCCACATTCGCCCGTTTCGCCTCATTTGCGGTTGCCCCAATACTTACCCCGCTTATTGCGCCTCTCTGCCTTAAACGCTGCCCGTTTCATATTCTCGCATTTTAAAAGGAACTTAGGGACAGGTCTTTTGAGACCAATCCCGCGCTTGCCTATGGGGATTTCCCATATCCGATCGGTTGGGGTGCGACAATCTCGCAGCCGTTTATCTTCGCCTACATGACCCGGCAAGGGGACGGAGCCGGTCAAGCGGGGTGCGCATGGCAGTTCTGTTGAGGTCGTTGATTCGTAATCATAATCTTGATTTAGGCGCGCACGCGCTCTAACACTGTCACCATGGACGAACTGTTTGACCATGAGAAGTTGACCGTCTAGCGGATTACAATTACGATAAGGATAAAGAAGGGTTTCCACCAACAGAACTGCCATGCGCCCTCAAGCGGGCATTTTTTGATGTCCGGCGTTGAAGGCGGGCCTCGATAAGGTGTACGATTAAGCCGTCCTTACGACGGGAAGGGTATGCCGCTCGGACCTTCGGGCGCGGGTGCTCCTGCGCGGAGAACAGAGGAGGGGCGGATGTGTACGGAAAGACCTATGTGCTGGTGGTCAACGGCGGCGAGGAGCCGCAGGAGGCGCGGATCGGCCTGGGCGGCGTCTGTTCCGCTGTGGTTCCCGTGTTCGGGCCCAAACCCGACTTTGTCAGAAAACGAAAACAGGGAGTTTGACGATGAGAGTTCATTGTGAACGGATCGTTTCGATAATCGCGGCGTGTGTCGCGGGCTGGACGTGGAGTGCGTTCGGTACCACGTACTACGCCGATTTCCACGGCACCAAGTCGCTATATGCCTACGATTGGTTCAACGTGGACAACTGGCGGGTGATGAACGCGGAAGACCAGCTCGTTCAGCCGTCCCAAGTACCGCAGGAAGGCGACGATGTGATCGTCAACGCCGGCTGCGGGCAGATGTCCGCATTCCCGGACGGTGCCACAATGAACCCGCTCAACAGCATGACCTTCAACGTCGCGCCCTCTCCTATTCACCAGGGGTTCATCGGATTTCTTGCGAATGGCGTCGGACTAAAGGTGATGGACAACGTAAACGTTTCCACCTGGGCGGGTCTGGCGGTTAAGGGGACGGGCGACTTCGTGGTCGACATCGGCGCCGGCGGCAGCTACAACAACCAGAAGTGCGTTGAACTGTATTCGGGCTCCTCCAATATCACGCTCATCAAGAAGGGGTCTGGCATCTTCCATCCTGTATATGAAGCCAGTACCACCTATAGGCCGGTGCGAACGATCCTGATGGGCGGCACGTTCCAGGCCAATGGCGCGAGTCCGGCGAGCGGACACGAGTTCGTCTTCGGGTCGAATGACGGTGGACTCAGGCTGAAGCTGGCCACCGATTCGAAGACCGGTAGTGTTTTCGACTTCAAACTGCCCAATGGCGCACTCATCGAATCGAACGAGGTCGACAACACGACGCACGGTATTACGGCCACTGACAGCACGAGCGGCTTCTATGTGCGCCTCACGGGCACGCCGAAACTCGCCGAGCAGCGCTTCACCGGTTCGCTCTACGCTTCGGCCGGCATTGCGTTCTGCCCCGATGCGAAGCAGGCGGGCGGTGCGGACTACGTCTTCACGATCGCCAAGGCGGTCAACCCTGTGGACCAGGGGCGTCTCGTGGTGACGAACGGCACGCTGCGCCTCACCGAGGGTGCATCCTTCCTGCGGCTCCAGAAACTCAACGTGGGCCCCACCGGCACCTTCAAGATCGAAAGCGGTTCCGGCGCGGCCGCGTTTGCGAGCGAACTCGATGTTGCCGCCGGCGGCAAGCTCAACCTGGCCGCGGGCGTGACGCTCACCGCTTACGAGACCAAAATCGGCGGAGCGAAGATGGCGGCAGGCACCTACACCACCAGCAACTGTTCGGCGATCGACGGCGAAGGTACGCTCGTCGTGACGCCTTATTCGACGACCAACCCGATCATCCTCGACATCGCCGACGAGGCCTTCATCGAAGACGCGCTGACGGCGTACAACACCGCCAACAACGAGAGTGTCTCGATCGCCACGCTGAACGGCGGCGTGGACAAGGACCGTCCGCTCGTCAAGCGCGGCGCGGGACTCCTCAAGATGAACAAGCCGATGTCGAACTACAGTGCGAGCGTCTTCGTGGAAGGAGGCGCACTGCGCACCGAGGTGCAGTACTCGATCGGCAAGGAGAACAACGACCTCGCACCCGTCTACGTGCGCGCCGGCGCCACGTTTACGTCGCTCACCACCAACACGGTGATGAACGCCAACCGCATCTTCCACATCGCCGGCAATGGCAACGGCACCTATGGGGCCGCACTCCACTGCTATGGCAATGGCGTGCCGAACAATTACGGCAACACCGGCTGTCTGGGTAAGACGGTGATTCTCGACGCCGACGCCACAGGCCACGTCGAGTCATGGATGTTCCTCGGAAGCAGCCGCCTCGAATTGAATGGCCATACGCTCACGTTCCATCTGCAGGGGAGCGAGAACACGGATCGTCCGGGCCACCTGCCTTCGACCATCGTCGGGCCGGGCGAAATCGTCGTCAAGGGCGGTCAGTGGCGCTTTGGCGGCACCACAACCTTCCAGGGCACCGGCAAGGTGACGTTCAACGGAGCGGGCGGCATGCGATTAACGGGCCTCGAAAATCATTTCGCCGGCACCTACAAGAGCTGGCCTTTCCAGTTCGACGGCCCCACGCGGAATGTCTTCTATGGTGACTACAACATTGATCCGCGCGATGCCAACCACAACAATCTGAACATCCCCGTCGTTGTCAATGCGCCGATTGCGCTCTGGAACCAGGGCGACCGCAACCGCAACTACCTGCTGGTGAAAACGCCCATATCCGGCACAGGCGGTTTCTCCACGGGGATGAGCTCCTACACGAGCTTCCTGCACCTTCTCAATCCGGATCAGACGTACACGGGGGGCATCACCTTCAATCTGGGCGTGATCTGGGTGTATCCCGACGGTGCGATCCCCGCCGGCGAGGGGACGGGTGCCGTGACGTTGACGCCGACGCAGACCCCGCTCAAGACGACCAACAGCGGGGGCTTCACCAATACCTTCAACGGTGTGGCGTTCATGTGCCCCGTCACCTACCATCTGCCGGACCTCGTCATGCAGGGTAGCAAGTCCGCCCGCGTGCAGAACGGTCAGGGTACGTGGAAGACGGTGACGCAGAACGGTACGGGCGATCTTGAGTACTTCTCCTCGCTCGGCGCCGACACGCTCGACGTGAAGAAAGGTACGGTGAAGTTCGGCCGCGGCATGATGGCAGGTCTCTGGGAGGGTACGAACATTTACGCGAGCGCGGCCGCCGCCACGGCGGCGTACGGGACGAGCGTGTGTTTCACCAACCTCGCGGTACGTGGGCCGTCGAGCGCCATTTGCGAGCCTGGCCATAACTACACCTCGTGGAAGACGAACGAGGTCATCACCTACACGGGATACATCTGGAACCGCGGCAGCGACACGGTCACCTGGTCGCTCGCGAGCGCCCTCACGGGCAGCGTGACGGTGAAGGTCGACGGTCAGGAGGTTCTCTCCGGCACCAACCAGATCCTGCACGGCAACGTGACGCTCGTACCCGGACCTCACGCGTTCGTGTATCGTGCCTGCTGCGCCAATACGATCACCGCCGCCGCGCCGATCACCACGGGCTGGGCGGGGCGTCTCGGCTTCGCGATCGATTTCCAGGGGCGCAACACGGCAAATGCCGCCGACTACGTGATGGGCGTCGATACGGGCGATGGAGCGCTCTTCACGCGCACGGTCGAGGGCGGGATGCCGCAGTTCGGCGAGATGAAGTTCGCGAAGGGTACGACGCTCGACCTGAACGGCAACGCCTACACGGCGTCCGTCGTGCGCGGTTTCCCCTCGGTCACCAACACGGCCGCGGATGCCTCTGCCGCCGCGTCGCTCACGATCACGAACCAGTTTGTCGTTTTCAGAGAGGACATCGACGTGTCCGCGCCGGGCCGGCTCACCACGGTGCTGCCGCTCTCCTTCGGCTCGACGGGTTCGGTGCTGGCGACGAACCTCGCTCAACTCGCGCACGGCAAGTACACGATTGCCGAGACGACGGGCAACAGCGCAATCGACTTTGGCGGTGCGGTGCCGACGCGTCAGCGCCTGAAGACGGATTCCATGGGCTGGGTGATCTTCCTCTCGGACGACGGCAAGTCCCTCTCGCTGGAGTACTCTGCGGGGACGCTCGTGATGGTTCACTAGACTCGGCGCGACGCCTCGGTTACGCGGTCGCGGCGGGCGGCGGCACCTTGGTCTAAATGGGAACTAAGGGACAGGGCTTTAGAGACCTTCAGCTCATGATCGACTACAATGTCGGGGTTTCCACCATTGCGACCTACGAACTGAAAAAGATCGACGCCGACTATTTCACGGAAGAGTGAATCATCAATGGCTTTGCTGAGAGCGATGGCATGTGCGTAATATTCAAATAAGGTTGACCGTAAAGATGAAGACGCTACTGTTCGCGGTGCTTGCCGTTACCGCTTCCGTCGTGTCCGCCGAAGAGACGGCCGTGCCGTTTTCGATTGTCCGCTTCGGGGCCGATGTCACCGGCGAGAAGCTCTGGCGGGATACGCTGCCGGTGCTGGTGAAGAACCGTGAGGTCTGCGACGAGGTCTGGTTTTCGACCGGCTGCGATATGCCGCCGCTTGAATTGCACGCGAAGCGGGCCCAGGATATCGCCCGTTGCGCCGAGGAGCTCCGCAAGGCCGGAATCATCGCCTCGCTGCAGGTGCAGGCGACGGTCGGCCATGCTGAAGACGTGAAAGGCGGCAAGCCCCCGCTGCACAGGAATTGGAAGGGTTTCACGGATCCGTCGGGTTACGAATCGGTTATCTGCAACTGTCCGCGCGATCCGGCGTTCCTCGCCTATTTCACCGCGGCGATGAAACCGTATGCGGCCTGGAAACCCGGCAGTGTCTGGATCGACGACGACCTCCGGCTCGACTGCCACGGCGTCATTGGAACCGGATGCTTCTGCGACATCTGCCTTGCATCGTTCTCTGAAAAAGAGGGCCGGACCTGGTCCCTTCAGGATCTCGTCGCCGCCCTGAAGTCAAACCCGGATCTTGCCGGCCGCTGGCGCCGCCATGGTTTCGAAGGACTTGCCGGCCTTGCCGCGGCGATCGTGAAGGTCTTCCACGACGAGTCGCCGACGACTCGGATGGGCCTGCAGTACCCGTGGTGCGACGAGGGCCAACTCGTGCTCATCGAGGCCATGAGTAAGGCGTCCGGAGGCGCGAAGATCGGCATCCGTCCCGGCTGCGGGGCGTATTCGGACCGCGATCCGTTCAGTCAGATCGACAAGTGCAACCGTCTCGCGCGGCAGATGAAGACGCTGCTCCGGCGTCCGGAACTCTATTCCCAAATCTGTCCCGAGATCGAGACCTGCCCGCGGACCTTCGGGATGCGCACGGGCCAGTCGCTCGCGTTCGAGGCGCTCATCCATCTGGCGCAGGGCTGTGACTCCCTGAGCTGGTACATGATGAACGGCGACGACCCTGCGGAATGGGCTGATCGCAATCTCTTCCGGGCGCTCCGCGAGAACATGCCGCTCTTCAAGGAATACGTGAAGCGGAACCGCGGCACGGTGCTGAGCGGGTTCGACTGCCCCGATACCGGTGAAAACCCCGAAGCGCCGAATTTCCCGGTCGGCTGCGCGGTGACCGGCGTACCGCTCTGCTTTACGGGTGAGGATGTGCTCGGAACATACCTGACGCCCGGTTTCGTGCAGAATCTCCCCGAGGAGGCGCTGGCCGACTGTCTCAAGGGCGCGGTGCTGACTGACATGCACGGTCTCCGGCAGCTCCAGCGTCGGAAGCTCCTGCCGGACGCGATCAAGGGCCCGGGACGGTATGCGACGCCGCAGAAGGGGCGCATCGGCATCTCCCCGGATCTCGATCCGATGCTGGCGAGCGGCGCGGAGAACTGCCGGTACCGTTCGCGGGCACTGTTCGCCGCCGGTCATTTGCCGGTTGAGGTGCTCGACCCGTGCATCGCTTCTGTCTGGTGCCGTGTTCGCAAAGACGGCGCCTTCGCGTCGATGGTGATGCTTAACGCCCGGATCGGCTGGCAGGAACCGGTCCGCGTGCGACTTTCGAATTTCCCGTCCACGAAGGCGGTCTGGTGGCCGCTCTGGGGCAAGTCGGCCGAACTTGATGTTAGGCATGAGCAGGGCCAGAGGAAATCTGCCGAAGTCACGCTGCCGGAGCTCGGGGCCTGGAACGCCGGCGTGCTGCTGCCGAAGGACGTGACGACCGGGGTCGTCGGCCCGGCGGGGAAGGGGCGTTTCCTCACGCAGCGTACGCTCTAGCACAACGACTATCCTTTCGCGACCGGGGCACCCTGCCCCCGTACGGCGCAGATCGACTTCAGACGTTTCGATGACAAATAACAAGGGAAAGACAGAGTATGGGAAGGACATTGATTAACCGGAAGGGCTTTCTTAAGGGGCTCGCAGCCGGTGTCGCCGTCGCCTCGACCAGAGATGCGCTCGCGGCTGCCTCCGCGGGAGGCGATGGGGCAGCGAGGATCTCGTTCCTCGGCACGAGCCACGGCTCTGTGACGCCGCTTCGGTTCTCCTCGTGTACGCTTTTGCAGTACGGAGGCAAGAACTACGTGATCGACGCTGCGGACGGTGCCGTGAGCCGTCTCATGCAGACAGGCGTGAAGGCGCCGGATCTCGACGCGGTGTTCATCACCCATCCGCACAGCGATCACTTTGGCGGGCTCCCCATGCTGCTGGTGCAACACGGGTTCCAGAACCTCAGTTACCGCGCGAACGTCAAGGTGAAGAAACCGGTCGAAGTGCTGCTGCCGGGACCGGAGCTTGAACAGACGATCCGGGCGATCCACGATCTCGCGCATTTCGGCAAGCTTCAGGACTGCCAGCATCTCAAGGCCTATCGGGCGGGCGTCATTTTTGATGACGGCAACGTGAAGGTGACGGCCTACGGCAACGACCACATGGGACGCCGCGCCGACGGGACTCAGTTTGCGCATTCGCTCCTCATCGAGCTTTCCAACGGCAGGCGCATCTACTTTTCCGGCGATGTCAACAAGGACTTCGACCTGCCGCTCGGCCCCTTCGATAAGGGCCGGGTCGATCTGCTCGTCTGCGAGCTCGTCCATTATCCGATCGCGAAGGCCGTCGAACGCCTGAAGGGACGCGACATCGCGAAGATCTGCTTCCAGCATTACGGCGACGGCTGGGAGGCCCCCGGCTGGCAGGAGCGTTTTGCAGCGTTTGCTTTGCAGCTCGGCATTCCGTCCGAGCGTGTTACCGACCTCGACGTCCGATATGTCTGATATTCCACGGTAAAAATTGTCATGAGAGATTTGAAAGACGCGACGATGCGGACGAGAGGGTGCTTGGCGTTCCTATTCCTATCTTTGGCACTGATGACGTCAGCGGTCGGGGCGAAGGAGCCCGGTGCGTCCGCGCGGTTCATGGGCTTCAACATCTGGGGCGACTACTTCAACAATCCGCCCCACGAGCGCGAGGACGGCATCCTGACCGTGATACGGCGCTGGAAACCCGACATTCTGGCCTTGCAGGAGGTGACGGACGCCTGGTGGACGTCAAAGCTTTTCCCCGAACTGGCCAAGGATGGCTATGAGGTCGTGAAGGGCGACGAGCAGGCAGCGTTCAAGGCTGCCCGGGCGACGGACCTTTCCGTCAAGCATACTCGCAACCATGTTCCACTTCTTTACAGGACGGACCGCTACCGCCTGATCGAGTCCGGCTTTGACGTCTTCCATGCACGCCTCGATTGGAACAAGGGCGCGACGTGGGCCGTCCTCGAAGACCGCCTGACGGGCAAGGGCGTTATCACCTTTTCGACGCACTTCTGGTGGCAGTCAAACGGCAAGGAGTCCGATACGATCCGCGAACAGAACGCGGAGCTTCTCCTGTGGCGGCTCCGGACACTGAAGGCGAAGTTTCCCTACGCAGTCATCGGCGGCGGTGACCTCAATTCTCGTCCGGGCAGCTGGGCGTATGACGCGCTCACGGCCGCCTGCTACTGCACGGCCGCCGAAGTGGCGGACGAGGCGTCTCAGCTCTCGACCCACCACGGAGACCCGAAACGCGATGTGACGGGACGGTACCGCGGGGGCCTGCGTCCGGAGGACAACACGCCAGCGACGTCCATCGACCACGTCTTTGTCGAGACGAACGCCATTCGAGCCCTGAAGCACGTCGTCGTCACCGATCAGGACGCACTGGACTCGTCAGACCATTCGCCCGTCGTCGTCGATTTTGCCGTGGTCGGACGATAGACGTCCGTCGCCGCTGAATCCGCGACGGGTATTATGGTTTGGGCAAAATGCCGAAAGGCAAACGGCGAAGTACCCCTGTTCGCGGAGTGATTGAGAAGTGTTGATTGAGAAGTGTTGAGAGTTGAGTAAGGAGACCGTTCAATGAACATCAACGTGTCCAGACGGCATTTTCTTGTCGGGACTTCGGCCTTTCCCCTGGTCATGGTTGCGAATCCCGTTGCGGCCAGCATATCGAAGCCGAATCTCAGGTTCGGCGTGTTGAGCGACATCCACGTCACGGACTGGACGTCGACAGAGATCTTCCGCAAGACCCTGCAGTATTTTCGGGACCAGAACGTCGACGCGGTGCTGATTGCCGGTGACATGGCCGACCACGGCATCCTTCCCCAGCTTCAGAACATCGCTAAAGCGTGGTTCTCGGTTTTTCCCGACGACAAGGGACTGGGGGAAAAGAAGGTGGAGCGCCTGTTCGTCTACGGCAACCATGACCCAGATGGGCTCGCCTACCGCGACGCGGCCATGGACAAGGCCTTCAAGGCGATGAACATGACCTACGAAGAAGCTGAGAAGTTCGTGCTGACAAAGATCGGCCTCGGAAAGGCCTGGGAGACCTGCTTCCACGAGCCGTATGCGCCGATCTACACGAAGAACGTGAAGGGCTATGACTTCATCGGCGGACACTGGGACAAGGCGAACGGCAGCGGATGGGGGGCGGGGCCGGCGATTGGTGAATGGATGAAGGCGAACGCTTCGAAGATCGACACCTCGAAACCGTTTTTCTATTTCCAGCACCCCCACCCGAAGGGCACGGTCTTCGCCGGAGATAGCTGGGGCGAAGACGCCGGCGACTCGACGTGCACCTTCGCCGACTATCCCTTCGCCACGGTGTTCTCTGGCCATGCCCACCGTCCGATCACCGATGACCGAAACTACTGGCGCGAGGAGTTCACGTCGATCGGAACTGGGACGCTCAGCTATCTCTGCATGCCGGACGGACGCAAAGGCCGCAAGAACTATCGCGACAGGCTGGACGGCCGCTGCGGGCAGATCGTGGACGTCTTTGACGACCGGCTTGTCGTCGCGCGCCGCGATTTCTTCAACGACGAAGATCTCGACGATAAGGTCGTGCTGGAAATGCCGGTGAAAACGAGCTCGTTCTCGGTGCGTTCGTTGCGCAAGGAGGAACGGCCTCTGTTCGACAAGGCGGCGAAGGTGGACGTCAAGGTCGCGGAACGCAAGATGCTCGACTTCAGTTTCCCGGGAGCCTTCGCCAACCCGACCGCGCGTCCGTTCGACTACACCGTCAAGGTCGAATCCCGCGTTCCAGGCAAATCGGCCTCGCAGAGCTGGTCGAAGAGCGAGCTGTGGGCACAGCCGGAGGCCGTCATGTCCCGAAAACGCGCGATCTCCGCGGGAGATGTCAAGGGCCAGATCGATCTTTCGGGACTTCCTGCCGAAGCGAACGCGGTTCGGGTGCGTGTCTCCGCCCGCAACAGCTATGGCGTCGCCGGGAGCGAATTGGTCAGCGCGTGGCGTGAATTCGCCTGAGAAGCAGAGCACTTGGAACGTGCGGTGGAGAGGAGTCGCGGTGGAGAGGGGGCGACTTTGTACAAAGGCGTTTCCGACTGCATCGAGTTTCGCCAGATTTGTCTCATTCGCGGTTGGTCGCGGATGTCGGGGGAGAGTCCCTCGAAAAAAGACGGGCACAGCGTCGCTTGCGGCGGCTCTTCGCGAACGAGAACACCGCGTTGTGCGTCACCCCCTGTTGGAATATTGGTTTGAGGGAAAGGAGCCGTGTGCTATTGTGATGACAGGATGGTGGTCAGTCGCCAGAGACAGGCGGCCGAGCGGTAAAGAGATCACAGGGGGGCTTATGTTTGCGAGACTGACAGGCTTGGGGATCGCGGTGGCGGGGCTGACGGCTGCGGCCGCATCGTTTGAGATCGTGTTGCCGAAAGAGCCGGCGCCGGCGGAAGAAACCGCGGCGCTAGAGCTGCGGCACTATTTGGAGCGGACCGTTGACGGGAGGCTTTCCGTCGAGGGCCGCACGCCGGTGCGTTTCTTGATCGGCGATTCGCCGGAGGCGCGAGCGGCGGGAATCTTGGTGACCAACCTTGCGGAAGAGGCTTGGCGGATTCGCTCGTCGGGCGGGGATGTGGTGCTGGCGGGCGGGGGCCGGCGCGGCACGCTCTTCGCGACTTATCATTTCCTCGAAGACGTGCTCGGCGTGTGCTGGTGGAGCGCGCAGGAGGAGGATGTGCCGGCAGCTGCCGCACGCGACTTTCCGAAGCTCGACCTGTCGGGCAAGCCCTATTTCCTTCAGCGGGACATGAATTTCGGCAGCGGGTGGAACCGCGAGGCCGCCGCGCGCTGGGCAGCACGGAACCGCTTGAACCGGTTCGGCGACGATTACAAGATCGGCGCGGCGTACGGCGGCATGCTCGATTTCGGCGGTCCGCACTTCGTGCACACGTTCGCCCTCTACATCCCCAAGGCCAAGTATTTCGACCAGCACCCCGAGTGGTTCTCGCTGAACGCGGAAGGCAAGCGGGTCGGCGAGCCGCTGAAATCGCAGCTGTGTCTGACGAACGAGGAGATGCGAAAGGCGTTTCTGGCCGAAGTGAAGGCCGCGATCGAGCGGGACGAGGCGAGCGCCCGCAAGGCGGGGGTGCCGCCGCCGCAGATCTACGACGTCAGCTGCAACGACTGCCGCGAGCCGTGCCAGTGCGCGGCGTGCCAGGCGGTCGCAAAGGCGGAGGAGTCCGAGTCCGGTCCGCTGATTCACTTCGTCAACTGGATGGCCGACGAGCTGGCGAAGTTCCGGCCCGGCCTGTACGTGAGCACCCTGGCGTATTTCCACACCCACAAGCCGCCCAAAACGGTTCGCCCGCGGGACAACGTCTTCATCCGCCTGTGCGATACGAACACCAATCAGGCGTTCGATTACGAGGCCGGGCGTAACCGCGCTTTTCCCGAGCGGATGCGGGAGTGGCACGCGATCACGAAAAACCTGGCCATCTGGGACTACAGCATCACCTACGGCGCTTCGACGGGCCTGCCTTTTCCGCACGAGTACACGCTCCCATACAATTTCGCCGCGTTCGCGAAGAACGGCGTGAGCGTGTATTTCACGGAGCACGAGCACGTCGACATCGCGGACATGCACACGCTGACGAGCTGGCTCGAGACGAAGTTCATGGAGAACCCGCAGGCCGATTTCGACGCGCTGCACAAGACGTTCATGACGCGCTACTACGGGGCTGCTGCACCGCTCGTCACCGCGTACCGCGAGGCGGTCCGTGACGCGGCGCGCGACAACGGCGCGGACATCGACTGGTTCGCGGGCGTCGCGAACTTCAGCTACTTGAAGCGACCGGCCGTGCGCCGCTGCCAGAGCCTGCTGGATCAGGCGGAGCAGGCGGTCGCCCAGGACCCGGCGCGGCTGGCGCGCGTGGGGCGGGCGCGGCTGTCGCTCGACCGGTACGTCGGTCTGAACAAAAACCTCTTTCGCGACGAGCTGGCGGAGGACGGGGCGGACGGACAGGCGAGGAAGGCGGCCGAAGAGGAGCTGCGGGCGTGCGTCGCGCGCATGGAGAAGAACTGGCGGGCTGCGATCGCCGCGCTGGCGCCGGGGTCCGGCCTGGTCAAGACCTCTGAACAGAAGCTGCGTGAGAATCTGGCAACCGCGAAGACGCCGTTGATGACGCGGTCGGAAAAGTTCAAAGGCAAGAAGGGCGTGCTCGAATACGCGTCCGGAACGGTTTCGATTTGGAACGACTCGGCGGAGGTCGTCGAGGACGGCGAGGCGGAGGGCGGCTATGCGGTGAGGCTGGCACTGCCGGAGGACGCGGGCAAATACGCGCTGCCGATGCCCTGCGGGCTCTACTCGGTGGCGCGGAAGAAGGGGCTTGGCGGCGGGAAGATTGCTGCCGAGCACGTTCCCGGGGCGGGCTATCACTGGTATAAGCTCTTCTCGGCGGCGCCTGAGTGCACCGCCTATGTCTATTTCTTCTGGAGCTGGGTGGTCCAATATCCGCTGGGGCTTCCGCAAGAGCCCGGCGGTGACGCCTACACCTTCTGGGCGAAAATCAAGTTCACGGGGCCGGCCTTTCCCCATGCCCGCGCGGGCGAGAAAAACGGTGTTTTCATCGAGCGCGTGGCGCTGGAGAAAGTCGAGCCGGCCAAGCCAGCCAGCGGGAAATGAGGCGAGGGGACATTACAGTCAAAGCAAGCTGAGGCTGGGGATGTGCCCCGCGTCACTTTACAGAACAGGGCGCTTGTCCAGTTCACGGTGAACCAAAACAGGACGTTGATTATCTTCAGGTGAGTGCATGATTTTCTCGCCGACACTGTCGATCATGAAGGTGTGGCTGCCGTTCATGCTTTCTGCGATTTTTGCTGAGCCGTTGGATGAGACGGCCAAGCTTCAGTCTCAAATTGACGCAGTGAGTGCGGCGGGCGGCGGGAAAGTAGAAATTCCGGCTGGCATACATTGGATTCGTCCGATCGAACTGAAGAGTGGCGTTGAGTTGTGTTTGGCCGAAGGCGCCCGCCTGCTCGGATCTGGTGACTGGAAAGACTATCCCGATCATAAACTCCGTCATGCGGACTCAACGAAATGTCCGCGAGGCCGTGCCTCTTCGTTGATCTGGGCTGACGAGGCGACAAACATCGCCATCACGGGCAAAGGGACTCTCGATGGCAACGGTGCGTGTTTTCTCACAAATGCAACACCCGCACAACTTGCCTGGGGATTCAAGTATGTGCGAAGGGGCGGCACGGAAGAGTCCCCTCCGCGGATGATGCTCTTGGCAGGATGTAGCAACGTGCTCGTGGAGGGAGTAACCTTTACTGGACTTCCGGGTGGATGGGCCGTTTGGCTGCATGATTGTGACCATGCGGTCTTTGACGGTGTCAAGGTCGACGCGGACGTCAATTGCGCGAACAACGATGGCATCCACGTCAATTGTTCCCGTGATGTGCTCATTCGCAATTGCGACATTACGACGGGTGACGATGCAATCGTTGTACGGGCGAACAGCCGTTCACTCCGTGAGAATCGTGTATGCGAACGCGTAACTGTGACGAACTGCAATCTCCGCAGTTGGTCGTGTGGCGTACGCATTGGCTGGTGTAACGACGGAACGATTCGTGAATGCGTGTTCGAGGACTTACGGATCCGTGACTCCACCTTCGGCGTCGGTATTGTTCTGCCGCCGAAGCGGTGGATACCCTCTGACTACGGCCGCGAAGCGACGCGTATTGAAAATTTAATTTTCAGAGACATAACGCTGGATGGCATCTATGCCCATCCGCTCTACTGCCGAACGTGGGACGATCCCAACTCTTTGTTCGACGGTATCAGAGACATCCTGTTTGAGAATGTTCGCGGGTATGGGCTTGAGAATCCCTATTTTGAAGGGACGCCGACGCGTCCATTTGAGCGCTTCACGTTTCTGGGTTGCGCCTGGAAGACTGTCGGGGATGACATCTTGCCAGGTTCCAGCTTGCATGGCGCGGCGGCGCGCGAACGTTTCACGGGCGGGAAAATGCTGCACACAAAGGCATTTCAGGGAAGTTTTCTGGGGCCCATCACATCAGATTGAGCGTTCGGCGGATGGCCCGCGCTGACAGCGCATCGCCTCATTTTCGGTGCAGTTATTTTGAGGCAACGCGAGGCATTGCAATCGGACGCTGAAAGTTCTTGCCCATGAAGCATCTCTGGAATATCATCACATACATTTTATTGGAGGGGCATCGCATGCACTATCTACGAACCGGTGTCGTTTGCAGGACAACTTTTCTCTGGCCCCTTCACATAGCCCCATTCCAGGGCCCATACGGGTGCGTCTCGCAGCTCGCTGCGCTGCTGTTTCTTGCCGCCTCAGCGTCTGCCGAGATGCTGGAGTCTTTCGAGTACTCGGTTCCGCCACCCGGATGGACCAAGACAAATCTTTTGGGCGGGTCGGGGTGGTATCGGCTCCCGATAGGCGTTATGCCGCTTCCCGGCTGGGCGAGCGGCACGAGCTCCGTCCCGCCGACACCTGAGGCGGGCTCTCACAACGCCTATTGCAGCTGGACAACAGGCGGCGGTGCCTCGGAAGGTTATCACAACGACCAATGGCTGATTTCCCCCAAACTGAGTGGCCTGACCGCCACCTCGACGGTGTCCTACTGGCTCCGTTTCTCTTTCACCAATTTCCCGGACACGGTGAACGTTCGCATCTCCACCACCGGCCCGGCCCCGGCGAACTTTACCATCGTCGCTCATACCAACGTCTGGGCGAGAAGCAGCGGTGGGAGCCAATTCGGCCCCTGGTCCAATCGCACGATCAAACTGGGCGACTATGGCATCCCGCCGGGGACGCCTATCTGGATCGCGTTTCAGGAATACGAATGGGATAACACATGGAACGGCGCGGCCATCGAACTGGATGTCATCTCCTCGGACCTGACCGCGCCGCCACAGCCGATCACAAGTCCAACATCGCTGACGTTTGTCGCCTACAACGATGGGACGAATCCTCCGGACCAGACATTCTCGCTCCAAAATATCGGTTGCAGCGGGCTTAGCTTCTCGAATCGCCTGACCTTCGGATCAGGGCCCACCAACTGGCTGACCGTGTCGGGTCCGTCTACTGGAACCGTCGCGCGGATGAAGAGTCAGGTCTATACCGCCGCCGTGGCGAAGTCCGGCCTGGACCTGGGTTCGTATTGCGCCACGAACATCATCACCATCCCGGGCGCAGCCAACAGTCCGCTTCGAATTCCCATCACATTCAACGTAACTCGGCGTCCCCAAACCATTACTTTCCCAAATCCGGGACCCCAGATCACGACGAATATCGTGCATCTTGCAGGAACATCCAGTTCGGGCCTACCACTTATCTACTCCTTGTATTCCGGCCCCGGCACGCTCTCAGAAGGCTCCAATCTGGCCTTCACCGCCGCCGGCGTGGTTAGGGTGGTGGCCTGGCAACTCGGCGACCCATTCTGGGACTTGGCCTCGCCTGTCACGAACTCGATCACCGTCACCAAGGCGGGCCAGACCATTGATTTCCCCGCCATCGGCAACCAATGCGTAACCAGCACGGTAACGCTCGCGGCAACGGTGTCGAGCAGACTGCCGGTTGCGTTCGAGGTGGCTTCGGGCCCGGCGGTCATCGCCGACGTCACCAACCTCGCTTTCACCGGAGCTGGTGCCGTCAGCATTCTGGCGTCGCAGGCGGGCAACGCGATGTACGATGCCGCCCCGCCTGTGTCCAATGCATTCCGGGTGAGTGATCTCTACTCGTTAACGGTCGTTTCTCCCTACGGAACCGCTTGTCCTGCGGCAGGCGAGCATACCTACTGGGGAGGAACGGTCCTGACCAACACGGTCAGCACACCGGATACGCGTGGCGCCACGCAGTATGTCTGCGCGGGCTGGGTCATGAGCAGCCACGCTTCAGCTTCCGGATCGGGCACACAGGTCGTCATGACCGTAACCAACAGCACCGTCCTGACGTGGCTATGGACTACGAACTACTGGCTGGAGCCCGTCGCCGGGCCGAACGGCTCGATCAACGCCAACGGCGGCTGGTGCAAGGCCGATGCCACAACACAGATAACGGCGATCGGGGACTCGTACTATCACTTCTCTAACTGGTCCGGCGACGCTGCGGGAAGCGCAAACCCACTCAACCTGCTGATGAACACGCCCAAGTCCGTGACCGCGCACTTTGCGGAAAACCGGACCACCAGCCGGCCAACACCGGAATGGTGGTTGGCGCAACATGGCTTCATTAATAACAACTTCGAGACGGCAGTCAATGACGATCCAGACCATGACGGTGCGACGACCGGCGACGAATATGTCATGAACACCGATCCGACCAACGGGCTCTCCGTCCTGCGCCTGATCGGCATCGCCCCGTCAGCCGCCGGATGGATACTGACGTGGCCATGCGCCACGGACCGCGTATATGACGTACAGTTCGCCTCCACCCTGTCGGATCATGCCTGGTTGCCTGTGCCTGGCAAGACCAATCTCATGTCGATCACGGAGACGCTGTCCGTAACGAATCTTCCCGACGCTGACACGCGCCAGTTCTACCGCCTGAAGGTGCGCATGCCGTAATGTGCCCGCACCCGGCCGGAGCGCGATTATCCTTGAAGCTTCTATTGTTCCATTCACCGCTACCCGCGGAGCCGCTCAAGGCGGTATCGGGAGGGTGGCAGGGTTCGTCGTTCGACTTTTCACAAAGTCGTTTCCGACAATTTTCACATTCGCCCGATTCGCCTCATTCGCGGTTGCCCGCGGCTCTGCGCTTAACAGACGTATTGTTTTTTCGCGAATCCTCGCGAATGGGAGCGGCCGCACCGGGTGGGGAAGCGGGATAAGCGGGAGGGGGACGGAAGTGGGGGGCAGCACGCGCCCCGCGACTTTTCAGTTCCGGTGTCATAAATGGTGAGGAGCGCGGGAGGCGCGTACACGCCGGACTCGGGCTCGACAGCCCGCGGCCTGAGTGTTAATTTAATAAGATGCTTGGGCACTTGACTCCTACGATCTGAGTTGCACAAGCGACACATGGTTCTTGTTTGACGCGATGCCCAACAGAGTTTGAAATGCGGCCATCGGAGTCTGCCTCCGGTTGAAGCGGAAAACA